>ERZ773212.14-NODE-14-length-99632-cov-103.133475_pt1 | contig 99632 bp, 83 predicted proteins | sample MGYA00581005_ERZ773212 | MGnify/ENA primary metagenome ERZ773212 (study PRJEB29015, sample SAMEA2738154) | human oral metagenome | biome: human oral; feature: human-associated habitat; material: saliva | place: China | collected 2196 ... | reverse complement strand
AGGTTGCAAGAGCCAAACCCTGCAAATTGACACAAAAACCTCAACATCTAACTGAATCGAAAACCTAATTACTTAAACAATACTTCCACTAATACACAAACCATATCTAACATAGTTAAACATTAGACCACACTATCATCAAACAGTGGTTAACGGCCACCGCGTACTAAAAAGTGTGGGGACGCCAAAACTTGACGTCCCCACACCTACAAGCAAGTTACTTTAAGCCAACCTACTTGGTGGTGGTAAATAGTTTATCATCGTTACCCATAAAAGCCTTACCCGTACTGAGAGTAACAGTACCATCACCATTTAGCGTCAATTGATAATCCTCGGTCGACTCGTCACCTGTAGGTTCTTTGCTACCAGAAAATTTCATAAACACTACATTTTCAGTATCTACCCAGATACTCCAATACGGATATAACTCTGGTGAAGGCCTAAAGTTTCCGCTTCCATCGCAGATATCCTTCTCATTAGAGCTACTGAGACTCCAAGTTTTATCGGCATTAAACACCAAAGTCATATTGGAACATGTAGGACCGCCAACCATTTTGCGTCCAACGAGAGCAGCTTCAATCTTCTTAATAATCTTGCTGTCAGCCGCCTCCTTAGCGTCTGCCTTAACCTTACTCGCATGTTCTCTGTCGTTAGTGGCTTTAGCTTCGGCAAGAACACTCTTAATAGCAGCTGAATCAGGAGCAGAGGTTAATTTTTCTTTATACTTAGCAGCTTGATCCTCATCCAAACTTGTCATAGACGAAAGTGAAGCGTAAGCCTCAGCCCTATCATCCGACACGCTATTACCACAGCCAGACAACGCTAACGTAGCACACATAACCATGGCCATAAACATCGACAATTTCTTCATCGAATTACCCCTTCCGAATTGCTTTTAAGACTACCCCCCCCCCACGCCAAGGTTGCAAGAGCAAATTTAAATAAATACATAGTTTCAGCCATTCGGCCCGTACAACTAGCTAGGCCACGCCATCGGGCCACACTGCTGCACCCAAGTTAAGCGGGTGGCTACCAATTACGGTAGCCACCCACTTACTTGCAGCTCTGACTGCTACCTTCGCTACTACTTGGTGGCCTCAATCCATTCCAGCGGAATGCGCGTGAAATACAGCCCCTGCATCTCGCGCTCCCACAGTAGGCCCAACATGCCATCAGGCAAGATAGTCATGCACTGATAGACATAGTGGGCAGGGTTGAAGGTACGCGAAGCGATCCAGGTACGTCCCCCGTCCTCGGATAGACGCAGCACACCCCGGCCTCGGTAGGGGCGCATCTGCGAGGCGTTGGCAAACACCACCCGCTCAGGGCACTCCTCGCTGGGCCACGGCACCGCGTTGGGCTGGCAGAAAATCTCGGTGATTTCCTGGGCAAAGTACACCTCACCCCAGGTTTCGCCGCCGTCGGTGCTGACCGCTGCGGCCACCTTCCCGCTGGGGTGCTGGTTGCGCATAAGCATCAGCAGAGAGCCGTCGGCGCGCTCAATCAAAGTGGCTTCGTGGGTGGCGCCAGCCTCCGTATCCAAGGTGCGCGAGTCAATCTGGCGGCCCTCAAAAATGCGCCCGTCATTAGGGGATTTGCCGCGCTTCCAGGTGGCTCCCCCGTCGTCGGAGTAGACGACGGCGGCTGAGAAGTGCCGCTTGTGCTCGCCGTTGTAGTAGATGGGCACAACCAACCGCCCACTGCGTAGCTGCACGCCCGTGCCCGGGGAGGTGCCGCAGAAGGACATCCACTCTTCCTTCACATCCTGGTTGAGGTTGACGGGAGCGGACCAGGTGGCGCCGTCGTCGTCAGAGTAGATCATCTGCAGGAAGCAGGTGCGCGCGGTCAACAGGCTCTGGTGGGGGTCTTCGCCGTCCGCCAGGAACACGTTGCCGCCGGGCTTTTCCTCGCCGCCGTCGTTGATAGTGACGTCGCCGCGCTCAGAGACGTGGTAGGGGGTCTTTTCCCCGGCAGCATCGGTGACGGTGCCGTCCTCGTTCCAGGTGTATTGGTTGCCGGTGACAAGTTTGGCATGCGCCGCTGGCCTGGGCTTCTGCTACAACGTGGGTGCCTTGGGTGGCGCGGTTGGCCCGGTGCTGGGCGCGGCTATTGCAGCCAAGTTCTCGCTTGGTTTTGCGCTGGCAATCTTGTCCTTCGGTTTTGCCGCTGTGGTTATGATTTCTATCGGCGCTAACATTCCCCGTCTGCTACAGAAGCTGGTTGACCCCCAGTATGTGCGTCCTGAAGACGGCAACGACGAGCTCATTAAGGAAGGCTAAAGATGGCTACCCCTTTTGTTCTTGGAGCTTATGCTTCACTTCCCGCCCCGGAGCTGGAGGCTGACTACTATCAGCTGCTAGCCACCCAGCCTTGGGTTAGCGGCGTGGAGATTCCTTACCCCGGACAGTTGGCTACGCAGGCCCCGCTGCTGGCTAGCCGCCTGGCCAAGCACTGGAATTTCAACACTATTACCGCCATTCCGGGCACAATGCAGCACGTTTTGAAAGAGGCTAACTTTGGTTTAGCTTCTCCCGACGACGCCGGCCGTCAGGCTGCTTTGGAGTTCACCCGCTTACTGCACCGCGACTTGGGTCAGCTATGTGAGCTTTCTGGCCGCGCCCTGGTGGCGCGGGTGCAGCTACACTCGGCTCCTACTGGTTTAGCTGATGGCGATGCTTTTAAGCGTTCGCTTGAGCAGCTGCTGGGTTGGGACTGGTTTGGCGCCAAACTGGTGATTGAGCACTGCGATAAGTTCATTGAGCAGCGCAAACCTGAAAAAGGTTTCCTCTCGCTGGAAACTGAGATTGAGGTGGTCAGCCAGTTCGGTATTGGTTTGCACATTAACTGGGGCCGCTCTGTGGTGGAGGGGCGTCAGGCCGAAACTGCCTACCAGCATGTGCTTGCAGCCGGTGAGAGCGGGGTTTTGGATGGCTTGTTGTTCTCTGGCGCTGGCCCGGAAGAAACCCAGTATGGCTATGGCTGGATTGATGGTCACCTGCCGGCTCAGGTGGATGAGCCGACGTCGCTGATGAGTGAGGCGGAAATCAAGCGTTGCGCTCACTTGGCCCTAAACCAGGGCTGCCACTATCTGGGGGCTAAGGTGTGTGTGCCCAAGCAGGCTAGCTTGGAGCAGCGCCTGGCGATGCTAACCAACATTTACCAGGCCTGCGAAATCGCCAACTAGGTTTACTTGGTTAAAGCTAGCCTTTAACGCCCTAGGTTAAAGGCCAGCACCTTAATCAATTCCTAAATAGGTTAATACCTAAACCTTTAGGCAATTCTCCAGGAGCCAAAAAAACTGGTGTAAAACCGCCTAATTCTGCGGGTGTGGGGCGAGTCTTTTCGACTCGCCCCACAGCTAGTACGCCAAGGCGAGCAGGCCCGCAAACAAGGCGATTTTGATGAAGCTTTTGACTTGTTTAATCAAGCATTAAAGCTTTACTGGGATGTGGCCTCTACTTTAGGTAGCTACGCACCAGCTGGGTTACTACTGCGGCGCTGCGCGCGGCGGCTTCGTCAACCCCAATGTGGAAGTCTTCACCAGCCTCGGGTCCACACAGGTCAGAGACGCCTCGCACGGCAATAAATGGTAGCGAGTAGGCTTCACACACCTGCGCTAGCGGGGTGGATTCCATGTCGGTGCTGATGGCCTCAGGGAAGGCTGTGCGGGTGTCGCCCACATTCGCAGCGGTGACAAAACTGTTGCCGGCCAGCATTTGGCCGCTGTAGATTTTGGCGTTCGCACTGGTGGGGGTGGCCGCGTTGAGGGCCGGGCTGGCTGCTAGGGCCATGTCGCGGGCGACGTCGTCGCTGGAGTAAGTGGCGGGCATACCCGGCAGTTGGCCGCGTACGTAACCAAAAGCGGTGGCGTCGGCGTCGGTGTAGGCCAGGGTGGTGGAGACGCAGACGTCACCCACGGCGATGCCGGATTTGAGGCCGCCTGCGGTGCCGGCGCTGACAACTAGCCGGGGCTGCTTGGAAACCAGGCTGATTACGCTGGTGAGGGCGGCTGCGGCGTTAGTGCCGCCGATCTTGGAGCGCACCAGCAGCACCGGGTAGTCATCTAGCACGCGTGCGTAGACTGCCGCGTGGCCTAGCTGTAGCTGTTCCATGCCCACCTGGTCGATTTTGGCTGGCTCGGTTGCCGCCAGGAAAGGGGCCAGTTCCTCATCCATGGCCACCTGAATGATCGGCGCAGTGTTGAAATTACAAGTTTTCACGGCTCTGACCTTTCCTGGTTTCAGTTGGCGGGCTCGGTTGCCGCAGCTTGGGCTTCACTCACCGGCACCTGGGCTTCGACTGCCGGCGCCTCAGGTTCACCCGCAGCTTGGGTCATGACCTGCCCCCACACTGCGCGCTGCGCCAAGAATTGACTTACCGCCTGTTGGGCGGCTTCTAGCGAGTGGTTGGCACCCCAACCGCACTGCACTTCATTAGCTGCGGGCACCTGCTCAGCAGCCAGGATGTCGCGGAAGGTGGCCTCCAGGATCTGCATGAACTGTGGCGGCTCTAGACCTAGGGTGAGCGCATAGAAGCCGGTTTGGCAGCCCATGGGTGAGAAGTCGATCAGTTTGTTGGTGTGGTTACGCATCAGCTCGGCGGTGAGGTGCTCAATTGAGTGCACAGCCGGCATTTCTAGGTGTGCCTGGTTGGGCTGGGTAAAGCGAACATCGTATTTGACTAGCTCGTCGCCGCCGGGCAGGCGTTTGCGGTCGGCTACGCGCACGTAGGGGGCGCTGACTAGGCGGTGGTCAAGGTTAAATGACTCCACGTTCATGCGCGGTTTAGCGACGCCGGGTTCCAATTCACTCATGTCTTAAGTCTATTTCAGAAATAATTAGTGGGTGCTTACCTCTATCCAAGCTGGGCCTGTGGGCGCCCCACAACTGGTTTTACTGCACGGAATTACTTCCTCGGCGGCGGCTAACTGGCCGTCTATCGCGCACTGGTCGCAGCGCGGTTGGCGAGTTATTGCCCTGGACGCGCGCGGTCACGGCCTCTCCCCCAGGTGGCAGCCCCAGCAGCTGTTACGTGCCGGGCAGCAGTTGGTCGACGACGTCGTCGAGGTACTTGAGTACCTACCCACCCCCGCAGCGGGTCTTAAACCGATTCTGATTGGGCACTCGATGGGCGCGGCCACAGCCGCCGTGGTGGCCGCCCAGCGCCCAGACCTGGTTAGCGCTCTGGTACTTGAGGACCCGGCCCGCTACGGCACCCGCAGCCACTCTGAGCTGCTGCGACGAGGCCAGGCCCGGGCTAACCATGTCAATCGCACCCTGGCGGATCTGCCCGCCTCACTGGTGGCCTTGCTGGAAAACGCGGGCACGCCCGGTCAGCCCAGCGCCCAGGAGGCTTTGCCGTCCCTGTGGGCCTCGCAGCAGCTGGATCAGTCCCTGCTAGGCACTGGCGTGGTGGCGCCCGAGGTTGAATTTACCCAGCTCATGGGGTCCATTAGCCTGCCCACCTTGCTGCTTACCGGCGATCGGCGCGGCGAGGCGCGGGTGGGGGCGCAGCTATTGGCGCAGCTTATGGAACAAAACCCTCATATTTGCGGCCAGGTTATGCCCGGGGCTGGCCACCAGGTTAGGCGCGCTAACCCGCAGGCTTACTACGACGTCGTCGACGCTTTTTTGCAGACGCAAGTACCCGCAAGCGCAACGTCATAGTGCCAGTACAGGCAACATCGTAGTACCCGCGAGCGCAATGCAAGTGTCCACACGCGCAACGCCATAATGCGTGTGCGGGCTTGGCCATGATTGGATAAACACATGTCCAAGCGATCATTAGCAATGCAAACCCGCAAATCGCAACTAACTGCCGCTAACCGCTCGCAGGCTGCCATAGCGAAGCTACACCCGAAAGCGACCCGCACCGGTGACGCGCGTACACAGGGTGAAGTGGTTTTAACTGTGTTGACCATGGCCACTGCGGCAACCTTGGGCCTGTACTTTATTCGCTCAATTGTGGGCCCGGTGTTTTTGGCGTTAACCCTGGTGATCACGGTGCGCCCGGGCGTGCAGTGGCTGGCAAGAAAGGGCCTGCCGCGTTGGCTTGCGGCCACTACCGGCATCCTAGTGATTTATGCGTTTATTGCCGCCATGGTGGTGGCTATGGTGGTGGCCATCAGCCAGTTCGCCATGATTTTGCCTGATTACGCCTCTAGATTCACGGGGCTTTTTGATCAGGTGATGCGCAGCGTGAAACGTTTCGGGGTGGATGAAGATTGGCTGCTGCAGCAGGCGCGTGCTTTTGACACTTCTAAGCTGCTTAACCTGGCCCAGTCAGTGGTTGATTCGGTGACTTCCACCGGTTCACTGATGCTGCTGATGCTGCTGACCGTGTTTTTCTTGGCTTTCGACACCTCCTCGGTGGCGGTGCGGGCGCGCTCTTTGCGGGTGCTTAAGCCGGGCATTTACGACGCCGTCGCTAGCTTTTGCGGGGCCGTGCGCTCTTACTGGATGGTTTCGACTATTTTCGGTTTGATCGTGGCCGTCTTTGACGTGATTATGCTGTGGATTTTGGGTGTGCCCCTGGCTATCACCTGGGGTGTGCTGTCTTTTATCACTAACTATGTGCCCAACATTGGTTTTGTTTTGGGGGTTATTCCCCCGGCCCTGTTGGCGCTGGTGGCTGATGGGCCGTGGACCGCATTGTGGGTGGTTGTGGCTTACTCGCTGCTGAATTTTGTAATTCAGTCCCTGGTGCAGCCTAAGTTCACCGGCGACGCGGTGGGGCTGAACACCACCACTTCGTTTTTGTCACTGGCTTTTTGGACCGTGGTTATTGGTGGCCTAGGCTCGATCCTGGCAGTGCCGCTAACCCTGTTTGCCAAGTGCGTCCTGATTGACTCTGACCCGCGTTCACGCTGGCTAAGCGTGTTTTTAACGGCGGGCGATGAGCCCTTTAGCGAGCCCGACCGGGTAGAGCAAGATCTATTGTCGGCCACCAAGTAAAACTCCCGCCCAGCCTTACGCCGCGCGCACGCGCTTGCGCGGATGCGGTACATGGCCGCGCCGCCCGGCGCTGTGCGCGGCCCTGGGGCACGCTCCCGCGCTTGCGCGGCCCGCTTGGGCGCCGCGCCTAGAGCGCTACCAGCACCTGCACCATCACGATTTTGACGATAATGGCCAAAGCGAACAAGGTGGCGTAACCAGCTTCGATGCGTTCGTCGTCGGCCTTAGACAGAGCGAAAGCCAAAATAGCCGGCTGCCCCACCAAACCAGCCAAACCGCCGGCGCTGCGCTGGGCGCTATAGCCAAACACTCGCCCACCAGCCAACACCACGCCGCCACTGATAGCCACAATCAGGGCCGCCAGTACCCCCACCTTCACGCCGGTGGCTGAGAAAGCTGCAGCCGCAAAGGCCTGGCCTGAATCCAGCCCAATTGCCGCCAAGAACAGCAGCAAACCCAGCTGGCGAATAGTTGAGTTGGCGGCGTGCGGCAGCCCCCAAATGAAAGGGCCGGTGCGCCCCACCCAGCCCAACACCATGCCCACCACCAGTGGGCCTGCGGCCACACCCAGCTTCAGGGTGATTCCGCCCGGCAGTGGCACCTCGATCAGCCCCACCAGCACGCCTAGGGCCATACCTAACCCCACGGTGAAGGCGTCGATTTGGGCTACGCGCCGCTCAGAGTCACCAAACCAGTTGGCGGCCTCCTCCAGTTTCTCGCTGGGCACCACCGCCAGCACTCGGTCACCTAGTTCCAGCACCATTTCGGGGTTGGCCAGCAGGTCCAGGTCGCCGCGCCGCACCCGGGTGATCACCCCGTTAAAACGCCCAGGAAAGTCCAGCTCTCCAATGGTGCGCCCGGCCACGGCGGTAGAAGACACTGTCAGGCGCCGGTAATCCACGCGGGAACGGTCGTGGGCCAGGCAGTAGTCCAGGCTGCTTCCCAGCATCTCAACTGCGGCGCTTAACGACGACGGCGTACCCACCACTACCACGCGGTCACCGGGCAGCAGCTCTTCAGTTGGGTTAATTACGCGGGTTTGGTTCTCGCGCTCTAAATAGGACAGGCGGAACTGGGCACTTTGAAACTCCGGCAGAGTAGCTAAATCAATGCGCTGTTTAACCTCCACACTGGTGGCCACAATCCCATCCGCGCTGGCTGGACGGGGGTCTTTGTTGGAGGGCCAGTTACGGCGCACCACCAGGGCCACCATGATGATAGCTACGGCCACACCCACCGGATAGCTCAACGCATAACCCACCGCCGGGTCTTGGTTTCCTGCCGCCTCAATTGCCGAGTCCAGCACCGGTGAGGTTAATGCACCAGCGAAAGCACCGGCGTCGTAGGCGCTCGAAACCCCCACCAGATGGCAGTAGCCGGCCCCCGCAAACCCGGCCAAAACCAGGCCCACTACGCACAGCAACATGAGCGGCAGTTGGCGGCGCAGATCCCTGAAAAAGGTATTACCGGCGGCAATACCAACCGTGTAGCAAAACAACCCTAAGCCCAGGGCACGCAGCAAGGTCAGGTCATGGCCCAGGCCAGGAACTATTGCCGACAGGGCCAGGCCCGCAAATAAGGCGCCAGCCGCCCCAAAGCGGATGGGTCCGAAGGGAATTTGCCCAACCGCCGTTCCCAAACCGATTACCAGGAATACCGTCAAAATCGGGGCCTGGCTAAGAATCTGCGAGATCGCGTGCATCACCCTTACAGGCTAACCGACGCCGCCCCTAGCGCTAAGGCGCCGGGCCGGGGCGCGGGCGCGGCTACGCGGCAGAGCAGGCCGGCCACAGGGCCGCCACCGGCGCGCCGACCAAGCCAATGCCAAGCCCGGCAGCCCCACAAACCAAGCAGCGTGAAATTACAAATCACTCGCCCACCACCCGTGAGTATTAATACTCAACCTCTAGACTACCTATATGTCCCAATCTCCCCTCTCGTCCTCTAAATTTGCCTCCCCGGGCGCCCCAGAAGCCTCCCCAAACCCCTCTATGAGCGCCCAAGACGCCCCTGCGAGCGCGCAAAACGCCGCGCAAGCATTGCAAATTGATAACAAAAAATCTACTTCCACTCGGGTAAAAACCACCCTACCCAGCCGCCTGACCTGGGATGACCAGGGCGCCATGTCGCGCCTGGCCCGATTTTTAACCCCACCCATGCTGCTGGCGGTGATTGTGGCCGTGACCTGGCCCAGCGGCGCACAAGTGGCTGAACTAAAGGAAAATGTGGGCCCCTGGTTCCTAAACGCGATCGGCAAAGACGTGATTTTGAACCTGATTATGCTGCTACCCCTGGGCTGCCTGGTGATGGGCGGCTGGCCCAAAGTCAGCCCCTGGAAGTGGTGTTTAGGCGGTTTTATCCTCGGCGCCTTAGCCGAAACCATCCAGTGGCTTTTCCCTGCCCTGCACCGGCGCGCACTGATAGACAATGTCTTTCAAAACGGCATTGGGGCCTGCCTGGGCGTGGGTTTAGCGCTGGTAATTATGTGGGTATTGCAGCGTAAATCCCGCTAATTTCAACGACGACGTCGCCCACGCACCCTGCTTTTCTTACCTCCCAAGCGGGGTGCGGCGTCGTCGAAAACAAAGCAAACACAGGCAAAACCAGTCCAAGCACCCCGGGCAAGGCAACAAAAAACCGGGCCAGTTTCCTGACCCGGTCTTACCGGTGCGCGAGGGGGGACTCGAACCCCCATGATCGTTAGATCACACGGACCTGAACCGTGCGCGTCTACCAATTCCGCCACCCGCGCGGCGCTCTGAAAGATTAGCACGAACCCACCCCCAAAAATCCAATCGAAAGCAGCAAATTAGACTATGATCTCTGCCACATGGGGATATGTCCTTCCAGATGCATCACAGCATTAACCGGTATCATGACCCTTGTATTGGACGTACCACTGCTCTCACAGTCCACAAAGGCCACGCCAGTAGCTAGACTTATGAGCTACCGGTTTAACCTGGATAGTTGAGAGCGCGTTAAGTTTAATAGGCCAGCCCGGCCTGAATACTGTAGGAGGTGTGGCAAATGGGGCTGTTCGACCGTATCGAAAGAAGCGGGGAAGCTGTTGCTAACCGTCTAGTTCACAAAGATGCCCAGCCTTTAGACACGATCGAGATCACCTCCAAGCTAATTGAAACAATGGATAAGAAGGCCACGGCCTTCTCACGTGACCGCACTGTTGCCCCCAACGTGTTCCAGGTTTCTTTAGCGCCGATCAACTTTGACCAGATAAACGCTTGGGGCTCAAGCGTGCTGGCTTCCGAGATGAGCCAGGAGCTCATCCGCCACGCCCACACCCAGGGCTATTCCTTCATTGGCCAAATCGCCATCAGCTTTGCTGCGGAACCCTCCCTTAATCCGCACGCCATCCACGTAAACGCTTTTACACGTAAGGACGCTTCGGCACCCGTGACTCGCCCAACTATTACCTCTCCCATCCTGGACATTAACGGCCAGCGCTATATGCTCACCGGCCCCGTTACCATCATTGGTCGTGGCAGTGAGTCAGACATTATCGTTGACGATTCCGGGGTTTCCCGTCGTCACCTGGAAATTCGCCTAACCGCAGGACATACGGTCGCCACTGACCTAGGCTCCACCAACGGCACCTTCGTTGAGGGTGTGCGTATGGATGCCGCTACCCTCGTCAACGGCAACACCATCACCATTGGTCACACCACCATTATGTTCTGGGACGGTAGTGACGAGGTTTCCGGGTGAACGAATTAGCATTCACTCTCCTACGGCTTTCCTACCTGGTCTTACTGTGGGTCTTTATTTGGGCTTCGCTGCGCATTTTGCGCCGCGACGTCTTGGTAACCGCTGCGTCGTCGTCAACCACTGACCGACGCCGCCGCATGGCCCGTAACCTCCAGACAGACGGCATGGTGGAGGGCCGCCAACGCGGAGCCACCCGGCTAGTCATCACAGAAGGGCCGCTAGCAGGCTCAACTGTGCCACTAACCCCCAGTTCAATCATTATTGGCCGCTCCCCTGCGGCCACCTTAGTGCTTGACGACGACTATGCTTCGGGCCGTCACGCCCGTATTTTCCCGCAGGACGGTATTTGGTGGTTGGAGGATCTAGGATCCACCAATGGCACTTTGCTAGGGGGTAATCCCGTCACCGGCACCGTCCAACTTCCCATGAACACCCCGGTACGTATCGGCCAGACCACCCTGGAGCTGAGGCCGTGATCTCTCTACACTACGCAGCGCGCTCTGATGTCGGCTTAGTGCGCTCTTCCAACCAAGACTCCGGCTATGCCGGCCCGCACCTATGCGTCCTATGTGACGGCATGGGTGGCCCTGCTGGTGGCGACATCGCCTCTGCAGTTGCCGTCAGCCACCTGGCGCCCCTAGACAATGACACGCACGGCGCTGAAGACCTGCTAGCCCTACTACGTGGGGCCGTGGCAGACACTCACGCTGAGCTGGCTGCCCTATCTGCTGCCGACCCGGCCCTATCGGGCCTGGGCACCACCTGTATTGCCGTTATGCGTAGCGGCAACAAGCTGGCCATGGTGCACGTAGGTGACTCACGTGCCTACCAGCTACGCGACGGCAACCTAGAACAGGTCACCCGCGACCACACTTTCGTGGAGTACCTGGTTGAAACCGGCCGTCTAACCCGCGAGGAAGCCTCACACCACCCCCAGCGTTCCGTGCTGCTGCGTGTGCTTGGCGACGCCCAAGGCGACGTCATGCTGGATGAATCCATCCGTGAAGCCAAGGTGGGAGACCGCTGGCTGCTGTGTTCAGATGGTCTATCCGGGCTGGTCAGCAAGGAAACCATTGAATCCATCTTGAACAAGGTGGAAGACCCGGGTGAGGCCGCTGAAGAGCTAATCGCCCTGGCCCGCAAGGCTGGCGGCCCTGACAACATCACCGCCGTCATCTTTGACATCGTTGACTCCACCAGTGTGCAAACTGAGCCGCAGGTAGTGGGCTCTGCTGCCTCCGAAACTGTGGTGCAGCCGCGCACTGTCGCCTCCCCGCCGGCCCCTGAACCGGACTCTCCGGCCGCTAAGGCCGCTGCTTTGCTGCCTAACTTCCCCGCTGAGGAAGAAGAAGACGAAGAACTCGTTGACACCACCCCGCATGTAACCAAACGCTGGAGTTGGCCGCGTCGCATCCTGACCGTGCTGCTGACACTGGCCCTGCTAGGTGGCTTGGGCGCAATCGCCTGGCGCTGGACCCAAAACCAGTACTACGTGACTATCAGTGGCGATTCCATCGTCATTTACCAGGGCATTCCGCAAACCCTGGGCCCAGTTAAGCTTTCCAAACCCGTAGAAAAGGTTGCCTCTCCCAAACCCAGCCAGTTGGACCAGCAGATGCGGGCCCGCCTGAGCGAAAATGTGCTGCTGCCCTCCCTAAGTTCAGCGCGCAACTATGTCTCTAAGACAGTCACTTCCCACCTGAACGACCCCACGCCGACGTCGTCGTCCACCCTTCCGCCTGCAGGTTCGGCCTCCTCCCCGGCCCCCCCTAAACCCGGCACCAGATCGGACACAACGCCTACAGCGGGGTCAAAACGGTGAATTTAATTAAACCTAGTTCTGGACGCTGGTCTGAGGTTCTGCTGCTTGTAATCGCCCTGGTCATTGGCCTGGGCGGCTTCTTGCTGACCATCCTCAACCGCACTGGCTCAGCCCCCACCTCGATCTGGCAGTTAGCCGGCTCGCTGCTGGGTATTTCTATTGCCGTGCATCTGTGGGTGCGTTGGCGCGCCCCCTACGCCGACCCGGTGCTACTGCCCACTGCGGTGGCGCTAAATGGTCTGGGACTGGCCATGATCAGCCGCCTAGACATTGCCTACCGCAAGCTTGAGCAGACTGAATACATTGTGGGTTTCAAACAGGTAGCTTGGACTTCCATTGGCGTGATTTTATGCTGCGCGGCGCTGTTCTTCATCCGCGACTACCGCCAGCTGCGCCGTTGGGACACCTGGTGCATGTGGCTGGGTATTGTCTGCCTAGTTTTGCCTTTCATCCCTGGTTTGGGCCACGAAATCAACGGTTCACAGATTTGGATTGTGATTCCCGGCTTGGGTATGAGCTTCCAGCCGGCAGAGCTAACCAAGGTGCTGCTGTCGATTTTCTTCGCCTCCTACCTGGTGGCTAACCGCGACAACCTGGCGTTGTCTGGCCGGCGCATCCTGGGTGTGCACTTCCCACGTTGGCGTCACCTGATGCCAATGATGGTGGTGTGGGCAGCCAGCATTGGGGTGCTGGTGATGCAGAAGGACCTGGGCACATCAGTAATGATCTTCGGGATGTTCGTGGTGGTGCTGTATGTGGCCACCAACCGTCCTTCCTGGCTGATTATTGGCGCCACCCTAGCCATTGTGGGTCTGGCCTTGCTATGGCTGCTGTTTGAGCCGATTTTGTCCTCGCACCTGGCCCACGTAACTGGCCGTGTTAACGCTTGGCGCTTTGCCATGGATGACAAGGTCTACAGCTCCATTGGTGGCTCTTGGCAGCTGGTTATGGGCCTGTTTGGGATGGCTTCTGGCGGCCTGTTTGGTACCGGCTGGGGTAAGGGCTACCCCAACCTGGTTACTTTCGCTAACTCTGACTTCATCACCTCCTCTTTCGGTGAGGAGCTGGGGCTGACCGGTCTAACCGCAATCTTGCTGATGTACCTGGTTTTCATTGAGCGCGGCCTGCGTACTGCGGTGGCGCTGCGTGATGGCTTTGGCAAGCTGCTGGCTACGGCCCTGTCTTTCACCATGGCCCTACAGGTGTTTGTGGTGGTTGGTGGCGTCACCCGCCTGATTCCGCTAACCGGTTTGACCATGCCGTTCTTGGCTTATGGTGGCTCGTCTTTGGTGGCTAACTGGGTGATTTTGGCTTTGCTGCTGCGTCTTTCCGACGCCGCCCGTCGCCCCACTGTGCGCGCCCCGCAGATCATTGATACTACTGAGCTACCTGAGTCGCTGCGTCGCCAGATTGCCCAGGAAAACGCGGAGGCTGATAAGGCTGCCGCTGCTAGCGCGGGCACTCCCGACGCCGCCGCTGCTGGCTACGGCCCCGCCGGCCCCCAGGGTGGTAGCGTCCCGCAAGGCGGCCCCCAAGGCCCGGTGCCTTATGGCCCTGGCCCGGCTGGACCTGGCCCGCAGGGAGGCCCTGGACCGTACGGCCCGCAGGGACCGACTGCTGGCCCGCAGGGTACCGCTCCTCAGGGAATCCCGATGGGCGGCCCCCAAGGCGCCCCGGCTGCTCAGCCAGCCCCCGCAGTTCCCCCTAACCGCGCTCACGGCCGCCGCGCCGCCCAGCCGGTACAGCAGCCCGTACAGCCGGTACAGCCAGGCAGGACCAATCCGCCGTCGGCACAAGACCACCAGAACACGGAAGTAATCAGAGGAGTATTTGAATGAACCCTCAGATTCGCCACGTTTCTTTGCTTGTCACGGGCATGTTTTTGGCGCTGCTTGTGTCACTGACTTCCCTGCAGGGATTTGCACGTCCCGCTCTATGGGAATCTAGTTCGCAGTACGGCTCGCTAACTGAGGACTCGCGTAACGCACGCACCATCTACCAGGAGTACGGTAAGGCGCGCGGAGCCATTATGGTTGACGGCACGGCCGTGGCCACCTCGGTTAAATCTTCCGACTCCCTGGGCTACCAGCGCGTTTACTCTAACGGCCCGCTGTATGCGTCAGTGACCGGCTACTACTCGACTATTTTCTCCAACATGACCGGCATTGAGAATGCCGAGAACACGGTGCTAAACGGCTCTTCGCCCTCACTGTGGCGTAGCCGCATCCAGAACCTGTTCACCGGGGACCAACCCCAAGGTGGCTCAGTTGAGCTAACCATTAACCCCACTTTGCAAAAGGTCGCCTACCAGGCCCTGGGCACTAAGCGGGGGGCTGTGGTGGCCCTTAACCCCAAGACCGGCGCCATTTTGGCAATGGTTTCCACTCCCTCTTTTGACCCCAACCTGCTAGCCAGCCACGACGGCACCACTGCCGACACCGCCTGGAAGCAACTCAACTCTGACAGCGCCACCCCGCTGATCAACCGCGCCATTGGCGGTGACCTGTACCCACCCGGTTCTACCTTCAAGGTAATTACCGCCTCAGCCGCGCTGCGTCTGGGTAAGGTCACCCCTGATTCCCAAGTTGATGCCCCTGACACCGTCACCCTTCCGGGCACCACCCACCAGTTGCAAAACTATGCGGGTGAGTCCTGCGGTAACGGTAAAGTCACCCTGACTTACGCCTTCGCCGAGTCCTGCAACACCACCTTCGCTCAGCTAGCTATGAACGTAGGCGAGCAGGAACTCACCCGCGAGGCTGAAGCCTGGGGCTTCAACACGTCGTCGTCGATCCCTTTGACGGTTACCCCCTCCAGCTTCCCGCCAGTCAAGTCACAAGCTGAATTGGCAATGGCGGGTATCGGGCAGCAGTCCGTACGTGTAACTCCTCTGCAAATGGCCCAGGTTGCTGCCACGGTGGCAAACGACGGTAACCAGATGCAGCCCTACCTGGTTAAGCGTACTTTGGACGACAAGCTTTCGGTCATTTCCACCACCAGCCCAAAGGTGGCACGCTCCCCCATTTCTTCGACGGTTGCGGGACAGCTTAAAACCATGATGATCCAGGTGGTTGCTTCGGGAACCGGTACCTCGGCTCAGGTTGATGGCATGGATGTAGCGGGTAAGACTGGTACGGCTGAAACCGGTAGCGACGGCGGCCCCGTCACCTGGTTTATTGGCTACGCTGGTCCTTCCGGGCAGGCTCCAACCATTGCCATTGCTGTCGTACTCGATGGCGGCGATCAGACCGCTGACACGGGTACTGGCGGTAGTGAAGCTGCCCCTATCGCAGCCACTGTCTTTAAGGCAACGCAGCAATGATTAAACCAGAAGCTGGACTAGTACTTCAGGACCGCTACCGCCTGATCGAACGCATCGCCATGGGCGGCATGGGTGAAGTTTGGCGTGCTCAAGATCTACGATCTGGACGTGTTGTAGCCGCCAAAGTAATGCGCCCCGAGTTAGCCGGTGACGAGCTGTTTTTGCAGCGTCTACGCACCGAAGCTAAAAATGCTCGCGGCCTGCGCCACCCCAACCTAGCCATGGTGCTTGACTATGGTGAGGCTGACGGCTCTGGCTGGATCATTATGGAGCTAGTGCAGGGTAAGCCCCTGTCTGAGCTGATCGCTGAGAAGGGCACCCTACCCCCCAGCGTGATTTTGCCGTTGCTAGCCCAAACCGCCCGTGCCCTGCAGGTGGTGCACGAGGCTGGCGTGGTGCACCGTGACGTTAAGCCCTCCAATATCCTGGTTAACCAGGAGGGACTGGCTAAGCTGCTGGATTTTGGTATTTCCTCTGGAGCCAACCAGCTGCCCATGACTGCCACCGGCATGGTTATGGGCACCGCCCAGTATCTTGCCCCCGAGCAGGCTACCGGCGCCGCTGCCACAGCCGCTGGAGACCTGTACTCACTGGGTGTTATTGCCTATGAGGCACTAGCTGGGGTGCGTCCTTTCACCGGCGCCACCGCAGTGGATATTGCCTATGCGCACGTTAACGACCCGGTTCCTGCGCTGCCTGAGCAGGTTCCGGCAAATGTGCGTGAATTGATTTACGCGCTGCTATCTAAGAAGCCCTCTGACCGGCCCACTACCGCCCAGGATTTGGCCCGCCGTCTAGACCGCATCATTATTGGTTTGCCTAGCGACGACGCCGTCACCTGGAACGCGAACCCGCCGCAGAATTGGGCTCCGGCTCAGCATGAGCCAAAGACAGCCGCTAAAGGCACTCCGATTAGCAAGAAGCCGCATTCGCGAATGCCTAAATCTAACCCGGGCGCCAATTCCTTGTGGGACCTGCTGCAAAGCTCTAATCCCACGAATTTGTCCACGGGTACCTACGCCATTGTTCTCGTGGCAGTATTGTTCTTGGTGTTACTTCTAATTGGACTGGCTGCAAGCGCTTTTGCGGTTCCGGTACGCGCGTTAGACGGTGGCAATATGCCGCCTGCTAGTGCACACAGTGTTTCGAATATTGCAGAGTTTGCCTCTCGCGAGGCTGGCGCCCCCTCCATATCTATTGCCCAGGAGGCATTGTGACAGCACGTATCTCTAAAGTCTTGGCAGGACGCTATGAGGTGCTTGAACTGATCGGCCGTGGCGGCATGGCTGAGGTGTACCTCGGCCGCGATAAGCGTCTATCTCGCACTGTGGCAATCAAGCTACTACGTAGTGATATTGCTGAAGACCCTACCTTCCAGGCGCGTTTCCGTCGTGAAGCGCAAAGTGCTGCTGCCTTAAACCACCCCTCAATTGTGGGTGTGTATGACTTTGGTGAAGAGGTGGTTACCCGCGCTGATGGTTCCACCCAGACTGTGCCCTACATTGTTATGGAGTACGTGCAGGGGCACACGGTACGTGAACTGCTAAGCGAGGGTGAAGCAGTACCGATTGATGAGGCTGGCGAGATTGTTTCTGGCGTGCTGCAGGCGCTGGGTTACTCGCACCGTAACGGCATTGTGCACCGTGACATTAAGCCTGGAAACATCATGTTGACCAACACCGGCGAGGTGAAGGTCATGGACTTCGGTATTGCGCGCGCTATTGAAGATAGTGCGGTTACGGTAACCCAGACCCATGCGGTGGTGGGTACCGCCCAGTACCTGTCTCCTGAGCAGGCGCGTGGCGAGGTGGTTGATGCCCGCTCGGATATTTATTCCTGTGGTTGCCTGCTTTATGAGCTGTTAACTGGCCGTCCGCCTTTTAAAGGTGACTCGGCTGTGGCTATTGCCTACCAGCATGTGCGTGAGTTGCCGGTGCCGCCGTCACAAATTGCCCCGGACGTGCCCGAATCCATGGACCGCGTGGTGATGAAGGCGCTGGCTAAGCACCGTGAGGATCGCTACCAGAACGCTGACCAGATGCGTGCAGATTTGCAGGCAGCTATCCGTGGTTTGCAGGTTAACGCCCCGGCTACTGAGACTTGGCAGCAGCAGGCGACGACGATTATCGCCCCCACTCCGGGGGTTCCTGCTGCTCCTACGACTACTAACACCGGCTCTATCCCTAAGGTTAAGGATGAGGAAGCCGCCCGTCAGGCTGAGGAAGAGGCTGCTAAGCGTAAGAAGAAGCAGCTGCTGATTATTGGCCTAATTACCCTAGTGGCGCTATTGGCGCTGGTGGGGGCGTTGGCTGCGGCCGGCGTGTTTGGGGGTAGCCCATCTAAGGAAGTTACTGCCTCCCCCACCCAATCGGCGGTGTCTGTGCCCGACCTTACCGGTAAGGATGAGGCTGGGGCTCGTAGCGCCCTTGAGGGTGTGGGCTTAGCCTTCCAGCGTGGCGCTGACGTTTCTTCTGACACAGTCCCTGAGGGTCAGGTAGTTTCCTATGACCCTGGTGCGGGCACGATGGCCGCCCCAGGTACCAAGGTTGAAGTGCACTTCTCCTCTGGTTCTGCCACTGTGACGGTACCTAACGTGTCTGGCCAAACTCAGGGTGATGCCCGCAATGCCCTGGAAAAGGCTGGTTTAACGCTTGGTGACGTTACTACTGTCGACGCCGGCGGGGTTAAGGCCGGTAACGTGGTTTCTACTGACCCAGCAGCGGGCACTAAGGCTAAGCGTGGCTCTACTGTGAACTTGCAGGTTGCCTCGGGCCGCCTGGTAGTGCCGCAGAACCTGGTGGGCATGAGCCTTGATGACGCTAAGAAGGCGCTAACTAGCGCTGGCTTTACGGTAATCACCATTAACCAGCAGACCACTACTCAGCAAGATCAGAACGGCAAGGTACTTAGCGTAAGCCCTGAGGCTGGCACTACTGTCGATAGCGGCGCTGAGATTACTTTGACGGTGGGCCAGTACTCGGCTCCGCCCACACAGTCGCCTACCGCCTCGCCTAGCCCCACCACCGGTAATGGCAACGGCAATGGTAATGGTAATGAAACGCTTATCCCTTACCCTGGCAATCCGGGTAACAACAACAACCACTAAGTTGTGATATATTCGGAAGTGATCATTTCCATTTGATTTGGTGTGTGCCGGCTCGGAAGAGCCGGCACACACTGTTTATGGCGTAGTTTAGCCACTGCAACACTTACGCCAGGTAATCTGGCTCTTCGTATTTGAGGGTGTAGGTGTTGTGGGCGGGGTTGGGCGTGTCGTGGCCGGGTAGGGGTCGAGGTCTTCCGATGATGGGGGTTCCTACACCGTCCATCTGAAAGACCTCGACATGCCCAATACTATCTTTGATCGCCCTGATCTGAGCGCGTTCACGCGCCTGGATGACCTGGGCCTGGAAGTGACGGGTCAGCGCGTTGAGGCAGACCATACAGTGTTGGCATACCGTATTACTGGTGAGGACCGGTGGTGCCGACGCTGCGGGTGCCAGAGCATTTGTCGTGACACGCTGGCCAGGCGCCCCGCGCACGAGCCCTACGGGTGGCGCCCCACGATCTTGCACGTGAGCGTGCGCCGCTACCGGTGCCCAGAGTGTGCTCACGTGTGGCGTCAAAACATGAGTGCAGCAGCCGACCCGCGCGCGAAGCTCTCGCACTCGGCGGTGCGCTGGGCGCTGACGGGCCTGGTGGTCCACCATTTGACGGTGGCGCGCGTTGCCCAGGCCTTGGGCGTGTCCTGGAATACCGCCAACACTGCTGTCCTGGCTGAAGGGGCGCGCCTGCTGATCAATGATCCAGCACGGTGTGAAGGCGTGCGTGTCATTGGCGTGGATAAACACGCGTGGCGCCACACCCCCTACGGCGACAAATACGTCACCGTCATCTTGGACGTCACTCCTATACGTGACCGTCGTGGTCCCTCCCGGCTCCTGGATATGATTCCGGGCCGATCCAAGCGGGTTTTCAAAACCTGGCTGGCCTCCCAGCCCGACACCTGGCGCAGCCGCATTGAGATCGTCGCGATGGATGGATTCACCGGGTTCAAAAGCGCCGCCGCTGAAGAACTCCCCGGAGCGAGGGCGGTCATGGACCCTTTCCACGTTGTGCGCCTGGCCGGTGATGCTCTCGATGAGTGCCGCAGGCGCATTCAGCAAGAACTTCACCATCGGCGCGGGCGGGCCACGGATCCCCTGTACAAGGCCCGCCGTATGCTCCACACCAGATCCTGCCTGCTCACCCCACGCCAGCAACACCAGCTAGCCGACCTGTTCGCCAGCGATTGCCACGTCGCACTCGAAGTCACCTGGAGCGTCTACCAGAACATCATCGACGCCTATCGTGATCCCAACCAAATCCGCGGTAAGGCCCTGATGCAGGCCGAAATCAACACGCTGACCTCCACGCGCGTACCGAGGGGCCTGACCGAGCTCATCACGCTGGGCAGGACACTCAAACGCCGAGCCGGGGACATCCTGGCCTACTTCGACCACCCCCACACCAGCAATGGCCCCACCGAAGCCATCAACGGCCGCCTCGAACACTTACGCGGCTCTGCCCTCGGGTTTGCGAAACCTCACCAACTACATCACCCGAGCACTCCTCGAAACAGGAGGATTCAGACCCCAACTACACCCCCAATTATGAAGAGCCGGTAATCCCTATTCCCCAGCAATGACGCGATTTAGAGCTGTTGGCTTACTGATAGCAGCAGACGCCTACCGGCGTCCACAAGGCGGTTTCAAACAATTTAGGCGCCAGGCCTGGCTTTTAACCGTTAGAAACCTCTGCAGTGTTACCCACAATGTAGGTATTTACCAGCGGGAACACCCACTCAAACAATACAAACACTACGGCCAAAATCAGCACTAGCGATTCAATTACCTTCAACCACTTAGGGCCGGGTAGATGGCGGAAAATAAACCCGTACATGTTGCCTCACTTAACGCCAGGATCGGACAGAACAGATTCAGGGCGACCCTCACCGCGAGGAATCCAGTAAGACAACTGCGCGTGCACAATCCAGCGCTGATCGTTACCCCACTCCCCTAGTGTGGCCGAGTGACAGGTAGTCATAGTCAGTAAACGCTGAGTGGGCTGCGCATTGGGGTTATTGGGCACAGGCGCAATCACATCCACCTGTGAGGGGTCCACAATTTCGTGCCCAGTCACTTTATAGACATACCAGGCGGTAGCGGTTTCAACGATTACTTCGTCGCCAGCTTTAAGTAAATCAATGCGCCTAAAGGAGTTACCGTTAGTGCGCCGGTGACCGGCCACCGCGAAGTTACCAATAGCGCCCGGGTAGGCGGTGTTTTGGTAGTGACCGGCAGCTGCTTGATCCAGCAGTTCCTGGCCGGTGCCCTGATAGATAGGCATGTTGTTATTGGTGATGCCATACCACTTGGGCACAATCAACACCCCCATAGGCTGCCCGTAGGCCACTGTGGGCTCTACCGGCGGGGCCTCAGTGTGCTTATTACCTGCCTTTTTAGGCGAGGTGGGCAGAGTGTTATGGATCTGGGTCATGGTCTGTTCAGCTTTGGCGTTGGCGTCAATCGACGTCCACCACAACTGCCACACCAGGAACAAACCAATTAGTAAACCAGCGGTTAACAGCAGCTCACCAATAATGGTCAGGAATACATCCAGTACCTTTCTGGACCGAGCTTGACTTGTAACGTGCGCGGTCATGTATGCACTCCATTGGGTTGTTGAGCTGGTCTTGCTTACCTAGATTAAGCGGTAAGCTAGCACTAAAGTACTCTACTTCCACTAAATGAGAAACGAACCGGAGAATCCTGTGTCGAAAAATGGCTCCAAAGATCTAGCCCGCAAGGACGAGGATAAGGACGAGTCCGCCACTACCAGTGCCGCTAAGGACTCCGCTAAGAAGTCAACCAAAGACTTAGAAAAAGACTCAGATAAGGGCTCTGACAAGAAGCGCTCCGCTAAGAAGTCCTCCAAGAAGTCCAAGGAATCTACTAAGGACTCTGCTAAGGGTTCTGACGAATCCAAGAAGTCTGCGGGTAAGAAGAAGTCAGCTAAAGACGCTGAGCGCGAACAGGCCCTAACTAAGCGGGCCCGCAAGGCTGATCGTAAGACCCTACAGCTGGACTCTAAGTCTTCTGACTCGCTCAAAGCCAAGGTTGCTAAGAAGGAACTAGAGCGCCGTAAGGCTTCACGTACCCCGCACAAGGTTAAGAACATCTCCAGCCCCGCCTGGTATGCCCCCACCATGTGCACCATCATGTGCCTGGGCCTAGCCTGGGTGGTGGTTTCCTACATGACCGGTGGCGAATACCCGGTGCCGTGGTTCATTAAGGCCCACCCGGCTGACTGGCTAGCCAACGGTAACGTATACGTTGGTTTCGTACTCATGCTGGCCGGGTTCATCGGAATCTTGCGCTGGAAGTAAAGCCACTGGGTCAGGCATAAAAACCTGAAACTGTTTTCTGGCCCATACCTAACAGCCTTAGCGCCTTAGCCCAACTGTTGGGCTAAGGCGCTTTTCATGCCGCTAGCGCCGCTAGCAGCGCATAGGAGGCAGTACCAACTATCAAAGATAGGGCCACATTGCCCCGCCACAGGTGCAAGCCAGCAGTTATAGCCACTGCCCCTACCAAGGCTGCGCTACGGCCTAAATCTGCGCTTAAATCGCCTAGCGTGTAAGCCACCAGCACCACCATTACCCCCAGGGGCATGGTGCGCGACAAAAACTGCATCAGTGGCCGGTGAGATACCTGGTCGGCACCCTTAACCCCGGTGTAGCGCAGTGCGAAGGTGACGGCTGCAGCTACCGCCACTACCGCTAAAACATGCCAGTTACTTACTGCTTGCCTAACCACAGCTTCACTCATCACTACCCCGCTGTTCATGGTTTAACTTCCCCGATTTAGCCTCAGCCTGGTTTAAATCAGCCCTGCCACCACCAGCCGCAGTGACGCTAAGCGAGCGCCGTCGTCGTAAATACAGGGCACTTAAACACAGGCTTAAAGTAAGCAGCCCACAAAACATGGCCAGGCGCCCACCCACGGCCACCGTCACCACGGCACAGATCGACGCCGCCACTAGCGCGCCCGAGTCGGGGTTGGCTTTATATGCCTCAATTGCCAGCACCGTGAACAAGGCGGTGAGCACAAAGTCGGCCACATCCGTATGCTGCGAAATAAAGCCCCCAAAGCTGCTACCTACCAGCCAGCCAAGGGTCGCCCCCAGCACCCAAGACAGGTGCGAGCACAGCTGCACCGTTAGCAGATAGCGCCAAGTCATGCGCGAATGGTCTTTAGCGGCAGTAACCGCATACACCTCGTCGGTAAGCGAGTAGATGGAGTAAGCGCGCGCAAACCTCCCCGGCGGCACGTTACGGGGAAAGCTCAAGCCGTAAAACAGGTGGCGGCCATTAACAAACAGGGCGCTAAGCGCCACCGTAACTAGCCCCACCCCGCCGGTTATTAGCGAAACCAGCAAAAATTCCATAGAACCGGCATAAACCACTGTGGCAAAAATAGGTGCCCACCAACCGGGGATACCGGCAGTTACCAATACGATCCCAAAGGCGATGCCTAGCGGAATATAGCCCAAAAAAATTGGGGTACTGTCACGCAAACCATCTTTAACGCTACTCAATGATTGAGCCATGGCCTTGAGCATAGACGCCGCTTTTACAGTGCTCTAACCCTGTACGGATAGTGAAATGGCAACAAAAAACGGCGCCGCTTTAGGCGACACCGTTGTTTGTGTAGTGAAAACTCACTCAGCAGCCGGGGCTTCTTCTTCCTCGTCTTCAGCCTCAACCTCAGACCAGTACTCCTCCGCCCAGGGGTCCTCAACCGGCTGGCTGCGCTTGTACAGCACAAAAGCAGCGCCAGCGGCGGCAGCCACTAGCGAGGCCACACCTAGGCCCTTGAAGAAGCTGCAGCTCTTGATCGATTCGTGTTTGTGGCAAGACATGATGACTCCCTCAAAGAAGTAAGTAACGTTACATCCAATAATGTCACTGTTTTGGCTCTCATTCCATTCGAACCGGCCTGAAAAGCTGCGCCACAAGAAAAATTAGGTCACAGCGTAACTATCTCAACAACTTTCATGGGCTTTTCCATGGGGTAGGCCACGCCGCCAACTAAGCAAATTGTGGGAGTATGAGGTTATGGAAGCAATTATGCACACTAACCTTGGCGATATCCGCCTGGAGCTGTTCGAGGACAAGGCCCCGATTACCGTCACCAACTTCGTAGAGCTGGCTACCGGTAAGCGCGCCTGGATCGACCCGGCCACCGGTGAAGAGACCCAGCGTCCTCTTTACGACGGCGTTACCTTCCACCGCGTAATTAAAGATTTCATGATTCAAGGTGGTGACCCGCTAGGTAACGGTACCGGCGGCCCCGGCTACACCTTCGACGACGAGATCGACAACTCCCTGACCTTCGCCGACACCTACCTGCTGGCTATGGCCAATGCCGGTACCCGCATGGGCCACGGCACCAACGGTTCGCAGTTCTTCATCACCACTGTGGCAACCCCTTGGCTGCAGGGCAAGCACACCATTTTCGGCAAGGTAGTGGATGAGGATTCACGCAAGGTTGTGGACGCTATTGAGGCTGCTCCCACCGATGGCCGTGACCGTCCCCTACAGGACGTGGTTATCAACTCCATCGACATTGTCGAGTAATAACCGAAGTTAATTCCTTCGTGGGGGGTTGGGCGTTTTAAGCGCCTGACCCCCCACTTTTTATTTGGACCAGGCTGCGCCGGCGCTGCGCGTCCCTGGCAACGCATGCGCCATGTTATGGCGCCGGCGTGGCCCGTTTTGGCAGCCGTGGCCACCCTCGCATCGCAGAGCAGCTGCGCCCGCGTTGGACGACGCCGCACCCACCGCAATCCACAGTTATCCACAGGCTGTGTATAAATAATGTGGATAACCCCACTAAAAAAGTGGAAACATGTGGGTAGCCAGCTAATAACACCTGTGTATTTACTCCACAGTTGTGGATAAGTCTGTGGACTTACATGCTTGTGAGTTATCCACATAGATATCCCCAGCTGGGGAAAACTCCTGGTAGAACGCAGTTTTTAGGTTATCCACTAGATCCACAGCCCTATTTACACAAAACCCACCAGCTGTGGATAACGCTTCCCCAGCTGTGATTAACGCATCTGCCTGTCAATTGTGGATAACCACGCTATGGGTGCGCCTGGGTTTTATATGCGCCTGGATTTACAGCTGGGCTACTGCAGCAAAAATTTTGGCCTGTAAGGGCGCCTGGGGGCGCGTGGTGGGAGCACTGGGGTCAAACCAGTCCACTTCTGCTATTTCGGCGTGTGGGCGCACCTGCTGGGGGCTAAAGACTCCCTCGGCAATAAATACGTGGGAAACCACCGTAAAGCCCGGCTCGTTTGAGGCCGGCGCACTGAAATCGCCTAGGGGACGTATAGCCGCGTTTTTAAGGTCCAGACCCACTTCTTCACGAACTTCACGTAAAGCCGCTTCTAAGGGGGTTTCGTGGGCTTCTAGCTTGCCTCCGGGCATCTGAAACCTGGGGGAGGAGCCTTTACGCACACTCAGCACCCGCCCCTGGGCGTCACGCAGCACAATGGCAGCTACTTCCACAATTTTGAACTCATCTAACAGCATTTTTTCTCCAGCCGCCGGTTACGTCTCAAGTATGCGCCCGTAGTGGCTTTGGTGCCCGCAATGGCGACGACGACGCCCGCGCCGACACTCAGGCTCCCGGCCTCCGCAGCCGGGTTCCGCAGCACCCCGGCGCCACCCACCCGGCGCCGTCGAGAGCGTTAGCCGCCCGGCGTCGTCGTGGGCATAAAAAAATCCGCCGCAGTCTAACTGCGAGCGGATACTGGGTGGAGCTAACGGGACTCGAACCCGTAACCCCCTGCTTGCAAAGCAGGTGCGCTACCAATTGCGCCATAGCCCCATTAGGCCGGATCAGCTACTTCAATCCAAGGTTGCGCTTGCCAACGTTTAGGGGCGGTTTTTAACCAGAGGGCATAACCGCAAGCACCTAGGCTAAGTGCAATCAGGGATTTAGCTGCGAAGCTCATTAATTTGCTCCGTTCAACCGGTGGTGGGCCTAGCTGGACTCGAACCAGCGACCTCATCCTTATCAGGGATGCGCTCTAACCAACTGAGCTATAGGCCCGTTTGACTCGATAGAGATTACACGAGCCAGACGCAGATAATCAAATCGAATTAGTCATCTGCCAGTGTGAGATAGACCCCACCGATCAAGTGAGTGGTCACGTTGTAGATCATGGCACCAATAGTGGCCAGGGCGGTGGACAAAATGATGTTCACAACCGCCACCACAGTAGCCAGGGAAACCGCACGCGAAAGCTTGAGGTACTCCACCACGGCCTGCAGCGACTTTTCACCACCAAGCTGCTGTACCTGATCCTTAATCTTGGCGAACACGTGCAGCGCATCTAGGGAGAACCACACCACTACAGCCGCAACGATGGTCATGATGCCTACTGCCACTGATAGCAGGAAGGCAGTCTTCATAACCGACCAGGGGTCCACGCGCTCTAGCGCTAGGCGCACAAAGCGGCGCTCAGCGGCAGCGGGGGCAGGCTTAGGGTTGTGCTGGCGCGGGGGCTGCGCCGGAGGCATAGATGCGGGCATCTGTCGCGGCGCCGGGCGTGAGCCGCCCGCCTGAGGTGCGGTGCGGATACGCGGCGGCGGTCCCGGCTGCACGCCCTTGGGGGGAACACCCTTGGGCTGGTTGCCCTTAGGCTGGGGCGTGATCGAGGGGGGTACCGACATTATTTGGCCTCGCTTTCATTCGCGTCTAAGGCTACCGACTCTTGGGCCTGCTCGTCACCCTCTAGAGGCAGGTTAACTGCCTCATTTACGTCGGATTGGGCACTAGCGCCTAGTTCGGTTGCGTCATCGTCGGAAAGGTCACGTTCTTGGGAGCGGGCGACGGCGATAATCCGGTCGCTTTCGTCGGGTTTGGCGAAGGTGACGCCCTGGGTGTTACGGCCGGTGCGCGACACTTCTGCCACCGCCGAGCGCATTACCTTACCCGAAGCCATGATGCACAAAACCTCATCGGATTCGTCCGTGATCAAGGCCCCTACTAGCTCACCGCGGGCTTCCACCAGGTTGGCTACCTTCACGCCCAGACCACCACGGCCCTTAACCGGGTATTCATCCACGCTGGTGCGCTTGGCGTAACCGCCGTCAGTAACCACAAATAGGTCGGCGTCTTCACGCACCACATCCATGGCTAGCAGGCTGTCGCCGTCGCGGAAACGCATACCGGTGACGCCGCTGGTGGCGCGGCCGGTAGCACGTAAGGTGGCGTCGGTGGCGGTAAAGCGGCAGCTTTGGCCGTGACGTGAAACCAGAATTAGATCCTGGCCCTCATCTAGCAAAGCCGCACTGACCAGCTCATCGGGGTTACCGTCAGCGTCTTCACGCAGGTTGATAGCAATCACGCCGCCAGAGCGGTTGGATTCGTATTCACGCAGCGCAGTCTTCTTAACCAGGCCTCGGCGGGTAGCCAACACCAGGTATTGGCTTTGCTCGTAGTCTTTAAGCTCCATTACCTGGGCAATAGTTTCACCCGGCTGGAAAGCCAACAGGTTGGCTACGTGCTGGCCCTTGGCGTCGCGACCGCCCTCAGGCAGCTCATAGGCCTTGGCGCGGTAAACGCGGCCCAGGTTAGTGAAGAACAGCAGCCAGTGGTGGGTGGTGGTGACGAAGAAGTGCTCTACTACGTCATCTTCACGCAGGGCCGCGCCCTTAATGCCCTTACCGCCACGGTGCTGGGAGCGGTAGTTGTCGGTGCGGGTACGCTTGGCGTAACCACCACGGGTGATAGTGACTACCACTTCCTCTTCGGGGATGAGGTCTTCCATACTCATTTCGCCCTCGTGCGGCACGATTCGAGTACGGCGCCCGTCACCGAATTTCTCAGTGATTTCTGCCAGCTCAGTGGAGATAATGCCGCGCTGACGCTCAGGGCGGGCCAGGATGTCACGCAGGTCGGCTACGCGCTCGCGCAGTTCCTCGGTTTCCTGCTGAATCTTTAGGCGTTCCAGGGCGGCTAGGCGTCGCAGCTGCAGGGACAAGATGGCTTCAGCCTGAATCTCATCTACGTTGAGCAGCTCCATTAGGCCCACACGTGCCTCATCGGTGGTGGGGGAGCGGCGGATCAGCGCGATTACGGCGTCCAGGGCGTCGATGGCGCGCATTAGGCCATCCAAAATGTGCAGGCGGTCCAGGGCCTTTTGCAGACGGAACTGGGTGCGGCGCACAATCACGTCCAGCTGGTGCTCCACCCAGTGGCTTACAAAGCCGTCCAGGCTTAGGGTGCGCGGCACGCCGTCGACTAGCGCCAGCATGTTGGCGGGGAAGGAGTCTTGTAGCTGGGTGCGCTTGTAGAGGTTGTTTAGTACTACCTTGGCTACGGCGTCGCGCTTAAGCACAATTACTAGACGCTGTCCGGTACGGCCGGAGGTTTCGTCACGGATGTCAGCAATACCGCCCAGGGAGCCGTCACGTACCAGCTGGGCAATCTTTTCAGCTAGGTTGTCGGGGTTTACCTGGTAGGGCAGCTCGGTTACTACCAGGCACTGGCGGCCGTGGATTTCTTCCACGTTGACGACGGCGCGCTGGATGATACCGCCACGACCGGTACGGTAGGCCTGCTCAATACCGCGACGGCCCAAAATTGTGGCGCCGGTGGGGAAGTCAGGGCCGTGTACTCGCTGTAGTAGGGCCTCAAGTAGCTCTTCACGTGAAGCGTCAGGGTGCTCTAGCAGCCACTGTACGCCGTCGGCCACTTCCCGCAGGTTGTGCGGGGGGATGCGGGTGGCCATACCCACCGCAATACCTTCAGAGCCGTTAACTAGCAGGTTGGGGAAACGGGCCGGCAAGATGGTGGGTTCTTGCTCTTTACCGTCATAGTTGTCCTGGAAATCGACGGTGTTTTCGTCGATGTCGCGCACCATTTCCATGGCCAGGGGGGCCATTTTACATTCGGTGTATCGCGGCGCAGCCGGGCCCAGGTTACCGGGGGTGCCGAAGTTACCCTGTCCGGCTACCAGCGGGTAGCGCATAGACCAGGGCTGTACTAGACGGGCTAGGGCGTCGTAAATGGCGGCGTCACCGTGGGGGTGGAAGCTACCCATTACGTCACCCACCACACGCGAAGACTTAGAGAAAGCCGCGTTGGGGCGGTAACCGCCGTCGTACATGGCGTAAAGAATGCGGCGGTGTACCGGTTTGAGGCCGTCGCGTACGTCTGGCAGGGCGCGCCCAACAATCACACTCATGGCGTAGTCGAGGTAGGAGCGCTGCATTTCCAGCTGCAAATCGACGCGCTCAACGCGGTCGAATCCGGGTTCCTCGATTACTTCGATCTGGTCGTCACTCACGAAAGTTATTCCTGTTCTTTAAGTAGTCGAGGGCTCAGATATCCAGGAAGCGCACGTCGTTAGCGTTGCGTTGGATGAAGCTACGGCGTGATTCGACGTCGTCACCCATCAAAACCGCGAAGGTTTCGTCAGCGTCGGCGGCCTCATCCAGGGTGACCTGCTTGAGGATGCGGTGGGCTGGGTCCATGGTGGTGTCCCACAGCTCGTGGTCGTTCATTTCACCTAGACCCTTGTAGCGCTGAATGCCGTTTTCCTTGGGCATACGCCAGCCCTTAGCGGCGCCAGCTTCACGCAGGCGGTCACGCTGCTCGTCGCTGTAGGCAAATTCGTGCTCGGCGTTGGACCACTTGAGGCGGTACAGCGGCGGCATAGCGATGTAGACGTGACCGTTTTCGATCAGCGGGCGCATGTAGCGGAACAGCAGAGTTAGCAGCAAGGTGGCGATGTGGGAGCCGTCCACATCGGCGTCGGCCATAATCACGATCTTGTGGTAACGCAGCTTTTCAAGCTCAAAATCTTCACCAATGCCGGTACCAAAGGCGGTGATCAGCGAGCGGATAGTGTCGCTGGACAGGGCGCGGTCTAGGCGGGCCTTTTCCACGTTCAAAATCTTGCCTCGGATTGGCAAAATCGCCTGGTGCTCGGGGTCGCGACCACCTACCGCAGAGCCACCTGCGGAGTCACCCTCAACGATGAAAATTTCAGAGTTAGAGGCGTCGCGCGAGGAGCAGTCACGCAGCTTACCGGGCATGGAGGCGCTTTCTAGCACACCCTTACGGCGGGTAGCTTCACGGGCTTTACGGGCCGCAATACGCGCAGCAGAGGCCTGCTTAGCCTTGCTAATAACTGCCTTGGCGTCTGCCGGGTGAGCGTCAAACCAGTCGGTTAGCTGGGCGTAAACCGTCTGCTGCACAAAGGAGCGGGCCTCAGTGTTACCCAGTTTGGTTTTGGTCTGGCCCTCAAACTGGGGCTCAGAGAGCTTAATGGAGATAACTGCCGTTAGGCCCTCACGTACGTCCTCACCGGAGAGGTTATCTTCCTTGTCTTTAAGCAGGCCCTTTTCGCGCGCATACTTGTTGACCAGCGTGGTCAGGGCGGTGCGGAAGCCTTCTTCGTGAGTACCACCCTCGGTGGTGTTGATGGTGTTGGCGTAGGTGTGTACTGACTCGGAGTAGGCGGCGGTCCACTGCATGGCGATTTCTACGCTCATGCCCCCGTGCTCGCTGCTTTGCTCAGCGGAGAAGTCGATGATTTCGGGGTGGATCAGCTCGGCCTTCTTGGTTTTGTTCAAGAAGTGCACGTAGTCGCGTAGACCGTCGGAGTACATGTAAGACACGCTGCGGTGCTTGTGCGCCTGGGTGTCTTGCTCGCTGCCGGCAATTTCGTCGCCGTCAACGGATAGGTCACGCTCGTCGGTTAGCGAGATGCGCAGGCCCTTGTTCAAGAAGGCCATCTGCTGGAAACGACGGCGTAGCGTCTCAAAGTCGAAAACGGTGGTTTCAAAAATCTCGGGGTTGGGCCAGAAGGTGACGGTTGTGCCCGTCTGGTCAGTGGCCTCGCCGCGACGTAGGGGAGCAGTGGGGACGCCGTCGGCAAAATCAATATTCCAAACGTAACCGTCGCGGCGCACCTCAACGGACAGGCGGGAGGACAGGGCGTTAACTACCGACACACCCACACCGTGCAAACCACCGGAAACGGAGTAACCGCCGCCGCCGAACTTACCGCCTGCGTGCAGCACGGTAAGTACTACCTCAACTGCGGGCTTGTGTTCAGTGGGGTGCTCATCCACCGGGATACCGCGACCGTTGTCTACCACGCGCACACCGCCGTCGGGCAGGATGGTGACTTCAATGTGGTCACAGTAACCGGCTAGAGCCTCATCTACGGAGTTATCCACTACCTCGTATACGCAGTGGTGCAGGCCGCGCTCACCGGTGGAACCGATATACATACCGGGACGCTTGCGGACAGCTTCAAGGCCTTCCAAAACCGTGATATTTGAAGCTCCGTAGCTGTCGTTAGTCACAGTGCTATCCTGCTCAGCCACGTCTAATATGCTCCTCGTTCTTGCTTGGCAGGGTCAAAAAAGATCCTTGCCTTTGCATTAGGTCTGTATGTGCCGTCTAGGGAGGGTTTAACGGCACGTTTAACTACCCGGTAAGGCAGCTCAAACTACCTATATTCTACCGTGTTAGGCGCGATTTTCCGGCCTGGCGGCGGTGTGGCCCTAAGCAAATACTGTGCCTTAGCTATCACTTAGGCTACGGCTGCCCGACGGCGCCTGGTGGCGGCGCTTAGTACCCACAGCCGACGGCGCCCGCTTGGGCAAGCCGCACACTTTAGCCGTAGGTGTCGCGCACCCCGCGCGCCCCGGGCACAGCCAGTTTGCCGTGCTGCCAGGTGTAATCTGCGTTAGGGCCGCGCACTTTAATGCTTTTGACAATGCCCGGGCCTACTTCGCGCTCAAATAGGGCCTCCAGCTGGGGCATCATCAGTTGCAGTTGCTGCGCCCAGTTGGTGGAGTGGGCGCGCATTACCAGGCGTCCATTTTTGAAGGAATAAATGCTGCAATTTTCGGCCATATCCTTGCCGACAATCTCTTCCCAGCGTACCTTGACACTGGCTATGCGCAGGGATTCTTCCCAGCCTTGGCGGTGAAAAAAGCCGTCCAGCTCGCGTTTACCTGAGCGCGGATCGCGCCAATACACGCGAGCTTGGGAGGCGGGTTGTCCGTTGACGATCTCGGCGTGGCGTTCTTGGCGCCGGCGAATACGCTCAATACTGACTGCGTCCCAGGGCGCTAGTGCGTCCGCATTTGCGGCGGGGTTTTGGGTGGCGTTTACAGGTGCGTTTGCGGTGCCATTCTGGGCTGCGCTTGGGTTCGCATTTGGGGCGGCATTTGCGCCTGCGTTTAGGTCTGCGCCCGCAGTTTGCCCGTTCAGCGACGACGACGCCGGAGCCCCGTCTGCTGCTGGGCTTGCTGCTAACGCTGGGCCACCGGGGCTTTTACGAGGTAGTCGCTTTAGGGTATGACCCGCGTTCCAGGCCTGCTCGCGCTGGCGTGCCAGCGCGGCCACAGCCATTTGGTCACCGTAATCTTCACTGTTCACGGCTAAACTTCGCTTACTACAGAGCCGGTCACGCGCAGACGGTGATGATCAAGTTCGCTAGGGACATCGTCGCCAACCGCAGCGGTAATAAGCACTTGCTGAGCCTGGGCCACCATCTGTGACAAGGCCCGACGCCTGCGCATATCTAATTCCGCGAAAACATCATCAAGAATCAAAATCGGGTCTTCGCTCTTACCATCGATGCTGGTCAAGGCGCTATCAGCGCGCATTAGCTCAAAACTAGCCAAGCGCAGCGCAAGCGCTAGCGACCACTGTTCACCGTGTGAAGCAAAACCTTTAGCGGGCAGATGCCCCAGGAACAGCGTCAAGTCATCGCGGTGTGCCCCCACCAGGTTCACTGCCCGCTCTAGTTCCCGCTGGCGCAGCTGTCCCATAGTTTCGAGCAAAGCTTTACTGGTGGCCTGCACATCCAGGAGAGAATTTTCGTAATCCGCCCACGCCTCGGTGTCTGAAATGTCCGGGTCAGCTACGCCGCGCGCAGCCAACAGGCTCGCGCGGTAGGCCAGATTTGCCTGCGACTGCGCTAGCGAAACCGTTTGATAAGACTGGGCCACCCAAGGGCGCAGCTGGCGCACAAGTTTGACGCGCGCGGCAATCAGCTGGGCAGCTAACTGGGCTAACTGCTCATCCCACACATCCAAAGTGGCTAGGGCGCTGGCGCGCGCCGAGCCGCTTTTACGTTTAAGTCCCCGCAGCAGGCCTGAGCGCTGGGCTAGCACCTTGTCGTGGTCTGCGCGCACCCCGGCCAGACGCGGGCTCATCATAACCACCAGGTCATCTAAAAAACGCCGCCGCACCTGCGGATCTGAACGCACCAAAGTCAGATCTTCCGGGGCAAACAGCACCGTGCGGCAGATCCCCAGCAGCTGGGTTGGGCGGGTAGGGGCGCGGTTTAGCCGGGCCCGGTTAGCTTTGCCGGAAATAATTTCTACTTCTAGCAGCTGCGGGCGGGCGGCAGTGATTAGTTTGGCGCGTATGACGGCGGCGTTGGGCTGATTTTGACCGCTTGCGTCACGCCTAACCAGGGCCGTATCGGCGCCAACTCGGTGGGAGGAAAGCGTAGCTAAATAGTTAATGGATTCAACCAGGTTGGTTTTACCCTGCCCGTTAGAACCTACCAGTACCGTAGCTCCAGGCGGAAAACTGACTACCGCCTGCTCATATGAGCGGTAGTCAGTCAGCGCCAAATCAGCTACGTACATACGCCTTACACGCCAAAGCGAATAGGCATCAGCAAGTAGCGGAAGCTGGGGTCAGGCTCAGTGCCAGGCTCATCTACCCCAACCAACACTGCCGGCTTATTGGGGTGGGTGAAGTCAAAGCGCACATAGTTACTAGATAGCGCGTTTAGGCCCTCTTGCAGGAAAAGCGGGTTGAAAGCAGCAGAAATTTCGTTGCCATCTAGGTGAGCTACCAGCTCTTCACTAGCCTGTGCATCCTCACCCTGGCCAGCCTCAAGGTGCAAGTTGCCCTCGGTGAAAGTTAGGCGCAGTGCAGTGTTGCGTTCGGCCACCAAAGACACGAACTTAACCGCATCTAGTAGCTCTTTACGTCCCACCGTGGCATAGGTGTTGACCTGCTCGGGGAACAGGCGACGCACCTGGGGGTATTCGCCGTCGCTAAGTACTGAAGTAGTGCGGCGCTCACCGGATTCAAAACCAATCAGGCGTGAAGCTACGGCGTCGTCGTCATTAAGCGCAATCTCAATGGGGGCACCGGAAACCAAAGACTTAGCCACATCAGCCAAAGTGCGAGCCTTTAACAACACCACAGCATCTAGAGGTTTAGCCGGGTTCCACTCAACCTCGCGCATAGCTAGCCGGTAACGGTCAGTGGCCAGCATGGTCAGCTTATTGCCGCTAAATTCCATGCACACATTGGTCAGCAGCGGCAAGGTGTCGTCGCGGGCAGCAGCAATCGAAACCTGAGCTACCGCCTTAGAAAGCACGTCAGAGTCGATGGTGCCCACCTGAGCGGGCATTGAAGGCAGAGCCGGGTAGTCATCAACCTGCATAGCCGGTAGCTCGGAGTGAGCTGAGCCACAGGTGAAACGTACGCGGGTGCCCACCAGCTCAATATCTACCGGCTTGCTAGGAAAGCCCTTAGCAAACTTGGTGAGTGCACGGCCGGGAATAAGTACCTCTCCCTCAACCTCAACCGAGGCCGGGATTTCACAACGGCCAGATACCTCATAGTCAAAGGAAGACAGGATTACAACATCCCCCTTGGCCTCCATACGCACCCCAGCCAGCACCGGAACCGGCGGGTTGGGCGGCACTGAGCGAGCAGTCCAGGCTACTGCTTCAGCTAAAACGTCACGGGCTACCCTGAGCTTCACGTTGGGAGGCCTTCCTTAGATGGATATAGAGGGGCGGCTTAAAAGTTTAGCCGGTATCTCCCTATAGAGCATCTCAAAAAGGGTCACTGTGGGACTTTTGCACGCCTTGGCTAGCGCCGCCCGTAGCGGAGGTTTTCCCCAATTGGCCTACGTTGGCGAGCTTGCAAATCGTGCGGGGTTTAAAAGTCAGTAGTAGTAGTAGCGGGTGTGGAAGTTGTGGAAAACCACTTTTTGGCCCGGTGGCGCGCCGACGGCGAATGTGGGCTGAGTGTGGGCAAAGCTTGGGATAACTCGGGGCGGCTGTGGAAAGTGCTAAAGCTCATAGCACCAATCCACAGGCGAGCCTTAGTTAAGCACAGCAAAACCGGGGTTGCCCACAGCCTTACCAACAGGGCCTGTGGGCGAAAAACCACGTATTTGAGGGCAAAAAAGGCCGCCGCTAAGCCCAAAAACAGGGCCCAGCGGCGGCGTCGAGAATTATTCGAGAATTAGGGGAGAAGCAGCTAAAGCACACGGCAAAGCGCAACCAGGCGCGGCCAGCACGCGCCGCAAAATCAGGGCAGCGGCTAGGAGTGAGGCGTGGCCGCAGCCTGCTTAATGCGGCTGGTTAGCTCAGTTACCTGCTTGTAAGTGTCTGCCTGGGCCGACATTTGGGTGCGCACCTTCTTATCCGCGCTCATCACGGTGGTGTGGTCGCGGCCGCCAAACTCGCGGCCAATCTTGGGTAGCGACAAGTCAGTCAGCTCGCGGCACAGATACATGGCAATGTGGCGGGCGGTGACAATAGTGCGCGAGCGGTTGGCCGAAGACAGGTCCTCAATAGTGATGCCAAAGTAGTCGGCGGTTTGCCCAATGATCAGCGCAGCCGTGATATTGCCGGTGTCCTGGTTGGAAACTAGATCCTTAAGCACCATCTCGGCCACGGGCAGATCCACCTGTAGCTTGTTAATTGAGGCGTAGGCGGTTACGCGGATAAGTGCGCCTTCAAGTTCGCGGATGTTAGCCGAGATGCGGCTAGCAATGTAATCCAAAACCTGTGGGGGCACATCCAATTTGTCGGCCTGGGCGCGGCGCGACAAAATCGCGATACGGGTTTCTAGATCCGGGGGCTGAACGTCAGTAGATAGGCCCATGTCGAAGCGTGAACGCAGGCGCTCATCAATTTTCAGGGCCTTAGTGGGCTGGTCGGAGGTCAGCACTACCTGCTTATTGGCGTTATAGAGCGCATTGAAGGTGTGGAAGAACTCCTCCAGGGTCTGCTCTTTGTCTTGCAGGAACTGGATGTCGTCAACCAGCAGGATATCCACCTGACGGTAGCGGCGTTTGAAGGCATCCATGCGGCCTTCAGACACGGAGGTGATGAAGTCGGAAACGAATTCCTCAGAGTTTACGTACTTAACTTTGCTCTTGTGGTAGGCGCGAGTGTAGTGCCCAATGCCGTGCAACAGGTGGGTTTTGCCCAGACCTGAGCCGCCGTAAATAAATAGCGGATTGTAGGTTTTAGCTGGGGTTTCTGCCACGGCATAGGAGGCGGCGTAGGCAAAACGGTTGGAGGAGCCAACCACGTAAGTGTCGAAGGTGTAGCGCGGGTTTAGCTTGGAGTCATCTAGGACGTCGCTGGGGCGCACATTCAACCCCTTGCCGCGCGGGGTCTTTTTGGGCTGCTCAGAGCGACCAAATTCCACTACGGTCTGGGTATCTGGCACCACCAGGCCGTTTTCTTGGCCCAGTTCTAGACCTAGCTGCTGGGGGGCACTTGGTGCGGCAGCGTCGTTAGCGCCATGGCCTAGCTTTAGCTCGGCTGGGGTGGGGATATTGCCTTTGAACTGCGACGACGGCGCCTGGGTTGAGGCTGTGGGAGCGGCGGGGGAGTTAGGCGCGGCGGAGGCAGCAGGGGAACTGGCGGCGGCGTCGGCATTTACTCCCGGGGCGCCAGAAACCGAGGCGCCAGAGGCGGCAGAGCCCCCATGCACGGCGGCGCGGGCGGCGCTAATAATGACCTCAAGATCCTTAGCGCCCGGCGCAACCGTGTAAATAATGGGCATGTCATAGCCGATTTGGTCAGCAACTGCCGTCTTGATTGTGGCTGACACTGCACGGTCAGTTAGACGCTGTTTAACGAATTTAGAGTTGACCACCACTACCAGTGTGCCCTCAACATCGACGGCGTGGCAGGTGCGAGCCATGGCCAGGTAGCTGAGAGTTAGTGAGTTTGAGGTGGTCAGAGCTTCTACAACACTTTCCCAAAGCTGAGCGCCGAATTCAGCGCCCGGGTCAGTTACCGGATCGGACACGGCGTCTCCTTAAGTTCATAAAACAACTAATTGGGTCAGGGCCCGGCTAATTGGGTTTAGGGCCCTGCGGGCTGAGTCCAAGTTGTCCACAGAGATATCCACACCTGGGGATGGAGCAGATGTCCGCGAACAATTTTAGGCCGCCTATTGAGGATATACGCAATCTAGCTGGTAGGAGTGGAGTTACAAGCTTGTATTTTCCTGTGGATAACGTGGGGTTATCCACATGCTGTGGGCTAGTGTTTTACGCAGGTGTGGAGAAGAAAATGGGTAAAATCACCCCCGGATGTAGGCAGCCTCACGGCAAAGATGCTTTGACCGGTGGGTGTAAGACCATATAACGTTAATTAGTCGTACGTGTACATGCGGGTTCCGCTCAGAGGATCCAGTGCACGTGACCTCATCAAAATGGTGAGGTGCCACAAACTTTCGTGCGGCCATCCGGGCGCGCGATATAGACCTAGCAGGAGTACCCCGTGAGCAAGCGGACCTTTCAGCCGAACAACCGTCGCCGCGCCAAGGTGCACGGCTTCCGCCACCGTATGAGCACCCGCGCCGGTCGCGCCGTCCTGGCTGCGCGTCGTCGCAAGGGTCGCGCTCGCCTCGCTGCCTGAGACATGCTCAGTGCGCCGCATCGGATGCTGCGCAGCGAAGACTTCGCGGCTGCAGTTAGAGGCGGCGTGCGCAGCGGTAACCGCGCGCTGGTGGTTCATTTGAACGCCGACGATGACGGAGGTAACTCTCCTGCACTCGTCGGCGTTGTTGTGCCCAAAAAGCAGGTTGCCCGCGCCACCCACCGCAATCGGATTAAGCGGCGTCTGCGCGCCCTGTTAGCTGCCCGAGTGGACTTACTGCCTGCTGGTTCGCGCCTGGTGGTACGTGGTTTGGCAGGTGCCGACGGCGCCTCTAGCCAGCAGTTAGCCCGCCAGCTTGATCGGGCCTTGGCCCGGGTAGGGGTAGCGGTACCTCAGTCTGTGCCGGGCCAGTTAGCGCCAGGCGGTGAAAGTGTTTAAGCGTTTGGTGCTGGCTCCCATTGGCTGGTACCGCAAGTACATTTCCCCAGCTATAGCGCCGCGTTGCCGCTACTATCCCAGCTGTTCCACCTACGCCGTCGAGGCTATTGAGGTACACGGAGTTTTTAAGGGATTAGCGTTGAGCGCGTGGCGCATTTTGCGTTGCAATCCCTATAGCCGTGGCGGCGTGGATCATGTGCCCGAGGTGGGGCACTGGCGTTACGCCTACCCCAAAGATGTAGCCCGCTTCCAGGTGCCTAGTGCGTCTGCGGGTCAAGATGCGCCGCAGACGCGGCAAGGCCAGCTTGGCTGACCATAAAAGGAGAGTTTAATGGACGGACTGCTAATGCCACTGAAGGTGGCCGAGGCTTGGGTGATGGTTACCATCCACAAGCTGCTGGTTGCCATAGGTATGAGTGATGGACCCGGCCCCGCCTGGGTGCTGTCAATCGTAGGTCTAACCGTAGCGGTGCGAGTGCTGATCATGCCGCTGTTTGTGAAGCAGATTCGCTCTTCACGCGGTATGCAAGCCATGCAGCCTGAGCTGCGCGCCCTGCAGAACAAGTACAAGGGTAAGAAAGACCCCGCATCGCAGGAGCGTATGCGTGAAGAAATGATGGCGCTGTACCGCAAGCACGGCACCAACCCGCTGTCTTCATGCTTGCCGATGCTGATCCAGATACCGATCTTCTTCGCGCTCTTCCGTGTGCTGGCTCGCCTGCAGGAAGTGGCTAACTCTGCCGGTAGCGCCCACCCGGTAAAAATTGGTCCGCTAACTCCCGCCTTGGCGGCGGATGTACAGGCCTCCAGCCTGTTTGGGGCGCCGCTGAGCTCTTCCTTTATGAATGGCGGCTCTGCCACCGTAAAGATCGTGACCATGGTACTGATCGTGCTGATGACTGCCACGCAGTTCTACACCATGCACCAGCTGACCATGAAGAACATGCCTAAGTCGGTTACCGAATCCGACAACCCGGCTATGCGTACTCAGCGCATGATGATGTACGGTATGCCGCTGATCTTCTTCATTACCGGCCCCCAGTTCCAGGTTGGTGTGTTGATTTACTGGCTGGTTTCCAACGTATGGACCATGGGTCAGCAGTGGTGGACTATCCGCAACATGCCCGCAGTTGGCTCTGAAGCCTACAAGAAGCGCCAGGAGCGCCGTCGTCGTAAGGGCCTGCCGCCTGACGACGAAAAGAAGCCCGCAGCCGCAGCTGGCAGTGAGGATGAAGCGGCGTCGTCGGGGCCTGGGCAGCGAGTCCAGCCGGTACGCAACAACCGCAAGAAAAAGAAGAACCGCACCGCCTCCACCGCTGAGCAGCGCTACGCTGAGCGTGCTCGCGAACGTCAGCAGGCTTTTGACGCCAGCGGCGCTAAGGATGACGGCGCCAAGGGCACTGGCGGGGCTGCTAACGGTAAGAGCGGCAATAAGTCCGGCGGCGCCAAGAAGAAAAAGGGCTCTAAGGGCGGTAACTCCGCTAAGAAGTAGTTCTTATAAAACTAATAAGACTTAGTTATAACTAGTGGAAGGAGTTTTCTGGTGAGCCAGGAAACCGTCAAGCAGCTTGAGGAAGAAGGCGAAGTCGGCGCTGACTACCTAGAAGAGCTACTAGATATTGCCGATCTAGGCGGGGATATCGACATCGATGTGGATCACGGGCGCGCCTCCGTGGCCATCATCCCCGGCGAGGACGGCGATGAACGTGAGTTAGCCACCCTAGTGGGCCGCGACGGTGAGGTGCTTGAAGCCCTCCAGGAGCTGACCCGCCTGGCCGTACAGGCCCGCACCGGTTCGCGTTCGCGCCTAATGCTGGACATCGCTGGTTACCGCGAGGAGCGCCGCCAGCAGCTGACTGCTATCGCCGCCGAGGCGGTTAAGTCCGTGTTGGCTAGCGGCAAGCCGGTAGCGCTGGAGGCCATGAACCCCTTTGAGCGTAAGGTCTGCCACGACGTGGTTGCTAACGCCGGCCTGGTCTCTGAGTCTGAGGGGGTAGAGCCGCACCGTCACGTGGTGGTTCTGCCCGTCGACGACGCCGAAGACGAGGTTGACGAGGCTGAAGAGGGCGCTGAGCTTGCGGCTGATGAGGCCGACGCGGCTGCCGAAGCCGGGGCCACTGAGGCCGTAGACAGCCAGGCCGACGCCGTCGAGGAAGCCTGAAATGAGCCATAACGCCCAGGGGCAGTGCTCCCAGAGCGGGCAGGCTCTGGAAGTACCCACCGCCGAAATGCGCGACATGTTCGGCATGGCCTGGTCTGGCCTGGAGCACTACGCCCAGATGCTGGCTGAGGAGGGGCAACTGCGGGGGCTAATCGGCCCGCGCGAGCTACCGCGTCTCTACTCGCGCCACCTGGTTAACAGTGCGGCGGTGGTGCCTTTCCTGCCCAGGCACGGTAGCGTGGCGGATCTAGGTTCAGGTGCGGGGCTGCCCGGAGTGGTGGTGGCCTTGTCTCGTCCGGATCTGGAAGTGACCCTGATTGAGCCGATGGAGCGCCGCTGTGCCTGGCTGGAGCTGGTGGCTGAAGAGCTAGACCTGGACAATGTGCGGGTGTGGCGGGGTCGGGCCGAAGAAATGCGCGAGCGTTTCGATGTGGTGACCGCCCGGGCTGTGGCCAACCTGAGCAAGCTGACCCGCATGGCTTCCCCGCTGATCGCCCCCGGTGGCGTGTTGTTGGCCCTGAAGGGGGAGCAGGCTCAGCGCGAGATTGATGACGCCAAGTACGTCATTAAGAAGGCCAAGCTGCTGCCGGCGGTGCTGCATGAAGTGGTTACTAGCGACGACGACGTCACCCGCGTGGTGGAGGTGCGTCGGCCCCGCTAAGGCTGGCTCAGGCTAAGGCTGGACCCGGCCAAGGGTGGCCAAACAACGTGAGCGAGGCTCGGGAAACCGGGCCTCGCTTTTGTTTTGAAATGTTGCAGAGCGTAGTGCGATGAGGTCCTATTGTCTTGCATTTAAATTTTAATTAGTTAAAAATTCGCCCAGAATTCTAGTAAGTATAATAATTAATATATGTTATATATCACAGTTACTTGAATTGACATAGTTTCACGGGGGGGGGCATACTCAATTTGCCGAGTTGCAAAAAATAGTGGGAGCTATCTAATTTTTGTAATTCGTAAAATTTAAGCGATGACGCCGAAAGGTCGATAATGACAACCCCTCAAGTTCCCTCTAAACCCAAGAAGCCGATTTACAAGCGGTGGTGGTTTATCGCAATTGTCGCTATTTTTGTGCTCGCCGGAATCTCAAAGGCGACGGGTGGTGGCTCCAGCACCCAGGAAGCCTCTGGTTCTGCTTCACAATCGGCGTCGTCGCAGTCTGCAGACAAGAGCTCGGGAGAGTCTAAAGCTGCCAAGAAGGAAGAGTCTTCCAAAAAGGAAGAAGCTCCCAAGGCTCAGCAGGAAGAAGCTGTTGAGGTAAGTGCTGACGCGTTGCTTGAGGATTACAAGAACAACGAGCTTGCTGCTGATAAGAAGTACAAGGGTAAGACCCTCAGGGTTTCCGGAACTGTTTCGCAGGTTACCGACGTACTTGGCCAAAAGGCCTTGAGCGTAGATAATGGCGGCGAGTATGAGTTGAACTCCGTGTACTGCATTCTTAAGAAGGATCAGCTGGACAAAGCTGCCTCACTGAACAAAGGTGATCAGGTCACCGTCGTTGGCAAGAATGACGGTTACAACCAGATCAATGTGACTCTTAAGAACTGCAGTATCAGCCAGTGATTTAACTGATTGCTAACTAGTGGGGTCCGGCACTGCCGGACCCCACTAGTTTTATGTGCATAGTGAAGTGGGTGCACTCGTCTAGGTATGGATTTTATGGCTGTGCTCCAGTAGTTCTACTTGTTAACTATGTGACTGGTGTGACTGGGGAGCTCAGTCTGTTGCATGTTGTTTCACGTGAAACAACTGTATTATTTTTTGGTGCGCCTGACCTTTGTGAGGGCGTCGATCGCGTAAACTTTAGTCCTGATCTGATCGCACTCGTGAGGAGCAAAGTGTCCGGCTCATCCATTTTCGACCAACTCAAGGCTGATACCACCGCCCTGGAGAAGGTGCGTGAGCTAGGCTTTGCTGCACCCACCCAGACCCGAGTTATCGCCGTCGCTAACCAAAAAGGCGGCGTCGGCAAAACCTCAACTGCGGTAAACGTAGCTGCGGCACTAGCCGAAGCGGGCCTAAGGGTACTGCTTATCGATGCTGACCCGCAGGGTAACGCCTCCACTGCATTCGGGCTGGAACACCCCGAGGGTGAACCTTCCGTCTATGACGTGATAGTGGAAGGTAAACCCATTAGCCAGGTAGCGAAGGTTACCGAGCTAGGGGAGAACCTACAGGTAGTGGTGTCCAATATTGATCTTTCTTCAGTGGAGATTGATCTACTAGAGGCGGTCGGGCGCCAATCACGACTACGCGAAGCAGTTCGCAACTACCTCATTGAGGTAAACCGTAGCGGCGGCAAGCGCGTGGACTACGTGATTATCGACTGCCCGCCCTCACTTGGCATTATCACCATTAACGCTTTCGTGGCCGCCGGTGAAGTGCTAATCCCCATGCAGGCCGAGTACTACGCCCTTGAAGGCTTGGCCTTGCTTACCCGTTCTATCGATCGTATTGCCAAGGTTTACAACCCGGCTCTGCACGTATCGATGATCGCCCTTACCATGTTCGACAAGCGCACCATGTTGGCGCGCGACGTCGAATCCGAGGTGAAAACCTACTTCCCCCACGCCACGCTAGAAACCAAGATTCCTAGGTCGGTTCGTATTGCTGAGGCCCCTTCCTACGGCGAACCGGTGGTCACCTGGGACCCGCGCTCAACCGGCGCGGTGGCATACAAACGACTGGCACAAGAAATTTCAATGCGCGGGATTACCCAGCCCGGCGTCGCTCCTAAGGAAAACTGACATGGCTAAAAACCGTCGAGGGCTAGGTCGTGGCCTCGCCTCATTGATCCCAGAACCCGCCGAGCAAGAAGTTGTTTCCCGTCCTGCGCACAACACCGCTGAGGCTACTGGCACTGATGGCCAGCGCCCCACGGATCTGTTCTTCGCGGGCAGTTCGGAAACTTCCGAGATTGTCACCTCCCTGCTAGCCCCCGCCCCGCGCCGCGATCGAGGCTCCCGTAAGAAGAGTGTTTCACGTGAAACGGTCACGGGTGGGACCCTCTCGTTGGCTAGTGGGTCCGCTGTTTCTAACGACGACGCCGCTGCTGCCGCTGAGGGTGCAGAGCCGGTTGAACTGGTGGATGTGCCCGGCACTAGCTTTGCTGAGATTCCGGTTGACGCGATTGTGCCCAACCGGCGTCAGCCACGGACTTATTTTGATCAGGCAGAAATTGCCGAGTTGTCAGCTTCAATTAAAGAAGTTGGTTTGCTACAGCCGATCGTGGTGCGCCCCTGGCCTGAAAGCGAGCCACTGCCCGATGGTGTTTCACGTGAAACGCTGCCCGGCGGACGTGCCTACGAGCTGGTTATGGGCGAGCGGCGTCTGCGCGCCTCGCGCGAGGCTGGCCTGGAAACCATTCCCGCAATTGTGCGTACAACCGCAGATGATGATTTGCTGCGTGACGCCCTGCTGGAAAACCTGCATCGCGTCCAGCTGAACCCGCTGGAAGAAGCTGCTGCCTACCAGCAGTTGCTAGACGACTTTGGTTGCACCCAAAGTGAGCTAGCTGAGCGCATTGCCCGCTCCCGCTCCCAGATTGCTAATACATTGCGTCTAATGAAGCTGCCGCCGTCGGTACAAAACCAACTCACTGACGGCTCCCTGTCTGCTGGTCACGCCCGTGCTCTGCTGGGTCTGCCCGACGCCGAGGCTATGGAAAAGCTGGCTGAGCGCATCGTTAATGAGGGCCTGTCAGTGCGCAACACTGAAGAGCAGGTGGCCTTGCAGGTGGACGCCACTGAGGCGGGGGAGACCAAGGTTAAGGCCCGTAACCGCGCAGTGCTTAACCGTGAGCTTTCCACCAAACTCTCAGGTATTTTCGATGCGCGCGTGAAGGTCACCCAGGGTGCCAAGAAGGGAAAAATCGTCATCGAATTTAGCGGCGGCGAAGACCTAGACCGAATCATCGGCTCGCTAACTTCAGCCTCCAAAAACTAGCGCCAGCGCCCGGCTGTGGCCTTCTCGCACCTGGGCTGGGTGCCAAGTCGCTGGCGTAGCAGGCGGCGGGGAGGGAGCTTACAAGCCAGCAAGCTGTTTGTCATCACATCAATCTGCTGACAAAAGGGGCGGCCAAGTTCTAACGAACTTGGCCGCCCCTACGTTTTGCTTATTGCCGCTAAACCTTAGCTCGCGAAGATTTAGCGGCTTGAGCAGATTTAGTGGCTCAATTTAGTAGCTCGCGTAGATCTAGTGGCTCGTACAGATTTGGCTAGATCCACAATCAGGCTCCTTGTCACTGGCACTTAGGTACCGATGCAAGCTAAGAGTGGCTATGCATAGCGTCATTTAGAAAAGCGCAGGTAAAGGGCTAAAAGTCTCATGCGAAAACCTCAAAACAGGGTAACCTAACTTAGGTTATATAAACCTTATCTTCGTGAAGGGTCACGATAATGTCTCAGGTTACTGGGTCGGGCGTTACTAAGGCACGCTCGGCCGTCACGATCGGTGCATTCACAGCTGTTTACTTCGTCCTCATGTGGTGCTCTGGAATGCTGGGTTTCTTCGGCCCCGCATTCATGTTTGTTGGCTGGATCATCGGGCTTATCCTCAATGGGCCGGTCATCATGCTGATGCTGGTTCGCTCACGCATGTTTGGCACGCTCACGATCATGGGAAGCATCGTTGCGCTCCTGATGGTCCTAACCGGCCACTCATGGGTTACCTTGCCGGTTACCCTGGTGCTTGGTTTCCTAGCTGACCTCATTGCTCGCAGCGGTGGCTACCTGAATGCATCTCGCAACATCGCAGCATACATGCTGGTCTCCCTGTGGATGATCGGCCCGCTTGCGCCAATCTTTTTCGCTCCCGACTCCTACTACGCAGATATTGCCTCCTCAATGGGGCAGGACTACGCCGATAGTATGCGCGCACTCTTTAGCCCCGCAGTGATTGGGGGATGGCTCGTTGCCGCCATGATCATCGCGTTCATCGGCGGGCTCATCGGCCGCTTCCTGCTACGCAAGCACTTCGCTAAGGCCGGCGTTGCCTGAGATTTCGCCGGCCGAGTCCGCCCCCGGTGAGTCGCCAAGCCGGCTGGATCCGCGCACAAAGCTGCTGGCCCTGCTGGTGCTTAACGCGCTGGTTATGCGGGCAAGTCCCACGACGACGCTCATCGCCGTGCAGGTGCTGGTTGTGGCCGCCCTAGCCTGGGAGGTAAGTACCAAGTCTGCGCTGCGTATAGGTTTTGGATGCCTTATCTGCGACGTGATCTACCTGGGCTCTCCCTTCCTGGTTACCTGGATGCACTCAGCAGCTTGGCCGTATCCCGTGGCACTGACAATCGGCACCTGCGCGGCAATCATGTACTGGTTTGCACGTTTCTTCGCGGGCTTCGGCCTGGCCCTGTACGTGTACCGCACCACCAGGATCGGACAGATGAAAGCGGCCCTGCGCGCCATTCACCTGCCGCGCATCTTCGTTGATGCCCTGGTGGTTGCCTTCCGGGTAATCCCCACAGTAGGGGCGGAGGCGGTTGCCATCCGTGAAGCAATGCAGATGCGCGGCGTCGACCTGAGCACACGTGGCGTGCTGCGCCACCCACTCGTGATCGCCGAGCAATTCCTAGTGCCACTACTTTCATCTATCGCGCGCGTGGCCGACGACCTAGCGGCCTCCAGCGTGGTTCGCGGCCTAGGCAGCTCTACGCGCCCCACCAGCCTTACGCAGCTACGCGCCACAGGCTGGGACGCACTAGCCCTTGCCTGCATCGCCGCTGTAATTGCCCTTGAATACTGCTGCTACCTGGGAATCCTGCCATGATTGACGTTGCATCCCTATCTTTCTCCTACGTAAGTGAACTAACGGGAGACCGCGTTAAAGCCTTGAAAGACGTGGATCTGTCAGCTGACGTCGGCAGCCTCACCCTGGTCTGCGGGGCCTCAGGCTGCGGCAAATCAACCCTCATGAAGGCACTAACCGGCCTGGTCCCACAAATGACTCCAGGTGAGTTAGACGGGGTGGTGCGTATCAACGGACGCAACCTTGCCGACGTCGCCCTAACCGACGTCGGACACCTATGCTCCTCAGTCTTTCAAAACCCCCGCACCCAGTTCTTCTGCGACACAGTTGCCGAAGAACTAGCCTTCTGCGGAGAAAACTATGGCCGCGAGCGCGCCACACTGCGCCAGCAAAGCGAACGCGCCGCCAAACTCATGGGCATCAGCCACCTGATGGAGCGCAAGCTTACAACCCTCTCGGGTGGGCAGCTGCAGAAGGTGGCGTTGGCCTGCGCACTGGCCAGCGGCGCCCCCGTACTGCTGGCAGATGAGCCCACCTCAAACCTGGACCCCGCCGCGATTAGTGAGGTGCGAGCGGCCCTGAAAGTACTTAAAGAGCAGGGCCTAACGATTGTTGTCGTTGAGCACCGCCTGCACTTCCTGCGCGGCCTGGCCGATCAGGTGCTGCTCATGGAAAGCGGTAGGGTGACGCGACGCTGGAATGGTGCAGAGTTCTTCTCCATGGGGCAGGCGCAGCGTCGCTCGCTGGGGCTACGCACGCTTGTGGACCCTGGCCCGCCCGAAACCTGGGTAGGGCAGGTCCAGGCGGGCCGCCAGGAAAAACAGGTGGGCCTCCAGGAAAAACAGGCGGGCCGCCAGGAAAACAGGGAAGCCACCCCAAGCCAGGTACGCCTGTCATGTCGGGGGCTGAGCTTTGCCTACGGTGCCAGCCCGGTTTTTGAAGGGCTCGACGCCGACTTCCCAGCCGGGCAGATCACCTGCATTGCGGGAGCCAACGGCGTCGGCAAAACCACCCTAGTGCGGGTGCTGTGCGGGCTAGCCGCCCCCAGCTCAGGCAGCATCAGCCTGGATGGCGTGCCCGCCTCACGCAAAACCCGGCGCTCGGCCTGCGCCCTAGTCATGCAAGACACCGGCCGTCAACTTTTCTCCGACACCCTCGCCGGGGAGCTAACAATTGGCGCCTCACACGCCAGCGGACAAAGTGGGGAACAACTACTGGCTGATTTCGACCTAGCTAACCTAGGCGAGCGCCACCCACTGAGCCTATCGGGTGGGCAAAAACAGCGCCTGGTTATCGCCGCCGCCCGCGCAACCGGTAGACCCATCGTCATCCTCGACGAACCCACCTCAGGGGTGGACGCCAGGCACCTAGATTCAATCACCGCCACCCTGCGGCGCATCGCGGACGAGGGGGCCGCCGTCGTCGTTGTTACCCACGACGGCGAGTTTGCCGCAGCCTGCGCAGACCGACTAATCACGCTCACAGCGACGGGCATCAACTGCGCCCGCGAAGGAGATCAACAATGACCACCAACCAAGACGAGAGCAAGGCAGCACAAACTGCCTGCCTATGTGAAGCGCAGAGCAGTGCGTGTGAAGCGCAGGGCAGTGCGCAAAGCAGCCAGGGCACGCAGGGCAGTGCGTGTGAAGCACAGGTCAGTGCGCAAAGCAGCCAGGGCGCGCAGGGCGAGGATCCGCGCGCCGCCTACCTGGCAGGCAAACGCGCCTTCAAAGAGTTAACCGCCCCAATTCGCAAATCCATGATCATTGCCCAGGTGCTTGGGATCCTCTATGGGGCGCTCGCGGTGGCCCCCTACGTTATCCTCGTTCAACTTGGCCAGGTGCTGCTGTCTGCCGCACGGGCAGGCGTCTCACCCGATCGTGGTGAGGTTATGGACCTACTGATGTGGCTTATCAGTGCCTTTGGGGCCCGCTACGGAATCTATTTTGTGGCCGTGACCGTCACCCACTTCGCGGACCTGCGTTTTGGGCATATCGTGCGCTCTCGCATGGTGAAGGTTCTATCCGGTGCGCCCCTAGCTTGGTTTACCTCCACTAACTCAGGGGCCGTGCGCAAAGCCATCCAGGACGACACACACGACGTACACACCGTCATTGCCCACGCGCCCGTCGAATCCACCGCCGCCATCAGCGCGCCAATCTCTTTAGTTATCTACGCCTTCATTGTTGACTGGCGACTTGGACTCCTCTCGATTGCCACCATCCCCATCTATGGCCTCATATATGCCTGGATGCTGACAGGTATAGGGGATAAGACGGCGCAGATGGACCGCCACCTCACGCGCGTGTCAGCCACCATGGTCGAGTTTGTCTCCGGCATTAGCGTGGTTAAAGCCTTCGGTACCGTGGGGCGTTCACACCAGCGTTTTACCCAGGCTGCTGAGGAATATTCACGCTTCTACCGCGAGTGGTGCGACCCCATGTTGAAGGGATCCGCATTGGGGCAGGCCAGTGTGTCTCCCTCCTTGATTCTGCTTATTTCGACGGCGGGAGGGGCGGCGCTGGCGGCTACGGGTGCAGTCAGCCCGGTTCAGGTCATCACCTGCGCGCTCATTGCCTTGGTTATCCCGGCGGCCATCGAGGTGCTGGGAACGACGGCCTGGGCCTACCAGATTGCCGGTGCTGCCGCGCTGCGTATCGTTAACCTGCTTTCTGTGAATCCCCTGCCTGCCACTGGCACTTTGGTGCCTGAAGCGGCGGATATTGAGATCGACGACGTCTGCTTCTCCTACGGCCCTACGCTCGCCTTAGACCATGTAAGTTTGCGCGTGCCCGAAGGTAGTATCACTGCGCTGGTGGGTTCTTCTGGCTCTGGTAAGTCCACCCTGGCCACACTGGTTGCGCGCTTTGCTGACCCGGACCAAGGCAGGATCCGTATTGGGGGCGTAGATCTGCGCGACGTCGACCCAAATGCGCTCTACAAGCATGTCTCGTTTGTGCTTCAAGACCCGCAGCTTCTTGATATTTCCGTGCGCGACAATATTGCGCTCGGTATGCCCGAGGCTAGCGATGAGGAAATCTGGGCTGCTGCGAAAGCTGCCTGCATAGATGATTATGTGCGCGCCCTACCTCAAGGTCTTAACGCCGTCATCGGCCAGGATGCGCATCCTTCAGGCGGCCAAGCTCAGCGGATTGCGATTGCCCGCGCCCTGCTTGTAGACGCCCCCATCCTTGTACTTGATGAGGCCACCGCCTTCACAGACCCGGAGGCCGAGGCCGATATCCAGGCGGCCCTGACCCGACTGGTTCAAGGCAAGACAGTCCTGGTGATCGCCCACCGCGCTACCTCAATTGCCGGCGTCGATCAGATTGCCATCCTTGAGGCGGGACGTCTCATTGCGTACGGCACCCCCAAGCAACTCGCCGACCACCCATACATGCGTCGCATGAGCGCAGTGAAAGGACACCGACATGTTTGAGCTTATATCACGACTACGTGAACCACTGTCTGCTGCGGGACGCACTAATTTCAGGCAGGTGACGGCGCTTTCCTGCATTGTTGGTGTGGTTAGAGGTTTATCCTTGATCGCGTTCATCCCGGCCGCAATTGCCTTAACTTCAGGGCGGCCAGCCTGGGGCATGAACCTAACTGCCTGGCTCATCGTACTGGCGCTGTGCGCTCTAGCTTCTTTCACCACTGAATACCTGCTAGCTATGCGCTCCTATATGGTCTCCTTCGACTTCCTGTCCAACATGCACCGCGCAATCGGTGACAAGGTAGCCTCCCTGCCGCTGGGCTCTTTCCGCGCGGACACGGCCGGAAAGATGTCACGCCTGGTTTCACGTGAACTAATGCTGTTAGGCGAGATGTTCGCGCACATGTATTCGCCCTTCATCGCTGCGATCGTCACTTCACTGACAATGCTTGTGGGTATCACTGTGTTCTCACCGGCTCTGGGGCTGGTGTGTGTGCTAGCTATTCCCGTCATCGCTGGGGGAGTGTGGGTGGCCCGCACCTGCCTGAATTCCGGATCTGCACTTAAAGAACCTCCCGCCCAAGAGCTGTCTCACCGCATCGTAGAGTATGCAACCAAGCAGGGAGCCCTGCGCGCGTGCGGACGCTCCAGCTCCTATGAGCCGCTTGAGCGGGCCGAGGACACCTATGGGAAAGCTGCGCGGCGCTCACTGATACGTGAAACCATCGGTCAGGTGGTCAACGGGATGGCCGCTCAGGTGGTCGTGGTTTCACTGATTATTGTGATTGGGCTGCTGGCGGTGGGCGGTAGCGTCAGCCCTGTGGAGGCTATTGTCTCGATTGGTCTACTTCTGCGCTTTACGCAGATCCTCGTCGATATTGGGATGCTAGCCTCCGCCTTTGAAACCCGCCGCCCAGTGTTGGATCTAAGCCATGAGGTCCTTAGCGCCCCCGAACTGCCAATCCTTCCAGCCAGCTCCGATCAGGACCCGGCCTGCTCTGGTTCCGCTGTGGCCCTTACTGACGTATCCTTCGCCTACGAGGCCGACCACCCCGTCCTGCGCGGCGTTTCCTTCCAGGTTGCGCCGGGCACCATGACGGCGATCGTGGGCCCCTCAGGTTGCGGCAAGACCACTATCGCGCGCCTGGTTGCTCGCTTCTACGACGTCGACGCCGGCAGCGTGAGTGTGGGGGAACGCGACGTACGCCAATGGGACACTGCCCAGCTCATGGCCCAGCTATCGCTAGTCTTCCAGGATGTATATCTTTTCGACGACACACTCGAAGCTAACGTACGCATTGGTAGAGCTGATGCCAGCGACGACGACGTTAAAGAAGCAGCCCGCCTAAGCGGCGTCGACGAAATCGTTGAGCGCCTACCACTAGGGTGGAAAACCCGTGTAGGTGAGGGAGGCCGCGCCCTATCGGGCGGCGAACGTCAACGCGTCTCCATTGCCCGTGCCCTACTCAAAGCCGCCCCCATTGTTCTCTTTGACGAGGCCACCAGCGCACTGGACCCCGAAAACGAAAACCACATCACCGACGCCATGGATGCGCTGCGACGCAACGCCACCCTCATTGTCATCGCCCATAAACTCGACACCATTACCGCTGCAGACCAGATCATTGTGCTTGACCACTCTGGCCGCGTAGCCCAGGTAGGCACACACGCCGAGCTCTATAGCCAAAGTGATGGACAATACCGGGACTTCTGGCAGGCCCGCAGCCGGGCAGCCGGATGGAAGCTGGTCTAAACCGGGCGGAGACTGCTCTAAACCGAATGGAGGCTGGTCTAAAACCAGCTCCAATTGAGGCTGAAACTACTCCCGCGAGCCATAGCTCGCGGGAGTTTGTCTTAGGCTTTAGCACGCGATAGATCCACAATCAGCCCCAAGCCTGCCACCAATGCCGTAGGCAGGATCCAGCCCAGCTGCGCACCCTGGCCGGGGGAGAGAGCTAGAAAATCATTTAGCGCCGGCACGTCTTTAACATGCTCGCTGACAAAGGTGAGTGCCGACCACAGGGTTGCGCCCCACGCAGCGAAAGTGAACATGAAATTACTGCGCAGACGCAAAGCATGGCTGAGCAAAGTCGCAAACACCAAAGCAATCGCAATGGGGTACAGGAAAGTAATCAGCGGAGCTGAGATCTTAAGCAGAGTCTCCAAACCATAGCTAGCAAAGGCGAAACCAATCACCGCAAAAACAATCAGCAACGCCCGGTAACTAAGCTTTGGAATAAGCCGATTAAAGAACTCAGCTGAGGCTGCCAACAAGCCCACCGCCGTCGTCATACAAGCCAACAACACCGTCAAACCGTAGGCATACCTACCAACCGACCCCATAGTCAGTGCCGACGCATCCGAAAGCAGGGCGGCGCCGTCGCTATAACTAGCCCCATTAGGCATCAACTGACCCACAAAACCCAAGCCCACATAAACTGTGGCCAGCAGGGCGCCAGCGATCAGCGCGGCAATGCCGGTGTGGGTGGTGGCCCCCGAGCGGGAAATGCCGGTGCGGCCAAAAGTGAAGGCGTTAACCACCACGATACCGAAAGCCAAGGCAGCTACCGAGTCCATCGTCATATAGCCGGATAACAAACCGGCATTAATCGGCTGCGTGGTGTAATCACCCCGGGGAGCGGCAGGGCTGGTCTCAAAGACACTCAGCGCGCGCGTCACCAGCAGAACCAGCAGTAGCAGCAAGGCCGGGGTGAGGATCTTACCTAAGTAATTAACCACCTTGCCTTCACGCCAGCAAAGCAGCACTGCCACGGTGAAAAACACAGCGTTGAAAATAATCGAAGGCAAAATACCTTCGCTATTAATAATCGGCTTTATAGCGGTTGAATAGCTAACCGCACCAGTACGCGGCACGCCGTAAATAGCGCCAATCGACAAATACACTGCCGAAGGGAAAATAACCCCAAACACCTTACCGGCGCGCGAGGAAAGATCGCGCAGGTCAGCTCCGGCCACCGCAATAGCAAAAACAGAAATAACCGGTAGCAGCACGCCACCAATCAAAAAGCCAATAATCGCAGGGGTGAAGGCAGTGCCCGCCTGGGCGCCCATAACCGGTGGGAAGATCAGGTTTCCGGCTCCGAAGAACATCGAAAACAGCATCAGTGACACGGCAATGAGTGAAACTTTGCCAGCCTGCTTGGACTTATGAGGTTCAGCGCTAGGCGGTGAAATAGTGTGAGCTGATTTAGCTGCCATAGCGTTTAGGTCTTTCGTCTAGAAGATACTCGATGAGACAAGTCTTGCAGTCTAGACAAATATCTACCAGGGCCTACTTTACTAAATACCAAATTTCAGGGTGGCTGGGGTGCGGGCAAAAAATGTTGGGGGTGAGTGTTTCACGTGAAACACTCACCCCCAACGCAGGCTATGTAGTCGGTATTTTGCTGCGCTAGCGGCTACTGGGCGTCCTGACCTTCGCCCTGATAGTTGTTGTAGGCGGCTAGCACCAGCTGCTGGCACAGCTGCGTGAAGTTACCATCCACCTCAGCTGCCAGCGGCAGCAGCGAAGTCTCAGTCATGCCCGGCACCACGTTCACGTCAATGAACCAAGGCGTGCCCTCGGCGTCGACAATAAAGTCAGAGCGCGACAGCGCCCCTAAACCTAAAGTCTCGTGAACCTTCACCGCCGCCTCACGCACGGCGTCGTCACGCGCCTGATCCAAACGCGCAGGCACAAAAAACTCACTACGCCCAGGGTTATAGCGGGCATCGTAGTCGTAGGAGCCGTCAGTAACAATCTCCACCGTAGGCAGGGCCCGAGCTACGCCGTCGCCGTCACGCACCACCGAAACGGAAGCCTCCACGCCCTCCACAAACACCTCAATCAAGGCGTTATCAGAATAGGCGAAACACTCCACCATCGCAGAACGCAGCGAGTCGACGTCGTCGGCATAAGAAACCCCTAGCGCCGAGCCACCCTGGAAAGGTTTAACCACCAGCGGCAGTCCCAGATGCGCAATCACCAAATCCAGCAGCTCATTGGCGCCCAGCTGGTTGAAGAAAGACTGCGGCAGGGTCAGTGAATCAGGCGTGGCCACACCCGCTGTACGCACCCCAGCCTTAGCGGTGGGCTTATAGCTAGCGCGCTGGCAGCCATCAGAGTGCGTGCCCACAAACGGCACCTCCAGGGCCAGCAAGATGTTCTGTAAACTGCCATCCTCACCAGTGGATCCGTGCACCAGTGGCCACACCACATCGGGCTTGTAGCTGCGCAAAGATGCCAGCAAAGAAGCATCAGGGCAGAAAGTATTAACTTCGTGGCCGGCCTCGCGCAGCACCCTAGCTACGCGGTGAGCCGAGCGCAGCGAAACCTCGCGCTCATGGTTGAGGCCGCCGGCAATGATGGCCACACGCAATTGCTGTGTCATGAAAGGCCTTTCTATACGGCTAAAAATTTAAATAGGGGTAAGCGGAGTCCGGGTGTCCGGTGACGGTCCCGCACTGACAGGCGCTGGGGCTGGCGGGTGCCGGGGCTGGCAGGGCAACCCGGTGCCCAGGGACCCGGCGGACTAGTGCTGCCCGGGAACTGGGCGCTTGGTGGTGCCAAACAGCGAAACCAGCTCCAGATCGCGGTTGACCACCTCAGAGATGCGGCGCACGCCCTCACGGATATCCTGCTCATTGGGGTAGCAGTAAGACAGGCGCATATGGTCGCGGCCCTCGCCGTTGGCGTAGAAGGCAGTACCCGAAACATAAGCCACCAAGTTAGTTACTGCGCGCGGCAGCATGTCCTTGGCATCCAGGCCCTGCGGCAACTTAACCCAGGTGTAAAAACCGCCCTCGGGAACATTCCACTGGCACATGGGCAGGTAGTCGTTAAGCGCCTGAATCATGGCGTCACGTCGTGAGCGGTACATGCCTCGGAAAGTGGAAATCTGGTTGCGCCAGTCAAACTCGCTTAGGTACATGGAGATCGAATACTGGCCCATAGAGGTGGGGCACAGAATCGCAGACTCAGAGGCTAGCTTCAGCTTTTCGCACATCGCCGACGGCGCACAGGCCCAGCCCACGCGGTAACCGGGAGCGAAAATCTTAGAGACAGATCCCAGATACAGTACGTGATCGGGCGCCAAGCTCTTAAACGAAGTGTAGGTGCGCCCGTCAAAGCCCAGTAGGCCGTAAGGGTTGTCCTCCACAATCAGCACGTGGTGGCGCTTGCAAATCTCCACGATCTGCGGGCGACGCTCCTCGCTAACGCATACCCCGGCAGGGTTGTGGTAGTTGGGAATGGTGTAGAAGAACTTAACCTTGCGGCCCTCGCGCTCCAGGCGAGTGAAAGTTTCTTCCAAGGCCTGGGGAATGACGCCGTCGGCATCAATAGGGCTCTGCACTACCTCAGCCTCATAGGCGCGGAAAATACCCAGGCTACCCAGGTAGGAGGGGGCCTCACAGACCACCACGTCACCCGGGTTAATCATGATTTCGGTAATTAGGTCCACGGCCTGCTGGGAGCCAGTGGTGATAAGGATGTTGGCGCTATCAGCCTCGATACCCTCATAAGCCATTACTTCAGTGAGCTGCTCTGCTAGCTGCGGCAGGCCCTTACCGTTGCCGTATTGCAGGGCTTTGTAGCCGTCACGCAGCAGCATCTGCTTGGTGGCTTCAGCGATGTCAGCCATGGGCAGGTCTTTGAGGTTGGGCATCCCGCCGGCCAGTGAAACTACCTCCGGGCGCGATGCCACCGAGAATAAGGAACGCACTTCTGACTCGCGCAGCCCTGCGGCTCGCTCTGCGTAGGAGTCTAGCCAGGGGTCGAGTCGGTTACCTCTTTGATTCTCAGTCACGGTGGTTCCTTTCGTAAGCGCTGGTGGGCTGGTTGTGCCCAGGCGCGCGTAGCTCCAATTCTGCCACGTTGGTGGCGTCTAATGCCGGAAAGCTACTGAGGGCGTAAGTGCTGAGATGCTGGGGTTGGGATGTTGGGGTTTGGGTGTGGGGTCGACGGCGGCGCTGCGGTTGGGTGCTTGGGTTAGACTGCGGGGCTGGGGTGCAGGGATGATGGTTGTGGTGCGGGCCGACGGCGACGGCGTGCGCGGGCCGCGTTTGCTGTGAGGAGCGGCGCCAGGTGGCAGCTGTGCGAAGTGCGGCAGCATAGAGGCCGACGGCTGCGCGGGGTGTGTGTGGCGTGTGTGTTTCACGTGAAACACGATGTTTATTGTGTGGCTGGCTGAATGTGGGGGAATGGTGGGATCGGCAAGTGAGCTGAGATGTGGGTTGAGAGGTGGGTTGGGTTTGGGTTGAGACGTAGACCGGCTAGAAGTGAAAGTGCCAGAAATGAGCTGGCCAGAGGTTAACTGGTTTAGAAGTGGGCCGGCCAGAAGTAGACCGGTTAGAAACAAGGCTGGTTAGAAATGAACCAGTCATAAATGAGCTAGCTGGGGTGTGGCGGTATAGGGCTGAGGCGTAAGGCAAAAGTGGGGCTGGCGGGCGACGTCGTCGTCGATATTTAGTGCTTAAGGGAGGTGGGCGTAAGGGGCTGAGCACAAAAACTGACAAATCATCCCTTCCCTATAAAACCCCATGGAATTTTTATAGGGAAGGGATGAAATTGCCTGTATTTGTCTGAAATTGCCTGTGTGTACCTGTGTGTGCAGCTCAGGCGTTGGGGAAGGCGGCCTTCTGGACCTCTTCCACAAAGTTAGCCTTGGGGCGTGAACCCACGAACTCGTGGCGGACTTCGCCGTCACGGAACACCAGGAAGGCCGGGATGGAACGCACGCCGTACTTGGCGGCGCTTAGCGGGTTGGCATCCACGTCCACCTTCACAAACTTGACGTCCTCAAGCTGCTTAGCGGCCTCGTCAACCACCGGAGCCATCTGACGGCAAGGCGGGCACCAGGTGGCCCAGAAGTCCACCACTACGGGCTTGTCAGAGTTGATGACCTCATCCTGGAAGGTAGCGTCAGTAACTGCGAGAGCGTTCGACATGTTGTTCTCCTTGTATTTGATAGCTGTTTCTAGCCTAGTAGAGATTGAAAGGATTGTGGGCGCAAACCCACGCTAGTTATCAGGCGGGTAGTTAGTTCAGTTCAGCCAGGTAGTGCTGGGCGTCCAGAGCGGCGCGGGTGCCCGAGGCGGCAGCAGTGATGGCCTGACGGTAGGTGGGGTCTGCGACGTCGCCGCAAGCAAAGACACCGGGGACGTTAGTGCGGGTGGAAGGGTGAGAAACCACCACATAGCCGGCGGCATCCAACTCCAGCTGGTCACGCACCAACTCGCTGCGCGGGCTGGAACCAATGGCAACAAACAGCCCGGTAGCCTCCAGCTCGCGAGTTTGACCGGTAACCGTGTCAGTCAGGGTTACGCTCTCTAGCGCCCCCTCACCATGCAGTGCCGATACGCGCGAGTTCCAAGCGAAGTTAATCTTGGGGTTCTCCAGGGCACGCTTAGCCATAGCAGCCGAGGCGCGCAGCTCGTCGCGGCGATGCACCACAGTCACAGACTTAGCGAAAGTGGTTAGGAAGGTTGCCTCTTCCATAGCGGAGTCGCCGCCACCCACCACAATGATGTCCTGGTCGCGGAAGAAGAAACCGTCACAGGTAGCGCAGTAAGAAACGCCGTGACCGGAGTACTTATCCTCTTCCTCCAAGCCCAGCTTGCGGTAAGCCGAACCGGTGGAGAAGATGACGGTGCGGGTCTCAAGCACCTCATCTTCTAGATGCACGCGCTTTACCTCGCCAGCCAGCTCCAGCTTGACCACATCCTCATAGCGGATGTCGGTGCCAAACTTCTCAGCCTGCTCCATCATGTTGTTCATCAGGTCAGGGCCCTGAATACCCTCAGGGAAACCGGGGAAGTTTTCCACCTCAGTGGTGTTCATTAGGGCGCCACCGGCAGTCACGGCGCCTGCTACCAGCACCGGCTTGAGCTGGGCTCGGGCCGCGTAGATAGCGGCGGTGTAACCGGCAGGTCCGGAACCTACGATAACTACGTCGTGAACCATGCTGCTCCTGTTCTTCAATGCTTGTTGGCAGGTACAACCGAGACCTAGGTCCGAATGTTCCCAACACAAATGTTAGCTGCGCCCTATTAACTAGGGGCAGCTAACTTAACTAGCAGCGGTAACTATTGTCCCTGGGTTGAGGTGACCGTGGGCACTGTCGAAGCGGCGGGACCATCATCCTCATCGAAGGAAACGTTAGACAGACCCAGCAGGTTCGAGAAGGCAAACACCACTGCCAGAATCACTACCAGCGCTAAGGCGGCCAGCAGCGCCCAGGAGGTGCGGCTGCGTTCCTTGTACTGGATGTACTCTGCCTCGTTTTCTTCCTTGCTGGGCATAGGACGAGGTGCGTCTAGGGCCTCTTTTGTGGCCGGCATGGTGGGCATAGAGATGATGTCGCTCAGATCGCTTAAATCAACCTCACGGCCCGGGCCAGGGGCAGCCGGAATGGCGTCACTGGCCGCCTTAATGTCCTCACGCACACTGTTACCCACGCGCGAAGCCAACTGGGTGGTCTTAATGCGAGTGTTCTTAATCAGGCCCTTAACAGCCTCAAGGCCCTCAACTCCCTCTTCAAGCTGCTTAGTGGTGAACTCAGTGGGCTGAGCTACCGGCAGCTGGGAGCCTTTAACTGGCTGCCACGTGCCCAGAGCGGTGACCAGCGCGGCGGCACTACGGATAGGCCTACCCGAATACTGCTGGGCGAAAATCTCGTCCAGGTCAGCCGGAACCTGCGGGTTAATCGTGGCCGGGGAAACCGGGTGACCGCCGGTCATGGGGGCACTGGGAATCCCGGTGCGCTTACCTGGCCAGCGCTTGGTCAACCCGTAGTAGAGCAGATCCAGTAGTGCCTTGGCGTCAGTAATGTCGTAAGCCAACAAGCCATGCTCGTCACGGTCAATCTTTACGTGGCGCAGCGCCGACTCGTAAGACAAGCCAAATACGCGCACTTTACCGTCCGCAGTGACGCGGATATCTTCAGTGCTCAGGCACAGGTGGTGCAGGCCGCGACGGGAGGCATTATCCAAAGCGGAAGCCACCTCACCAATAACGGAGCGGGCCTGCTCAACCTCCAGACCGTCCTCAATGAGACGGTCAAAGGAGACCCCCTCAACCGGGTCGGTGACAATGAAAGCCGGCTCTAATTCGACGTCGCGCACCCGTACCAGACGCGGGTCGGTAGCCAAGGCAGCACGCTGAGCAGACTCAAGCACCTCGACCTGGTTGCGTACAGCCTCGGTGAGCACATAAATGGCCACCGGCTGGTCCAAAATCGTGTCGATACCGTGGTAGCGGCGTACGTGTGGAAGTGATGTGGGCAGATTGCCACACAGGTGATAGCGGCCCGAACCGATCGGGAAAGATTGAACTAGATTTTCTGCTTCTGGCTGCATAGGAATAGAAGGCGCTGGCGTATCCGCGCCCGACGACGCCGGGGGCGGAGGAATTGGCGGAATAGCTGCAGCAGGAGCTGCGTTAGCGATTGTACCTAGCGACTTAGATGCAGACGAAGAAGTCTTTGAGGTGTCGCTTACGCTGGTAGAGGTAGCACCCTTAATGGAGTCCTTAGCTGAGCCCTTAGTGGCGGCGCCGTCGACGGCGTCACGGGCAGCCGCAGTGGCATCCTTGGCGGCAGCTAAGGTGGCGGGGGCTGATTCAGCTAGCGTAACTTTGCTAGTTACCTGATCACTGACGACGTCGGTAGTGGCCGCGTGGATAACCTCACCCTCAGCGATCACGTCAGAGTACTTAAGCGGCACACTCTTATATGCGGGCGGGGTAACCAGGGCGGCGGCACCCTTATTAAGCACCTTGGCGATCGGGGCGGGCAGCAGGGAAGCTACCTTACGCACCACGGAGGTAACCGGGCGGGCAATATTGTTTAGCTCCTCAACACGCAAAGCCCGGGCGGTGAGTAGATACACCAGGGTCATGATGGGGGCAACAATGAGGATCTGTGCCAGAGAGTCACTAAAGCCACTGTTGATGTGGATTAGGTTGAGTCCGTAACGCACCAGGTAACCAGCCACTACGGCGGGGGCCACCGCCAGGCCCAGCAATGCGTAGGTGGTGCTAACCCGGCGTACATCCATATGCGGCAGGTGCTTGCGCAGCAAGAACACGATAATTATCGAGCCGGTAGCCTGGCTTGCCGCTGAACCCAGGGCCGCCAGGATCATCCACCAAGTGGCCGGAGCAAACATATATGCCGCAGCGCAAATAATGATCTGGGAAAGACCCACGGGCACGTCGGCCCACAGCATACGTTTAGTGTCGTTATAGGCCAGCATTACACGCTGCATAGTGGCCCATAAACCCTGAGGCACAATACCGATTGCCAGCATCATCAGCACAGCGGCAGAAGCGGAAACCTCTTCAGGGCGCAAAGTGGGTACAAATACCTGCATGGCAGGCCCGGCCAGTACAAAAATACCGGCGCTAAATAGGGTGGTGAAAATAGCGATAGTGCGCAGACCTAAAGACAAATCATCCTTAACGCCTTCAGCATCTCCCGCAGCCGCTTTTTCACTCATGCGGGTAAATAGCGCCACAATAATTGAGGTAGTCACCAATGATTGCGGCAGCATGAAAATCATTTGCGCATTGGTGTAAATAACCGTAGAAGGCACCACCGTATGGGCATATTCGGGTAATTCACTAGCGCTTAAAGCCGCAGTACCCAGGTTATAGACCACCAAGGTGCTTAGCTCCACCACAATCAGGCCAAACACTGCCCACAGGGCTACCTTGGATACCTGACCCAAGCCAGAACCGCGCAGACCCCACACCAGGCGAGGTTTAAAGCCAGTGCGTACCAGCGGGATGTACAGAACCAAAGCCTGGATGGCGATACCCAGGGTGGAGGTACCCGCAATTACAGCAGTGCGGGTGAAATCCCAGTTAGCTGGGCTACCGCCGCCAGAGTATTCGCCGTAAATAAACAGGTAGGCAGCCAGGGAAACGATCGAAATAATGTTATTTAATACCGGCGCCCACATGTAGGGGCCGAAATTATTTTTAGCGTTTAGGACCTGGCCCCATAGGGCATAAAGTCCATAGAAGAAAATCTGTGGCAAACACCAGTAGGCAAACGCGGTAGCCAAGCCATGCCATTGACCTAATTGGGAACCATAAATAGTTACCACTATGGTGGCAGCTACCGTCAATACGCCGGTAACCACCGCCAGCAGGGCGCCAGCGGTGGTAATTAGCCGGTTAATGAATTCTTCACCGGCTTTTTGACGTAGTGCCCGCACAATTTGCGGCACCAAAATGGCGTTTAGAACGCCGGCAGCCAGCAGGTTATAGATCATGGTGGGCGCGTTATTGGCCACCGTGAAGGCGTCAGCGGCGCCCGATCCGGTAGCACCCAGCGCGGCCACCAGCATGGCGTTACGCACCAGCCCCAACATGCGGGAAGCTAGCGTACCCATAAACATGACTGCGCTAGAGCGCGCCAGTGTTGGTGCTTTTGCCATTACTTACCCTTCTGAGATCACCACACGGCGACCACGGTGTACCGTCCTGACGATACCGGCCACCATAAGCACGCTAAATACACTGCCTAAGCCCCAGGTAAACCAGCTTTCCCAGTTGGCGCGCACACGCATATGCACAGTGGAGCTGGAACCTACCGGCTGCCCCAAGGCGTTCTTCATAGAAACCTTGACGTCAATATCACCGCTACCGACGGCATTTACCGGCACCATCACAGTGGTTTGGGAGTTAGCCGGAATAACTGCAGTGGTGTCACCCTTGGAACGCAGTAGCGAACGCGAAGGGCGTAAATGGATAGTGACCTTGGCGGGTTGCGAAGTGTCGTTAGAGACGCGCACAGGTAGGTGCGCGGAGGAGTCAATGAGGTTAATGGTGGAGCTGGGCAAGGTGCGCAGCATATTGCCGATGATCTTATTGCGGCAGCCGACGTCGTCGATAACCACCATGAACTTACCTTGACGCCAAGCTGAGGACGTAGCCACCTCAGTTAGACGCAGGGTAGAGCCAGCGATTTTTGCGGGCTCATTGTAGATAGACACCATGTTTTGGGTGGTGCTAACAGTTTTGGAGGCGGTGGCTAGCTCTTGCTCGTTGATGCGGTAGGGGTCAGTGGAGCTGACGGGCAGAGGTTCGCGTTCAATCTCAGTGCCGTCGTTAGCTTTAGTGCTAGCCAACTGTTCCAGTTCAGCCAGTGGGGCCGGGGTGGACCAACTGTTGTTTATGGCCGAAAGCCGGTCGTTTAGGTCCTTAACATCCATATTGGAGGCAGAGTCACGCTCTACCAGCAGCAAAACGTGGCGCACTTGATCCGGGCGCTGCCGGGTGATGACAGCCGTAGTGCCGCGCGCCAGCTGACGTGCGTCAAAGTCGGTGAGGTTACCTAAAAAGCCCTCATAGGTGGTTAGCATCCCAGAAACAGACTCTGACAGGGTCTGATCAGGGATTAGTACGCGCTGGTTGTTGAGGAAAGCTGTGGAGTCAGGAATGTAGTCCAAATCTTCAGCTGGATATAGCGCGTCAGGCGGCGAGATAACCGTGCTCACCTGTCCTTTTACCGCGTCCAGGTAGGTTTGGTCTAGCTCTAGCGACGAGGAAATAGCTACGTCTGCACGGGCCCCGCTTAGCAGCTGGTCTTTACCGACCATGGCTTTAGATTGGTTGATAGCTTCCCTGATTTGGCTGGCTCCAGTGCTGACGTGGCTAAGGGCAACCAGGTCGGCGTCCATAGGCGGCAGGGCGATGATGCCCCCGCGTTTAAGAGCGCCAGCTAGGGCCTGGTTAAGGGCCGCGACTTGCTGGGCCTCAACTGCTTTTGCGTTCTGGGTGGAGCTTTGAGTGGGGGTAGGGGTAGCTGAGGCGCTAGGGGTGGCGCTAGCGGTGGCACTAGGCGTGGAATTCTCAGTGTTTGCAGAGGCCGTGGCCGGGGCACTAGCAGTTGGGCTGGCCGTAGCGCTAGGGGTAGCGTCTGCGGTTTTTTGGTTAACCGCTGCGGCAGTGGCGCCTAGGGCAGAAAGCAGGTAGGGGTCTACAGCCACAATTGTCTGACTATTAGCAGCGTTAAGTATTTCGATAGTGCGTGTACGCATCTGGGTAGTGGCAAGTTTGAGGTCTACCTTGTCACCGGTGATGCAGGCGTTGGGGCTAAAACCATCACTTTGGCTGGGGGTAAAGGCTGCCCCTGACTGCAAGGCCAGTAGCTCACGCATCTGCATAGCTGAGGCGGTGAGGGGGATTACCGCAGTGACTTTGGTGGGCTGTACCTGGGTGTTAGGTGACCACACCGCAATGGCGCGGTCGCTACTAACTAACTCACCGGAAGTTACGGTCACTTCCATGCCGCGCGCGCCCCAGTTGTTGCCGGCAGCGCTGGGAAGCTGCGAGGCGCGAATGTTCAGCGAAAAACGCATAGAGGCGCCCGCTGCCAGGGAGTGGTTTAGCTGCTCAGTGTGGGCTACATAGCTGTAGGAGCTGTCGTCAAACACCAGCCAGTCTTTAAGCAGCTCCACTGAGCTCTGGGAGCGTGACTGCAGCGATACGCGCACATCAAAGCCAGATAGCGTCTCAGTGGAGGTATTGGTGATAGTCCCCTCCACAGTGATATCACTGCCGGGGCTAATTACCTCAGGGTTGATTTTGTCAACTTCTACAGTGAGCCCGTCAGCTGCAGATTGGCTAATGTCTGCGGCTGAGCCAGTGGGGGTACCTCGGCGGTGACCAGTGCTTTTAACGGTTGCGCTGGTTTTGGTGGCCGCATTACTTTTAGCGACGCCGCCTGCCTGGGCTGTTTTCAAGGTGGCGTAGTGCGCAGCTTGCGACGACGCCGCAGCCACGTTTTTGCCGTAAGTTACTGCTGTAGCGCTTGCCCCAGCTGACGCTGAAGGGAAGATAGCGAGCAGCGCCATTGCTGAGGCAATGGCGCTACAGCGTAAAGCTTTTTTAAATCGTTTCACCCGTCACCTACTAGAATTCTGCGGGCGGCAGCGACAATGCGACGCTCGTTTGGATAAGCCAAACGGCGTGACACTTCACTTAGTGGCACCCAAGCTACGTCCTCGGCCTCATGATCAGGGTCGTTTTCAATGGTCAGCTCGCCGCCGATAGCTTCCAACAAATAGTGATGAACTACCTTATGTACGCGATGCTGATCCCCGGTAAACCAATAGTCGATTGAGGCCAAGTGGCGCAGCACGCGCCCCTCAATACCGGTTTCTTCCGATATTTCACGGACGGCAGCTTCTGGGGGAGTTTCACTGCCTTCTAGATGACCCTTAGGTAGACACCATTCCAGTCGAGAGCCGCGATTGCGGCGGGCAATTACTGCGGCCATGGCCTGCCCGTTTTGGACGTCTACTACCAGCCCACCAGCGCTGGTTTCGTCTACTACCGGCAGCGCACGCGAACTGACCCGGCGCAGAGCTGGGCCAGTGTATGGGAACGGGCGGTTAGCAGACATATACAAGATTCTAAAACACAGGTGGATAACTGCGCGTGTGGCGTAGACATGGCAATCTAGTAGGGATGCAAAACGTTCTGCCGCCAATCGCCGACCAAGCTCTAGCCAATCTGCCAATTTCATTGGCTGCATTAGGGCATGCTTTTGTTCGCTCCGGGTATGAAATTTCCCTAGTGGGAGGCCCAGTGCGAGACGCCTGCTTGGGTATTGAGCCACACGATTTTGACCTAACCACCTCCGCGCGCCCAGAAGAAACCGAGCGTTTGCTGCGGCAGTGGGGTGATGCCTGTTGGGATGTGGGACGTAACTTTGGCACGATTGCCGCTAAAAAGGGCGACGTCGTCGTTGAAGTAACCACTTACCGCACTGAAGAGTACGAAATCGGCTCGCGCAAACCGGCCGTAGCTTACGGTGACAACCTCGAAGGTGACCTAACTCGCCGCGACTTCACCGTTAACGCCATGGCACTGCGCCTACCCGACCTGGAGCTGGTGGACCCCCACAACGGGCTGGCGGACCTGCAGGCAGGGATTTTGCGCACCCCGGTAAGCGCTGAGCAGTCTTTCGACGACGACCCGCTACGTATGCTACGGGCGGCACGCTTTGCTTCACAGCTAGGTTTCGACGTGGACCTAGAGGTGATGGAAGCCATGGAACAGATGGCGCAGCGTTTAGAGATAGTTTCAGCTGAGCGTATCCGCGCCGAGCTTGAGCGTCTGCTGCTTTCTCCCTACCCGCGCCGAGGTCTAGAGCTGCTGGTACACACCGGTATTTGCGACATTGTGCTGCCTGAGGTCTCAGCCCTACAAGATACGGTCGATGAGCACCGCCGTCACAAGGATGTTTATGAGCACACGCTGACCGTATTGCAGCAGGCCATGGATTTGGAGACCGGCCCTGACGGGGATGTGCCCGGGCCGGATCTGCGACTGCGCCTGGCGGCGCTAATGCATGACATCGGTAAGCCGGCCACGCGACGCTTCATGCCTGACGGCACCGTCACTTTCCACGCCCACGACTATGTAGGGGCGCGCATGACCGCTAAACGTATGCGTGCACTGCATTTCGATAAGCAAACCATTAAGGACGTTTCACGCCTGGTGGAGCTGCATTTGCGTTTCCACGGCTATGCGGACTCGCCCTGGTCTGATTCGGCGGTGCGTCGCTATGTGACCGACGCCGGTCCGTTGCTGGCCCGCCTGGGGTGCCTGACCCGCGCGGACGTGACCACCGGTAATCGCCGCAAAGCCGCCATGCTTTCACACGCCTACGACGATCTAGAGCGACGCATTGAAGCCCTGCGTCAGCAGGAAGAACTGGCCTCTATCCGGCCTGAGCTGGACGGCCAGGAAATCATGGCAGAGCTAGGTATTAAGCCGGGCCCTGAGGTTGGTAAAGCCTACAAGTTCCTGCTGGATCTACGTATGGAACGCGGCCTGATCGGTAAAGAGCTAGCCCGCGAGGCGCTACATTCCTGGTGGGCCACCCAGCAGTAGCACCCTGGCCGGCGGCGCTAAAGCCGCCTGCGCCTGAAGCGTGAGCCACAAGCTGGCCAACTAAATAGCTGATGTATACAAAGGGGGGCGCGGCTAAAAGCCGCGCCCCCCTAGCGTTTAGCTAGTGTCAGGCTAGCTCGGGCTGTAGACCCAAAGTGCCTACCAGCGAAGCACGGTATGCCTCGCTAGCGTAGTGGGCCTGGGCGGCCTCTACCTCGGCTAGGCGCTCGCGGGCGCCGATACGCTCAACTACACCCTCGTTACCAGGGGTGTTGATGAACTTTTCGAGGGCAGCGTGAGCCTTGTCAGCGTGCTTGCGGTCACGGACAACCTTGGCGTCCAGGCGGGCGTTGTACCACTCGGAAGTCAGGATGTTCTCACGCTCGAACAGGGCGCGGAACTCGGGGCTGTCTAGGTGCCAACCCTCGCGGCTGACGCCGTCGTGCATGATCTCTAGCAGGGCGCGCAGAGGCGGGCAGGCCTGCTCCAGGGAGCCGTCAGCGAAGTAGCGGTCGGCAACCACCTTGTGGGTGGTGACGATAACGTCAACGCTGTCAGCAAAGGTCTTGGGATCTTGCAGCTCAGGACGCAGCATCTCCTCGGTGAAGATGACATCGGGGTGTAGGAACACACGACCGAAGTAGTTACGTACGAACTCGCCGTTGATGCGGTAGCCCAGGCGGCTAGCCTCAACCTTGCGGCCTTCGTATTCGAAGTCCTCAATGCGCTCCAGGCAGCCCTTAGCGATTAGCTCCTTGGCGTCACGCTCAGCGTGGCTCATGCGGGAGAACAGCTCCGGGATCAGCAGCGAAATGTCGTGGGCGACCTTCACCTTGGGGCCGATGTAACCAGCCGAAGACAACCAACCGTCGTAGCCACCCAGCGCGTAGCTCAGCAGCGAAGCGTTCAGGTCGTAAACGGTGGGCAGAGCGTTGAACGGGGCCTTGGTTAGTGCACCTTCACTACCGGCACCGGTGGTGGAAGGCGACTTACCGGTCATGGAGGAAATGAACTCCATGTACAGCTCCGGCAGCTCCATGTAGTGCAGCGGGTTGTAAGCGCACAGGGCGGGCACGCCCGGCTCAGGCGGGTTGTTGCGGCGACCAGCGGCCACCACATCCACGCTTTCACGCAGCGGCTCGTCCAGCGGCACCTCGTGGTAGAGGTGGGCGGCCACCTCGGCTAGCTCAACCTCGTAGGGGTTGGCCAGGTCCGGGCGCAGCTGCAGGTAACGCGGGTTCTTGGAGCGAGCACCGTTAACAATGCGGGTGTGAGCGCTGGAAACAAAGTAGGTTCCGTCCTCACCCTGGGCTGCCGCGCGACGGATCAGGTCCTGCATCGGCTTGGTGTACTGGCTCAGGCCCGGGGCGTCATCCACTAGCTCCTGGGCCTGAGCGGGGCTCATGGGCTCGAAGTTAGAGATGAAGGTGCCCGGCTTGGACATGTCCAGTTCGGTCTGCTTGTCGTAGCCACGTACGACGGCGTCGTCGGGGCGCTGGAACAGCAGACGCTCGCAGTTAGCGACGTACTTGCGGCTCAGGCCAGCAATGCCGTGCTCAGCGGCGAAGGCGGCGTCGGCCTCCTGGGCGGGCACCACAATGGAGGCGGTGATGTCGTCTTCGGTCTGAACCTTGGCGGCGGGGGAGAAGTCCGGACGCAGCGAGAATAGACGCCAGGCGCCGTCGTCCTCGAAGCCCACACGCAGCATGTTGACCTTGATGACCTCGCCATCTAGGCGCAAGGAGTTGGCGTGACGGCCGTTAACCAGACCCACGGTGAAGTGGCTACGCCAGTCGCTACCCCAAGCCGGCTGGTAGTAACGCTTAACGGTGTAAACCAGTTCCTTGACGTGGTCCGGGATAGTGGACAGGAAGTGGTTGTAGTCAGGCGAGTAGGTCGGCGAGGCGGTCAGCAGCTTGATAACCGAACCCAGCGAACGCTTTTCGCTCAGGATCGAGCGGTGGTCAACCCCGTTTGACTTGGGGTCGGCGAAACGGCCTGAGTAGTCGCGGTCGAGTAGTACCTGCACCATGTCCAGGTCCTTTTCGACGTCGCCCACGTAAGCCTCACCGAACACGAAGGCGTCCAGTAGGGCCTTAGAGATCTCAGACTTACCACCACCGGAAACGGTAGCGGGCTTGTGCATCTGAGTGGTCCACGGGGCGGTCCCTACCAGGTGCCACTGACGCTCGTCACCGCTGCGGTGCTTGGTGTGTAGGCGGTAACCCGAGGGAGTGTAGTAGGTCTTGCCAGCCAGTAGCGGAATGGAAACGTGGGTGCCGTTGTGGTCCCATTCCACGGTCTGGGTGCGCATCGAGAAGTGCGAGCCAGCGGGAACTACCAGTAGGTTCTTGTCGTTGACGGCGACGGCGTGACCGTCATCGCACATCTGGAAGTAGCTGGGGTTGGCGTCAACTACACTCTGCACGGTTAGGTGTGCAGGGGTGTACTTGTCGGTGTAGTCCTGGCCCAGGTTGTAACGCGGGAAGGCGCGCGCACCACCGGCGTGCTCTTCTTCCACGTTGCCCAGCAGGTTGGCGCTGTAGCCAATCTGGGTCTTAACTTCCTTCTTGCAGTAACCGAAGTAGTTGTCGGCCACTACGGTGACGATTACGCCGCGTTCGTCACGGGCGCAGCACTTGAAGGCCTTGCCGTCGTTGTAGAGGTCGCCCTCTTCCTTCCAGCACATGCCGTCGCGACGCTGACGCTCGGTGGCCTGGTCCCAGTGGGGCAGGCCTAGTTCCTTCTTGGTCAGCTTGGTCAGGTGCGGGGCCAGGATGACGCAACCGGTGTGACCAGTCCAGCTGGTGGGGTCGAGGGAGGCGTCATTTTCGGGCAGGTAGGGGTCTCCGGCGTTGCCGAAAATGGACTCTACGAAGTCCAGGTTGGAAACCAGGCCACCGGGAGCGATGAAACGGATTTCCATGGTGCGCTGGTTGTTTACACCAGGCACTGCGGGCACGACGATGGGGCGCAGTAGTAGGGATACGAAGGCTTTTGCCGGGGAGTCCGAATGAGCGGCCCAAGGAATCTGCATGAGTTCATCGGGAACGTCATTGATTGCGTGCTCTAGCAGGCGGCCAAAGACTTCACGCGGCACAGCGCGCTTGTCGTCAGGAATTGGTAGGCCACCTTCAGAAACGTGGAACACACCGGCAGTGGTACGTCGGTCATTCTTCGGGTTGTGGACGACGCCGTTGAGTACCTTGTAGCTGGTTACGTATTCAGAAACAAAGTGGTCTTCGCCTTCGGGGAGGGCTAGGGCGCGTGAGAGACCAGGCTGATCTAGTACGAAAGTTGCTCCAGGTAGTCGAGGTGCGACGTCGGTACCTTCGAAATAACTGTCTAGGAAGTTCTGAATGCGAGTGTCAGACGCACACAGACGGTTGGATAGTCGCCGCGACATTTCACGAGTACGGGCCAACAGCGGAGCCGTAAGCGAGGCAGTGGCAGAGTCTAGGTTGCCCTGTGACACGGGGATGCCTAGCAGTGCTAAACGTAAGCTGATCGCGGAGTTTGTGCTTTCAGGTGAAGTTTTCTCCATAAGTCATAAGCATAGTGGGTAGGTAGTAGTGTTGTCGTGACGCATGTCCTATACCTGAGAAAGCATTTCTTTCATACTGGAAGGAATCGTTGTGTGGCCGGTTCTCCGCCGGGCGCTAAGAATATTAAGCAGAAACGGGGACTATAGGTGTCGTTACCACCGCAAATCCCGCCGCGCGCTAACTCGGGCGCGAAGGCAAGTGCTAAACAGAGTTCATCGCCTGCAGCGTCTTTAGGTGGAGCTGGCAGGGCTAATCAGCGGCCTACTGGTCAAAGGCCTGTGGGCAAGGGAGCCCCGGCGCGTAAGGGGGCAAGTAAAAATTCAACGCGACCGGCAAACCGTGGCGGCTCTAAAGGCCCTAAATCCAAGCGCAAGCTATGGAATTACCCGCGTGCTGGCAAAGGCAAGATTAGGCGTTGGCTGCCCAGCTGGCAGTTTGTGCTTTGCTCGATCCTATTCGTGCTGACTATGGGCATTGGCACGCTGATGCTGGCTTATGCCACCACGGATGTGCCCGCGCCTAATGACTTTGCTAAGGCTCAGACCACTGTGGTCTACTACGACGACAGCAAGACTGAGATGGGGCGTTTTACGGATATTAACCGTACCGTCATTGACACCACCAAGCTGCCCTCCTATGTGGGTAACGCAGTGGTAGCCAGTGAGGACTCCAGCTTCTACTCCAACAACGGTATTGACCCTAAGGGTATTGTCCGTGCGTTGTTCAACAACTTAACCGGTGGGCCGATTCAGGGTGCCTCAACCCTGACTCAGCAGTACGTAAAGAACTACTACGTAGACACCACCGACTCCTATGTAGGTAAGCTCAAGCAGGCTTTCTTGGCGGTCAAGATTGACCAGTCCCAGTCCAAGCAGAAGATTTTGGGTAACTATCTCAACACCATTTACTACGGCCGTGGTGCCTACGGTGTGGAGGAAGCCTCCAAGGCCTACTTTGGTCACAGCGCTGATAAGTTGACGCTGTCTGAAGCTGCGCTGCTTAGCGCCGTGATTCCGGCCCCCTCAGGCTGGGACCCGGCGGTGAACGCCAAGACCAGTCAGGCCAAGTGGACTCGTGTGGCTGACCTGATGCTTAAGCAGAACTTCATTACCGCCGCCCAGCGTGCAGAAATGAAGTTCCCCAAGACTATTGAGCCCACCACCAAGCAGGTTTATGCAGGTACCAAGGGTTACCTGCTGCAAATGGTGCGTACTGAGCTTAAAGCCAAGATGAAGCTGACTGATGAGCAGATCGATACCGGTGGTTTCAAGGTCACCACTACCATTAACCAGAAGGACCAGGAAGCTGCCGTCAACGCAGTACACACCCTGCCCTCTGACAAGCCTGCCGGCTTGGGTGTGGCCTTAACCAGTATTGATCCGCGCACCGGCGCAATTGTGGCGCTCTATGGTGGCGAGGACTATCTCAAGAGCCAGGTCAACTCCGCTACTCAGGCAGTAGCCCAGGCGGGTTCTACCTATAAGCCTTTCGCGCTGGTCACCGCCCTCAATGACGGCATGACCTTATCTGATGGCTACATGGGCACCTCACCCATGACCATTGAGGGGCACGAGTTCCAAAACTTCCAGGATGTCTCCTATGGCTGGGTGAACCTGGTTAAAGCCACGGCTTTCTCCATTAACACCCCCTACCTGCAATTGAATAAAGATATTGGCCCGGAAAACACCAATAAGACAGCTATTGCCGCTGGTTACCCAGCCAACACGCTAGGTTTCGACGACACTACGCAGGGTGTGCTGGGTTCGGTTTCTCCCCACAACATCGATATTGCTCGCGCTTACTCCACCTTTGCGGCTCAGGGCCAGCGCCACGACATCCACATTGTGGGTAAGGTGTCCAGCTCTACCAACACGGTGGTTTACACCGCTAACACCACTGGTCAGCAGGTCTTCAAGAAGGAAGTAATGGCTGACGTAACCTATGCGCTGACTCAGGTAGTGCAGCTGGGTTCAGGTGAAACCGCGAAGAGCCTGAACCGTCCGGTGGCCGCTAAGACCGGTTCGTCCTCGGACAACAAGTCTGCGCAGTTCGTTGGTTACACTCCCCAGTTGGTTACTGCGGTGACCTTGTTCCAGCAGGGTGCCGATGGTTCTGAACAGTCCATTACCCCCTTCGGTAACTACAGTGAAATCACCGGTAGCACCTACCCGGCAGATATCTTCACTAACTACATGGGCGCGGCTCTTGACGGCCAGGAAGTGCTTGACTTCCCTGAGCGTTCGGACGAGTCCTACAGCTCTAGCAGCCGTGGTGGTTCTAGCAGTGGCGGCGGCAGCAGTAACGGCGGCGGCAGCAACTCCGACCAGAACAACAACGGTGGCAGCAACGGTGGCAGCAATGGTGGCGGTGAAGCTACTCAGCCAGCCCAGTCTGCCAGCCCTGTACCCAGCGGCGATTCCAACGGAGGCAACGGCTCCGGTAATGGAAACGGCAATGGCAACGGCAATGGCAACGGAGATAACGGAAACGGTAACGGCGGCGGTAACGGCGGCGGCTCCGGTGGAGACAACGGCGGTGGAAACGGCGGCGGCAATGGCGGCGGTAACGGCGGCGGTAACGGCGGCGGCTCCGGTGGAGACAACGGCGGCGGTAACGGCGGCGGCTCCGGTGGAGACAACGGCGGCGGTAACGGCGGTGGAAACGGCGGTGGAAACGGCGGCGGTAACGGCGGCGGCTCCGGCGGTGGAAACTAGCCAAGCTGTTAACCAACCAAACCGGTAACCGTAACTAACCGCATACGGTAACCAAATACACACGGGCGGCGGGAAGTAAATTCACTTCCCGCCGCCCGCCTGTATCGGTTAGGGTTATGTACTGGTTTGGCTTAGCTGCACCCGCAGCGAATGACAAACCTTACGCATCTACCCTCCTGTCACGGAAAGACCGTGACCGTATAGACCAGAGGAGGTGGGTACCAAGCATGCGTCACTACGAGATTATGATCATTCTCGAACCCGAGACCGACGAACGTACCATCAACGCGTCGCTCGAGAAGCTGCTACAGGTTGTTCCCGCTGAAGGCGGTAGCCTGGACAAGGTGGACGTCTGGGGACGTCGTCGCCTGGCTTACGACATCAAGAAGAAGTCTGAAGGTTTCTACGTCGTCGTCGACATGACCGCGACCCCGGCAACCGCTCAGGAACTGGACCGTCAGCTAAGCCTGAACGAGTCCGTGCTGCGCACCAAGCTGCTGCGTCCTGAGGCCTGAGAAGTAACCGCCAAGGGAGGCAAACATGGCTGGAGACACCATTATCACCGTGGTCGGTAACCTGACCCACGACCCGGAGCTACGCTTTACACCCTCCGGGGCGGCTGTGGCCTCTTTTACCATCGCGTCAACCCCGCGTACCTACGACCGCCAGTCCGGCGAGTGGAAGGACGGGGACGCCCTGTTCATGCGCTGCTCTTTGTGGCGTGACGTCGCCGAGAACGTAGCCGAATCCCTCACCAAGGGAATGCGTGTAATCGCGCAGGGCCGTCTCGTGCAGCGCTCCTACACCACCCGTGAAGGTGAACAGCGCACCGTGGTTGAAATGCAGGTGGATGAGATCGGTCCGTCTCTGCGCTACGCCAAAGCCCAAGTGACCCGCAACTCTCGCGGTGGCGGTAACTACGGCGGCAACAATGCTGGCGCCAGCAATGGCGGCGGCTATGGCGGCTCCCAGGGCGGCTACAACGCCAACAACAACGCTTCTGCTGGTGGCTACAGCGGTTACAACAGCGCCCCGCAAGGCGGCAGCGCTGGAGACCCGTGGGCTACTGGCGGCTCTTCTTTCGGTGACGAACCGCCGTTCTAAACCTGCCAGGCACAGTGCCTAGTGCGCAGTGCCTAGCGCGGGACCTGCTTAGCGCAGAATGCCTCATACAGGGCCTGCCTAACGCAGGCGGCTTAAGTCACCAACGCCCGCCCATTTGGGATCATTTGGGTAGGACACCCAGACATTCATCTTTAGAGTGCTAAGCACTCAGACCAAGGAGTACCACTATGGCGAAGCCCCAACTTCGCAAGCCGAAGAAGAAGGTTGGCCCGGTCAAGGCCATCAAGGTCGGCGTCATTGACTACAAGGACACCGCCACCCTACGCAAGTTCATCTCCGACCGCGGCAAGATCCGCGCTCGTCGCGTGACTGGCGTTTCCGTACAGGAACAGCGCAAGATCGCCAAGGCTGTTAAGAACGCCCGCGAGATGGCCCTGCTGCCCTACTCTTCCAACGCTCGCTGATAGGGAGGACTAGCAATGTCAACCAAGCTCATCCTCACCCACGACGTCACCAACCTCGGTGTCGCCGGTGACGTAGTTACCGTTAAGGACGGCTACGCCCGTAACTACCTAGTGCCCCGCAAGCTGGCCACCCCGTGGACCAAGGGCGCTCAGCGTCAGATCGACCAGATGGCTGAGGCTCGTCGCCGCAACGCCATTGAGTCCATGGAAGCCGCCCAGACCGCTCGCGCCTGGCTAGCCTCCAACGTGGTTACCGTTGCCGCCGTTGCCGGCGCTAACGGCCGCCTGTTCGGTGCGGTAAGCACCTCTGATCTAGCTGAGGCCGTTAAGGCTGCCGGTGGTCCCGCGATTGACCGTCGCAAGATCCAGCTGACCCGCCCGGTTAAGGCTCTGGGTCGTCACTCCGCCAGCGTGCGTCTGCACCAGGACGTGACTGCTCCCCTGGAGATCAACGTTATCGTGGCTCGCTGAAGCTAGTTGCGCTAATTAACGCAGCTAAATGGCCGCTCACCGGTTTTGGTGTGCGGCCATTTGCGTCTTTGGCTCACGTTTGCGTGGGTTCACGTTTGCGTGCCAGGGTCGACGGCGGCAGTGGCGACGGCGCCGTCGTCGTTAATTACTCACTGTAAGGGTCCGCACCCACCGCTTCGCGGGCCATATTGGCGAAGCAGGAGACGTGCCCACGGAAGGAAACCGGGATAGTGCGGGTCTCACCATTGCGGTGCTTAGCCACAATAATGTCAGCCTCACCGGGGCGGTTTTCTTCCTCATAGTATTCAGGGCGGTGCAGCAGCATAATCAGGTCCGCATCCTGTTCCAACGAGCCCGACTCACGCAGGTCACTCATCTGGGGCTTGCGGTCGGTGCGGTTTTCCGGGCCACGGTTAAGCTGAGCGGCGGCAATCACCGGAATCTCCAGCTCCTTAGCCAGCAGCTTCAAGGCGCGGGAAAACTCCGAAACTTCCTGCTGACGCGACTCCACGCGGCGCCCACTAGTCATCAACTGCAGATAGTCAATAACAATCAAACCCAGGTTGAACTGCTGCTTTAGACGCCGGGCCTTGGCTCGGATCTCCGGCATGGTCAAGTTGGGGGAGTCGTCCACATACAGCGGCGCCTCAGAAACCGGGCCGTAATGCTTAGCCAGCCGCTCCCAGTCACGGTCATCCATTTTGCCGCTGCCGCGCAGCTTATTTAGCAGCACATTAGACTCCGCCGACAACATGCGCATCATGATTTCCATGCGTCCCATTTCCAGTGAGAAATAGCAGGCCGCAATCTTGTGGCGAATCGCCGCCGAACGGCAAATATCCAGGGCCAGCGTGGACTTACCCATGGCCGGGCGCCCCGCAATAATCACCATCTGCCCCGCCTGCAAACCACCGGTGAGCTCATCTAACTCAATGAACCCCGTGGGCACGCCTCGCATCCCCTTATTGTCGCGGTTTTGGGCGGCTTCAATCTCTAAATTGGCGTCATCAAGGATGTCACCCACGCGCACGTAATCATCGGAGCTGTTGCGCTCAGAAACTGCGTAAATTTCGGCTTGGGCCAGGTTTACTAGCTCGTCGACGTCGCCGCCATCAGCTGCATAGCCCAGTTGCGTTACACGCGTGCCAGCCTCCACCAGGCGGCGCATAGTGGCGCGCTCACGCACAATACGCGCATAGTAGGCGGTGTTGGCCGCCGTCGGCACAGTAGCAATCAGAGACGCTAGGTAAGGGGGCCCACCCACCTTTTCCAGGTTGCCCTGGCGCTGGAGCTCATCAGCTACCACGATGGGGTCGGCCGGCTCCCCGCGTGAATAGACACTAATGATGGCGTCAAAAATCTGCTCGTGGGCGTGGCGGTAAAAATCAGGGCCTTTAATCTCCTGCAAGGCGTCAGCGATAGCGTCCTTGCTCAGCAGCATGCCCCCCAAGGTGCTCATTTCCGCAGATTCATCCTGAGGCGGGATGCGGTCGAAGATATCTGCGGTGTCGCGCGGCTCCATGGTTGACCTTTCTGTGCGGTGATTGTTCGGGTAGATCTAAGTAGACCGACGCCATTGACAAAAACGCCCCTCCCAGACTGGCACAAAACCACCTAGGCGGCCAGAGGTTAAGCTGCCTGCTGGGCCACTGTAGAGGGCGGCGGGGGCAGTTGGCAAATCGAAAAATTGCTTCGCTGTGGGTAATACAAAAAAGCCTGTGGGCAACGCCTGTGTATATGTGGAAAAAGTTGGGGAAAACTGTGGAAACGTGTGTGGTTAGCTCAGATCACATTATGAGAAACCTTGCTATTGCAACGAAAAGTGCCTGTGGGGAAAGTGGATAAAAAATTGCCACCAAATCTGTGGAAAACTCATCAGACCTGGGGAGAACCGGCGTGTCGAGGCTTGACGCAGTCTACAAAACTGCTTTCAAACCGCTTTCAAAAGCTGGACACAACTAGTTAGCGCGGCCGGTGCGGGTTAGGCTCGCCAACAGTATGAGTACAGCAGTTTCCCCCTCCCCTGAAGTCTCTTCCACAGATGGCGCCGACGCTACCGGCGCCAGCACTCACGCACCGGCGGGTGCCGGTACTGACGCACCGGCGGGTGCCAGTGCCGACGCGCCCTTTACCAGCCCGGCTGACAAACTGCGCGGGCGCGAACTTGACCGCCAAATCCTGGCCCTGGCCCTGCCAGCCCTGGGCGGACTGGTGGCCTCGCCGATCTTTGTCATGATCGATTCCTCCATGGTTGGCCACCTGGGCGCCGACCCTCTGGCGGCGCTGTCGCTGGCCTCCTCCATTTTGACCACGGCAGTGGGCCTGTTCGTGTTCCTCACCTACGCCACCACGGCCACAACCGCACGGCATTTCGGGGCCGGGCGCCGTCGTGAAGGGCTAAAAGCGGGGCTGGACGGAATCTGGTTGGCGGCCCTAATCGGTGTGGCGGTGGCCGGCGTAGCGATGGTGTTTGCGCCCCAGATTGTGGCGGCGATGGGAGCTAAGGCGTCGGTGGCGACTAACGCGGTGGCGTACCTGCGCATGGTGTTGCCGGGGCTGCCGGGGATGCTGGTGGTGCTGGCGGCCACGGGCACGCTGCGCGGGCTGCTGGACACGCGCACGCCGTTCATTGTGGCCCTGGCGGGGGCGGCGCTAAACACGCTGCTCAACGCCTTCTTCCTGTATGTGGTGGGGCTGGGGGTGGCCGGCTCGGGGCTGGGCACGGCCTTGGCGGAGCTGTCGATGGGGGCGGCGCTAGTGACCCCGATAGTCCGCGCGGCCCACGCTGAGCAGGTCAGTTTGCGTCCGCGCCTGGCCGGACTGCGTGCCTCCATGGGGGAGGGACTGGGGCTGTTTGTGCGCAATATTTCTTTGCGCGTGGCCATTTTGTCTACCGTGTGGGCGGCTACCGCTTTAGGGGCGACGGCGCTGGCTTCCTACCAGGTGGTTAACGCCCTGTGGGGGGTGTGCTCGTTTGGGCTTGATGCCTTGGCGATTGCGGCTCAGGCGCTGATTGGTCAGGCACTGGGTCGGGCTGCCGAGGCGCGCCGGCGTGGCGACGAGGCTGCTTTGGCGCAGGAAGATGCAGCAATTAGCCGGATTTTGCGCCGCTGCATGGGCTGGACCCTGGGCGTGGGGGTGGCCGTGGGGCTGGTTGTGGCCGGGGGCGCCAAGTGGCTGCCCTGGTTCTTCACCTCTGACGCACCCGTGCGCGAACTGGCTTTCTGGCCGCTACTGGCCATGGCGGCGTCGTTACCGCTGGTGGCGGTGGCTTTCCTGTACGACGGCATTTTGATGGGGGCTGGCGACGGGCGCTACCTGGCGGTGGCCGGCGTGATCAACCTGGTGCCTTACCTGCCGGCAATCTTGCTGCTGGTCAACGCCCATGAAGGCCTGAGCGACAATGCGGCGCTGATGCTGCTGTGGGGGGCGTTTGCATTCATTTTCATGGGGATGCGGGCTCTGACTACCGGCTGGCGGATCCACACCGACGCCTGGAAAAAGTAACTGCAGGTGGAAACAGGCAGGAACAGGCACAAATACAGGCAAAATCATCCCTTCCCTATAAAAAATTCATGGGGTTTTATAGGGAAGGGATGAAATGTCAGTATTTGTGAAGAGGGCCTAGAGAAGATGGCCGGGAGAAGGTGGGCTGGAGAAGAGAGGCCCGGAGAAGGGGAACCGGGAGCAGCGTGCCAAAAACTGTTTTCTTACAGAGGTCTGGATGTCCGCGCTGTGCGTCACTGGGATGGTGATCGCAGGAGTTCCCTAAACAGATGCGCGGATGGTGCACCTAACGGCTGTCCCAAATGTGACCCCGGTGGGGTTCCTGGCTAGACCTTCGCCCCTGGGTAGTTTTCGCGTCTGGGCAGTATCTCGCGCCGGGACAGCACTTTATACCCGGATGCCCGAGCAGTTATTTACAGATACGCAGATTTCGTCCGTTGCCTATAAAACCCCATGGAAAAATTATAGGGAAGGGATGATTTTGCCTGTATCTGCCTGTATTTATGCCTGCATTTGACTATGCCTGGCAATCAGGCCTCCACCGGCTAAGTCCATAAGTTATACAAAAAGTTAAAAAGTAGGGGCCCCAGGTAACCCCTTAATACCTGGGACCCCCACAGATTATGGGAAGACCGGCTCGGTTCAGCCTTTCAGCCTTTCGGCTTTGGTGGTCGTCGCTGCGGCCAGGTCTCTACAGATACGCAGATTTCGTCCGTTCCCTATAAAACCCCATGGAAAAATTATAGGGAAGGGACGATTTTACCTGTTTTTGTCTGTGTCTGTCAGTCTGACTGTGCCTCTGAAGGCCTCAGAGGGTAGCGGATGCGCCGCCCTGGTAGACGTAGCTGAAGGGGGCGTTGCCGTGCATACGGTTCTCGATGGAACTGAGCACTACCTGCTTGGCGTCACGCACTGCCTGCAGTGGCGCCACGCCCTTAGCTACCTGCGCGGTAATGGCGGCGGCCAGAGTGCAGCCAGCACCAGAAACTCGCTCGGAGCCCACTGCCGGCACTTCCAGCACCTCTAGCTGCTCGCCGTCGTAGTAAACATCCAGCGCAGTGCCGGTGCCCAGCAGGGTGCCAGCCTTAGCCACCACCACGGGCACACCCTGGTCGTAGATGGCCTTAGCGGCGTCCTTAAGCTGCTCCACACTGGTGATTTCGCCGCGACCAGAAAGCACCTGGGTCTCGAACAGGTTCGGGGTAACAATGCTGGCCTTGGGCAGCACCTGTGCGCGCAGAGCATTGTCCACATCCAGGGCCGCGCCGGGCTCCTGACCCTTGCAGATCAGTACCGGGTCCAGCACCACCTGGGGGAACTTGTAGGTGTCTAGTGCCTGGGAGACCACCTCGATGGTGGCCGGGGTGCCCAGCATGCCGATCTTTACAGCATCAATGTGGCTGTGAACGCTGGCGGCCGCCTCAATCTGGTCGGCAATCACCTGCGGGTCAACCGGGACGAAACGGTGGCCCCAGTTGTTGTTGGGGTCGAAGGAAACAATGCAGGTAAGTGCAGTGCAGCCAAATACACCCAGTTCGTGGAAAGTTTTTAGGTCAGTCTGAGCGCCGGCGCCGCCGGAAGCCTCAGAGCCAGCAATTGCAAGTGCAATGGGAGTAGCCATACGGATAGTTTGCCCCCTTAATAGCGGCTTTGGCTAGGGTAGAGATGGTGTAGTTAGTTATTACTAACTCAGTTATGTATTGAGTATTGTCTGATTACCCCTGCAAATTGATTAACGACGCCGCCGGCTCCGGTTTGCCCCGATAGTCTCGTCTGCATCTCTGTTGCTCTCAGCAGCCCCCGACGCCGCAGGCGTCGCTGGCACCGTCCCGCGCCTACCCTACGAGGGCAGCTTGGCCCTGGGGACAGTCGTCCGCAACCTGCCCGCGCCTAGCGGGCGCGTTGGCCTGTCGGCCTGCCCGCCCCAAGCGCGCCGTCCTCTTAAGCTAAGCGCATACCTACCCGGGCACAGCCCAGACAAAGCTAAATGCGGCATTATTAGAGCATGACCGCACTCAACACCAATGCGCTAACGGCCCTACCGGTTGTCCCCGAAGTTGATGGAGAACTAATCACCCCCGCCGCACTGATGGCTGGCGCAGTTGACCCCGAGCTGGCCTCGCGTCCCTTAAGCGTATTCGACCTGATGCGAGTCGGAATCGGCCCCTCCTCCTCCCATACTGTGGGCCCCATGCGTGCCGGGGCTGCATTTGGCGCTGCACTCGTGCGCAACCTTGAGCGCCGTCGCCAAGCCGCGCAAGCCGGCGCGCCCGCCCAAAGCGCCCAAGAAACCCAAACCGCTGCGCTACCTCAAGTAACCCGCCTGACCGTAGAGCTATACGGCTCGCTGGGGGCCACCGGGCGCGGACACGCCACCGACCGCGCCGTCGTCATGGGCCTAGGCGGCTACAACCCCAAAACCGTCCCCCAGGAAGTGTGCGCCAACTTCTGGGACCAGGTGGAAGCCCAGGGATACGTGCAAATGCCGGGGCTAGGCCAGGTACCCTTCTCCACCAGCAAAGACATCATGTTCCTACCCGGGCGCGTACTTTCCTACCACGTCAACGGCATGACCCTAACCGCCTACGACGCCGCCGGGGCGGAAATCCTACGCCGCACCTACTTCTCCGTGGGTGGCGGCTTTGTGATGGAGGATGTGGGCAGTGACGGTCACCCCGAAATCCGCGCCCTGGCCACAGCCGAAACCAAAGAAGTCAGCGCCACAGTAGCCCCCTACCCCTTCTCCAGCGCCAACGAGCTACTAGCCATCTGCCGGCGCACCGGGCTACGCATCAGCGACGTGGTGCTAGCCAACGAGGTCTCCGCCCGCACCGAACAGGAAGTAATCGACTACATCCGCCTGCTAGAAACCACCATGATGCAGTGCATCGAGGCCGGCTGTAAGGCCCAGGGGGTGCTGCCCGGCGTGCTTGGTGTCCACCGCCGCGCCAACGCCCTCTACCAGCGCCTACTGGCTGAGGAGAAAACCCCCGCCGACGCCTACTGCCGCCGTGACCCGCTGCGTGGCATGGACTGGGTTAACCTCTACGCGCTCGCGGTCAATGAGGAAAACGCCGCAGGTCACCGCGTGGTTACTGCCCCCACTAATGGCTCGGCGGGGATTATGCCGGCGGTTTTGGCTTACTACCGCCACTTCTGCCCGGGTGCTAACGACGACGGCGTGCGTCGCTTCATGCTGGCAGCTACCGCCGTGGGGGCCCTGATCAAGACCAACGCGTCGATTGCTGGCGCTGAGGTGGGCTGCCAGGGCGAGGTGGGTTCAGCTTCCTCTATGGCTGCGGCGGGCTTGACTGAGGCCCTGGGTGGCACCCCTGAGCAGGTGGAGAATGCTGCTGAAATAGCTATGGAACACAACTTAGGGCTCACCTGCGACCCGGTTGGTGGCCTGGTGCAAATTCCTTGCATTGAGCGCAACGCGGTGGCCAGTGTGAAGGCTATTAACGCCTCGCGTATGGCCCTGTGGGGCGAGGGCCGTCACCAGGTCAGCCTGGACACGGTTATTGAAACCATGCGCCAAACCGGTGAAGACATGCTCTCCAAGTACAAGGAAACCTCCCTGGGTGGCCTGGCTGTAAACGTCGTCGAGTGCTGAGTAGGGGGAGTCTTCCCTAAGCGTATTAGTAGCGCGCAGCAGCTAAATGCAGTGTGATAGAGCTATGACAGCCACAAACGCCACCACTTCCGAGGCCAGCCAGATCAAGGTGCTGGTGGTCGACGACGAAATTGTCCTAGCCGATCTTCTAGCCAGCGCCCTGCGCTATGAAGGCTGGGAGGTTACCACCGCCCACACCGGTGCCGACGCCGTGCGCCTGGCCCGCGAAATCTCGCCTGACCTGGTGGTTCTAGACATTATGCTGCCAGACTTTGACGGCCTTGAGGTGCTGAGCAAGATCCGTCGCAATGACCCGGACATCTCGGTGCTATTCCTGACCGCCAAAGACTCCATTGCTGACCGGGTGGAGGGCCTAAGCGCCGGTGGGGATGACTACGTAACCAAGCCCTTCAGCTTGGAAGAGGTAGTGGCCCGCCTGCACGCCCTGCTGCGCCGCTCCGGCTCAGTGGTGGCCCCGCCCAGTAACGAGCTGGTGGTGGGTGATTTACGCATGGATGAAGACTCCCACGAGGTGTGGCGCGGCGAAGACCCAATTAAACTCACCGCCACCGAGTTTGAGCTGCTGCGTTTCTTCATGGAAAACCCGCGCCGGGTGCTGTCTAAGCCGCAAATCCTGGACCGGGTATGGGACTACGACTTTGGCGGCCAAGCTAACGTGGTGGAGCTTTACGTCTCCTACCTGCGTCGCAAGATCGATAAGGGACGCGCCCCCATGATTCACACTGTGCGCGGGGTGGGCTACATGCTCAAGGCCGCTGAGGAAAACTAATTGTTTAGGGCTATAAAGCAGCTTCTGGCCTCGGCACGCGGTTCTGTGAACAGCTGGACGCGCGGCTGGGAACGCAGCTGGGAAGACAGCGGGCAACCAACTGCCAGCCAGTGCGCCCAAGCAGCCCAGCAGCCCCAGGGAGCCCAAGCTGCCCAGCACCCCCAGGTAGAGGCGGGGCGTCGTCGTCGGCTGTGGGCCCACAAAAAACTGAGCCTGCGGCGCATGATTGTGCTGACCGTGGTGGCCGTGGTGTTTGTGCTAGCTGGGACGATTGGCTGCCTTAGTACCTGGGCACTGGAAGCTTCACTGATGGACCGCGCCGATATTCGTGTGCAGGCCGCCTCCCAGCGCGGTAACACTCGCCGTCACAGTGAATCCACCGAAAAAAACGTCGCCCAGCAGCTACTGCAAACCTACGGCAGTGACAGCAGCGACTATAACCCGCCCGCCGGCCTAGACGCCCCCGGGCAGGCTGCCGGCACCCTGGCCCTGCTGCGTAACCGCCAAGGGGTGGTGGCCAGTGCCTACATCAACAATGAAGGCAAATACACCTACCTGACTCGCGACCAGATAAACACCCTGATGGCAGCGCTTAACTCAGGTAAAACCAAGCCTTTCACGGTGTATGTGGAGGGGCTGGGCACCTACCGGGTACTGGTTACGCGCGACTCGGTTAGCTCCGACGCCGTACTTACCGGGGTGTCTTTAGCTGATGATGAAGCCCTGATCGGCCGCCAAATGATTATTGAGGTGCTGCTGGTGGGCAGCGGTGTAGTTCTGGCGGCGGTGGTCTGCTTTGGCTTGGTGTCTAGGTTTTTGCAGCCCCTGCGGCGCGTGGCAGCTACCGCTCGGCAGGTAGCTACGCAGCCTATGGATAGCGGTGAGGTACAAATTGAGCGCCGCGTAAGCCTTGCGGACCTGTGTTCTTCCACAGAAGTGGGGGAGGTGGGTACGGCCCTTAACACCCTGCTTGACCACGTCAATGACGCCTTGGAGGTGCGTCAACGCTCCGAAACTCAGGTACGTCAGTTTGTGGCTGACGCTTCCCATGAGCTGCGCACGCCCCTGGCCGCTATCCGTGGTTACACCGAGCTGGTGCGTAGCGGGCGTGAGGGTGATCAGCTCAGCGAGATTTCCCAGCAGGCCATGGACCGTATTGCCAGCGAATCGCTGCGCATGAGCGAGCTGGTTAATGACTTACTGCTGCTGGCGCGCCTGGATGCGGGCCGGGAGCTGGAAGATGAGCTGGTGGATTTAGCTCCGGTGCTGATCGAGTCGGTGGCAGACGCGCAGATAGCCGGCCCCGATCACACTTTTGAGCTGGATTTAAGCGCTGTGTTTGGGGCAGATGAGGATCTTGATGAGCAGCTGCCGCTGGTGCGTGGCGACGAGCAGCGCCTGCGTCAGGTGCTAGCTAATTTGCTGGCTAATGCCCGCCTGCACACTCCCGCCGGCACGCATGTGTGGGTCAAGCTGCTGCAAGAGGGCGATGAGTACCGGATCGTGGTGGCTGATAATGGTCCGGGTATTTCCCCGCAGCTGCGTGGCAAACTGTTTGAGCGCTTTACTCGCGCTGACGCCTCACGTAATCGCCAGGGCGGCTCTACGGGCTTAGGGCTGGCTATTTGTGCCGCTATTGCCCAGGCTCACGGCGGTAGCGTGCAGTTGGCTGATTCGGCTAGCTATCTCGACGACGCCGCCCAAGGCGCCTGCTTCGTGCTCAGTCTGCCTGTGGCCAGCTAGCGCTAGTTTCCATCTGGCCGGCGCGCCACGCGCCGGTGGTCCGCTGCGGCTTTGTGTCGCCTAGCCTGCTGCTAGTGGCCGCCGCCGGTGGCGCGCAGAGTGCAAGTGTTTTCGCGTGTGAGATGAATAGCTAAGCAATTTTTTCTTCTCTAACCACAGCATGTGGGAAAAAACGCGTGCCCGGCCTGGGGGAAGTGGGGATAAACCGCCTTGAACTGGAGCTAAGGGGAGGGCGTGGGGCGACGTCGGAAAAAAGCAGCTAAACCGGCGCAAAAATGGCCACTTAACGCGTGGTGTAGCCCGGGCACACTAAAAGGAAGCGCGCAAAGCGGCGGAAGTATCCACAGCGGCGGCGCCAGTTGTCCACAAATTCCGGGAGGTTTATGCACAGATTCGGTGGCAGACACATCATCTTGGGGTGCTAGCGCTTTCGCACCCCTAGGGGTAGTGTTTTCTATTGCCGGTCGGAATATGCCGGCCGCGTGTTACAAACGTGTTGTTTCTAGCTCTGGTCTCCCCGCCAGACAGACCCATCAGGATTGAAAGGCACAAATAAAAATGGCGATCACCGTCTACTCCAAGCCCAACTGCGTGCAGTGCAACGCCACCTACCGCGCCATGGACAAGGCTGGCCTTTCCTACTCCACCGTCGACATCTCGGTAGACGCTCAGGCGCTAGAGCAGGTTAAGGCTCTGGGCTACGTACAGGCTCCGGTAGTTATCGCTGGCGATGACCACTGGTCCGGTTTCCGCCCCGACAAGATCAAGGCTCTAGCCGTAGCTAACGCCACCGCAGTTGCCGTCTAAGTGGCTCTACGAGCGACGCCTACCTGCTGGTGGGCGTCGCTCAACTGCGTCTTAGGGCGCATAATTGCCGGCCCGCTAGCCGGTGGGATTAACTTGCAACACAGGTCGTGACCAATGGCGCTTTTAGTGTATTTTTCCTCCACCTCTGAAAACACACATCGCTTCGTAAGCAAACTGGGTGTGCCCGCTAAACGCATCCCCCTGCTACCAAGCCAGCCGCCGCTGGAAGTAGACGAGGAATATGTGCTGTTAGTCCCAACCTACGGTGGTGGCAGCATCAAAGGTGCAGTCCCCAAGCAGGTCATTAAATTCCTCAACAATCCCCACAACCGTGAGCTATGTCGTGGCGTTATCGCTTCTGGCAATACCAATTTTGGTGCCGCCTACGGCCTGGCCGGTGACATAATCTCTAATAAGCTAAAAGTCCCATATCTCTACTGCTACGAGCTGTTGGGAACCCCCAAGGACGTAGAGACCGTAAAGCAAGGATTGGAAAAGTTTTGGCAGACACTCTGACTGATACCGGCAGCGAGTCGGTACGTTCCCCTGAACTGGACTACCACGCTCTAAACGCCAAGCTGAACCTTTACGGCGCTGACGGCAAGATCCAGTTCGACGCCGATCGCCAGGCTGCACGTCAGTACTTCCTACAGCACGTAAACCAGAACACGGTGTTTTTCCACGACATTGAGGAAAAACTCGAATACCTGGTTGAAGAGGGCTACTACGACCCCACCGTGCTAGCCAAGTACCGTGAAGGCTTCCCCAAGGAGGCTTTCAAGGCCGCCTACGCCCACAAGTTCCGTTTCGAAACTTTCCTGGGGGCCTTCAAGTACTACACCTCCTACACCCTCAAAACCTTTGACGGTAAGCGCTACCTGGAGCGTTTTGAGGACCGCGTGGCCACGGTCGCCATGGCCCTGGCCGACGGCGACGAGCAGCTAGCCCTAGACCTGATTGAAGAAATCATGTCTGGCCGATTCCAGCCGGCCACCCCCACCTTCCTAAACGAGGGTAAAGTCCAGCGCGGCGAGCCCGTATCGTGCTTCCTGGTGCGCATCGAGGACAACATGGAGTCAATCTCGCGCGGGATCAACTCAGCCTTGCAGCTATCCAAGCGCGGCGGCGGCGTCGCCCTGCTGCTAACCAACCTACGCGAGATGGGCGCCCCCATTAAGCGCATCGAAAACCAATCCTCCGGCGTCATTCCCGTAATGAAGCTGCTGGAAGACTCCTTCTCCTACGCCAACCAGCTGGGTGCGCGTCAGGGCGCCGGGGCCGTGTACCTGCACGCCCACCACCCCGACATCATGCGTTTCTTGGACACCAAACGCGAAAACGCTGACGAAAAGATCCGTATCAAGACCCTGTCCCTGGGTGTGGTGATCCCCGACATCACCTTCGAGCTGGCCAAGAAGAACGAGGACATGTACCTGTTCAGCCCCTACGACGTCGAGCGCGTCTACGGGGTGCCCTTCTCCGAAATTTCGGTGACGGAGAAGTACCACGAAATGGTCGACGACGGGCGCATCCGTAAGTCCAAGATCAACGCCCGCCAGTTCTTCCAGACCATCGCTGAGCTCCAGTTTGAATCTGGCTACCCCTACGTGATGTTTGAGGACACGGTCAACAAGACCAACCCCATTAAGGGCAAGGTGGTCATGTCTAACCTGTGCTCGGAAATCTTGCAGGTTTCTGAAGCTAGCGAGCTAAACGCAGACCTAACCTACGCCCACGTGGGTAAGGACATTTCCTGCAACCTGGGTTCGCTAAACATTGCTAAAACCATGGATTCACCTGATTTTAGCCGCACCATCCGCACCGCTGTGCGGGCGCTGACCGCCGTCTCAGACCAGACTGACATTGAGTCTGTGCCTTCCATTCAGCGCGGTAACCGCGAATCGCACGCCATTGGCCTGGGCCAGATGAACCTGCACGGTTTCCTGGCGCGCGAATCCATCCACTACGGCAGCCAAGAAGCCCTAGACTTCACCAATGTTTACTTCGCCAGTGTGCTGTTTGAGGCCCTCAAAGCCTCCTGCGAGCTGGCCCGCGAGCGCAATGAGCGTTTTGTTGGTTTCGAAGAATCTAAGTACGCCACCGGCGAGTTCTTTGAAAAGTACCTAAACCAGGATTTTGTGCCCACCACTGAGCGTGTAAAGGAACTGTTTGCCGCTTCTAGTGTGCACGTGCCCAGCCGTGAAGATTGGGCTCGGCTGGCCCAGCAGGTGCGTGAGTACGGCCTGTACAACCGTAACTTGCAGGCGGTGCCGCCCACCGGCTCTATTTCTTACATCAACAACTCCACCTCCTCGATTCACCCGATCGTGGCCAAGGTAGAGATCCGTAAGGAAGGCAAGATTGGGCGCGTCTACTACCCGGCCCCCTATATGACTAACGACAACCTGGAGTACTACAAGGACGCATACGAGATTGGCTATAAGGCCATTATCGACACCTATGCGGTGGCTACCCAGCACGTCGACCAGGGCCTGAGCCTAACCTTGTTCTTCCCGGACACCGCCACCACCCGTGACCTGAACAAGGCTCAGATTTACGCCTGGCGTAAGGGCATAAAAACCATTTACTACGTGCGTCTACGCCAGGCAGCCCTGGAAGGCACTGAGGTAGAAGGCTGCGTCAGCTGTATGCTGTGAGGCTTGGCCCTGCACAGTAGTCTGTAGTCTTACACCATAATTTCGCTGCTGGCCGTCTAGGTGGTCTAGACGGCCAGCTCGTTTTTGGCTGTGTCACCTTTTGGTGGCGCCATCTTTTGATTGCGTCAGCCCCTTTTTTGTGGGGTTGGCCTAGGCCCGTTTGGGGCGGTTATTGGCTAGTATTGAGTTGCCTTTTGCTCGCTATCCACCTCAAGAAGGTCCCAATGCATCACGAGAAGCTCAAGCTACTAGACCGCGTTCAGGCTATTAACTGGAACCGCCTGGTTGATGACAAAGACCTTGAAGTGTGGGACCGCCTCACCGGTAACTTCTGGCTGCCTGAAAAGGTGCCGCTGAGCAATGATGTGCCCTCCTGGGCTACCTTGACTGAAGACGAAAAGCTCATGACTAACCGCGTCTTCACTGGTCTGACGCTGCTAGACACCATCCAGGGCACGGTGGGTGCGGTTTCACTGATCCCTGACGCGCGCACCCCGCATGAGGAAGCGGTGCTAACCAACATTGCTTTCATGGAGTCGGTGCACGCACGCTCCTACTCCTCGATTTTCTCGACACTGCTGTCCACTAAGGAAATCGATGAAGCCTACCGCTGGAGTGAAGAAAACCCCCACCTGCAGCGCAAGGCTGACATTATCCTCAACTACTACCGTGGCGATGACCCGGAAAAGCGTAAGGTTGCCTCCACCATGCTGGAGTCTTTCCTGTTCTACTCAGGTTTCTACGCCCCCATGTACTGGTCTAGCCACGCTAAGCTCACCAACACCGCTGACCTAATCCGCCTGATCATTCGTGATGAGGCAGTGCACGGCTACTACATTGGTTACAAGTATCAGCAGGCTGTGGCTGAGGCTTCGCCACAGCGTCAACAGGAGCTTAAGGACTACACCTTCGAGCTGCTCTTTGAGCTCTACGACAACGAAGAGCAGTACACCGAGGACCTCTACGACCCGCTAGGCCTAACCGAGGACGTTAAGAAGTTCCTGCGTTACAACGCCAACAAGGCCCTAATGAACCTGGGCTATGAGGCCATGTTCCCGGCTGACTCCACGGATGTAAACCCGGCTATTTTGGCTTCGCTTTCCCCTAACGCTGACGAAAACCACGACTTCTTCTCCGGCTCTGGCTCCAGCTACGTCATCGGCACCGCTGAAGCCACCCAGGATGAAGACTGGGACTTCTAAGTCAGCTAGGGAGCTACATGCATACCGTAACTTTCGGACTGCCCTTTAACGGCGTCGTCCCCCTATGGCACGAAGACGGGCTGATCACCTGGCACCAAAGCGACATTGACCTGGCTGAAGTGCTGGGGCTGGGGCTAGTTGAGGAGCGTGAAATCACCGAGGGGGCCCCTGCCGGCTGGAGTGAGCGGGTGGAGGTGGGCCGCCTAATGGGCAACATTTTGGAGCTCAAGGCCATCACCCCCACAGGTAAGCGCGCCATTAAGGATGTGGGGGCTGGGGCCCGCATCGGCATCAGTGACCCGCTGCCTTACCAGGAGGCTATGGGTGAGTTTTTCGACGCCGATGCTTTCAGTGTGCATATCGCTCGGATGCTGCTGCGTGGGGCGCGCGATGGGCTACTGACCGTGTTTACGCTGCACGAGTCGGGCAACCCCCAAACGCATCACCTGCTGAGCGTGTCTTCCACCCTGGATGAGTTGGGATACATGTATTTCCACCTGGTCACCATGGTGGATATGAGTGAGGTTCCCAGCTGGGCGGGTTACTCTAAGTCCGACGGCGTCACTAGCTTGGATATGAGCATTAACTACTCTGATCTGCTGGGTAGGGCGGAAATTAACGGCGTGGAGACCGCTGGTGAGGCGCTCGACGCCGGCAAGCTGATTAGCTTTGTGCGTCCGGCTGTCGATGCTTTGCTAAAGCCTGGTTTCCCCTTCGCTTTGGGGGCCAGCGTGTTTGGCCCCAAGCAGGCCTAGCAGCGGGCAGGCTAAACAGCTGGCTTTAACGCCCTACCTGCGGCCGCTCCCGGCGCCGGGACTGATTGTCCGGCCCTGGCCGCCAAGGCTGCGCCGACAGGCCGACGCGCGCGGCCCTGCGCTAGGCGCCGGGGCTACGTATTTGGCGGGCAGTGCTTAACTGGCACTGCCCGTTTTGTGTGCAGATTCCTATAGTTGAACTATGCGCGACCTTAGCCAGCCCACTGTGCCCTCCCGAGCTTTTTACGACCAACTTGCTGTAGAAACCGAAAAACGCCGTCAAGCTAACCCCACCGCCACCGCCTTGGATCCCCACGGCGGTGCCAGCACCCAGCTGCGTGAAGAACTAAAAGCCCATATTGAGGCTTTGGCTCCGCAGATCGTGGCGCTAAGCCAGGATATTCACGCTCACCCAGAGGTGGGTTACCAAGAGTTTTACGCTGCTGACGCCGTCGCTAAGCTGCTGCAGGCCCACGGCATTGAGGTTGAGCGCGCCAGTTTCGGCATGGAAACCTCGCTGCGCGCCCAAATCGGCGGCGAGGCCGCCACCCCCAGCACAGATGCCGCCGACGCCGTCGTCGCAGCTGACGCAGACCGCAGCGAAAAGCAGCCCACAATCGCGATTTTGTGCGAGTACGACGCCCTACCCGGGGTGGGTCACGGTTGCGGTCACAACGTCATGTGCGCCAACTCCGTGGGAGCCTTCCTAGCCCTAGCTGAACTGGAAAAACACCACCCTGGCGCGCTAGGCGGGCGGGTTATCCTGCAAACCACCCCGGCGGAAGAATGCGACACCGCCAAGGAAATCCTGGCCCAGCGCGGCATGCTAGAGGGGGTGGACGCCGCCATCCAAACCCACTCCTACGCCTACGACCTGGTGGATCAGGCCTGGCTGGGGGTACGCCGGATGCGCGTAGTGTTCCACGGGGTTTCCGCCCACGCCGCCAGCGCCCCCTTTATGGGCCGCAACGCCCTGGACGCAGTGACGGTGGCGCAGGTGGGCATGGGTTTGCTGCGTCAGCACATGCTGCCCTCAGACCGTATGCACGCGGTGGTTACCGACGGTGGGCTGGTACCTAATGTGGTGCCTGAGCGGGCAGAAATGAGTGTGATTGTGCGCTCGCTGGATGCTGCCACGCTGCGCGACCTGGTGGCGCGGGTGGAGGATGTGTTCCGGGGCGCCGCCCTGGCCACCGGCTGTGGGGTGGAGATCCTTACCGGTGAAACCACCAATGAGATGCCGGTGCGTGCCAATGGTCCGCTTAGCCAGGCTTGGGTGCGGGCGCAGAACACAGTCGGACGCACGGTGCTGCCGCGTGGGGTGATTACCGAGGTGATTGCGGCAGGCACCGATTTTGGCAATGTGTCCCAGCGCCTGCCCGGGATTCACCCGCTGATCAAGATTGCCCCCGAGGGTACGGCCCTGCACACTCATGAATTCGCGACGGCGGCTGGCTCGCCGCTAGGCGACCGTGCGGCTGTGGATGGGGCTTGGGGCCTGGCCAGTGTGGCCCTGGATTACCTCAGTGACCCGCAACTGCGTCAGGCCGTGCACGCCGATTTCGAGGCCAGTGGTGGGGTAGTGGACGTGGCCTCCTTCTGGGACTGACTCAGGCAGCAGGCACAGTCAAACACAGGCAGTACAAATACAGGCAAAATCGTCCCCTCCCTATAAAAAATCATGGGGTTTTATAGGGAGGGGACGAAATGTCAGTATTTGTGAACCAAGGGCCGTGGCCCTGGCCGCCGGGCCGCACCCAGACCGGTCATACTGTAAGGCGGCGCCGTTGACGCAGTTTCTACGACGACGGCGCCCAGCGCGGGTGTTCAGGCTAGCGCCTCGCGCAGCACATCCAGGCCCACGCTACCAATAGCCAGTGCGCGAGAGTGGAATTCCTTAAGCGAGAACTCCTTGCCTTCACGGGCGGCCTTAGCGGCGGCGTCGTCGCGAATAGACTCCCACAGACGCTGACCCACTGCGTAAGCCGGCGCCTGCCCCGGCCACCCCAGGTAACGCTCCAGCTCAAAGGACAAGAAGCCCTCAGCCATAGCCACATTGTGGGTCAGGTAAGCCCAGGCGCTGTCGCGATCCCACTTACCCTCGCCAACCCCGGGCAGAGCCGCCAGCTCAGCCGGGCGCTGCTTGCCGGTGTGCACACCAATGTCTAGCACCACGCGGGCCGCACGCAGACGCTGGGAGTCGAGCATACCCATGCGGTCACCCAGGTCATCCTGCCAGCCCAGATCGGCCATGAGGCGCTCAGCGTAAAGCGCCCAGCCTTCGCCGTGCCCAGAAACCCAGCACAGGTGGCGGCGCCAGTCGTTGAGCTCATCGCGCAGGTAGGTCTGCATACCCAGCTGCAGGTGGTGGCCGGGAACGCCCTCGTGGAACACGGTGGTGCGCTCCTGCCAGGTGTTAAACACGGTGGTGCCGGCGGGCACAGACCACCACATACGCCCCGGACGCGAGAAGTCATCGGAGGGGCCGGTGTAGTAGATACCGCCGGTGGAGGAGGGCGCAATGCAGCATTCGATGCGCTGCAGCGGGGCGGGAATGTCAAAGTGGGTGCCGTTTAGGCCGGCCACGGCGGCGTCGGCGGTTTCCTGCATCCACTTCTTCAGCGCGTCGGTGCCGTGCTGCTGGTAGCGCGGCTCCTCGTCCAGGCGCTTGAGGGCTTCTTGCACGCTGACGCCCTCGCCGTACAGCTCGCGGGCCAGTTCGCGCTGCTCAGCATCGATGGCGGCCAGGCGCTCGCGGCCCCACTCGTAGGTTTCGTCTAGGTCAATGGTGGCGCCTAGGAATTCGCGCGAGAACAGCTGGTAGCGTTCACGGCCGACGCCGTCCTGCTCGCCCGCCTGGGGCAGCAGCTCGGTCTCTAGGAAGTTAGCGAAGTCGCCGTAGGCTGCCTGGGCGCTGGCGGCGTTGGCGGCTAGTTCCTTGCGTAGGGACTCTGGCAGGGCCTGGGTTTCGGGGGAGGACACTAGGGCCAGGAAGGAGGAGGACTCGCCGGCTTGGTTGTGGGCTTGCCCGGCCACGGCGCGCACCTGGCGGGCGGCGGCTACCTGCCCACGGCTGGCGGCTAGGCGCAGGGATTCGACGTGACCACCCAGGGCCCGCTTGACGTCGCCTAGGCGGGAGCTGATGTTGGCCCAGTCCTGCTCGGACTCGGTGGGTAGCAGGTCAAATAGGTCGCGGATGTCCTGCGAGGTGGAGGCGATGTTGTTGAGGTTGCGTAGCGGCTCGCCGGCTTCGGCTAGCTCAATCGATAGCCCTAGGCGTTCGCGCATGGCGGCTACGGTTACTTCGTCGACGGCGTCGGTGGGGGCTACTTCATCCAGCTTGGCTAGGGTTTCGCGGTCTAGCTGGGTGTATGCGTCTAGACCCTGGGGGGAGAAGTCGTCTAGGACGTCGTGGCGCTCGCCTAGGCCGGTGGAGGAGCCGGTCATCGGTGAAAGCTCAATTACCTTGGCGGTGTACTCGTTGGCGATGGCGTCAATTGCGCTTGGTTTGTGACTCATGAGGCAAGTTTAGTCTTACGTGGAATAATAAGGGCGTGGCTATGTCATACCTTTCTTTACTTCCGGCGTTTGAACGCCTGCCTTACCGCGTGGTTATGGTGTGTACCGGCAATATTTGTCGCTCGGCTATGGCCCAGATTGTGCTGGCGCAGCGCCTGCGTGAGCTGGGGGTAAGTGAGGTGGAGGTTAGCTCTGCCGGGGTTTCTAATGAGGAGCAGGGCAACCCGATTGATTACCGCGCTGCCCGACTGCTGCGTGAACAGGGCTACAAGAGTAATGACATCAGCACCCACCGGGCCGCTCAGATTACTGACACCCAGCTGCGTCACGCTGATCTGCTGCTAGCCATGACTGCCAGTCATCAGCGGGAGTTGATTCGCCGTGCCCAGAAGCTAGGCGTGGACCCGGGTCGCGTACAGCTTTACCGCATCTATGACCCGCACTGCCGCGAGCAGGTGGAGGCGGCCTTGCAAGGGCAGGGCAGTCTGACTGGTTTGAATGTGCCAGACCCCTGGTATGGGGATGAAGACGATTTTCGCGACACTCTAGATGTGGTTGAGCGTGTCAGTGAGGTTTTGGCGAAGAATCTGGCTCAGCTGGTTGAGATGCAGGAGCCTTAATGGCTGTTAAAGCTAGGTCTAGGCTGGGTGCGCTGGGCACGACGTCGGCACGCGTCAGTGCCACGGCAGTACGCGTCAGCACGACGGCGGCACACGTCGTCGCCGTTGCGGGGCGTAAGTTGCGCGCTAATGCACACTCAAAAACCCGCCGTAAGCTGCAAACCTTGACGGTGGCAGTGTCTGCATTGGCGCTGCTGGCCGGTTGCGGGCCTAGCCAGCCGCGAGTGGCCGTGGCTCCTACCGCAACCTATAAGGCTGAGGTGGTACGGGATATGCCCACGACGCCGGCGGGGGTGGCGGCTAGCTGGCTGCTTTACAGCATTTCTAACTCCAAGAGCATTACTCAGGCGCAGATCCGCTCGCATTTTTCGCAATCATTACTTAAGCAGACACCGTCTAGTAACCTTTACAACTCTCTCACGAAACTGCGTGCGGCCGGCCCATATACGATGCTCGGCTATGAGGACAGCGGTAACCGCCTGCTAATTGGGGTGCAGGACTCTAATGGCAGGCAGATCAGTATTGATTTGGTGGCCGATTCGCGCAGCCAGATTGTTTCGCTGACTTTTGGGCGCCTGGGCAGGGTTCCGGTTATCACCGATGAGGCTAGTTTGGCTCGCGCCCTTAATGAGGTTGGCGACGACGGCTCTGGCGTGCGTCGTGCGGCTTCAGCTTCCCAGCCGCGCTACCAAAGCAGTTTCTTGGTTGCCCGCATCGATACGTTAAATGGCTGCGGCTCTCCCTTGACACTGTCTAATGCTGATGATCAGATGCCAATTGGGCGCCTGGTAGACCTTTACACCCTGGCTGGGGTGGCGGAGGCCGTGATCGACGGCGGCGTCGAGATTAACCAGAACGCTACTGTCTTGCCGTCCATGATTGCTCAAGGTTATGGGCGTAATGACGCCACCATGATTGGCAAGAAATATCCTCTGCGGGTGGTGGCCTCCCACACTATCCACGAATCTGACCCCACTAGCGCCACCATGTTGATGAAGACGGTGGGGGCCGATGGGATCCGCGCCGCTGCTCAAAACACTGGCAAACAGGATTTAACCTCTTTCTCGCCTTTGCTTACGCCTCGCGCGTTGGGGCAAATTGCCTGGTCAGACTCGGATTTGCGGTTTTATTGGCGTGAGGCCAATAAGCAGCCTGAGCAGCAGCGCCAGGCTCTGCATACCGCTTTGGTGAACTCGCTTTCGCGCGGCAGCGTGGCCATGGATCCGAACCGCTACCAGGATGTGCTGTGGCCGGAGGGGATCGGCTGGTTTGCCTCAGCCCGTGAGATTTGCCGTGCGCAAAGCTATTTAGGACAGTTGAGCCAGCGTGACGTTAACACTGATGCGTTGTTGCGTAACGCCATGGTGGTTGAAAACGGCGTACATATTGACTCTAGTCAGTGGACTTACGCCACCTATGTAGGTGCTGAATCGCCCGGTCAACTAGCTATGACCTGGGTGCTGACCAGCCCGGAGGGGGCGCGTTACTGCCTGGTTATGATCCTGGCGGCGCGCGACAACACCACTTTGCCTTCGCCGCTATGGTTGCAGGCGGTGGCCCGGCAGGTGATCGACCGGCTGCCTATCTGGATTGCAGCTAAAGAACCTAAAGCTAGCGCCACCGCCACTGCTACAGCCACAAACCCCACCGCCAAGGCCACGAAGGGTAAGGCAAGTAAGAGCAAGGCCACGAAGGGCTCCAGGCGCGCTAGCCAGAGTCCTACGCCGGCCACGCCCGCCCCAAGTAGCGCCTCCACGGCTCGCCCTGATAAGGCCACGTCCAGTCCACGTTAAAGCCGACGGCGCCGGGCTGCGTGCGCCCTGTTCTGACGACGGCGGGTTGCGTGTGTCCTGTTCTGACGACGGCGGGTTGCGTGTGTCCTGCGCGTGTCTTTGCCACGTCCCGCGCGTGCCCCGCACAGCGGCGCCTATGGGCGCTCGTCCCGCGCGCGCTGGCGCCGGGCTGCTGTGGCGGGGTTGGCAGTCGGATGGCCACCTCAGGGCCGTTATCGCGCCCGCCCATGGGCCGGTTTTAGCGTGAACGCTTATAAATTTGGCTATAACCCCAGGTCAACAGCTAGCGCTATAAATACCCCTAAAAAATTAATGTCCATATTGTAGACATCACAAAGGTAAAGCTTGCCAAGGGACCTTATACCCGCTTAGCCTGAATTTAGATAGACCATCAAGAGCAGCCGAGAGACCTGGATCGTTGAAGCTGCAGCAACCCCCCATTTTGGGTGCGGGTGCTACTGCCAGGAACGATGGAGGTGAACATGAGTCAACCAGAAGTAGATCAGCAGCAATCTATGTTGTCGCTGCGTGATGTCCACAAGGTATACAAAATCAAGCCCAAGGGTATTGCTTCAATGCGTACTCCTGCACGTGAAGTGCGTGCACTAAACGGCTTAAATCTTGAGGTTGCAGCGGGCACAATCCACGGCATTGTAGGTACCTCCGGGGCCGGTAAATCCACCCTAGTGCGTTGCCTAACCGCACTAGAAACCCCTACCAGCGGCGTCATTACCGTAGACGGCCAGAACCTGTCTGACCTAAACCAGCGTGACCTGCGTGAAGCCCGCCGCAAGATCGGCATGGTGTTCCAGCACGCCAACCTGATGGACGCGCTAACCACCGTACAGAACGTGGCTTACCCCCTGGCTTTGGCGCGTGCCCCTCACGGTTACCGCCGTGAGCGTGTAAGCAAAATGCTGGACCTGGTGGGTCTAACCGACCGTGCCGACTCCTACCCTTCACAGCTATCGGGTGGCCAAAAGCAGCGTGTGGGTATTGCCCGCGCCCTGGCTGATGAGCCCAGTGTGCTGCTGTGCGACGAGCCCACCAGCGCCCTAGACCCCGAAACCACCCGCTCTATCTTGGATCTGATCCGCTCCGCCCGCGACACCTTGGGTGTGACCGTAGTGATCATTACCCACGAAATGAGCGTAGTGCGCTCCATCTGCGACTCGGTCAGCCTGCTTGAAGCCGGCCAGATCGTCGAAGGTGGCCCCATTGACGAGGTAGTTTCCCGGGTAGATTCGCGACTTTCGCGTGAACTGGTGCCGCTACCGGAAGTTAGCGAGAAAGTGCTCGGGCGCGGCGACGTCGTCGTCGACCTGGCTATTACCGCCAAGAAGGGCCAACCCGCAGCCGCCAAGATCCTGACCATTGCCGCTGACCGTGGCGGTGACGTGGCCGGGGGCGTATTCCAGACCATTGCGGGGGCCCAGATCGGCCGCCTGGCAATTACCGTTGAACCCAGCCGCGCCCAGGGCCTAATCGACGCCTTGGCTGACGCTGGGGCTAAGCCAAGTTTGCGCAACACTAGCAAGGAGGTGGCAGCATGATGGGAATCGGTGAATGGCTATGGGATCGTTTCCTGGACATCTCCGACGCCACCGGGCTCACGGGCGCTTTTGGTGAAGGCACCTGGTTCGATAACCGAGCCGTGCGTTTGAAGATGGGTCCGGCAATTGACGAGACCCTGTACATGACCTTCGTTTCTGGCGCTATCACCGTGGTGCTGGGTTTGGCCCTGGGCATTGCCCTAGTGTCTACCGGTCACCGTGGCCTGACCCGCAACCAGGCGGTTTACCAGGTTCTTAGCGCCATTGTTAACGTGGGGCGCTCCATGCCCTTCTTGATCTTAATGATCGCTATCATCCCGCTTACCCGCCTGCTGGTCAGCGACACCACCAGTTGGCAGGCGGCGGCAGTCCCGCTAACCATTGGGGCTATCCCCTTCTACGCGCGTTTGGCGGAAACTGCGCTCGACGGCGTCGAGCAAGGAAAAATCGAAGCGGCCCTGATGCTGGGGGCCTCCCGCATCCAAATCACCTTCGGTGTACTGGTGCGTGAAGCCCTGCCTAGCCTGATCCAGGCGGCTACAGTCACCTTAGTGACCCTGCTGGGTTACTCGGCGATGGCGGCCTCCATTGGCGCCGGCGGCCTGGGTGCCCTGGCCCTGCAATACGGCTACCAGCGCTACCAAAACGACGTAATGATCCTGACGGTAATCGTCATCGTGCTCATTGTGGGCGTCATCCAGGTGATTGGCGACATGCTCAGCCGCTTGGCTGACCACCGCTGATCCAACACCAGCTTGGCGCGCTCAGTGCCAACCAAACTGGGGCGCGCAACAGCCAAGCGGCACCACCCAAGGCGCCTTGCGGCGTCGCCCCTAAACCGGCGCTAGACGCGACCGCGGCCTTAAACCGGCTGGCACGCGGCGCCACCAGAACTACTTTCCCCACCTAAATTTCACAAGGAACAAAATCATGGCAACTGCACTAATTTCTCGTCGTAGCTTCACCGCTGGCTCGCTAGTGGCCGCCACCGCCGCCGTACTAGCCGCCTGTGGCTCCTCCAAGAAGAAGGGCGGCGACGCTCTACCCAAGGGCATCACCGAGAAGGACGGCACCTACACCATCAAGATCGGCTGCTCCCCGGTACCGCACGGCGACATCCTAGACTTCGTCCAGTCCAACCTGGCCAAGAAGGAAAACCTGAACCTAGAGATCAAGCAGATCGACGACTACCAGACCCCCAACTCCTCCCTGGCTGACGGCTCTCTAGCCGCCAACTTCTACCAGACCCCCAACTTCCTGGAGCTGCAGGAAAAGGAGAAGGGCTACAAGTTCGAGTCTCTAGCCAAGGTGCACGTTGAGCCCATGGGCCTGTACTCCAACAAGTACAAGAAGCTGGCTGACCTGCCCAGCGGCGCCAAGGTAGTGCTCAACTCTGACCCGGCTAACACTGCCCGTGGCCTGAAGCTACTGCAAACCGCCAAGCTGATCACCCTGGACCCCAAGGTTGACCTGCCCACCGACACCGACGTCACCTCCAACCCCAAGAACCTGAAGTTCACCCTGGTGGAGGGCGCCCAGACCGCTCGTAACCTCGACGACGCCGACCTGGTGGTGCTAAACGGTAACTACGCCCTGGCTGCTAAGAAGAACCCGGCCAAGGACGCCCTGCTGCTGGAGAGCGGCACCAACTCCCCCTACGCCAACCTGCTGGTGGTGCGCGAGGAGGACAAGGACAACGAGCAGCTCAAGAAGCTGGCCAAGCTGCTGAACAGCCCTGAGGTCAAGAAGTTCATCCAGGAAAAGTGGACTGACTCCTCGGTTATCCCCGCATTCTGATGCGCCGGTGCCTAATGCCCTGGCGCCCTGGCGGCAGGTGCCGGCAAGTGACCGGCACGTGCCTGCCAAGTGAGCTGGTAGCCGGGCGGCAGGTGCTGCGGCAGCAGTAGCGCCCGGGTGGCAGCAGCGCCCCGGCGCTCCGCCTGGCATTAGGCACAGTGGTAGACAATAAAAAGGTGTGGCCCCTAGGGGTCACACCTTTTGTATTAGTGCAGTTGGCGGCGCCGGCTGGCAATCAGCCGTCCAGCAACCGGCCGTCCAGCAACCGGGGCGAGCGCCGCGCCACCGCAGTTGCGGGCCGCTAGCTGCCGGCGCCGATTAGCGCGTTAGTCAACCACGCCGTAGAGGCGGTCGCCGGCGTCGCCCAGGCCGGGGACAATGTAGGCGTTTTCGTTGAGGTGGTCATCTACAGCAGCAACCACGATGGTGACGTTGGCGCGGTCGCCCACAGCTTCCTCAACAGCCTTTAGACCCTCGGGGGCAGCCAGTAGGAACAGCGCGGTTACGTCCTTGGCGCCACGCTCAAGCAGGTATTCAATGGCGGCGATTAGGGTGTGACCGGTGGCTAGCATCGGGTCCACAACGAACACCTGGCGGCCAGACAGATCCTGGGGTAGGCGGTTGGCGTAGGTTTCGATCTCTAGGGTCTTCTCATTGCGGCTCATACCCAGGAAGCCAACCTCAGCGGTGGGCAGTAGGCGAGTCATACCTTCAAGCATGCCTAGGCCGGCGCGCAGGATCGGTACCACCATGGGGCGCGGGTCGGCAATGCGGCGGCAGTGGGCGGTGGCCACGGGGGTGACTACATCGATTTCTTCGGTGTGTACCTCGCGGGTGGCCTCATAGGCCAGTAGGGTAACTAGCTCGTCTGCGAGCTGGCGGAATACGGGAGAAGGGGTCTCCTTGTTACGTAGGACAGAAAGCTTGTGGTCAATTAGGGGGTGGTCTGCAACATGAACACGCATAGTGCCAGTTTACGGTTAGGGCGAGCCTTGAGCTAGCAGGTAGGCTGACCTTAGCCCGTAATTGCAGGGAGGTGGCTGATGCATAACTATGAAAATGAGGGCGCGGGGCAGTTGCCCGGGGAGGCTTTGACCGGCGCTATTCAGGTGGAAAAATATGGCCCGGCCATGGATTTGGCGCTGCATCAGGCGGCTTTATCTGCGCATTTGGGGGAGGTGCCGGTAGGTGCCGTGGTAATTAACGACGACGGCGAAGTGATTTCCCAGGGCCGTAACCGCCGTGAGGAACTCAATGACCCCACCGCTCACGCCGAAATTTTGGCGCTGCGTAGCGCCGGCGCCCAGTTGGGTACGAGTCATTTGGAGGGCTGTACCCTGGTGGTGACTTTGGAGCCGTGCGCGATGTGTGCGGGGGCTATGCTTTTGGCTCGCCTGAAGCGAGTAGTGTTTGCTGCCTGGGAGCCAAAAACCGGGGCTTGCGGCTCACAGCGTGACTTGGTGCGAGATGTGCGCGCCACGCACCGCCTGGAGGTGCTGACGGGGTTGCGTCAGCGCCAGGCACAGGCGCTGCTAGAGGATTTTTTCGCCCAGCGCCGCTAGCGGGTGTGGGTGGCTTCAGGGTCCGACGTCGCCCGCGCCTCTGTCACTGCCTGCCTAGTTTGGGGAGTGTAGTTTCTGTGTGACTGTGGCCGGGTAAGTAAGGTTTGCGTATTGGCTGTAATCTCCGGTAAATTGAGCAGCCGAGGTAGCGTGTCCGAGCGGCCGAAGGTGCAGCACTCGAAATGCTGTGTGGT
>ERZ773212.12-NODE-12-length-107035-cov-6.511722_pt1 | contig 107035 bp, 127 predicted proteins | sample MGYA00581005_ERZ773212 | MGnify/ENA primary metagenome ERZ773212 (study PRJEB29015, sample SAMEA2738154) | human oral metagenome | biome: human oral; feature: human-associated habitat; material: saliva | place: China | collected 2196 ... | reverse complement strand
TATGACACATCTTTGAACTAGGATAAAATCTGTCTACAACTCTTAATTCAATATTGTTTTCTTTGCATTTACTAATTAATTTAGTTTTAAATTCAAAGAACTTTTGTTGTGCTACAGCTTTAGAAAGATGCCTATTTCTCATCATACCACGAACATTCAAATCCTCAATAACAATATAAGACGGCTTGACTTTCACTATCTTACTTATTGTCTTGTTAATATAATCAGTTCTGATATTATCCAATCTTTGATAAAGCTTCTGTACCTTTAGCTTTTGTTTTACAAAATTCTTTTGAGTAGACTCACCTTTCTTTATCGAAATAACTTTACGAGATAACTTACGTTGCTCTCGTTTTAAACTTTTTTCTACTTTTCTAACATTATTCGTTTTGTTTATATTATGATAAGTAGAACCATCTGAACATATAGCTAGGTTCTTTAAACCCAAGTCTATACCAATACCAAAATTATTGCTTATCTCAGTATCTTGTTTTTGTATATCAACCAAAACAGATATGTAATATCGTCCAGATTTACAAGAAATAGTCCCACTTCTAATGATAAAACCATCTTTAGATGTTGGAATGTATCCCTTCTCTTTTAAGCGAACCCACCCTAAAGTAGGAACTTTAATTCTATGACGTTCACTTAAACAGTCAGTCTTATTATTTTTAACAAAATACATCTTAACATCAGACTTATTTTTCTTCTTAAATCTAGGAAAGTTTCCTCTATGTCTAAAGAAATTAACAAATGCTTTATACCCACCTTCCATAGCCTTTTTAACAGATACAGAAGATACTTCTTTTATCCACATTTTATCTGGATTATTAGGAAGATACTCATTATTAAGCCAAACACTAAAAGCCATCCAAGTCATAAACTTTTCACCATTCTCATAAAGTTCTTTATTATGAGCAATGTAAAAATTATAAATAAACCTACATGTACCTATGGTTTTATTGATTTTTAGCATCTGTTCTGCTGTCGGATTGATTTCAGTTTTAAAACTCTTTAACAATGTTAGTATCTTCCTCTATTTCACTACATTTACTATGGAAACCATATAAATGAGGTACATTACCAAAAAACTATACAACCATTTATACATTTATTATATGCATATTATATGCACACTTATGTCAATAATTTTATCCACCTAGAACACCACACTTAATAAAAGAAATTAATGAATTTTTGTCATAATCATTATCAACTTTGTCATTGATGATATCAAGAATATCATCAATAGAACCATCTAACCTAATATCATATCTAGCTAATTTACCATTCATTAAAGCGTTTGAAGTAATAAACTCATAAGCATCATCAACAATATGATAAATATATGTAGATAAACTAGAATTATTTTTATCTAAAACCATATTAGACATTCTACGCAAAATAACTAGACAATCATCAATCTCACCAACATCTGATAACAACCAACTCAATGGTACTTCATTAAAACCATCAACCTTAGCCATGTCTACCAATGACCATTTATTACCAATATGATAAGCAACATCTAAACGCTCAACTGCACTTCCTAGCTTTTCATCTTCATAACTTGCTAGATATACCTTAACTTGATTGAACTCACCTTTAGTGATATTAAACACCTTAGATGTATCAACATACTTAACTAAATCAGCAAGAGTTAAGCTGTCAAAAATAAACTCTTCCATAATAATCCCCTATGCTAAATCTGGCTCAAAATGATAACCTAACTCTGAATCATCCTCAACCATATGAAAATCGTAAACCCTACCCATTGACCATCCAACAGATGGGTCAGTAATAATCTCTACTGGCCACTCTGGTAACTTAACAGATTGTGTTTCTTTAATAATCTTTAAGATACGCATTAACTTAGTAGCACGTATTGTATAACCAATTTCGTCATGAATAGCAACCCTCCAAGCAACATCGTCCTTGAATTCTTCATTATTAAACAATGCTCTCCACAACTTAATCATTACCATCTTTAAGATATCACCAGCAACACCCTGAACACTCGTATTGCCAGCACTACGATTAGCAAAACCTATTTGTTTATTTTCATAATAGGAACGTAATCTACGTGGTCTACCGAAGAATGTCTGTAGCATCCCTTTACGTCTAGCACTATAGATTAATCTATCTTGCCATTGGAACAGTGTAGGCAAAGCTTTCTTATACTTATTGTAAAAGTCCTCAGCCTCTTGTAAAGATTTAAAACCATAGCGACTATCTGCATATAGAGAATGAGAACTAGCACCATATAAGATAGAGAAGTTGGCATATTTAGCCATCTTACGATAATCCCTATTGTAATGCTCTTCTCCCCAAATAGCTACAGCTGTATTACCACATACTGATGTCTTACCATTTCTACGTACAAATAATAACGTACTAGGTACTGCAAAACATACGGATTTTACTGGTTTATCATACTTAACAATCTCAGTATATTTATTTGAACCCCTTACAACACGTTTATCTCTAACATAATATAACCTATACATACTAACATTATATCTAGCAGAAACATCTTTAACGCTAGTAGAGTAACCCATATTAATAAGAATTAATTGTAGCTGTTCAACTAGCTTCTTAGACTGCACTAATAAAGACCTAGAATTTTCTCTACCACCCCTATTATCATGTATGCCATCGCCATCATACATAGCATCTAGGAACTTACTTAATAGTCTATCACTGAACTGTAACATCTTACTAGAAAGAACCCTATCTTTCTTTAAGTTGCCACCAATATATTCAACAACAGTATCAAATAAAGCTGAACTTGTTAAATTAAAACGATGAAAATTCCCATTCAAAATTGATTTTCTACCACATACAGTTGTTTCCTTACCTTCACAGTATTCAACATCTTCCTTAAAGAGTCCACCAAGTCTTCTATTCAAGTCTTGCATCTTACTTAACACATCTGACTTAACCTCAGATTGTGAGAAGTACACTGTCTTAGTCCCACAAGCACGTAAACAAGTGCCACCATCTGTAATAACATACCCTAATAACTCAACAAAATCATCTACAGAAATGCTAAACCCATCTTTATGATATGTTGACTTAATATCAATGTTACCACTATCAATAACAGTATCAGAGCCTCTTAGTACCTTACTAGATATAGGACTACAAATAGTATGATAAGATTTCTTTTTATACAACTCGTCTGCTCGTTTTACATACCAATTATCTCTACCTTTATCATACATACGATGATTAGGTGTAACTAATAAATCAGTATTATTACCAACAAAATGATACATTGTATCTGTTTCGTTAAAATAAGCATGACCAGCTTTAACAAATTCTAATTCTTTAGCATCCTCATTGTACTGTGCAATCTCAGTATCAATACCAATATGTTCATAAGTTTTCCAACCATCTCTTGTTAAAAACTCAGTATCTAAAGAATAACACCGCTTATGAATGTCATCCCCATGTACAAAAGCATCAACCCAATTAGGCTCACGACTTAAATTAGCGGCGATACGTAACTCCTCCGCGGCATAGTCAAAGCTACAGTACAGGAATTCAGCATCATTGCTATCTTCTAACATTTTAGGGGAAATAGCCATCCGTATATTTAAGTCATCATCCATACCCTCTACCCATCCAATATATGTTGGGTCATCAGGTATAATATGTTTTCCTTCCTCATCATAAGAAGAATAAACAAACTTATACCCCATAATGATATTATCTTTCTTAGAGAATAAATTTCTATCACCTAAGTCAAATACGTCTTCCATCTTTACATGTGGCTTAGGCAGGGATTGTGCATTAATCGGGCTAAAGAAAGAATTCTTCCCATCCTTACCACAAGCAAGCCTCCCAGTTGGTACTTCAGTAGTTTTATAAGCGAACCTACAATAACCCCTACGTTCATACTCTTTCAACAAAGGTTTAATATATGAAGATATTAATTTAGCTGTTTTCTTATAGTTGATATATGATTTTAAAGCTGGGAACTTTTCTACATACTCTTTAGGTAAATCAGCCAATATTTTAATACCAACTGACATAGTACCCTTAGATGTACGCTCACCAGTATCAATTCCCAACCTCTCAAAAGCTTGTGCAACTTGTACAGGTGAATTCAAATTAATCTGTCCACCTATCATAGCATACACATCTCTCTCCATCTTATCTACTCTATCTGTAGCTGTAATATATAGATTTTTGAGTACATCACCATCTAACCAAATCTTCTCATTCTCATAGTGTAATAAAGGATATAACATCAAATTGTCAAACTTAGCAGAATGTTTAGCCTCTGTAAAATACTTAACTGTTGCAGTCGCAAGTAAAAATGTACACAACGCATCTGCTGCGGCATAAAACACTGTATCTTCATTTTCAGACGGGTTTAAATAGAAGAATGAGCCAGCATTTTCAATTACTTCATCAAAATGTAACTGTTCAATTCCCAAAAAATGTAAACTAGACCACTTTAGACTAGGATATTTTTGGTTTGTATCAGCTAACCACACAGGTACGGAAACATCATAGTAATCAACATTAGACATATCAAACTTAGCATACATCCAACGTCTTTTATCTAAATCAGCTTTATTCTCTTTATACCCATAATATTCCATAATACGTGCGTCATACCGCATATTATACATAAACACTTTTTTAGCTTCGCACATACGCTCATAGATGAATTTTACTGATTCCTCACCTAAATTACCATCATACTGAAAATGATATACAGGCACATAATATGCCGTTTTACCATCTAAACAAAAAGAGTAGCCTACCAAGTCAATCTCTTCAAAATCTAAACCCGTAGTCTCTGTATCGAAAGCCATATAGTAGTCTTTTTTATCTTTAAAGATACTCTCTAAGTCTTCCATACTTTCAACTAATACAAAGTTAAAATTTTTATACCAATTCTCTATCTTAGGAACAGCACCTACCCAATGTTTATAATCACTCTTAGCTTTATCATTAGCCATAGATAGATTTATTCCTTTCTTTTAAACCTACAATTAAACATAAGACCTACATAGTAATCTAATCCACCACCACTCATGAATACATCTGAAATATGTACACATAAGTCATCATCTTGAAGAAGAAAACTAATTGTCTCACTTATATCTCGTGATACATAACCAACATGATATGTTCCACTATAACCATCAACAGACAACATAACTTTTACAGCATGCTCATCATGAATATTGTCAGGCTCACGTACTAACTCTAATATAACCTTATCAACCATATTATTATCTAGTATAACCTGTAACACATCTTGTGCTTTATACTGAAAAGTGCTACCAACCAACTTTAATGTGAATACACAATCAGTAATATCACATGATAAATTCTGTAAAAACAAAGGTAACTCTCTACTCATTTTGAAAATCCACCCCTTGTATTTACTAATAACTTAGTTTTAGAGAAAAGTATCTTAATTGCATACCTCTCTGACAATACACCCATTATAGGATTTTCAACTATAACACCTCTAGACCTAAGAGTTTTAGCAAGCTTTAAAAATCTATCGCTCCTAGCCAACAATACTATTTTATTTGTACCTAATGATAGACATAAACGATACAGTTCTTCAGCAACTATATTACACCAACTAGTATTTTGTATGATATCCCTTAAAGTAACAGAACCATCTAATATATCGTCTTGATACATTACACCCATACCAGTTAAATATACGATATCCATCTTCTCTATATCTGAGTATTCTACCAATAACTTTAAAAAAGTACTCCTAGTTAAATAATCAGCAACTCTTTTATTCTTCTTCTTACTTGTACCCCTAGTATGTAGTGGTATTACTGCAAGTCCATTACCTATAACAGGAACATTAGCCATTGATTGACTCTAATAACACACAATCATTTTCTACACCTGTAGATTCATTAATTGTTTTATATTTATTGAAGAAATCATCAGATGAATTGAACTCTTCCCCAATAATACCACTAATATCTGAATTAGTAATCTTAACCTTACCATTAGGTAAACGAATAGCTGTAATCTTAGCCATAGCATATTCTCCTTTACTATAATAAAAATAGATATTGTAGTTAGTAACACTTTCTACAATATCCATTATACTTAATTTTAAGTAACTTTACAACTACAAATTACTTAAAATTCATACTATTTTATTCTTGAATTAATGATAAGACCTTATATAAAGCGTTTTTATACTGCTCATACGATACCTTACCAACTTTAAAAATAGATAATACATTTTTATTGTAGTATTCCCATCCTGTATCCTCTACTACAACATCCTTAACCTTTTCATCATGCTTACCAATATATGATAATCTCTCTTCCTTAGACAATGTAGACCATATCTTCTTAAAAATTAGGTTTACATCCTTTCCAAATAAAATCTTTAAAGCGTGATAAGAACTGTAGACTTTGTTTTCAGAAAAGCAATATAACAAATCTGTATCTGAATGATACTTAGCAGACGGTTTACCTGTGATATCGTCATCATGAAAAGGACAATACATAGTAGAGCCATCAATGTAACATCCATATTCTTTCAATAAATCACTAAGCCTAAAGTAATGATTAATAACATCAACCTTAACTAATGGATTTATCTCGCCAACTAGTGTTTTATCAAAATCACTACCACTAGTCTTATTTGTATTAACTAAACTATTATCTACTTTAGAGATATCAACCCCCATGTCAAATGAGTTTTCATTTTTAGGTTTTTCTTTATTTTTAAAACCAATACCATCAACATCAAATAATCCCATAAATTAATCCCCATCTAACATAAAAATAAGAGTGTACCATTTTGTACACTATTTTTTTCGTATGTTACTGACGCTCCCCCAACGAAAAAAGTCGAAAGATTCTTATTTAAATCCAACTTGACTTTATAACTAATATCCATATCAATTAAAGCCTTCTGTCAGATAAATTTAATAAGCTATCCCTGTGCGTCCCACAGTTCTTAAAATTATATATCTAAGAATTTAATATTCTTAATCCCTCATTCAAAATATTAATCGCTGAATTAACATCTCTATCATGATATGTTCCACATATAGCACAAGTCCAATCACGAATACTAAGATTCTTAACATCTTTGTTTTTATATCCACAATTAGAACATAGTTGTGATGACGGATAAAATGTATTTACTTTAGAAACCATTTTACCATACCACTCAGCTTTATATTCTAATTGCCTTATAAACCCTGAATGAGCCACGTCTTGAAAAGACTTAGCTAATTTATGATTTTTCATCATATTTTTAACTCTAAGAGTCTCAACACAAATAATATCATACTCTTTTACTAATCTAAGTGATAATTTATGTAGAAAATCTTTTCTCTTATTCTTTATTTTCTCATGAAATCTAGCTACTTTAATTTTATATTTTAAGTAATTATTGCTACCAAAAATCTTTTTAGATAACTTACGTTGCATCTTAGCTAACTTCTTTTGAGCATGAATAAAGAATTTAGGATTATCTACTCTATCACCATTACTAAAAATTGCAAAATCTTTTAATCCTAAGTCTATACCAACATTTTGATTGGTTTTCTCAAAATGTTCAATATTAACCTCAGCTGATATACTAGCATAATATTTCCCACTAGATGTCTTAGAAATAGTCACGTTATAAATTTTAGTAATACCTTTAAATTTACTTTTATCTCTAAATCTAATACTACCAACTTTAGGAATCTTGATTGTACGATTTTCAGTATTTAGTCTAACTCTCTGAGTAGTACGATAAGAGTTTTTACTCCGTTTCTTAGATTTAAATTTAGGATATTTAGACTTACCATTAAAGAAATTAACATAAGCATTATCTAAATCTTTAAGAGTCTGTTGTAAAGATTTAGAATCTACAAATTTAAGCCATACTTTATGTTTCTTTAATTCAGTTAGAACCTTAGAAGATTGATTATAACATAAACTAACACCAAAAAATTTATATAACTTTTCTTGGAGATTTAACATATAATTATACAAATATCTTGTAGAATTAAATGTATTATCAATAATATCTTTTTGTTCTTGATTAGGATATATCCTAACTTTAAAACTCTTATTCAATGAAGTTAAACCCCCTATAGTATAATGTTATTTAATACTTATTATACTATAGGGGGTTTAAAATCTCAATATATAATTTTAACTGTGAAATTTAAATAGAATCACTATTTTTTTCTTACATTAATACCTAATTTTTTAGAGTTCTCAACAATATCTTCAACTTTACTAGACACATCATCAATTTTATTATCAACTGTATCAGTAATGTTATCTACTTTATCAGTGATATCATCAACTTTTGTATCTACTTTAGAAGAAACCTCATCAACAGTAGTATTAACTGTATCTACAACTTTATCTTGTGTAGTATTAATAACACTATCAATACTCTTACCTAAGAATAAAACTCTAATACATTCGATTAACTTATCAATGAATCCCATATGAATCACCTAGATTCCTAACTCATCAGACAACATTTGAATAGCCTTAGCTTTCTCTTCTCTAAACCTATGATTTAAGCTTTCTCGTAAAGCAGAACTATTCCACTCCAAAGTCATGCATACATCATAGATAGAAGTGATTAGGTCATAATCAAATCGTTTCTCATCCACATAAGAAAGATTAGCCAATTCAAGACCTAACTTCTCACCCATAATAACTAAAGCATCTTCAAACATCTCTACAATATTACCGGTACCATACTGAATTGCCCTAGAGAAAATTACATCTTTCATAGTCTCACTATGGTTTTCAATGTTAAACAAATGTTCCCTTAACAACTCAACTGATACATCATAATACTTGTGAATTGCATAAGAATGTTGCATACTATAGAAGTTCTCATAGTCGTTATTTGCAAAATATGTCCATGCGTTATCAAACTCATAAGAACCTACTGAATATTTATCTAATTCCTCTGCAATCCAACTGTAGTCAGAATTTAAACCCCATGCAATAAAATCATCAACTGAACCTACGTTACTAGCTAATTGATACATACCATATGATTTACCACCATAATCTCCCTCACCAGTGGAGATAGCCCCAATGTCTCCATTGGATTCATACTCTTTACTAAGGTCACCAATCATATAACATCTCCTGTAAAGCATCCGCATACTAAAAATTACCAACCAAAACAATCTATTTATCAATGTGTAATGGCAACTTAGGAGATTTATCTCCACTTGAACCTACATTGACTTGAATACTATTATTTGTTACTGGTGTTTTATTATCTTTATCTACAGAATCAGGAATACCATCCCCATCAGAATCTGTAAACAAACCGATAATTGCCATTAAACATGCAACGGCAGAAACACCTGTGAGTATACTAATTAACTGTTCTAGCCTAGGTAAGAATTTTAGTATCATTTCAGCTTTGTAATCAAAAAACACACCTAAAACAACAAACACTATATCTAATATAATCGGTAACAACCAAATAAGAGCAAGTATTCCTATGAAAACTTGAATTTTCTTAGGAATACCACTCTTAGCATTATTTAATAGTGTTTGGAAGATAGGTGTAACATTCTTTAAACCATTAAAGTCCATAAGATACACCTTTCACCAATACTATCTATTATATGAATATCTTATGTATGCTTAATTGTTATCTATTGCTTACTATTTAACCATCATAAATATAAACCATATTCAAAAATATCTAAAACAGGGACTTTAATATTTAAGTAGTATTTACCATCTACCTCTTCAACTGTAGTATATGATTTAACCATAGTAGACTTAGTAAATTTATTTATATAGTATTATAAAGAGTCTGTAATAAAATCATTACTAAATGAATATTCCTTAACACCACTAATTGACTCAAACTCAGAACCATTCACTTTAAGGAAAGGAGCCTTGCCATCTACTAGCTTAGAACTTCTAATAGTAATTTTGTCAGATTTACCTGCTTCTTTCGTACCCTCTTTGAATACTATATCCTTACTAGCTCTAATCATTAAATACCCAACACCCTCAGCAATTTCAGAAAGGTCAATAGAATCACTAATAACAGGAATTGGGTCTAATGCCATAAAACTAGTAAAATCAAATACAATAATAGACTTAAACCCTTTGATATAATTCTTAACTAGATATTTTAAAAGACCTTTATATAAATCAGGATTATTATCTTTATAAGAAACGCTACCAATACTAATCATAACACCATTAGCGTATGTATTAATATAACCATGTAAACTATCAACATATTCAATAATATCTAAATTATCAGTAGAAATGTTATTAGAGCTTACAAAAGCACCCAATTTACTACCATAATTATCAGATGTAACCCCTTCTAAATCAGGTTGAACATATGGCTCAGAACTAATAGCACTAGAGATAGTTTTAAGATATTTCTCAACTAAATTAATAGAAAATTCATGAGCATCCTCACTATTTCTTTCTTTGTAGAAAGCAAATACTAAAGTATCACCATCTTGGTAATCAATATCAGAAATAAAGGTCGTATGATTTTTATCATCACCACTTACAGATAGTGCAAATGAATAATTACTAGTCAGAACATCAATTCTACCATCATAAATAACTGTAGATAATGAATGCCTGAACTCTTCACGAATTCTACTAAAGTCACTAGATAACCAAACAACATCTACAAAAAAAGCTTTACCTGTTCTTATGTTATAAACATACCCTAGCTTTTCCTTAGCACCACCCATAGCGTTTAGATTATTTTCTACACTATTAAAAAGCTGAGCTGTGTCAAAGTCTATCTTACTCTTATCTAATTTATTTATAGTCTCTACTTTATCAGTATCATAACAGACTACACGGTTAGATTTAAGATTAGTAGCGTAAACTAAGAAGTTATCCATAGAACTTAAATCTTCCTCGACATAATTAATTACTTTACTTAAAGATAAAGTTCCAATACTCATATCTACAGAGTAGTTTCCTGTTTTATTAAATCTAAACTCGTTAATTGTATACCCATCAAATGGCATGTTGTATTTATCTACATCGAAACCATCAACAGATGTTCCTCTTCTAGTTACTTTACGATAGTTGTTAACCTCTTTACCATCTAGATGAACACTAACACTGAGTAAATCTTCAGAAGAAATAAACCTACGACTATCAGTAGAATCCTGGAATAAGAACTTATTTACAATCAAATCTCTTTCAGTAGGATTACCACTAAAAGAACTAGGTAATAAACCAACACTCTTTAAATAATTAGCATCTAGACTAGCACCACTACCTGTAGTGCTAGGAGTATAATTAGTAATAGATTGGACTACTTCAGAATCCTCATTAGTATTAATAATCCCTTTCACATTTAGTGCAGTTTTAACATCTGACTTAAATTGAGTTAAAGTTTGATTATCAGACTTTAGTGATTTGTACTTTGTAATAAACTTATCAATCTCATTAACAATTTCTTCAACTATCATACTATATCCACCTATAACTTAGAATTAATCTCTTTTAATTTATTCAAAACATCAGTAAACATCTTATCTACTTCTGATGCCCTATAGATAACTTTACCCTCTTTGTTTTCACCAACACCATCAAGCTCCTTAGTGGATAATAATGTTCTAGATGCACCTTTATCATCGAACCATGTAATACGGGTACCTACTAATGCCATAGGAGATTTTTGATTACCTACCTCAGTACCATTACCATTAGAACACTTAATCAATCCTCGTAATTCACCAGTAGTATCAATACCATACAAAGGCGTATTGTTAGCCAAAGACATTTTATCATTAGTTGCTATATTATCAATGAATGACATGTTAGAGTAATGACAATAAATATCTACCTGTGAGTTATTGTTAACTGCCATGTAAATATTACCATCTTTGATAGCAAAATCCTCTACCTCTACACCTTTAATAGTCTCTAAGAACTGAATACCAATATTCGCCTTATTAACTAAATACTCTGTATAGAATATTACTTGTCCTTTATGAAATAAAGCACCATTTGAATCATTGTTCTTAGAATTTACGGCAATTACCTCAGACCTAGTCTTAGTAAAACTAGCATCATAATAATCTAAATTCCTTGAAGAATTATCAACACCTGGTGTAATAGATACATATGTATCAGTCTCATCATCATAAGCTATATTAAAAGCTTTACCTACTATAGTTTTAGTAGTACTAATAGATAAGTCTGGATTTAAATATGTAATCTGATTCTCATTCACTGCACCATTAGTTACAATAATTTTATCTATCTTACTATTATAGGTTAGTGTATTACAATGACCTAACCTATTCTTATCTGTATATTGTACTGTTTTAGTCCTAGAAAAATCTGTTGAATTTAAGTTGTACAACACTTGTGTATTATTATCAGAACTAATACATGCTAACACAAACTCCTTAGTTTTACTATTATAAGTAAACCCCTGACATTGATTAATAGGAGCATTTAATTTTAAGGTAGCTACTTTCTTTATATTCCTAACATCTTTAAGTAAAAAAGGAGATATATTAGGTAAAGCTATAGTACCAATTTTAACTCTAGCCATCTATTTAGTCTCCTTCCAAAAACCTATAATATCAAAAATATACCTTTGATTTTGACCACCAGGTACTCCCCAACCTTTAATATTACGTGAGTTAGGCTCAACGTAGATACTAGCATTGGCACTGTTTACAGCTGTCTCTAACAACCTTGTAGGTACAGGGGAATTAGCAGGTAACGTACACAAAACACCACCATTATTACTATTAGCTGTTAACCTAATATCTAGATGCAACTTACCAAAACCACTAATAGGACTATACTCTAGGTAACCTCTACCAGCACCTGCTGCACCTGCAACAGCAACTCCCCATACCACATCATATATTTTAGTCGTACCATAAGGTATTGTATCAGCTGTAGTTGAAGTGTTAGTTGGAGTATTTGTAGCAGTAGACTCAGGATATGTTATGTCAACATAAACATCACCATTACTCTCCACAGAAAAATCAAATGTAGGAATACCACTACTTTTATGTATTTTACCCTCAACTGCACTTAACTCTTCTTTTGTAGCTACTTGTGTTTTGATATTCTTAATATCTCTACCAACAGTTTGTGCTAATTCTTGTATATTCTGAACTAACTTAGTAGTCTCAGCCATAAGCAATCACCTACTAACTATCACGAGCAGTTGTATATACACTCACCAAATCTACTGTAGGGTCACCAATACCTAAATTAGAACATGCTTGTTGTTTTTGTGCTGTAGACAATGACTGTGCTTGACTATAATCTAACTTATTAGCAACAGATGTAGTCAAGGCTGTAGTAACAGTTTTATCACTCTTTAATGCTTCTTGAACCTCTTTAAATGTATCCATAGTCGCATCTGCACCATTAACTAAATTAGTAACAGCCTCTTGAATTTTATCTGTTAACTCTTGTTTAGTAGCCATTGTACTTAAATCAACACTAGCTTTAATAGTCCCATCTACATCTAATGTAATACCACTACCAGCTGTTAATTTATTTTGTTTAGCATCTAGTTTAGTGTTTAAAGCTGTTGTAGTAGTGTAATCACCTAACTTAGTTGTCAAAGCACTGTTTTCAACATAATCTGACAAGTCTACAGTAATCTTAGTTAAACCTGTACCAGTATCCTTATTAATTGAAATTTTACCCTCAGCAGTTAACTTATCCTGCTTAGCTTGTAACTTTGTATCAACAGCTTGCTCTGTTACAGCACCACCTTGAGCTGTAACGATATTAGCTTTAACCTCGTTGATAGCTTCAACGATTGAAGATTGATTAGTCGTAGACAAAGAGCCTAACGTACCAATCTTATCATCTGTAGTTTTTACAGATGCTTTAATATTTTTTACATCCGTACCCAACTGAGTCGCAAGATTCTGTAAATTATCCTTTAAATCTGCCATTAATTTTCACCCTTAGCCAGTAAATACAACGCTGTTAAATCAGAAATACTCTCACCCTCATTAACAACAATCTTTTCTGTTGAAACTGATATCACATTTGTCTCTTCGTTTAATAAGATACCATTCCCAGCAATTAACTTATCTTGTTTTTCCTTTAGCATATCTTTAACTTCATCTTTTGTAACCTTAACTCTATTAGAAGTCTCTAATGTACCTTTATTAGTATTTACACCATTATATGAGTTGGTATTCACATAACTTGAATTGATACTAACTTTATTAAACGTACCACTAGATTTAATTACACCCTCATTCATTCTGTAAATACCTCGTCACATAATTGTTTTAATACTCTGAAAGGGTAAAAGCGAGTACTGTAAATATTTGTATCGTTTAGTAACTTATATCGAAGTTGAACATTAACAACACTAGGACTAAACATGTATGTCTCTAACTCACTTAGAGACACATACACCATATTAGTCGTCTTATTAATCTTAACATCTTCAAGTTTCTTCTTTAGTATGGTGATACCTTGTGAGAAGTACACAGTTAAACTATCTATATTCTCAACACTAATACCCCTACCCATGCTAATTTCAAGAGTAGGGGTAGTACCTCTAAAAAAAGTATTGCTTTTCATGGAACTACCCCCTACCTTTGTAACACTACCTATATATAATTCATCGTCATGTAGTGAGTATGAATTTAAGATTAAAATCTAATCAATCCACAACTCAGCACCATTTGTAAACTTAATTCTATCAACAGCTTCAAGTGGACTAGCACCACCCAATGGCTTCCAACCATCTGTCCCTGTATTATTAAGTGCAATATAAGATTTACCACCACTAACAGCTAACTGACCAACAAAATCAGGTTTAACTTCAATAGACAACTTAACTAACTCAGCTTTCTTAACAAACGTATCATCTGACTGTTTTTTAGAATAAATAGCACTTCCATAATGCTTAGTTGACAATACTGTGTATGATGCATCACCACCATCCCACGTTTTAACATCTTTACCAATTAAGATGGTATTAGTTGCTTTATCACCAATCTCAGATGAACCTGACTTACCAACCTTAGCCAAGCTTATTTCTTTACCCTCAGCAGTTAAACCTAACAAAGAAGAATTGTTAGCAAGTAGTAATCTGTTTACTTTCATATTATTGATGTGTACTGAGTTAAATTTATTATGCATACCACTAAATATATGAACATTATGACCTTCTAACACAGCAAAATAAATAATACCATTCTTAATATCAAAGTCTTCAATCTCATAAGCCTTATCAATATCAACTACAGTCTTAACATTACCAAATACATCGAATTGGAATATTGCATGTAAACTAGCACACATGATTGTACCATTATAGAACATAGCACCATTGTTATTGTAGTCTTTTGTTAAGAAATCAACATCAAACTCTTTTATAACAGTAAAGTTGCTATCTAAAATATATACATGTCTAACTCCTGTAGTTCTATCACCAGGCATAATAGAGCAATAACACTTAGTGATAGGGTCATACGCAAAATTGTATTTCTTAACCTGTGCAGAATCAGTATGTACACCTGTAATAGAATAGTTATTATCTAACTTAGCTAATCTAAATGGATTGGAATTAGTATCACCATTACAAACATATAATGTATTAGTATCTTTGTTATATGTCATCGTGTTACAATGACCTAACTTTTCTACATCACTAAAGTCTACTCTACGTTTTTGTGTATTTAAATCATCACCATCTAAAATATACAAAATCTGGTTTGTATTATCTGAGTTGATAGTTGCCAAAATAAACTCATTTCTATTAGAATTATAAGCAAAACCCTGACACTGATTAACCTTATTTGTATCTAACTCCACAGACCTTACATACTCAATATTAGTAGGTGATGTAATAAACATCTCATTATTCTTAATGAACGGTACTTTTTCACTAAAAGTACCTAACACAATAACATCTTTACACTCACCAATGAATAAATTCTTAGTCAACTTATACACACCAGGACTAATAATTAAAATCTTACCCCTAGCATCCCTAATACACTGTTCAAACTTAGCTGTATCATCTGCTACACCATCAGCACCCATCTTATACTCCTCAGTAGCTACAATATCGCTATGACCAGTCCTAAGATTAGCTAACTTATTATCTACGATGTTATCAATCTTAGCATTAATTGTTTTAGATGACTCTTTAATCTTATCATCAACATCTTTAGCTGTAACAGTAGTAATAGTGCCTAATCTTCTCTTAGCATCATCAATATAATTATTGACTGTATTTGTTAGAGTTGATGTTGCTTCTGTAACCTTTGTATTTACAACTCTCTTAGCTTCCTCAGTAATAGAAGATACTTTAGGGTCTACCTTTTCATTAATCATTCTAGTAACAGCTGTATCTGACAATGTACTACTTAACCTACTATTAATGATAGGTGTAACTACTGTATCAACCCTTTTAGATACCTCTCTAGAAAGACTGTCATTTACAATACTAGAAACCTGTGCTGGAACTGAACTAGCAAGTTGTTTAGTAACCTCAGATTCAACCTTACTAGGAACTTTAGCATCAAGCTGTTTAGTAACCTCACTAGACATCATAGCAGGCCCTTGTAAACCTACCTCTTTTTGTACAAGCGGCCCAATAGAAGAACCTACATGAGATACTACTAAATCATCAATCTCACTAGAGGATAATTGCCATATAGATTGTTGCGACCACTTACCACTTGATGTGGCAGAACCACTCTCTTTACAGAACCACAATGTGCATTTATCATCTGAATTTAGGATATCAAGATTATAAATAATATCCCCAGCTTGCCATGGCTCATCTGTATATGGTCTTTTCTCTGTTCCAACAGGATAGCGATAGTCATTATAAATAAAATGAACTACATAATCTTGAAACTTATTCCTATGTACATCGATTGTTAGCTTATGAATAGGTGAATTTTCAGGTATTGTAAACTGACCACCACCATTAGCTTTAAGATAATTTATTACATCTTCAATCTTCTCTTTGGTAAAATCATTACTTCCTGTGTATAAGGACATAGGTACAGTAGGTAATGACTTTAAAACATCTTCAAGTGTTAAAGTCTCGCCACTATCTGTAACTATCTCAACCATTTTATACGGAATTTTATACATCTATACCTACCTTAAAAATCATATCCATGAACTCTCGGCCACCCAGTAACAGACATTAACTTACAATTTTCAGACCAAGTCATATCACCAATATTTGTGGAAGATATTAAATTATCACTAAGTTTTAACTGCCAATACAACCCATTAGCACTTACCATATACCCCCCAACATTAGGTGATGCTCGCTTCCCAGCCTCTACTGCAAATTCCAACTCCCCAACATGAAATGAACACGGAGCCATCCAACCATACCCATCATCAGGCACTAACCAAAAAGTAATTATCTTATAATCCTTAAAAGGTGCTTTTAGTCTTACATTCCTATTTTTAGCGTCTGCTGGTGTAGTTATCCAATCAAAAAGTAGCACGTCCACTAAACCAAAATCATCAGGATAAACTGGTGAAAATTTTCTATCAGCAACAGGATTTTCCCAATTACCACCCCTAGTATACATTTGACCAGAGAACTGTTCAATCCATATCTGCATTGACTCGTTAGAATCATCCATAGCACATGGTAAATTAATTAGCTGACCATACTGTGTAGGCTGATTCTTAAAAGAGTTCTTTTCAGTGTAGTATGTTGTGAAAATACCTAAGTCATTTATTTCGGCATTAGTTGATGGTAAAGGTGTATTAACACGCTGACTATGTAACAATGAAAATACTAAAGAACCATGCTTATTCATATCTACATACATAACCTTGTTACCACGCACATTTGTAGTATCTAAATAATTCCCACTAAAATTATTTAATATATTAGCATCTGATTCATTATATGTATAATTAGAAAAACTCATGTAAAAGAATACTTTACCATTAGAAGTCTTAATTAAATCACCATAATTATATGTACCACCTTGTTTCCACTCTTTAACACCACCAATACCATTATTGGATGATAAATCTAACCAATCAGATTTATTTGAAGAACCTAATGCAAAACCAACACGTTTATTTGTCTTATCATAAGCGAATTGACCTTCAAAATCAGGTTTGTTATCTAAATTACCACTCCGATTAAAATGGTCTATAGAAGAATACCCACCATTACCATCAGAAACATAACCTAACTTTCCACCATACTTTTGTGATAATCGTGTACCAATAACCTGACCACGTGTAGTGTTAGGATATGTTGGTGTAGTATCTACATCTAAGAAACTGACTTTACCGCCAGCAGTTGATTCATTAGATGTATTCTTAGTTGCTGTACCATTAACATTAATATCACCCTCAGTAGCATAATACACTGTAGCTACGCTGTTATTGATATTATTTGAACCAACAACAGTTACAACAGAACCCTCAGCAGAACGAATACCATACCTAGTCTTACCATTAAACGTACACGTATCAATTTTAACTTTTGAACCAAAAGAATCTACATGTATTGTATTAAATGAAGAATTAGATGTCTCTCTATTTGTGATATCTGTATTATCAACAGTAAATGTACACCTACTAAACATAGCAGTTGCGTTTGTTACACTAGCATTAATAAAGCTAGTTAGATTATTAACAGCATTAGATGTATACATACTACCAACTTTAAATGTGATATTCTCAAACGTAACATTATCACACATAGCTACATAGATAGGTGGTAGATATGCAGGTGTAGTCCCACTATTAATAAATCTAACTTTACCACGTAAACCAATAAAATTAATAAGTGTTACTGTATTTGCATTATAATTTACAAAATTATAATGTTTAATATCACCTGTGTAATCACCAGGAGCGATATTCACACAAATCTCTTTCATATAGTTGATATGAGCGAACCTAACAGCATCTGATAAATATTTGAAAGGCTTATCCTTATCACCTGTACTATTGTTACCATTATAATTACAATCTACAAAGATATGACCATTAGGTTCAGGTGTTGTATATGCACAGTTATCTGGATATCCAACCTCTAATTTTTTATTGTACGCAACACCATATAATGAACTATATGAAATGTGTATATCTTCTTTCTGATTAGCTAAGAAATATACATTTGAACCCATATCAAACAAGAATGACTGATAATTAAACACAACAGTATCATGTGCCAACTGCCACTTATTGGCAGTAATGATAGCATCTTTAGGTCTTAATTTCCTGAAAGATAGTGGCATTGTTGCTATTGAATGATGATTAGACTTTAATAAATCAATATTAGATGGAAGAATATCTAAGTATTCTTTCATTACCTCTTTATCACCATCACCTTGTGCTAAGAAATTCCTACCTATATAAGAAACCAATAAACAAATAGAGGTGTTATTGTAATTTTCATTAACCCAAGTAGAATTGTGTTTTGCTATAGCTGTTGAATCATTATTATGGAATAATAACTTAGCACCATGAAAATCAATCTCACCAGTAGGTGCAGAACTAAAAGGAATACTTCTAGCCTGTGCTGTATTTTTATGCTCGTCATACACAGACTTCAACACTGTATAAGTCATACCATACGCACCACTAATACCACTCGGATATTTAGTTACATCTTGCACATAAACCTTCTCTACTAGACCTTCATTCATCAAACGAACAGCATTGCCGTAGTGGTCTTTGTGCCAATGAGTGATTAGCAAGAACTCAAACTTAGTAATCCCATTTTCTTGCATAGCACGTTTAATTGAATTATAACCACCATCACCTGTTGACTTAGAGAATGTATCAATCATGAACCAGTACTTTTTATCAATACCAACAAATGTACACTCACCAACATCATGAACACTAGCATCGGGACCATTTTGGTTAGAACCAAACATAGGGTAAACAATATCTAATGACTTCTCAGCAGATAACTCATCTATCTTTGATTTAATAGTATTTACTAATGCTTTTAATTCATCAATATTTAAAGTTGTTAAAACATACTCACCACTACTAATTAAATCTTTTAATTTCTTATCTAAAGCAGTAACACCTGTATTTACTTTTTCATACTCACTCTTTAATCTTGTTAAATCGTTAACAAGACTCGTAGTAGAGTTATTTGTATATAGTGAATGTGTTTGTTGTAAAGCAGAATACAACTCTACCAACCTAGACTCTAAGTTCCTAGCAGAATCATATTGCTCCTTAGCGTTCGCTACAACTGAACTGATATCTTGCAAGTATTGATGTAAATCTTCCTTGATAACATTAGATTTAATTGTAACAATACGAACATCATCAGTTGCTTTTCTATCAAATAATAACTCAATCTCTGTAGGTGAATTTTCTCTATAATCCCTATCTTTCCATTGTAGAACACCATTACAATATACAAATACCTGATTACTATTATAAGGTGTATTTAAAGTAATGATTTTATTATCACTACCACTAACATTTTCAACTTGATATTTATCCCCTAAAGACAATACGATATCACGAAGAATGTTAAACTGCTCATCATAAATCGTCCAAATCTCTTTAAAGGAATAACCATTACCATTTATCTTCTTAAAAGGCTTAATTTCCACTAACTATTACTCCTATACCTTTAATTCATTAATAGCACCTGTAATTGTTTTACTAGTTGTCCTCAATGTCTCAGTGCCAACCAAAGCATCTATCCTATCAACTGAACGTGATAATCTATTAACTGTATCAGATAAATTGTTAACAGTTGTAGATAATGTATTTACAAAATCTGAAACTGACTCTAGTGCTACAATGCTTTTATCCAACCTATTAACAGCATCAATTACATTTTTAGAATTTCTAACTGTTATATTACCACTACCCATTTTATCGTTAACAGATTTTAAATCCTCTTTTGTTGCTATCTTAGATACACTAGAAAAAGAACCATCCCTATTCGTTTCAAAAACAACATCCATAGTATGATTAATTCTTGTATCTACAGAAACAAGCTGAGTCTCAACCTGTTGAACCCTATCAGGCAACGGAGCAATACTCATACTAGCTAAATCTTTAATCTCTGTATATGTTTGACCAAAACATGCTCGTGTTAAATAATTAGAAACTTTCTCTAATGTCCTAACATCTGTTACACTAGCAACACCTTGTGTATTAGCTAATTCTTTAAGATAGCTAGATGCTAATGACCTTACCAAATCACCAGCAAGAGTATTAAAATCACTCTTCAAAATAAAAAGAGTATTACTTTCTGTTTTAGTATAAACGTCATCATCAGCCTTAGACTGATTTATAAACGTAATAGGATTATCTTTGAAGATTCCCTTTAAAATCTCGGAAATCACTTTTATCTTATCGATTGAGTACTTACCGAATGTGTCTGGCCCCCAAAGCTCCTCACCACTCTCTGATTCTATTCTTGTTGACATACCTATATAGCTTCTCCCATGATACTATGTGCTATCCTAGAAAAATATTGATTATTAAATATATAATCACCAATATCTCTTAAAAAACAAAAAGTATCATTATCTCTTCCCTCTAACTTAAAGTGTTTAACACCATTATCAATAAGTAAATTAATCTCTGATTCAGACATAGATACACCTAACAAAGGGAAACGCTCACGAACATCTAAACACCATGTATTAATTGTATCCAACTTAGCTTCCTCTAGAGAATAATCACCACCACTTAACAATTTTTTACTCAAATCAACCTGAGCTTTATAATGCTCACCAGCTTTAGGACAATCTGGGAAACATCTATGATTAGTGATAAATTCAACCCTATCAATATGCTTTAAACCATGAATAAATTTAGCATCATTCCATTTATTAGGATTTACTACTACAATATCAAATAAATCAAATAATCTATTATAATATTCTACTGTATCATTCCCTAAACCGACCTCAACAGATGGCTTAACCTGTGAAGAGATTAATTCTAAAGAATTATAATTGTTATAAATATACTCACCCAACAACTCAGATGTTAAAATAATTCCATTCATTCTAACACCATACTTTTGATTATTATCCTCTAAATGCTTCATAAGTTGATTAGATACACTATCTTTCAACTCGTCTTTAGTTACATACATAGAAGAGAATGTTAACCTACAACCAACACCCAACTGATTATATCTGTCTATAATCTTAAAAGCCTCATCAGTAGATGATGTATCTCTAGGTGTAACCCTACCACCAACTAACACAGTCGGTATAGTTCCAAATACATATTTGATAGGATTAACTAATCCTAATTCTTTCATCACAATAAATAACTTTTGTATGTATTCATCATGTGAATATAATGCACCAATATTCCAATCTATGTTATCAGAATTATATCTCTTTAAAACACCCATTATTTGTCCTCTTTTGTATCTTTTAATTCTTTACGTATAGATGATAACTCATTAGATAAACTCTCTATCATCTGCATTGCTTTATTTAATGTATCAGTTGTTACAGCTAAACTTTCCTTAGTTGTCTCTAAATCGTCTTTAGCCTTAGCCAACTCTACTCTAGCATCATAATTCCTCTGTTCTTCCTCTGTCTTCTTAAACATTGTACAGAACATTCGTTGTACTCTTTCAGGCATACCATACCCCCACTTTATCCTATGTAATAAAAATATAGAGATGTAGCTATAACCACATCTCTATACTATCAATACTATATATACTTGAAATCTTACACTAAAATTATAGATTAAGTTCTATATTCTTTTTCTTTGAAGATACAAGCAAGTTTTTTAACTCTAGGACGATTAAATGCCTGTGTAGTATTCAAATCAATCCTAATCTTGAAGAACTTAGAACCCCTTGATGCATTGTTAGTAATCATACTATTAATCTTGTTGATATTCCATGTATATTGTTTGAACTCTTCATCTACATTTGTAATAGAATCCAATGAAACAACTTTAACAGTATTACCATCAATATTAACTGTAGTATTATCAGTAGCAAGTTTAATCCAATCACCATCTTCTTTATCCATATAGAACACTTCCATAGAAGTATTTTGTGGTAAAGCGGCTTGATAACTAATCTTCAATGCTTGATATGGATTAGCGAAGTTTGTTTCATCAATAGACTTAGAAATATAAGTTGACTGCTTACTATCCAAGAATGTACGTAAAGCAACCCTATCTCTAGCGATAAACGGTGAAGTACTAAAGTCTGTAGTAATCTCAGCTTTCAAGTCAATATTCCTAGCATATGATTGTAAATCCCTAAATACTAAAGTATCAATACTTAACCAATCAGACGGAACCTCACCAGCACCTGTTTTAGTGAAACGATAGAACCATTTCAAACCAGTTCTGTTAGAAGAAACGCTCTTACTATCACTATCACTATCAACTTCATAAGAAGCATCCAACATAACACCAGTAATATCAGTTAAAGGTACGTTATTAAATACAATCTCACCATTACCTGTATATTGAGTACGATATAATTTAAACATCAAATCAGTACCTTGATGTGCTGTCCATGTACTAGCATTAGAAGAACTGAATAATACACCAGTAGCATATGGGTTAACAACTAATTGCTCATTCTTACCTAAGAATTTATCCCCCATATTAGCTACGTACATTTCATAGTCGTTACTATCAGAAAGTACTACGAAACAATAGTATTGTTTAGCGTAGCAATATACAGGCTGATTCAATACTACCTCAGTAGCTACAGGAACATTCTTATCTGTAGGAATTTTAACATCTTTAGGGTCAATAACTACCTCAGCATAAACTTTTTCACCAGGATAGCCATTAACCATATTACGAATTTGTAATACAGCAGGTCTTGTAGAAGATTTTTTAGCGAAGTATAAATCTAACTTAACTAAGTTCCTATCATATACATTATCCATAATAAATGACTGTGCCAATGGGTCATTAGCATATAAGTTATCAACCTCAACCAACACTTTATAATGTTGTGTAACAGCAGTTGTATTTGTAACAGTTGTTGTTAAAATAGTACCATTAGCGGTATAGTTAGCTGTACCTGTATGAACCTCACCACTAGAATTTGTAGCTTGCATTTGGAAAGCTACTGTACCACAAGGAGTCTTATCAGGAACAGTAAATTTGCATGTAACACTACCATTACCATCAGCATTAACAGTTGTGTATGTTTTACCATCAACGGAATAAGAAGTACCTGATGTAGTACTACCCATAGGAGTTAGACTAATAGGTCTACCATTGAATATACCTTTAATATTCCTAGCATTTTGACCGAAAGCAGAACCCTTAACCTTAACTTCTTTAGAACGCATGTACTCATAGACTGATTTAGCGACTGACTCAGAAACACTCTTAGAAGTTGTAGTATCACCTTTTGTTGTTGACTCTTTACGTTCAGTACGCATAAAACCTTTAAGATTTTTAGTTGCATTTCTAGACCAATAGCCATGACTGTATACCTTAGTTGTTGTATCGTATTTAACATCTTCAACTGTATTAAACACATTAATTTTATTTGTACTTACCCAATTATCAATAGCAGGGTCTAACTCAATCTTACAAAGCGGCCCATAACTAGCATAAGGGTTAACATTCATTGTGCCAGTAGCATATGTTTGACTAACAGCTAACACATTTTGATAAGGTGCAGAAATGATATTACCAAATGTAGCATAGCTATCACTAGACCTATCATCAACTGTCATATCAACACTACCAATGGTAGCAGATGTAGTTAACTCACCTCTATCAAAGTCGATACAAGCGGTATAGGCTAACCTACTAGCACTGTCTGTATATGTTAAGTCGGACTTATTGATATTCTCAAAACTATCAGTAAAATAACCTGTTAGACTTGATAAATCTTCACCATTTTCAATGCTACGTTCCATATCCAATGATGCAATACTATCCTCTAATTTATTAATCCTACGCATCATGAGTAATAAATTATCCTGTGTTAACCTAACACCATCATAGTTTGTTACACTTGATAACCTAGTACCACCTGTACTAGTACCTAAAGCATCAGTAGGATATACGTCAACATAACCCAATTCTAAATATGCAGATGAACCATTATAAGGAATGATTAAATCTTCTACCCTATCAGGTGTACCCTCTATGACACTTAAATAACCATCACTATCTAACAAAATTAAGTCACGTCTAGCCAATGTGAAATTATAGGTAAAATACATCAAAGAGTTTTCTGTAGGTTTACTACCATTATCTAATAACACAATGTATGAACCATCAACAGTATTTTCAACCCTATAATCTGTACCCTCACGCATAGAATAGTTGAAAATATAATCTACATAATATGTAGTACCTTGAACAGGCTCTGTAGCACCATCACCTGTTAAAGACCAATCGACTTGGTCTGAATACAATGAGTAATCCCTACCAGCAACATATACTGTCTCTTTATTATTTTGTGCATTTTTAGTATATACACTAACAATACTTTGTACAGGTGTATTATTTAAAGCCTCTTGACCACCTTTAACATTACCCCTAAACTTACGCTCACCTGTTACAAGAACACTAGCTGTAAAGTTTTGAATACTAGCTACTGGTGAATTAGAAAGCTTATACTTACGAATTGAAGATTTAAAGTAATGTGATTCGCTTGTAACAACCCTAGTAGACTTAGATTTATTCAATAAGATACTACTCATTGCAGGTTTAGTTACATCATAACCACGAATATAAGCCTTACCAGCACTTACATACAACCTAATCTTATCACCCTCATCTTCAGTAACTGATTGTAGGTCTAATCCATCTACCTTATAGTTGCCATTCTCATCATATGTACGTTTAGCAAGTACATCATTCAAGATAGAGTAGTTATCTGTTTTAGCCTCTTTTACTACAACACCATCATTAAGATTGTATACAACAGCTGAGTAATCACCCAAAGCACTACTATCACTAATTACTGAGAAAGCTACAACTTGTTTTAAACGATTAGCACCAACTTGATTGTAGTTTTCAGCGTTTTGGGCAGGGTCACGCAAAGAACTGTCTTGTGTAGCTGTTACAACACTAGTAACCAAAGTTGCTACAACCCTTTCTTTACCAACCCCTGTAATTGCTAACTTAACTTCATCTGTATTACGAATTAAACCACCTAAGTAAATTCTACCAGCACCAATCGTGATGAAATTATTAGCAATATTTACTTCACAACCACTAATAACAAATCCGTCTTTATATAGAGAATCACCTATACGTGATAAATAGTCCTCATGAATAGATTGTATTTCATTAAACTCAGATGCCTGTTCTGCCCTACCAGGAATAGCTAATACCCTAGTATATCCAGCTTTACGATGTTCTGAATTTACATCATCATACCTATCATAATAAGGACTTTGTGAAACAATGCTCATCTATATCTCCTAACATTATAATTAAAACTCTAAGATAATCTTTAGCTTTTCCCTAACATCGCTATCACGATATACAGGCTTCCTAAAGTCAATTACCTCTAACAAACCCTTATCAGCAACTTGATTAGGTAACAAATTGTATACATTACCTTGAACAGAACCAGCTTTCTTTAAACCTGTGTAAATACCAACCTGACGATAAGGTTTATCTGTAGGTAACTCATCGTATGACAACTCAGTTGAAATATATACCCACCTAGCACCCTCTGTTACAGCGTCTGTTGGAGAAACAATCCTCCAATTTACACCACGATACTCTAATGAACCATTATCATCCTGTACCACCATAGCCTTGAATTCAGCTTTTTTAAAACCAACAATCTCTTTCATATCATCTGTATTCTTAGGTACAGGTGGATTGTTTTCATAATCCCTAGTTGTATCAAAATTATCAATATCACTAGCACTCCACGGCGTAGATTTACCAATAGCGAAGTAAATGTCATCTTTATTGTAAAAATCTAATGCTCTGGAAACATGTGCTTTTAACGTACATATAGCCAATTAATGTTTTCCCCCATTAAATATATTTTTCTATACTAAATTTAATTATACTATTATATATTACTTAACCACCTAAGAGATACTACTAAAAGAAGTATGTGTAAACTCTAACCTAACTGGTTCAACTGTATCAGTATTTAACTCTATCCCATGTGAATAGAACTCATCCCTATAATCCCACTCTCTCAAATCTGCCACATCATCTACAGAATATAAAGCATCACTAGGTAAAATAGGTTCTGATTCAACAAAAGCATCAATAACACTTGTAGTAATACCACTCATCTTACCATGTTTAGACCTTATAGATGAGTTTTCACTACGTATAGCTGTTAACCTAACTTCTTTATGTACATCTAAATCTAAACTGTTATTATATATTGCATTAATATCACGTACAACAGAATCTACACCCTTATTATTATACGTATCAAGATACTCACCTGTATCAGATTTTTTATAACTACTATCAGTTAGAGAATCATTACCATCTATAGAAAACTTATGAGATAATGTAGAAACAGGTAACATAGAACAAGCCATATTCATAATATACTCGTTATCTGTTATATTTGTTAAATGACCACTATGATATCTCCTACCTCTAACCTCGCTATGAATAAGAATATCCCAGAGTTCTTCCATATCAACTAACATATCTATCTCATATGTGAAATCTATATCAGTATCTCTATCATATGGTGGGTTTTCTTCTAGTTTATCTTTAGGGTGTATTCTCATCTTCTTATAAAATGATAACTCATTATAAGAACCTATCTCTAAACTATCTATCCCATCATTAGGGAAGAATGATGATTCAATTTGAAAGATATATTTCCTACCGGCTGGTGTAACTTCATAAATCCTACGCTTTACTTCCCTAGTCAAGTTTGGAACAGATAAAAGAATGACACCAGGCATATATGTTTTGCCATCCTCAAATACATGTGTACTTGAAAACTTAGAAACACTATGCCTAAAAATCTTATCTCTAGGTAATTCAAATGTAGCTACTTGTGATGGTGTATAATAACCAGGAATCCAAAGGTCACCACCTACCCATCCTACATTATCACCCCAAGTTGCGGCGTCTATAATTGCTTTCTTAGAACCTCTCTGTTCCCATATGTTAAACATACGCATTGAAAGTTCTCTGTTGAAATCATTCTTAGCTAGATGTTGATAGGTATAGTTATTAAATGCACCCAAAGACTGTAAAAACTTCATAGGTACTTTATCATTGTTAACTAATGATGTGAAATTCCGTATATTCTCTTCATTAATATCAAACTGCTGTGTTAACAGATAAAAGAAAACTAAGAAATTTTCATTTTCCCTATACTTCTCAGGTATTAAAGTCATGTATTTACTATTTTTTATTCTATTAATTAGCTTCATACAAAACCTCTATAACTCTTCTACAAGTCTAACTGTTACTTTACCTAATTTAGGGAACTGAATATTACCTACCTCAACATCTTTGTTAGGTGTTCTTACAACCACATCTTTAACATAAGGAGAATAAGCTTTAACCCTAGATGTTAACAATGAATATGATATATCTTTACCAAATGACATATTCTCAGCACGATATGTCATGTATAAGAATGATGCTATCTCAGACCTAAGTCTCTCCCTAGCTGTATCATTATCTAGTGTTAATACAACATCAACATCAATATCAAAGTTTACACTTTCAACTTCTAACACATGAACAGTTACATCAGCAATAGCCTTAGACATTAATTCTTTCTTTAGCTTTTCCCTCGTCATCTCACCCAATGACTCACCTAATGTATTAACTGCCCATACCTTAACAATATAAGGCTCTGTAACATACTCAGAATATTTCCAATCCTTAACTACAGCTTGAAACACATAAGGCTGTTCATATACAGCTGTCTCAAAGTCCTCTAATGTAATATATCTATCCATAGTAATAGCATTACGTCTAGCAAGAACTTTCATGTTTTGTAAATCAGCACTACTAGGAGAATTTGATGCATCATATGATTTTGTTGTATTATATATCCTCTGTACATCTTGAATATTCATATTAATAGTATCAATTACATCCATATCAATAATACCATTGATACCATTTGTTGTTACAAAATTAATATCTAAACTCTCACCATCTTCAATTAACTGTAAAAAGTTTACTGACATTAGCACATAGACTTGACCATCACTATCAACATGTACAGAATACCATCTACCACCCTCATATTTTAGTAATGCGTCTGGACACTCTTTCCATACGTTACCATGTTGTACTATTTCAACAGAACCATCTGAAACATTTTTATATCCCAAATAAATCCTACGTGAGATATCACCATCAACATTCTTATTGCTAATAAAATCATCTTTAGACCATGAAATAGTCCTAGCAACACCTTCCATTACTGGAATATCTATATACTCAAACTGACCACTACGTGTAATCGTATCTTTAGCAACAAAATTTACAATACTTGAATTAATGCTACTTGTAAAAGATGTATACTTAGGTATAGTAATTTCTCTATCATCATTATTAACAAAAACAATCCTTACTTTACACTCTGATGATTTTGCTAATGGTATTCTATAATTCATAGAGCGTAATAATGCTCGTACATTCTTATCCTGAACAGCTGTATCTAGATATGTCTCAAAAGCCTGTGCATCAAGATAGAAGTTTTGCATATCTTGTACACCAGCCATCAACTCAATAAGTGTAATACCCAAATCAGATTCATTGAAATCTGTCCACTTATCTGTTAACTTAGGTATAGCATTAATCAGCTCTTTACGAATACTAACTATATCCCTATTCGTATATGACAATGTATTATTACTATTAGCCAATAACTAAACCTCCTTTCTTTAATATGATGTAGTACTAACAGCACCACCAAATTCATACATATCAACACCATCAATCGTCCGATTAAATGGATATACATATGAACCCATGACATTGCTATTAGCTAATCGATACGTTATATGCACTGGTACAATATTCGAGTCTTCCCAATTACTACCAATGCTAACATCTTCTACAACAATCCGCTTTTCCCAATTACCCAAAGCCTCTTTAACATAGATAGAAACTAAATCATGGGCAACAAATCTATTTTGCTCAAATACAACTAAATGTAACCTACTACCAAATTCAGGGAGAAAGAACCTCTCACCAACCCTTGTAGATAATATAGTGTAGATACTCTCATTAATCTTATCTTCACCACTAATTACATTTGTTACACCTTTACCATCTCGTAAATTTTGTTTAAATGTTTTTGATAGGGATAATCCACTACCAGCTATTGTATTTTTAAATTCCTCGTTATAATAAAAAGCCATATTATCACCTATACCCCTCCCATTAATATATAATTAATTTACATAGTGAAATTAACACAAAAATAGCGTACACATATATAAAACGTGTACGCTATTTTATGGATTGTATTATGTTATATCGAAAGGAGCGGGGATGCTTTTTCGGAAGAATCCCCATAGTTAAGAAAAATGAAAAGAAAAAACTTAACTACAATTAGATTGTAACACATAAATAACTATATGTAAATAGTTTATTCTATTATCTTAACACTTCCAGCTTGCATCCGAATACTATTAGAGTTCACTTTAAATGAACTAGACTTGATATTGACACTATCAGCTTTCATAGTGATAGAATCTGATAACGTAATAGTGGCTCCACTTGCTTTTAACACAATATCACCACTATCAGGTATAACTTGAATACCCCTACCACCCTCATAGCCTATGTCAATCTTTCCATCATGTATCTTAACTAATACATTACTCTCACCCTCCATGAGAGTAAATACCTTACCCTCAGCGGAAGAGATTTTAAATTTTTGGTCATTAGCATCTTCGATACCTACAGAATTGGTTTTCTCATCTGTATCAAAATACATCATTGAACCATGACGGGATTTATAAATCATCTTATGAGTAGGTGACTCACGTTGAGATTCTAATGGAACTTCATTAGCACCAACTACACCACTCCAAACACCTGTAGTCTTATCACTACCATATTTCTTTTCTAATGTAGAGTCAGTGCCAAAAACAGAGCCTAGGTATACTGGCTTGTTTGAGTCCATGTCTTCAAACATTATCCATACATACTCACCAATCTCAGGTACAATGAAAGAGCCATAGTTATAACCACCACCAATAGAAGAGCAATATGATGCCCACGGAAGTGATTCTGTAGCAGTACCACCACTAGCAACAGTTCGATGTATCATAGGTACACGTACCTGTACCCTACCAATACCCAAAGGGTCTACATTATTTTCTACCCTAGCACGGAATATGCCACCCAACTCAGTGGGAGCTTGCAAGCTCCCATAAAAATCACTACTATTTATAGCCATAGAGTACTACCCCCTATAACCACCATTATCTTTAGCACCACCAGGGTTATTATCATTCCACTCAGTACCATCCATCTGAATATCAATATGGTCACCCTCAAAGTTCATACCTAAACCCAAAGACCTACCGAATTCAATAAACTCATAACAAATGCTACCAGGAGTATTATCAGTATTGATTAACCAACCACCAGATAACCCTTCAGGACCGAACCAGTCATTAACGTCCATTTTCCAACCATTAGCATGACTGTGCGGCCCACTAGCATGCTCACCATTTGTACCAGCAGTACACACAAGCTTTTTGCCTGTTCTATCATAGAACCATTTACCTAAATCATCTAAAGCATTAGGTACACCAGCTATGCAACCTTCAATGGACACACCATCATTTTGTTTGACCCAATATTTACCATCTGCATCATGAATTTTACTTTCGTCCAATTTCTTAGCACCTTCACCTTTCAATTTCTTCTTAGCTTGGTCACTATTTTTCTGTAAATCTAAACTAGTTGTAAACATACCATCTGAAATTGTATCTGTAATACCTTGAATATGATAAATGCCACTTGTATGATGTAAAAACCCATATTTAGTATATACAGCAATTTTAATATGACCATTAAACTTAACTTTGGTGTTGCCCATTATTTCTAGACTCGCACCATATACAGAACTAAAATATCTAGACCACATACTAGCGGCAGATGATTCTAAATTTTTAAATGAAGAACCACTCATACCTAAAACAACACCTACACCTGTAGAACCATCTGCTCTATCTTTATACGAATCGCTGGCTAAACTACCACCAATACCCTCAATAGTACACTCTAACATCTCATTCCTAACAGAATCAATACTTAAAGCGTTTGTAGGTACTTTATCTGTAGCAATCTTATCAGACTCAAACTCTGGAGAGAAACTGATAACTTGACTATCTCTCCTACCTGTGTAAATCTCAAACTCACCACAAATCTCCATCTTTTGCTTTTTGCCACCAAAAGTTATAGAGCGTATGCCTTTTTTCATTTCCTCATCAGTAACACCATCTTTACCAATGTCTACCTTAGCACCATTTGTAGCGTTATTTAAAGCACCATTTAATCCTGTAACACCACTAGCCACGTCTTTAGGTAAATTGGCTTTAAGAACCTCAGATGTAGATGTATTAGATATACCCATAGTTGATGCTATAATACCACCCAAAGAACCCTCTTTAGTTAACTGAGGTAATCTTTCTTTAATGATACCACCAATTCCACTATTAGTCTCAAATATCTTAGTCCCTACTTGACCTTTGTTTACAATGTCTAACATAGAACTAGCACTATCAATGTATTTAGATATCTTAGACTTCTTACCTAGTACATCTGATAAGTTGCGAATAGCACCACTAATACTAGCTACGTCTTTATTACCATTCAAAGCACTATAGATACTCTGTGCAGTATCTACATATTTCTGTACCTTTTCTACTTTTTCCTTACCAACAACACTTGCTAATAAGTCTTTAGCCATGAACTTAGTATCTTTTATATCGAAATATTTCTTATTCTTATAAATCTCAACTAAAGCCTTAGCAGTAGAAACATACTTATTTAACTTAGCATTATCTATCCCTAACTCTTTAGATAATAAAGATTCAATCTCAGTATAATCACCACTCTTAATCTTACCCTTATCTAAAGACATAACAGATGTTATCTTATCTTTAATTTTATTGACATTAGCACTCTGACCAGGGAATAACTTACCAACAATACTATCAGCTATACCACTATATAACTCAACTTTATTAGTATTTTTGTTGTTTAATACTTTATCCCTATTCTCAGAAATCAGCTTAATAGCATCTGTTACAGTAGAAGATATTCTAGCAACATCTTTATTCCCACCAAATAACTTACTAACAGCATCAACATAAGTATCTACAGACTTCTTATCACCCTTAACACTACCAGTAAAATTATTTACTAAATCGATGTACTTTGTTACATCACCACTAATTTTATCTTTACCAATGACCTTTAGAAAAGCCTTAGTAATATTATTTACATCAGGCTTATCACGTAAAGCTAATGCAGTTGAAACTGTTTTATTTATATCTAACCCTAAAGCATTATCAACAACAGTTCCATTCTTAGTAGCAATAAGATAAGACTCATACTGTTTTAACTCTGAAATTAACTCAGCAATATCACTATCTTCAGCCTCTGATATAGCCACTGCAAGATAATTTGTAACAGCCTCAGTCAATGAAGAACTATCACCGAACATCTCAGTATCTGAAACAATGCCCTGATATACAGAATGACTCAACATATCAGGAACACTATGAGTAGTAAACTCTACACCATTAATAATCCTACCTTTATTAGCAACATCTCTCCGTGAAAGAGTATCACCTTTTATTTCTTTGTAATACACAATCCGATTGTATACATCTTGCATCATACGTTTATTATACGAAATACCATCTGACTTAGTATTATTACTTTTAAGTGCTAATAGTATAGAATTATAAATATCAACATAATGTAATTCCCTACATTTATTTTGCTTTACAGCACGATTGAACGCAGAAATCTTACTATTCTTAATTATTGACTTAGCCATGAATACTGGTAATACAGACACAACAAAGAACTGTACACCAATCTCTTCAAACTCTTTAGCTAATTGATTGTAATACTCAACATAGTTGATAATATTGTCTAAATCATTAAGACCTAACATCATATAAACCCTACTACCAAAAGTAGACAATGATTTAATCTTATCTATGTTATTTCGTAACCACCTATAATTAGCTTTATCGTCATACACATATACTATATCTTTATTACTAGGAACTGACTCACTTAAATCTTTAACCCTAATATCACCAACAAAGATAACCTTACCACTACCTGTAACACTAATCTCACTAGTAGCATTAGCACCAAGAACAGGAGTTGACACACCCATTACTTTTAAATATGCATCACCATTTGTATTTCCCTGTGCATTTGCAGTTGTTGTAGTCGTTGTAGTTGTATTTTCTTCCATTTTCTTGTATGTAACAACAGCCATATCACCATACATCTCATTAGGTACAAAATACGCTTTCTCTACACCATCAACAACTTGTGTAAAATACCGATAACCAGGCTTATCAGAATCTAAAGGTTCAGACTTCTCCAATAACTCATCTGAGATAAACTCCCTCATGTTCTTAGTTTCAGTCTTAAACTCTTTAGGTTTACCATCCTCACCTAAAATAGGTTTAGTCTCTACAATACGACCAATCTCAATGCCTGCTTTTTGACACATTGCACGTACTATCTCTGATGGCTTACCACCATAAGTAGCAACATCAAATGTCATATTTAACTTTTGTGTAGATGTAACATCAGACTCAGCTACACAATTCAAAGTTAATGTTAATGCAGGCCCCTCAAAGTTTAGTGTATATTTTAAAGCCTTACCAATTAAAGAGATATCTTCAATAACTTGACCTTTTCTATTACACCAACCATACCTACACCTAACATTACCCTCTTGTTTAGCTTTTACATTCTTTTTAGTACCAGCTTTATGGTCTTTATCTTTTTGCTCATCTTCTTTTGTATATGTATTGGCTTTATCAGCCTCTTTATCCTTTTTCTCTTCCTCAGACTGTTTCCAAGCTATATTGCCTTTAGTAACATCATTACCTGTATCTTTTAATTGTTTAGCTGTTTTCCAATTCTTACCTACAGGAATAGCATTAGCTAACAACTCCTCAATACGTAATGCTGTATCATCATATAACTCAATATCAAATGTAGAACCAGATAAATCTTGATTAGACTTACCCTTACGTTCTACATTTAAACTCATTACAGACTCATTGTAATCTTTATTACCAAAGTACGATATATTATGACCATCTATAGTCAAATCAATAAAAGCATAAAGAGGTTGATGACCACTTAAATCTCTTGTTATTTGACTTTCTTTAAATTCACTCATATCTGAATTGCACCTGTATCATATATTGATTCAATAGCTGGTATTCTAAGAACAACACCAGCAGGTATATCTAAAGGGTTATCAATATGATTCATTACTGCTATTGCCCAATACATCAATGGTGTACCATAGAACTTATTAGAAATTAAATCTAATCTATTCTCATAACCCTTTTCAACTGAGTAATATATATCCTTATTGCTTTCCTTAATCTCAATCTTATTAGGAGTCTCTATATATGTATTACCATCAAGATTTACTAACCTCTTTAAATTAGAATACCTTGATATTTTATCTTGTCTACTAGAAAATGATTGTTGTATCTCAGTTTTAATCAATGACGGCTTTTTCACTAACACACCTACCTTACTGGCCCCTCGTCAAACACATTATCAGCTTGCATTAATGACCTTGCCCTAATCTCTGTAAAACTAAAACTTATCTGAACATCTGAGTATGTAGGTGAACTATTGCCACCCAATGACTCACTATCAAGTGTATCACCTAGAATAGTACCAGCAGCACCACCCCATTCAATACTCACTGAATTAACAATAGCTGTGATATTAATCATAGCACCAAATCTAACATAACAATAAGGTGGGGTAACTAAACTACCTGTATACTTTGGATATACTAATTTCTTACACTCTAACACAACATTTTCCATATCAGGAACTATATCCTTATGAAGTGTAACACTATATGAAACTGTTCTAGCCTCACTACCCTCATAGTTAAAATAAGGAGACGACCTACCCATAGGCTGTTGTTGACCAAAACTAGCACCATAGTCCTCAGATACATCTGTAGGTAATGTAGCAAAATTAATCTTTGTACCAGTAACTAAGTTAACAATATAGCAAGGAATAATTGTAGTAGGATTCCACTGCATAGTGGTAACACCACTTTTACCCACTGACATTGAATAATTATCAGAACTAAAATCATTAGCCATTTACTACATCACCACCTATACTTTCAATAAATTATTAACTGAGGAGTCAGAACCAAAACCACTACCTCTATAATTTGAATTGCTACTAGCAACAACATTAATTAATGCATCTAACTTACTCTCTAACCTAGATACTTGCCACTTAATAGCATCTACAATATCATCAGAACCACCATTATCTGTAGGTAAACCAACTGCACTAGAAGTATTATCTGAATTTAAAGGATTTTTATCAGCAGGGACTACCATCTCACCCTCATGAATTAATGCAACTTGTGTATCCGGTACCCATGGTGTACCTTGTGCATACTTAGGTGTAGCACCTTTTGTATTCTCTTCATAGATTTGCTTAGAATTTGCTAACCTATCAGCCGTAGAATCGTCACCAAAACCCTCATATTTCCTACCAAATATATCTGATGCAGTATCAATAGAAATATTACCCTTTAATGCATCTGATGTATCCTTATAACTCTCTTGTAATTCTTTTAATAAGAATTCTAACTGAGTTTGGAAGTCAGCAACATTTGTGCCTTTAGATTGTGCAAAATCCCACAATGCGGCTTTACGTCCAGGGTCAGTCCACTGTGCTAAACCAAAACCACGCTTATCGGCTAAAAATGCGTCTTTGCTAGCAGTAATTTGTTTTACTAAGTCCTCATTAGTCGTACCACCATCATTCTCAATAGCACCACTCCTAAAGCCACTCTCCCGCATTAAATTGCCCATTATACCAGCAATACCCTCAGAAGAATAACCAGCCTTAGCTAAGAAATCCCAAATTTTCTTACCATCACCACTACCTGTAGACATACTAGCGGGTTTACCACTCCCACCACCAGAGCTACTTGACGAATCCTTACCCTTTAAGAAATCTTTTAACTTATCGAAGATAGAACCACTATCCCCCATTAAACCACTTAACAATCCACCACTACCAATACCCATCAAATGTTTGAAGATGTTTCCAAATAGACCACCCTCACCATAAGTATCTTGACCAGTAATGCCAAATACACCTCTAAACACTCTCTCTAGAACAGACCTACCTTGACCAACTTCACCATCAATACCTAACGCACTGATTAAACTATTTCCGCCTGTAACAGGTATGCCACCATCAGACCTAACTGCACCAGCCTGTTGAGATGTTAACACTGCTTCACCCTTATGCAAGAAAGCAGGATAATTATCATAAGGAACTTCTGACAAACCATCAGCATGAGAACCAAAAGAACCTAAGAGGCTAGAAATCATCCCAGGAGGAGTCATTTGTAATGCCATACTACCTAATGTACTAACATTATCACCTGTACTAGCATTAGGATTATTCTTAGTCATCCCAAGTAGACTACCAATCCATGAGTCTGCAATCAAATCATGTACGGCATCAAATGCTGACGTAAATACACCAATAATTTTATCAGGTATAGTAAAAATATATTCTGTCAAAGAGTTAAATGCACTAGCTACCCTATCGCCACCAATGGCACTAGCTATAGCACCCAAAATAGCACCAACTAAAGCACCTAACGGCCCACCAACTACGAAACCAGCGGCACCACCTTTTAATGCACCACCCATAACAGTAAATAAATCATCCATAAAGTTTTCACACTTTATACCACTACCTGTACCAAAAATAGCACCAATTAGACCACTCATAACAGTCTGTAGTAAATTATGGTCTTTACCAAACCATTCATCTGCTTTACCAATCCCACTAAAGAAGTCTAATATTACATCAAAGAAACCACCAACAATAGGTATAACTTTACCAAGTACTTTAAAGATACCACCACTAAAAAACTTAGATGCTAACTTACCAATACCAGTACTACCTATTTTATCAAATATCTTACCAAAGAAACTAGAGAATACACCACTTAATTTAGAGCCTACACTAGAAAATGCCTTTATCATCTTATCAGGAGCATTAGCATAAAAGACCTTACCAATCCAAGAGAATACACTCTTGAACTTATCAATAATCGTAGATATGAAAGAACCCTTACCTGTAAATAAAGTTCTTAATCCATTCTCAATACCTTGACTTAATGCACCCTTAGAACTGAATAATGTTTTAAAACCACCACCTGATAAGAACTTACCAAAACTCTTGAATGGAGTTGAAACCATCTTCAACATGTCTTTTACATCACCCCACCTATCAGAAACTGTATAGGCTATGATGGCGTAATTAGCCATATTGGCGGCTTTAATATCTAACTCACCAAAGAAATCTGATACCATTCTAACAGGGAATGAATCAGAAAGCCAATTCCCTATCTTTTCTATCGGCCCACTAGCATACCCAGCCATACTTTCAGCATTAGAACCACTCTTATCAGAATTCTTATTAATGTTATCAGTAACTTTCTTTAAATCACCTGTTAGTGAATCAGCATCAGCGAACATTTGTGCTACAGCATCAGAACTGAAACCCATAGACTCCCTTAACTGATTTAATGCATACTGGTCATCCTTATTAGCTATGAATAAATCTTGCATTTGCTTCATAACAACATCTGACTGACCACTATCAATAGCACCTCTGAATTCCTCAGCACTCATCCCAGACCTAGCCATGAAATTCATGAAGTCATCGTCTTTAAGCAACTCAGGTACTGACATCTTAGACCACTCTACAATCTTACCACCGGCTTCCTCAACACCTTTATTATATTGCTGTTGTTGAATACCTTCCATAATTGCAAGTGATTTAGTCATACCTTTAAACTTAACAGAATCTTTCTTAGAAAGACCATATAAGTCTTCAATATGCTCATTCATTGAAGATAACATAGCATTACTGTCTACAGTTAAATCCTTATCTGCACCCAAACCAGTAGCCATATTAGACACTTCTTTGAGTAACTCACCTTTACCACCAGTGTTAATATCCATCTTAATGATATTAGATAAATCACTAATATTGGCGTCTATTGCAGTATGTAAACTTGCAACCTCTTTAAGATAAGGGTCTAACTGTTTAGCAGTCTTCATCCCCATCTCGTCCATAACACCATTAACTAACTCTGATGCCTCATTCCTACCCATAGAATATGATGAGTCTACTACACTACCAATCATCTTTTGATAATCACCTTTAGTGATATTACCATTTAACTTAGCACTTCTCTCACGGAAATTATCAATAAAGGAGTCAGTAATATCAGTTAAACTGCTTTTAACACTATCAGCCATATCAGTCAATTCTAATGCCACAGCGGCATCCCTAATACCCTTAGAGAATCGTTTAATCCTGTCTGTGAAAGATGCTGTCATACCAACCATCTCTTCATCAAACTCATCTGATATCTCACCAAAACGCTTAGAAACAGTCTCTTTCATAGTTGTCAAACTTTCATCTGCAACTGAAATCATGCCCTTATAATACTTACGTGTTGTATTATCCATATACTTAGCGTATAAGTTAAACTCACGTTTCATATCAGCTAAACTATCCTCTAAAATAGCCTGTTGACCTTCCATGTTATCTTTAAGCATGCCTTTGGCTGTTTTATTTGAAGTACTATAGAATGACTCTAACATATCCATCTGAGAATCTAGCATCTTAGCAAAACGCTTTTCACGTTTAGCTATGTTCTTCTCAACACGTTTAGCTTCTTTCTCTTCTATCTGTTGTATACGCTTATTTAGTTGTTTTCTATCCTGTAACTCACCCATATATACAACCTTTTACTAAAATATAAAGAGAAGAGACTATCTTCTCCTACCTCTAGAAGCTTTTTTCTCTTTGGCGGATTTGATAGCCTCGTCTTGTGCTTTTTTCTCTTCTTTTTTCTGCTCAACCAATATTTGGTACATCGTCCTTCTCTCTAAAGAACTCATATTTTCAACAGATTCGTATGATATCTTACCAAAATACGCTAGTTGAAACTCCTCTTTCATTAAAGAGCGAAAAGCTGTAAACCTTATATCCCTAGCTTTACTGTTATATTCGTCTGAATTAAACTCACTTAATTGTGGGACGAAAGAACTCACTAGTAATTGGCATAGCAAAATCATATAACTCACCACAAGATGTACACTCATGGTCTACGATTGTATCTACACCAACAATAATACTATTAATCACTGTCTGCATTTTAGCACTATCCATAGATACCATACTCTCAACATAGCTACGTGCATCTACGAAATCTACAGGTTTGCCATTAATAGCTGTAATGTATTTTGCCATCCTACAAATATACATTACTTCTTTATAGTTTTGATTAAACTGTTTAGCGAACCTACGTGCATATTTCTCTACATACTCAGTATCAGAATTCCTCAACAAACGTAAAGACAATGTATCACCACTCACAGGCAACTCTACATTAATAGGTTCTGTAAAGTTATCATCTAAGTACATAATGTCGAAGTCAGATAAGCTAATCTCATGTTCATCAACACTACCACAATGAGGACAAGTAGAACGTACTTTATATTTATCACCAAATGTAACCATACGTAATTGCAAGATTAAGAACATTTCATCTGCACTAATTAAACGATTAACATCAATGTTCTCAGGAGAAACAATACAGTTCCTTAAAATCTTCTTAAATACATCAGCACCTTGACTAGCATACATGATTTTCTCATCTTTAGTAGTCATACCACGTAATGTAATATTAGCAGGGATATTATCCTCTTTATATAAAATGCCCTTAGATGGCAATAATACAGTAGACTCATAGGCTAACTTAGTTTTCTTAGAACCAGCCTCTGTACTCTCCCTATCTAATTCTTTAGCAATCAAATCCTCTTTCTTTGTATCTTCCACTTTAACCTCTTCTTTTGTAGGAACACTATCAACAGAATATGAAGTAATATCTTTTTCTACAACAGTAGATGTAACATCAGATGTAGTATCACCAAAAACATCTGCACCTAAATTAAATTTATTATCTTCCACTTTAAAAACCTCGTCTTTTGTACAATAAAAAACTATCTAAATTGTAACGAAACTACCTAACTGTATATATACTACATAACAATTTAACAATTAACACAAAAATAGAGATAGTAAAAAGTATTACTATCTCTACTATATTCAATATAACCATTAATCTATTTTAAGAAATCATTCCTTGACAATCGCTTACGATATATGTCCTCTATATTCTTAATAGCCATATCAGAAACATGATTATGGAAATCAGCATGTCTTCTACAGAAATGCTCATAATACGTAATGTCTGTCATTATATGGTCAAAACTTTCCTTAGATTTAGCTACATTATGTAGTAAATCGTCATTAAATTCCAATAATCTAGACCTTGCGTTAATTGCCCTAGTCTCAGAAATCTCATAGGATAATCTATCTATCCCCTTACTATTAGACTCACCTAACTTTTCCAATTTCTCAACCCTATCAATTACTTCTTTATTCAACTCTCTACCTATAATAGACAATATAATAGATAAAGGATTGAACTCAATAGGAGAAATTTGTATGATTGTCAGCAAAAGTAATGTTGCTATTGAAACATCACCTATACTTATGTTCATACCTAATACAGATAACATCTCAATTAAATTCATAAAACACCACCTCTACTTCAAGAAAACATGATTATCTGCAACTAGCTTTAGTATTTCTATCGAAAAGTACTGTGAAATATACACATAACCATCTAATGTAAAAGTAGAATATGATGCTATTCTATCTTCTATGAACCTCTCACAATCATGTATATAAGATGAAATTAAGATATAAACAACAAGAATAATACCCCAACCCCATGATTCTTATATATAAAAGTTACTCATCAAAAACACTACATCTTTACAATAAACAATTAAATTTTTATTAAACTACTATACAAAAAGAAAAAGAGTGTTACACTGATAAGAGCCGAAGTAATCAGTGTAACACTCTAGCGGAGAAAAAATATGCAACAAAGCATACCTATCATGAAAAACCTAATCTTTTCCAATAAGATAAACAATATGTAATATACTAGCATGCACCGAAAGGAATAAACAAACATGCTAGTAAAGGGAGGTATATGTAGATGTAACGCAATCATCCACATATAGTAGATGAGTAACCACTCTCACCTACTACATACAATATACCACAAGATAATCAATATGTAAACCCCAAACAGAAAAACTATCCCCAAAACATCCCTTATTTGTATATAAAAAGGGGATTGACATGTTACCACATCAATCCCCTTTTATGAACCATGGCTGATTCAAATTAACAACGTATATTAAATATAACATAAAAGTTACAATATGTCAACAAAAATAAAAATAGGACGTAACACATGCTACGTCCTACAAAACTAATCTATATTAATCTGTACCATAAATATGAGTATTTTGTCCATCACGTACAAGATACGCAGTATCTACAGATAAATTCATACTAATTTGTTTTTTATCACCACTAGAGTAGTCTAATTCACCTAAATCTAGACTAGTCGGCCAACAACCATCACATTGCCATTTCCTCAACACTTCACCATTCGGACCATATTGAACAATCATGCATGTACGTTTATAGTTATTCGCCCAACCAACTTTACCAGTCTTAGGATTATAAACTTTCATCCTCCATTGCCATAGGATATTTTCTACGTCAGGCTCGATAAAGTCTTTTACAGCAACTGTAATATCATCAGTAGTTGCTTTACCAGCTACCTTGATTTGGGAGTTACCATAATCCAACTCAATAGGGTCATTAGATACAGTAGGTAGACCTGTGCTATCACAAGCCAACTCAATAATATCACCACTAGAAGATGATGTATTATTAGAGAATTCACTTAAATCTACAATAAACCTAAAGTTATTGGTACGTTGAACCTCATACGTTGAGTCCATGGACATGAAAGCGGCATTTAATTGACTCATACCATATCCCCCTTACTAGTTGAAACTAGCACTATAGTTCATTATATTGAAAGTCAAACTAATGAACTCAGCGGCTTTAATTGGTTTAACGTAAATACTGATAGGCATACGATTGTTTTCATAATCTTGTGCAGTAGCTTCTAACACAATTTTATAGTCATACAACCCACCATTATTTTTAGCATTAATCAAAATTGGTTCGATAAGAGTTTTCCAACGCTCCCACGTAGCATCATAGTTTTGCTCGAATACAAAGTACCTAGACTTCATAGCGATATTACGTTCTAAGAAACTCATTAACCTACGAACATTAACCCTATCTAATGCAGTCGGTTGACGTTGCAAAGTCTTATTGCCCCAAATAACAATACCTTGACCGATAAAGTTTGTAATACAGTTTACTACATTCCTATGACCATACAAAGCATCACGTTCACCCTGTGTAGGTGAATACTCTGTATTAATCGCTTTAGTAATCCTACCACGATTTAGACCAGCTGGAGCTAACCAAGGGAAACCTACCTTATCATTATAAGCGTATTGACCAGCTACGAAACCACTAGGTGGTAGCCAAATGTTTTTATTAGTGAAACTATCACTAATTTGTAACCACGGCCAATATAATGCACCATAAGATGTATCAAGACCATTTTGATTAGTGTATGAACCCTTACCATTTGACCAATTAACCATCTCTTGTACACCCATACCGAATGGTGGGTCTACGATAAAGATGGAATCAGCACGATTCTCAACAATGTGTAAACCAGCCTTAATAACACTAGCATCACTCCAACCACTAGCAGTTAATACATCAATAGTAACTGTTTCAGGATTAGAGAAACTTTGTAAACCACCACCAGAAACATCACCAATAATATCACTAGCAGTAATGCCCAAGATACCATCATCACCACCACTAAAGATTAATGTATCTTCAGTATAGTTAACAGATGTATCTGTATCTACTTTAGCATTAACACGAATAGAACCATTATTAATAATAGTCTCAACAAATCGTGGAGATTTAGGGTCTAAAGATAATGTACTGAATTGCTCAACAACATTACCATTTTCATCAACAATGCTTACATTAAATGTTTGAGTAAACTCATCAACAGCACTGAAAATAGCAGAACACCCATTTAATTTAGAATCAAAGTATTTTGACTCTAAGAGTACTTTATTTGTACCCTTTTTACCTGCATGTGCATTAGAACCTGTGTTACCACCTTTTACAGCATCACCCAACACAAACTCTTTTGCAGTTACATCCCCTGTAGATTGTAATTCAACACGAATCAATTTTGATTTAGCATTAATTACAGCTTCTACAAAGTTTTCTTCTGAGGAAGTCAAAGTTAAATCTTCAAACTTTTCTTTCTCTACATCCTGTGCATCTTTAATAGTCACACTGAATTTACCACCAGTCAAAGCAGACTGAATGATTTTAAGACCATTACTAGCCTCGCCAATTACAGCAGAACGATAAAGAACTTTATCAGTACCGATTTTACCTGATGTAGCTTTAGTACCACCACGTACAACACGTGTATAGATAACTTGACTTGCATGTGTTAGTGCCATTAATGCACTATACAAACCATACTCACCTTCAACAGGCTCACCAAAAGTTTTAATCAACTCTTGTTGTGAAGAGATAAGTGTAGGAACACCGACTGGACCGAACCTAGCACCACCTACCATACCAATAATACAAGTAGAGGAGTCTGTAGTATATTGACTTTTGTCAACCTCGTTCATGTATACACCAGGACTTAACATTGTTAGTGTAGCCATTAATATCCCCCTCGAAAACGGATAATTTATATTATAATATAAGTTATTCACTTTACCCATCTTTTGTACATATAATTTTCTCTTCAGTATACACAGATATTTATTGTTTTTAATGTTTTCAAAACCTATATATAAAAGAACGTATCCAAATACTTGAATACGTTCTTACTATATCTATTTAATTTTATGATACCCATCTGATGTCTCATCATTAGCAAGATTTAACTCATCTCTAGTTCTAACACCAGGACTAATACCATCTGTATTGAAATCAAACCCATTAGAATTATTACCATTCTTAGGTTTAATTTTATTTAAATCGCTATCATCTAGTGGTAAATCATGAATATCTATAATAATTTTATCAACCTCTAATGCTTTATCTACACGATAGATATATGCATGGTCAATATTAATTGTTATAGATTTTCTATAAAAACGATTTGTCTCAGCAAAACCACTCACATCAGTATTATCACTAACACCATCTTCTAATGCTAATTGAAATTCTTGTACATGGTCACCAATGTCCATAAACTGAACCCTAAGATATGGTCTTTCAGAAAACTCCATTAATAACTCAGAAATGATACCATCACACACATCTCGTTTAGTAGCATATACATCTATTTGATACTGCAACATTACTGGTAATGAGTGTACCATAACACGTTTATCCCTAAACTCTACACCATCTTCATTTCTAGCTTTATGATTAGTCCAACCTCTTCTAACTTGACTATCATTATAGAATTCATAATTAATAGAGAAATCAGGTAATCGACTTATACCAATAAACGGCATAACTACTTTACCTTGATGCTCTCTTGCATTAGTAATGAATTGCTCATCTACATCAGCAAAAAATACCTCATCATATAGACTATGTACCCTATCGTACATAGCTAAATCATATTGATATAAAGGACTATGCATACACTACACCTACTACCTTCTATTCCTACCTTTAGAAGATTTAATAACAGACTTATTTCTAAGATACAAATATGGAACTCTACTATTTTTAATCTTATCTAACTCTTTCAGATACATTTTATAATATCTAGATATATGTTTTGAAATGTAACTTGCTATAGGTCTAAATAGAGGGCGAGGAGACATTGTCTTTTTACCATTTATAGTATTCCTATTCGTACCATACTCAACATACCTAGCAATAATATTAACTTGTACACCACTATTAGGATATACTTGTTTCTGTTGAAATCCAACAGCTATAAAGTTATTAAACTTCTTAAATATTGTAATATTATTTTTAAGATATCCAGTTGCCTCCCACGTATTTAAAGAGAAACCCATACGCTTTTTATATGTTAAATAAGACACAGATAACGGCGCCCACTTAGTCCCTTTATACCTCTGTGTATCAATAGCACGTTCAAACTCTTTAGCTAGTGTTACAGCCATAAAGATTAGGAAGTCTTTGTAATAAAGACTTCCTAACTCCTTTTGTATACGCTTAGAACCTAACTTAAACATATGCTGTGAAACAGTAATATAAATCCCATCTATATGTTCCATCTCAACAACACTACGTAGTATCTTCATACGTACCTCTATTAGAAACGCTGTTTCCTTACTGTCATAGAGCCACCACGAACAGCGTCTACTTTCTTATCAAAGTCTTTTCTAAAATCACCTTGACTTAAATAGTTTTTAGGTGCTTTAGGGTCTATCTCATTCCTACCAGTAACAACCATAACTTTACGATATACTTTATCAGGTACAACAAATGTAGAACCTTTCTTCTCTAATGCAATAACCCTATTTTGCTCTAATGCTTTCTCTTCCTCTGGTGATAACTTCTTAGCATCAATGCCAGACGAGAACACTATCCAAGCATAATCACAGAACTTAGCACCTTGACCTTCTAAGAAACCAAATACAGATGCTTTAACATTATTATGTGTTGAATGGAATACTTCATCAGGAACTGTTCTATCACGTTTCATATTCCTAATAAATGCCTCTTCCCTATTAGCAACTACCCACACTAATGACACTTTATAGCCAATAGTTTTACACATTTTAGCAATATTTGTAATCTTAGACTCTTCATCACCAGTAATATCAAAAATAATATTTGGTAACTTATCAGCCATAATAGATTTAAAGAAAGCTTCCTCACGTTTATCTTTAAGTTTTAAGTCTTTTACTTTTTGATGTAACAAAGAAACATCATCTGGGTTTTTAAAGTTATAATCACCATTACGTTCATCGTCAAAGACACCACTCTTAGCACCTTTAACATATAACTTCTTTAACTCATCAACATCAAAGATTTTGCCTTGTAACATAATAACACTCTTTAATGCTGTTCCCTTGCCACTACCTGCTCCGCCAGCCATAATAACTGCATGACCAAAGTTAGGATTTACCTTACCATCAAATGTAACTACCTTAGCTTCATTGATAGTACTCTCGTTTAGTTGACCTCGTAAAGACTCTACGATTAAATCACTACTATATCTCATACTAATTTACTAACCTCAATTTATATTAAATCTACCACCACGAATATTTTTATCCTTTTTATCTTTCTTTGGTGTTTTATAATCATCAATAACGTCAAAATTATCTATATACTTTTTACCATCTACAGACTCAAAAGTTGTAGACATGTTATCCTCTGACTCTTCATAGCCAACATTATTACTTTCTGTATCTGAATAATTTAAACTATCAGCAGAACCATTATTATCATCGTTATCTACAATCTGATTAACATAAGAATCATGCTCATACGTCCTATAATCAGACGTATTTTCATAATCAGAACTATAACCATCCTCTAACTGTTTACTCATATACTCAGTATGTCTAGGTCTAACCTCACTACGTTTTAAGAAATGCTCACCATTTAACTCTATCATAGTAAAATCATTCATACGCTCAGGTGCTAACTTACAAACCCAATACACACCATACACACTATCAAGTTTTTTATCAGTAACCCTAAAATCAGCTGTAGTTATACCACCAAAATAATACAATCGTATAATTGAATTTTCTTTAACGTCTAGAAGTTCTTTTGTCATCCAATCTTTATACATCGGTAAATATACCAACTCAGGACGTTCATCATCTTCTGTATACCACCCAAGATTTTTAAGTACCTTAACTTTAGGTGCATCATCAAAAATAACAGGTAACCTCACAGCATCATCCCACATCAGATTTAAATCTTGATTAAAATCTTGTTTCTCATACACACAATTATAAAAATCAACTGTAATCCCTGTATGTAATGCAGACTCCGTCACGATAAATATGTACATATTTTAAATATTACACACTTACACTTTGATATACCTCACAATATATCTTCCTTATTCATCGTGTCCCATTTTGCATACGCTACTCTGGTTTGTATAACACTCTAAAGGCTTAAATTCCCTAGTAACGATAGGTACATATATAGAATATCATCTAATTGACACTTTCTATATTATAATTAGCTAGATTAATTGATGCATTAACATCTCTATCAACAACATTACAACATTCATCACATCTATATGTTCTGTCAGATAACTTTAAGTCTTTCTTAACATTACCACACACATGACAGGTCTTTGAACTAGGATAGAATCTGTCAGCTATCACTACTTCAATGCCATATAATTCAGCCTTATACTCTACCTGTCTCCTAAACTCATATAACTTTGAATCTAAAATTGACTTAGATAAATGACGATTCTTCATCATACCACTAATATTTAAATCCTCTAAAACTATTCGAGATGGTTTGGTTTTCACAATCTCAGTTGTTGTTTGATGTAAATAGTTAGTTCTGATATTTAACAAGCGTCTATATAGTCTCTGAATTATACCTTTTTGTTTTTGAATGTTTTTACATAATCCTAAATCTTTACTGTAAACTGGTCTACCATTATCATTGTAATGACTTGTGTTTAAAAGAATCTTACGTGAGAATTTATGTTGTTCACGTTTTAGCTTTCTCTCTAATCTCTTTACTTCATAGGTTTTATTGATATTATGATACTTCTTAACCATAGTACCATCTTGATTAGAAACAACAGCTAATTCTTTAATACCTAAATCTATACCAAGTCTAGTATCTGATAGTTTAGTATCTACTATTTCAACCTCAAAGCTAACAGATAAATACCAAAATCTACCATCAAAACTAATTCTAGGCTTACGATATTTTTGATTCTTACCTATCTTTGGTAAAGACTCTCTAGTCTTTACAACACCAATCTTTTCACCACGAAATCCATTTGGTGTACATTTTAAACTTTCATAATTAACATAGAAACTAGGTTTAGACTTTTTCTTAGATTTAAACTTAGGATACCCTTTACCATGTTTAAAGAAATTCTGTAATGCTATGTTGGCGTCTTTAACACCTTGCTTCATAACATTACTTCCAACTTCTTTAAGCCATGTATGTGTAGTCTTTTTCAATACATTATTAATGTATTTTCTAACATCCACCTCAGATATATGCTTAGGTTTACTATTATCTTCTAACCATTCCTGATATACCCTATAACTCTCAGATAGAAAGTAATTATATGACCACCTAGCAACACCAACACTCTTCCAGAACAAAACCTCTTGCTCTTTTGTCGGTAATAACCTAATCTTAACTGACCTATATATTTTGTTATCGTTACTATTTAATTTTTCTTCCAAGTTAACACCTCCTTTCTATACAACTTAATTATATAGAAAGCATAGAGAATGTCAACTCTACGTGTAATATTTTAATTTAGACACATTTATCTTATTCACGCTAGAACGCAACCCCTAACGCAGTCTTACTGTCACCAGCAGACCTCTTATGCTTTCACATAAGCGTAGACTATATCTTCATCCTACCTATCTTATAGTAGGAGCAACATTTTTCTTCCACCATTAGCTTGTGGCTTTACTCTCCCTCAAGGAGATAGTCGTTGAAGGTCTTCCTTATCTTATTACTAAGACTTAGGACTTTCCCTGCTAAACATCCATTGTTTTGTAGCACTTAGAACATACGTCTTCTGAGGTTCACTATTTTATCACTCAGACACTGATATGCTTTTATTTCATCGTATGCTATCTCTACTATTTTTTCTGCTTTCGCACCTTAGATTTTTTACTAATCTCAGCTTACCATTTCTAGTTACTGTTTAGGTCGTAGAGCTTTAGGAGTTAAAAGCATTTAACGTTGAGTCTGCACCCCTTACAGGATACAGAGGGTATTCTGTTCAAATAAATTTTTAAATTATTGTAACAGTTTTGTTACCCAAAACATTCTTCTCTGTAACTCAATATCTTCATTGACAATAATAGGGTTATTTACACTATGCTGTCTCTCTAACTGATATCTCCACTCTTTACCATATTCATCAGCCATAACAAACACACCTTACCTAGAAACCAATGTCATGAAGTCTTTAAAAGAACTAAAACCAACTGCATTACCTGTTTTCTTAGCAATACCTTTATCTAAATCCTTAGCTTTTAACAGACTATCAAATAATACAGTTGAAACCTCTGTAGCAACCTTATCAAATTCTGTAGACACAAATGTATAATCTTTAACACAATCAATATCGCATTTAATCTTGAAAGGTTTAAAAGTATTTAATGTTGTAACGGGAGCATCTAACTCTTGCACAATAACCTGTTTAGCTACAACAGAAACCAACCCATTAATTTTATCCTCAGATGTATAAGTACAATCACACCTAACAACAACATCAATCCTAGCATCTAAATCATGTTTTTCAACAAAGTACTCTACATCCAATGTAAAAGTATCAGCTTTAATCTTATGAACTCTAAAACCGACCTCTACATCACCAAATTTACCACCAAACACTCGTTTCAAAGGAGTAAAAACCTTGCTATTACCAATCTTACGTAAATCACCCATTACTGTTTCATTAATTGTAGATTTAACACCTTCTAAGATTGAATCATACTTTGTTTTCTTTGTTAAAATTACCATATATTACCACCATAAATGCATAAATAGTCTATCAAAATCATATATATTATATATAACTCGTTATGACATAATAAAAAGAGATACTGTATTTAGTATCTCTTAATAATCTCGTAATATTATAATCTATATACACCCATATCGGCTCCCATTACGTATAAAACCTGTTTTATACTTAGGTAGTCATCTTCTTTAATATTAACAAGTAATTCCCTAGCTAAATCATCAGAATCTTTAATACTATCAACACGAATTACCCTATCCTGCTTAATGCCACTTGAAGATTTAGCATTACCTATCTTAGCAGTAGCAAGAGTCTCACCAAGATATGATTCAAAACCAAAGTAAACTTCAGTATCATCAACACCAAAAACAAAGGAAAGAATAGAATTATAAGAACCTTTATATGTAATTGTATAACCCTCTCTATCACCTACAATAGAGTACTTTAACTTACCAATCTTACCACTACCAATGAAACTGTCTTTAACTTCCTTAGCTTCTCTTATAGCCTCTATAATTGAACCCATAATCAACTAACAACCTCTCTTAAATACATCTTATATACACACAACCCTAAATCAGAATCACTGCTAAACCCATAAACACCTCTAACAATATCATTATTATGTTTAAGAAGATTAACTAAATCTTCAGGAGTATTATTCTGTAAACTCTTTACAGTAATACCACTCTTAACATAAGACTCTATTAAATTATAAATTCTTGTGAAACTATCACTAAGTAATTCCTTACTATTATCATCAAGTTTAGGTATATAAAAACTATTATGAAAATCTTTGTTGTAATTAATATTCCCAAATGACGTACTACAGAACTTCCTCATATAAGTTAAATACACATCAGATAGCAAGATAGCAAGATAGTAATAATCAAAATCTAATATAAAACTAATATGACTTCCTAGAAAGTCTGAACAGCCCTCATATAACCTAAACGATAAAAATGAATCTCCATCACAAATAAATCTAGGAATGCAGAAACATGACTTTTTAAAACGTCTAACCTTGTATGTCTTACTACACACACTGTCAACACACTCTTTAACAATCTTATATATACTATCTATATGTGAAACAGAATCTACAGTATTAGCCACTAAGAAACTATTAATATCAAATACATAATAATCATTACACTTAGAGAGTATAAAGTCTTGTCGAATTGCTAATATGAAATATCTCTCTAACCATGAATTATCTGCTAAAATGACATCTCGCTCTTCGCTAGAAAATATATGAGTTATATCATATATATCAGAACTTCCTAAAATACTAACAGGATTCAAACTAATATCACACTCTGGTCTTACTAAAATATCTTTATCAGTATCTAACCCATAAATATTTAAGTTGTTATAGACATGAGTTTTACCATATCTATCAATGTAATATTTCAGTTTAGCATCCTTTTTAGAAGAGAACCCCAATACACAACAATAAGTCTCTAATGACTTAAACTCAAATGTATCATACATAAAATCATAATAAATATGACACCTAGATTTTATATAATTAAAAGTATTGTATAAAATAGTACCATGAATTACACAATCACTAGATAAAATAGATGCTCTAATATCACTATCTTGAATAAACTCAGCAGATTTTATATACCAAAAACAACAAAGGTCTAAGCCATCTCTACCTTCAAAATTATAGAAATTATCTTCTATAGTTCGCTTTAATGCTTTCTTCATATTAGAAGAACCCAAGAAAGGTGGATTAGCTACAATGTAGGATAACTTGTCCTTAGATACAATATTACCCCAATCTACTTTTAATGAATCAGCACAAGTTATTGTATCACAAGAAATTAATTCACCACTAAACCTATAATATTCTAAAGAAAGTGATAAACTAGCAATATAAGATGACCTATTATCTAATTCTATACCATAGAAATTATTAGGCTTAATGTAATCTAAATATCCACCATCTTGTTGTATACCTAACAATAAATGATAAATATATACTAAGATATTGCCACAACCACAAGCAGGGTCTAAGAAAACTAAATTATTAATATCAGTATATACACCTGTATCACCACTATTAACCCTATCTAATAGGTCACTATAGAATAGGTAATCTATAATCTTATGAATATCCTCTTTCTGAGTATAGTGAACACCATTACTATGTCTATGATTAGCATCCAACAAAGACTGATATAAATTTCCTAACAATAAACAATCATACTCCAAAGAGATAGTATCAAAATAAGACACTATCTCTTTAATGCATAATTCAGTTTTAATGTCACTATAATCTTTATCGCTAAAATAATGATATAAAATCTCTGCAACACTAACCTCATTACCTTTAATCTTATATTTTGAAGATAACCATTTTACTATATCTAAAACTACTTCCATTAATTTCCTCTGTTGAAATAAAACTCTTTACCCAATACTACCATATCCTTTTTAGGGAATTTGCCTACAACTCTATATAATGTAGTCCCATCCTCATCTGAGAAAAACTTCCCAAATTCAAAATATAACACATCTGTACTTACCTTATCAGTAATGTATTCTCTATCCTCAGTAGGACATACTAAGTCGATACATACGTCCTTAAAGAACTCTGAAAAGCTGTCATGAGAAAGAAATCCCACTGACTTCCCATTCTGATAAATACCATATACAGTCTCAACTGATTCCATATTTAACCACCCCCAATTAGTATACCCATTGACTCTCGTACAAGCCATTATCACGATTGTAATGTTTTAACACTACTTCTTTATAGCCTAACTTTTTAGCTACATTAAGCACAGACACTGTAGCAACAGTTAAGCCTGTAACGTATAACACCAATAAATCAGATGTCTTTTCAATAGAGGATAGTGCTTTGACTTCTAAATCGAAGAAACTAAACATATTCTCAATTTCATCAAAAACATATTCATCAACTGGCATTGCATGTCTACCACTGATTAAACCATAGACATCCGCTTCTACCTTAACAGGTTCGCAATCCCAATACCCATTATCATGAATATTTACAAAATCTTCAACTTCTGCCGTATTTAAAGCTAAGAAATTATGATAGTTATATACGCTCTTTTTCATTTTAAAATCTCCTTTTATTGTAACACATTATTTTAAATCTACTAAGTAATGTTGAATCCCATCACCATCCATAGCATGAATTGAATTTTTATGTACTAACTTCCATCTGAAAGTTTTGTACTTAGTTGACTCGATATAATCAAGTAACTTACAAACTTCCTCTTCAGTATAATTACCCTTAGCAACTAACTCGTTTAGGGTAATTTCATATTTAGAATTATCCTCACCACTAACTGCATAAATTTTAAAGTTTTTCATTTTATTACTCCTTTTAATTACCACTCTTATCACATCTATAGTATACCATATCTATACTAAGTTGTAAAGTTTTGTTAAGTTATTTTTTGAAAAAAAATAAGAGGTATGATGTCAACGCATCATACCTCTAAACTATCTAAAGTATCTATTCTTATTTAGTTGTAAATTGCAATATTAATATTGCAAGTCCATATAGCGTCTACCATGTTGAATAGCATCTTCGTAACTATTCATTACGATATCAACATGATTATAGTCGCCACTACCAATCCTATCACCAACGATGTATGGAACACCATCTAGCCACACCTGTGTACCCAAAGGTAAAAAATCAAGTGCAACATATCCTTCTTGAATCCATAAGCCATTCGCCATGTACCCAGCTTGCTCATGGGGCGTATATGCAGTAGTCATTACCTGACGAGCATCTACACTACCTACAAAACCAAAAAGAACACCACACAATGTTAGAATTGATAATACAGCCTTAATCTTATTAGACATAGATTAGAACGGCCTCCTTTCGTTTCGTTATGCTTTTGTTATCTATCATCATTATAATCGGCTAAAACATGCTCCATATAACTAAGATAATATCAACATACGCTCACTACTACTACTTGTACAGTCGTTATTCTCACTTCTTCATAAGAATACTACTCTTTTATTATACAACTTTCTAGAAAGAATGTACAACTATTATTTATATAAACATAATAACATCTAACTAACAAATAGCATTAAAACCCTAAAATAACACTCATCTCTTCTAACATAGAAATATAATCTAAATAAGCTTTATATAAGTCGGAATCTCTAGCTATCCCACTAGAATCCATATAAAAAGATAATATACCCTTAATAATATTTCTTTCTTCTGTTATATACCTAAAATAACATTTTGATACACTTGTTGTACAACTATTAAGACCTTTATGAACTCGAATCTTAACGAAAGTATGCTCACCCAAAGAAATATCTAATGTTCCTCTAGTAAATAAAAATTTATCACTCTGTCTAATAGGTGAAAGATACGTACCAATCTTAATAATACCCTTACCACCTATATAGTTAAATTCTCTACTATACTGAAAATCACCATTACCACTTACATAATCTAAAATATTATCACATCTATCAATCTCGTATAACATAATAGACGTTGTAATTCTGGCTAATAATTCATTACTCTCTTTATGTAATTCATTAAATCTATTAGCATTAATCTCCTTATAACTATACATTTTCATTACCCCTCTTAATAATTTCAGACAAGGTAGACCAATGACCACCTACAAATGACTTTACATCTTTTGTATCTAATTTACGATTAGACATTTCATGTTCAGTATAATGAAATCTCCACTCTTCCATACCATCGCAAATCTCATGACGATAGAAATAGCCTTTAGTAGTGAATATCCTCAAATCAATCGCTACCTCAGGAGAACCATAACCTCTATTATAATAATCATGTCTTGCTACATCACAGAAATCTTCCCATGTCATGTAACCACAGCTAGTCATGATAAATAATACATCTTTTGTCCGCATACCATACTCATGTAAACTACGAATGAAATCAGTAATTAAATGTGTATTACCACGTCTTTTAATCTTATTAAGAACCTTACTCACAACTTAATCTCCTTTTAAATATTATAAGTACTATATCTACAAAGTAATCTTACCATAAGTGTAAAGTTTTGTAAACAAAAAAGAGTGTATGAACGAATCATACACTCAACTAATTAACTTTATTTAGTAACATACCAAACTAAACACGATAAAAGAGTTATAACAGTATAAGATACTAACATGTAAACTATACATTCCCTATTACTATTAAATTTTTCAGTATCACAAAACGTAAAAAATGTATACAAAAATGACACAATAAGAAACATAAACACAATAATAAAAATCATAATCTAACCCCTAAATAATAGCTCTATCCCAATCATAGACAAAACGAATAACAGGAGCATAGTTGAAACAGTTAATAGATAATACCACATGCTCTTGTCAGCAAAATAATCCTGTATCATAGATAGTACTAATACAAAAATCGTCAACACTATAATAAAAGAAACTAATTCCATATATCACCTATATACACAAAAATCTATTAGCGTACATAATTGCACGTTTTACATTCTCAAACTTAGTTACATGATTAGTACACTCTTGAACATGTACTTGATTATCAGCGAAGAATATAAAATTAATTTCCCACTCTTTAACTGTATAACTAATTGTAATTGTGCTATCTTCATGTACAGACACATCAACATCAGTACAAGACATAGGTCTAGATAGTTTTGTTCCTTTAACAAAATCTACTACATTTTTACATTGATTATTTAAATCTAGTGTATTGTATTCTTTCTTAAAGAACTTAACCAACTCAATAATATCTTCCTCTGAATGTACTACCATAATATAATCCCCCTTTAAAATATTAATTAAATGCCACTATTATCTAATACATCAGTAAACTCTTTAATAGCATCATCAACTGTCATAGAATCAATGTACATTAAATCTACAACATTATGCTCATCACTTAATGTATCATAATGATACATACTAATAATATCTGTAGGTAAAAACTCAACATCTAAATGTGTACCATTCACAGCTTCAATAGAGATAAGAATACTACCAATCGTTGAAGAAGTAACTGTAACACCACATCTACGATACCACGGATTAGTGCTATCTAAACCATATACTGATTTAATGAACTCCTTAGCATTTGAAATAACATTAGATGCTACTGCATGCCCATCCTCTAACTCAATGAAACTATCAATCGTATCAACCCAACCATCTAATTTAGATTTTTCTTTAAGCACAATGTCTCCTTTTATGAATAAAACAAACAACTTAACGAATACTTATGTATATATCCCATAGAATATACATTAAATTCTGTTATAAATATACAAAAGCATATCTAGAACTCATATCCGTTTTTAATTAAATTCCTAAAATCACTATCAAAATAAGGTGTAGCAATTCGATTATGCTTATTACCACTCATCTCACACAAGTAATAACCACTCACACTAGGTTTATAACCAGCACTCTTAGCATAATCTGGGAATACTTGAAAACTAGATTGATAAATATCCCACACTTGACGTGCTACTGGTTTTTTAACAAACTTATTATGTTCAATCTTAACCCTTGCCCTAGTCATAGGTTTATGTTTATGTTCAAACCAATTTACATCAGCATTAAAGAAATCATATGCACCCTCAGTAGACCTGTGTTTATGCAAAATTTGATGTACATATAGGTTATTGTTTACGTTAAAGTAAACAATACCCATACAACCCTTATATAATGATTTATCACCTAACAGACTAGCTATCATCTCTTCAATAGTAATATATGCATCATTATAAGCACGTTTAGGGTGATTACCCTCTACAATGCCAATCAACTGACCACTCTCGTATAAAGGTCTAATATCTTCTACTAATGTATAAATCTGCTCACTACCACTACACCACTCTTCAAGTACATTACCTTTAGAGTTCTTAGTTGTTGTATTAGTACAATCACCACCAAGAATAACTTTACACCTATCACCTAGTGATAACAAGAATTTAACAGTATCCTGTAGGTACTTTCTATCATTTAAACCCTGATGTACATCTGATAATACGGCAAGAATTGCCCTATCACCCTCTACTCTACACTTAATAATATGCTGTTCGTAGCTTTTAGTTAATTTATCTAACTGCCCCATCATGTATATCCTTTTAATTATCTTATCCTAAAAATAGTAGTGTTACTAGTTTATCTAACAACACTACTATTATATACATAAATTATAGCACAATTATGATATAAAACAATACTACTAATTAATTTCTGTAATAGACACTAACTTCCCATCAACAAATGTTAATTCACAAGTTTTATTATTTTCATCTGTCAATGTAGCTACACACTTACCATTAGAATGAACTTCTATGTCTTGTGCAAAATTATATGTCTTACCATTATACGTAAATGAACTCACAATACTATACCCCCTCTATAAGAAATCAAAGGAATCATCCATACTAGCGAACGCACTTTCAACACTAGCTAGACCATCACCACCAAAACTACTATTCATACCATCCTCAGACATGAACACATATGCCTCACCATCAGCATACACAGTTACTGGGTCATACATTGTCTGACCAGCACGATTTTTAAGTATTTGTACTTGTGCAGATTTTCTAGCTTTCAAATCCTCTGATGTATAAGTAGTAAATACCCTAGCACTACCACGTTCTAACTCATTCGCATCTGCTAAACATGTAATATCATATCTACCATCATTCCTGCTTGCTTTCTGCCAAGAACTACGATTAATCTGTGCTAACAATATCATTGTTAACTGACGTACTTCCTCAGTACCATCTTCCTTAATCTCTTTCTTGAAATTTTGTGCTAAACGTCTAAAGAATGTTACATAACTATTAATCTGTGAGTTAGCATCATACGTAACACCCTGGCCACTAAACTTACACAACTGAATATAATCTACGATAACACAATCAAGCTTACCACCTAACTTATCGTCTACTTTCTCTATGACACTAGAAATCTCACCAAAAGAGAAAGTCTTGAAATCAGACTCATCTAAGATAATAACCTTACCACGTTTTCTTGTATTACCCTCATCATCAATATAATCATTCTTTAAATCAGGTTCTACTTCATTAAAAATAAAATCTTCCTCATCAGCTGTCATCGTACCCCAACGCATCTTAGCATGTGATACAAAGTTATATCGTTGGAATTTAGTACTATAACTATGACATGATAACAAGTTCCAATTAATATCTTCCTTCGGAGTCTCTAGTGATAAATAACAAATATTATACCCTAACTCATAAGCGTTAAGATGAGCAATATTTAAAGACATGGTTGTCTTGTATTGGGACGTGAAGCCTGCAATCGTAGTAACAGTGCCAGGACTCATACCACCTATCTTATCATCAATCTCAGGTATACCTGTAACTAAACCAACAGGTCGTAACTTCTTATTATCATACTCTTGCTTAGAATCTATTTCAATATTGATATCCTTAGCTTTATTCCGATTAGACAATGATGTTAACTTAGTAAACTCTTGTGCAATATCATCTGTAATACCATCACTCTTTACCTTAGCATTTAACTCATCTAACCGATTAGCAATATACTTATTAACCCTCTTATCAATCAGATTAAAAATATACACCCTAAAGTCATTGATACCAATCTCTTCTGCTACACGTAAATCATCCTCTACAGGATACTCACTAAACATTTTAACAAACAAATCAAAGCTAGGAGTCTCACCACTTACCTCATACGACTTTATAATAAAGTCCATGAATTTACGCTCTACGTCACTAAGTACACCATCTATCTTAAATTGTTTCTTATAATTATCAGCTTCCTCTTCAAAGATTCTAAGATAATCCACATAATAAGGGTCTGACTTAGATAGACATGAATATATTACATTTCTCATTAACTCACTCCCTTATCAATATAAATCAGAAACATTATTAGAAGTCTCTACTATCTCTTCTTTAACAACTTTATTTGTAGTACTTTTACGCTTTTTAATAACCTTAGCATCCTCGTTAAAAATAGTAGGAATATCTTTATTTAAATCTATAACAGTAAATGTATCACCTGACTTAAATAAATCATATATAGACTTGAAACCATCTCTATCTAGCATATCAGATGTAAATCCATGAAAATATAACCAATTTACTTTATTAGGTAACATACATCGATTAGTAATTACTGTACCAACTACACTAGCATTACGTGTAGGAATCATTTCCCTATTGATGTACAAACACAATACACGTTCAGTAATATCCTGTAGTGAATACATCTTATCCTCATCCATTAGATGAGTATTCTCACTACCTCTATTTCCCCAAAAGATATCATGTAATTGCATCATACTACAATAGTAATACGATTGTAATGTTTCAAACTGACTTAACAAAGCTAAAAATAACTCACGATGAATATCATGACCACCTATAAATAAAATGTTCTTATCTTTATCTACATTAGATAGTACCTTAGACAATGCATCAATACGCTTACCATATGCCACCCTATCAGATTTAAACTTATGAACATCAATTAAATTCTTATAATGTAGTATAAAGTTTTTAGTATGAAAATTCTTATCATAGATAACTCTACCATACTTATCCATTTTAACAATCTCCTTTTAAATTAAAAAGTATTTGTATTTAGTATAGCACAAAACTAAATATACTTAAATACAAATACTCTATTTAACTTAATCAAGCCACCTCTAATTACATATGTACACAACATATGCACCCATAAAACAAATACTAAATATGATAGCATATACAATCAATAAATGTATAAAACTACTAGAAAATATTATATCATTTCTTAATACTCTGAACAATAATTGAATCATAACGTATAGAAACAACACTGTAGGTACGATTAAAACAAAACCACCTATAATACTTAATGCTAAACTATTCAATTATCTCACCATCTAACCCAACAGTTTGTGTAGGAACTTCTACTTCCTCTACATTATTTAATACAGAATTAAGTTCTCCCTCTTTAGTCTCAATAACTTGTCTTTCCATTAACAAGAAATTTAGTACTTCAAAGCTTACAATACAATCATTAATCTGTTTCTTCATTGCATTTGTATCTACATCACTAATATTCTCAATCTTAGACAATAACTGTTTAGAAACCTTAATTCTCTCTTCTAATGTACTAATTTGTGATGTAATTAATTCAACTGACATATCTTAACCTCCAACATATACAACATCTGTATTAACATTATCTTTATATTTATTAAACATCAAAGGAATCATAGTCTGTTCTGTATCACTAATATCTACGTAACAGAAACCATTACACCCCTTAACAATCATATATTTAATATCATCCCTATTAACAAAAGAAATGATATCACCAACAAACAATAATCTACCATTATCATCTAACACACCAGTAGACTGTCTAATAGTATTATAATCTATTTCTACCCTAGACACACTAGCATCTTTTTGTAACGTAGCTTCATCAATTAACAATAGATAATCCTTACGTTCATCTGTAAAATGACTATGCTTAATAACATACCCATAATAAAAACCCATATACTCTTTTGTAGCATCATCTTTATCTAATGCCTTAACAAGATAAGGTCTTGTTATATCATTATTAATGACATGGTGCTTATTGTTTTCTTTATCTGTATAAGAGTATCCCATTTCCTATCTCCAAGTATTTACCACTAGTAATAGAATCAATATCTTCAAAAGAGAACACTGTATATACAATACCATCTTCTGTCTTAACTTTATACACATTAAAGATTAACGCATATAAGAAGTTCATATCTACACGAATAGAATAGAAACCAAAAATAACAAATACAAATAATAGAATAGCACACCATGTATAACTTTCTACTGTTAGAATAGCCATAGGTAGAACCAACTTACCAATAAAATCAACAATGAAAGGAATTAAATTAGTATCCCTCTCTACAGTTATCACTTCAAAATGACTAGCATCTTTGAAATGATAATTCTTTCTAATCTTAAACAATGTTACTGCCACATAAATAATAAGCAACAATATACACAACCCAATTACTGATAAAAACATAATTTAACCCCCAATCTTTTTAAGAAACGCTTTATCGTTTCTAAGATTACGATATGTCTTAATAGAATCATATCTATCACACTCTTCATGAATTTTACTAGCAATCATAGTTATGTAAACCATAACTACAACTACAATAAATGCTACTACAACCATTTTATATCTCCTTATACTATATCCTAAGTTTTAATACTTAGGATATAAATCAGCATTAACAACAAATACATCTAATAACATAAGAACTGCTAAAATGATACCAATTAATCTATAATATTTTGTAGGTCTATAACCCTTTGAAATAAACCATACATATGCTAAACACCAAACTAAAAACAATACACAAGGTAATCCACTTAACATTTCTAACATTTTTGTTTCTCCTTTTGAAAGACAATATTTACTACCTAACTGGTACATATATAGTATAACATAGGTGTAAAGTATTGTAAAGTATTAAATAAAAAAGAGGTAGATTTTAACTACCTCTTTTTAAACTATTTCTTATCTACATACATCTCATCACTATCCTGTAACACATGCATACAAACAACCCTAAAGAATTCATCACATGAAATCTTTTCACCATCATCTGTTACCATATAGTAATTATTACTTGTATCTTTTCTGATATATTCAATCCCTAAGTGCTGTAATACATCAGACACACTTGTAGAAATACTATCCATACACTCCCCCCTAATGCTACTCTAATATAAATGATATGGTATTAATAATAGATACGATAACAACAAATGCTAATGATAACAATATAGACACCCTAGCATATACTTTACAAAACTCATCTAACTGATATGACTTACTAATACCACTCACAACACTTATCAACAATACAACGAATACATATAGTGAAATCCCTAATATAGAATACACACCATATGCATAATTTAATATAGCATTAACACCTTCCATAGCACACCTAATCAATTAAATAATACAACAGAGGTAACTTATCAATCGTATCTGCATTATAGAAGAAACGATGTAATGGTTTAGCGATAACCTGACACCTACTCCCATCTGTAGAATATACTTTCATCTTATCATCTTTTACAACAATATAATCATAGCCATTAAGCATGAACTCATTAGATAATACCCTTGCTATATATTTAACATCAACTTCATTACTATATTTAGTTAATACCTCAACAACAGGGTCAACTACTTCTGTATCCACTTCTTTAACCTCTTTATCTTCCACTACAACTTGATTAGAATCCAAAGACTTCTTATACCCTTTAGCATGACTCATAACAGACTCCAAAATATCATAAATATCACTATCAATAGCAGTATCACTAACTGTATAGAATTCTTTAGCAACAGCATTAATCCTATAAGCCATATCTTTAATTGTTGTCTTAAAAGAGTAGATATCCATCTTATAATTAAATAAAGAAGATTCAAACACTTCACTCTCACAATATAATAACAACCCATATAGGTAATAAAAATCTGCTAGGTTAAACTCTGTATGTCTAACTACTGTTTCACCATCTGTAAATGTAATATAGAACTCCATATTATAATTATAGTCAGACATATTATATCGTAACTCTAAACTATCAACCTCTTTAGTATCATCTTTTAGTGTATCGTCAACCACTTTCAACAAAGTGATTAAACCCATTCTAGCTTCATTAAGATACCCACTGTTAATAAATACAGTATCTTTTAAGATAGTATTTCTATCATATGTCCCATATGTAGGTAATACTGTATTCCCATAATTATACCAACTAACAGGAATATCGTCATCACTATCAGCACAATATGTATTAGGCTGTAATTTGAACCCATCACTGCTTGTATAGTATTCACAGAAAAGATTATCATACTTCTCATATTGTAACTCTCTCATCAACTTAACCATATGCATAGATGATGTAAATCTAACATGACGATACCATGTAGCACCTACCACTTTAAGTACATCGACCATCATGCATAATACACTAGGAATAATAGTAGTATAGTCAGACTTCTTAACTGATAACGTATTAAAATTAATAATAGTCCCTATCAATTCTTCTCTCTCACGATATCTACGATTAAGAATTAAAATATGTCCATCTTTACATGTTACATCAGTATCAAATGTACCATTTTCAAACTCTAATGCACGTTTCAACCGCTCTAACCTAAGATATGTATCATTCTTAATTTTGTATCTAAAGTAATAAATAATATACAACATCATAGCCTGTGAGATATGCTTACTAAGTCCATTGCAACCCATTTTATCTAAAAATACTTTAGTAGTTGCACTATAATTTGTATACCCATTACCATATGTATCACGTAACAATGTATCTGAATGACATACCATAGCACTTACGATATCAAACACAGTTATCTTATCTTTCTCACAAGAATAATTACAAGTTACACCAATAGTAATTGCATCGACTACATCTTTAACCAATCTAACAGTATTGATATGCTCTACATCTGCACTCTTAATCTCTTTAGGTAAATTAATATACAATGTATTAATCAATCCCACATCTCTTGTATCATTGTAACGTACATGAGTCTGATACCCAACACTAACACACTCTAATTCGTCTTGATATATCTTACGTAATGTTTTAAGTTTATCAAGATGTAGTTTAGACAACATAAACATAACAGCATGAATATTCTCAATAACCTCATGTACAGCTATTTCTTTTCTAGATGTAAATGCTACGTGTTGAATAATAGGAGATGTCATTGGAACATCCTCACCCTTATTATTGTACATATGAAATGGGTTTTTAAAATCATCATGTACATATCGAATACAACAATTAGTATAATCACCATCTACAAAGTAATTATACAATCTATTACACTCTAATAAATAGTTGAGAACATTCTTAAAAGTATTTCCCTCTAAGTACGCATTAAGCGTAAAATTAGGACATAACCGATACGCTGTTTTATTCTTTTTCAGTAACTCCTGTACTTCATACAAACTATAGATAGCATGAGTCATAATAAAACGTAATTTATCTAACACAGTCTTAATTGTCATATTAGATAACATATCAAACTGCTCAACTATATCACTACTTAAATCAAAATTAAAGAAATCACCATCAAAGTCTATCCCCATCTCCTCAATAGAAGTGATTTTAGAATCATACCTATAACGATTACCACAGTCTTTTAATGTATAAAATAACTCAATACATCTTACGTAATCCTCTGGTGTTAAGCGTATCTCTTCTGTATTGTATATCATAATCTAATCCCCTTTCAATTATTTACACATATATACGTAATAAGATAATGGTAATAAATCTAACTTATCTACGTCATAGAATACATTATGTAAAGACTTAGGTACATACTCTTGCATTAGAGTATCAGAATTAGAATATACTACTAAATCTTCCCCATCACGCATAATTACATCATACCCACTATCAATAAACTCTAATGCTAAATCTTTAGCTAACATAAGATTTCTAGATTCACTAGAACGTACTAATTTTGTTTCCTTAGTATGTACTACTTTCATTTTTCTACTCCCTTCACAAGAAGTAACTACTACAGACAACTTCCGTAAATTATCAACTACATTAAAAATATCTTCATCAAAACCAACAAAATTAAAACTAGTTACCATCATATCCATTACTTCAGATAGAATATCATATACTTCCTTTAATGTAGCATCATAAATCTGATACCCACTATCCTCATGAAATAGACTATACACGGCATAACTAAAAGTATCTGTAACATCTAAAGAATATGTTTCAACCCTACCATCATATGTCTTAACAATGAATGATAGTTTACTAAAGTCTTTAATATCTTCTACACCAATAGATACTGTTTTGATATCCTTAGCATTAATCTTCTCATCAAAGATAGAAAATAACTTGTTAACAATATGACGTAATACTACCTCCATACCCTTATATCGTTTTTCTACAATAGATAATAATGGTTTATAGTTATCTAATGCATTAACGTAATAGTGTTTACTAGTTAAAGGAAATACCATATCAGAACATGTTAATAGAGAGTCGCTATTAATAGTACCCATATAGTTAGTATTGCAATTAAGATATTTGTTAATCTCATAATCTAATGTAATATATGTATCTTCTTTAGATTTAGCTATATCTGAAATCATTCTAAACCCACTCAACGCATCAATAAATACAACATCTTTATCTGCATTTAATGTATTATAGAAACTCTTTACTAAACCTCTAGATAGTTTTAGCAAGTCTACTACATCATCAACATCTAAACGTATACCAATAGAGTTGTCATCAATATATTTATGCAATGAAAGAACTTCATCCTCTTTATGCTTATGATGAACTACCATAGCATGTCTATCGTTGTCCCACGTAAAATCAGACATATAGTTATCTTTACAATAATCAATATAAGATAATAACATATCTAATCTATCAGTATTCCTTGTATCAACCATAAAACTATGATAATGAATTAAATGCATATTAACACTCTGATGAATATGTGCATACCCAACAGAACTAACACTAGTAGCAGATAGCAACAAACACACATACGGCATGTACATATTATAACCACTAGAACCATTAACGCTTTCATACTGATAACGTAAATAAGACTGTATAGCACTAGCAACTGTAACGTAGTTATCAATGATAGGTGTATTCAATAGATACCGATGACCTTCAATAGCCTTAATAAAACACTCAACCTTATTCACATAGTCTAATTGACTGACTAAATGTTTAACCCTATTATCAACATACACAGAAAACACATTATCACCAAATACTACAAACCCTCCATTTTCAGTAACGTAATTAATCTGCTTTAATACCATACTATTTAAATCACTAGTAGAAACAACGCTCTTTAAACCTTCATAAGCAACTTTAAATGGTTCGGCATATAATCTAATTAAGTATCGGATAACTGTATCAATATTATTCAACACATCCCTAACTTTAATTACATGAGAACCACTAAACACAACAGTAGGTAACAATCGAATAGCTATATTATCCCTAACAATAGTATTCGGTATAACTGCATCTATACTAGTATGTGAGATGACAAAATTAACACAATCCCTATCAACATCATATTGTGTCATAATAGTGTCATCCATACCTCTGTTAGTATTCGTATTACATAATGTATCAATATAAATACGTAGATACTGATACTCATACAATAGTTTAACTTTATCAGAATCATCCTGATTATCGAACTCATGTAAATACACAAAACTAGGTACTAAGTTTTTATCTTCATTGGCACGATAGTATCTAGCTATATTACCATAATCACTAACAACAGCATGACACACTGTATCATACAACTCCTGTACAGTTGTATCTAAACACACAATACACTCAGAAATAGCATTGTTATGTTTAAGAAGAAGATTGATATCCACTCCCAACCTTTTTAAATCTTTATGCTCAGATGTGATATCTTCATCTTCTTCATTATAGAAACGTAATTTATTATTAACAACTTGAATACCACAATCCAAACCCACCATATTAATAGCAGATTGTAATTGAAAGACCATACGAACATAACCAACATACTCTTCTGCTGTAATAACATCAGAGGTAAAATATTGTGTTAACATCATTAACCCCCTATAAATGCATTCCACTTATCTTGATAGATACCTTCAAACATATTACACGTAGTATTCTTATTAGCCATACGTACTTTATATGTCATCTCTAACTTATTATTACCAAGTAACTCATACATTTCTTTATTCAAATGATTAGGATATAATAAATATTGTGTACCAACACTATTAAAAGAAATACTATGTAAATAATAAGGTTTATCACCCATATACACAATATCACCCTCACTAGGTAATCCTAGAATATCTCTAATAGCATATACACCACTATTAATAGTATCCATAATACCTAATAATTTAAAGATAGATGTAATATTTAGATATGTTTTACGGCTAACCCTACCCCTATCTAAATCTTCCTGTGTATACTTCTGAACAACAGCTAACACTAATGCATTGGAACTATCTACCTCGATTGTACGATAACCCTTAGCATATAGCCTAATAAGTGTTTCATATAAATAAGCAAAATTCTTATACAAATCTTCTGTATCTAGCATTGTATCGTTTTTACTATTAACCATAGTATCACCTAAAATATCTTCAACCTCTGACTTCTTATCTAACATATTGCTAACCAACTCCAAAGCATCACCTTTATCATACATACGAATGAAATCAATATCATCTGACTTAATAGGTACAATATAACTATTATATTGTAAATGCACCATTAAAAAATTAATGTTATAATACTCATCTCGTTCAAAATAAGGTACTCTCTGAATAACACGTTTATACACTTTACCCATAAATACATCAAATGCTGTTACATATCTCTTAGGTAAATTCTTCATAATATTACTAACCTTATCTAGTGATGTAAAATAACCATCAACTCTAACCATATAATGTACCTTATCACCATTTACATGTCGTACAATATCCCTAACCTCAATGCTTTCAAGATAAATTAACATACTCATAACCATACGATATGTAGTAGAGTCAAATCTTTTATATGTCTTATTGTTCTTCATCTTAATTCCCCTTTATTAGTTTTTCTAACTCTTTCTCTAGCACATAGAACTCATCCGAAGTATATGTTACATTATCAACCTTATACGTATACTTCATTTTATTCTTTTCATACATCTTTAATAAGATATCTAACATATACTTATTAAAATTTACGTCCCTATTTGTCTTGTAATATTCTTTTGACTCTTTAGTATACAATGGAATATCTAATGCACCATCACATAATTCTTCCATTAAGTTAGAGTATATTTCCTCATATGTACAAGATTCACACCCATCATTACCCCACACGCTTTGTAGGTATGATATACATTCTTTATTTATTGCATACATTAAATCATAGCTAGGAATCATTTTTTTATCTCCTTTACAAGAACCACTATTACACATATAGTATACTAAATATAATAAAAAAGAGATAATACAAACTTTCTTAGTTATTTGCATTATCCCCATAAAAAACTTTTATACACCTACGCAATATTATATTTTACAATACGTGTATGTAAACACTCACGATAGTCGACCATAGCAGTCAACTGTTTACACAACACATAATAATCCTCATGCTCTTTATGTTCATCTAAAAAAGCTATGAGCTTATGAATACGTTCTTCTAATGTATTAAACTCTTCTAGTAAATTTTGTTTCCAATCTCCCATAGTATTATTCACCACCTAACTTAATAGCTACATTTAATTTCTTATCGTATACGTCTACATATGCTTCTTTTGTATCACCATTATATGTTACCTCAATTAATTCTTTAATATTAGTACCACCTACAATAGCTTTCCAATTTTGTAATGTTTTACATGACCACACTACAAACATCTTATCTTCAGCAACAACATCACTTGTATAACCATAACTATCTTGTAATACTTTCCTTGTGATATCTAATGCTTCTTTTTGTACATTAACCATAGTTTACTCCCATTCATACGTTAAAACAGGTTGTCTTGTAACCTCTCTAAACCTATGATAATCAGTCTCACCAAAATAATCTTCCCAATAGGAATATTCATAATACTTACCATCTACACATTGATAAATATATCTCTTATGAGTTCTAGTAGAATCACCTACAGCATCTTCTAATATAGTATCTACACACTTAACAAATAACCCATCAGGCGTATTCAACCACAAATCATGTAAACTATCATAATCAGCATTTAATAATTTTTGTATATAATCCCTATTCTTTAGATTTTGTAACATGACAATTACCTACTTAATACCAAATAATACATTCTTAATATATTCTAAATTATTGGTAATCCAATAACTGATACTAAAGACCTCTTCATCAGAACTATCAACATTATTCTCTGTAGTATCATTGTTAGTTTTAGAACTATTATCATCTGTATCATTATTACCAAATAATGTATGATAGAACCATGTTCCTGCAAAAGCACCTGTAAAACTATCAAAGAACCCACCACTCTTATTAGTAGTGTAGTAGTTATTTGTTACATTAGTTGTTTTACTTTCTGTACTATCACTACTACTATTAGTACTTTTAGTCGTACTAGGTTTAGTAGTACTCTTAGTTACTGGCTTAGCTACAGGTGTAGACTTAACCACAGGTGGTCTACTAATAACTACAGGTCTAGCAGTACTAATAGCACCTACATATGTAGTGCCTAACAAAGTTAACACAGATAATACAATTACACCACGCTTAAACAATATACTCATTACACTTTAACTCCTCTGTTTGTTTCTTTAATTTATTATTAGCTATGATACGCATATTTCTTTCTACATTATAATGTGCTTTAAACCCACTTAAGTACACATCTGAATAATCTTTAAAGCTTTCATCATCTGAATTCTCAACTGATTTTTTCACAGACTCTAAAAACTTTTCATAGTTATGCTCATTAGCTGTCTCATATGATTCTAAAAAGCGTAATACAGCTTTATTAATACTACGTTGATATAATCCAGTAGAACTATCCATTAAACGGTTAATTAAAAACACTTCTATCTTTAACTATATAACAAAGTACATATATTTAAATATACCTAACCAACCTGTATCTTTCATATATCACTATACCTATCTTCTACAGTATCTCTAAATGTTTGATATTTACTATCTTCTAAATAAAATGGGTCAGATGTACCCAATACCTCTGATGCAATATAACACAGTAATTGCCCTAAACGTAACTCAGGATAACAACCCCAAATATATTCTAAATCTCTTAGTACATCTTTATGTGTACTAATCACTTCATTATTATCTGTATAAGAACGTGTCCTATGCTCTACATCTCTATGAATACACACTATACAAACCCCTTAATAACTAATAACTAGACATCTACACTACCACTCAAATAAGCATCCAACTCTTTTACATCATCAATATCACTTAGTAATAAAATACCATTAAATAGTAAATCGTTGACAAACTTTATATTGCTTTTATGAGCGTCATTATCAAAACTAACAGTATATAAAGACACTATGTTTGTATTATTCCTAACCTTAATCTTATTTTCAGTATTTTTTCGCATTCCACAACAGCTAGAATACCTACCAATAAATTGCTCTTTTGTATCTTCATCAATAAAACGTAATACTACAAAACTCACATAATGCTTTAGGACACTATATAACCTTAACAGTATATCATTTAGCTCCATACTCTTATCATTCTCACTAAATGAGGAATATACATGTTGTATACCACGATATTCATAATCAAAAGCACAATAGGTAGAGTTACCTTTGAAAGAATACAATGTTATAATATCCTCCCCATCAATACCTATATTAAATCTTAACCCTTTTGTATTAGAACTTCCTCTGAAAAGATATGTACTCATATCTACTGATGAATTAGGAATGCTATCAGCCAAAAAGTATAGCATATTCCTAAGATGTAAATACTGCTTTTTAGATAACGCTGACATGTCTTTCTCCTCTTTAATGCTTATAATTTAACAGATAACAAGACTAAAACTGTATCAATAATACGCAATCTCAGTATCTTTATCACTATGAATTATATCTGCATAATGACTGACAAGCTGAAAATTCTTAACATTAGTATCATTTAATAAGTTAGTATCTACTAAATGCTCTACAAAATATTTATTAACCCTATACGCATTTCTATTGTTGAAATCTTTTGTATATACAGTAATAAAATCTGTATCAACATACCAATACACAATAGTATCTCTGTCTTCAAACTCACTGCTAATAATAGTATCTAGTTTAGAACCTCTATCTAAATACTCATTCAGAAAAGCTTTAGCCTTAGTATTATCAGTAAAAGATAATGTTACACAGTCAATGACCTCACTTATTAAGTCAATAACCTCTCCAAGAATATCACTACAATCTTGTAGACCACCATTAGATGTACTTAAATCATAAGTCTCTAACAAACGTACATTCCCAACATAATATTCAATAATAAAATACTTATCGATACTATATTGAACATCATATAATCGAATATTACCAAAATTCCTTGTAGGTACTTCTACATTATCATAGACATATTTAAATACAAAATTATCAGCACTGTAACTTGTATGAGATGCTAACAATTCTAACTGTAGTCTAAGCTTAGTAAATCTCCTATTTTGTATTGTTGACATAATTTAATCTCCTTTAATCTAAACCCACTTCATACAACCTATACGCATATATCTAAGAACTTTATCATCACTTAAAGGAAGTGCATCTTTACGTTTTTTAGCTTTCTTCTTAAAACCACCAAAAACATAATAAGCACCATCCTTATCCTCTTTTCTATCAATTAAGATAAGTCCTGCATCTCCTAACTTAGAATCAATAAACTCTTTATGCTTTTCATACACATCGCTAGGTAACGCATAATACAAATAAGATACATCATCACTATCATGATATCTAGGTTTATTAAAATCATTTTGGAAGTCAATTTTATTAATTTTAATTTCAACTTCTGTTAAGCGTCTACTCTTTAAATTGAAATATAAGAAATCTGCCTCATACTCTCTCTTCTTAGGAGTATACATTGTAACATTAGGAATACAAATATTTTTAAGATATAATTGTTTAGCTAGAATGTATTGAAAAGTAGATTCACTCTTCCATCTACACAGTTCAATATCTATATTGTTTCTTCCCATTTTTGCTCCTTTATCATATTATTAGCGTTTACGCTCTATCCAATAATATGCTAAAAATAACACACCAAATGCCAAACACTTAATAACAAAATTAGTATCTAAATATCTCTTGATATACATATACCACCTCAAAATAACTCTTCAGATACATCCTCTTTATTAATGATTAACTCAATAGTATTGAAGTCTCCAACCTTAATATCTTCAATATCATATGACACACCCTGAATATCTACTACCTTCACAGAATCATCTTTATAGTATGCCTTATCTAACAACTCTTTAATTAATTCATCTAATGTCATAATAGTTTACCACTTACACACTTTCTTTAGTATATCTTTCATTATTTCTTCCTATATACCACTGTAACACCTTTATTAATATTGCTATAAAAATACATAGACTTAGAAACAAAGTATAAAGCGGTATTATCGTCATGTTTAATAGTATCAACCCTATAACCTCGACTATCCATATATTCAATAGTCTTAGATAAAAAGCCTTCTGTACCAATCTCATTGCCAGAATATGTATGACTAAAAACATCAGAATCTTTATAATGCTCAATCAATTTATCACTCTGTTCAGTAATATAGAGATTTAACTTATCTTCCATACTAACTGAAACACTATGCTGTTTATCAACAGATGTATCACCACACCCAACAAAACAATCACCACAACCACCAATGAAAAATGAAGTTAACAAAATAACTACTAATAATACATAACGCATATACCTCAATCACCTCTCACATCGTATATCTATGTCCACATAGAGAACCAATACTCTCGTAAATCTGATAATGCCTCTAATATCAACTCTCTATCTTCTTGATTTAAATTGTCACCACCATTATTAGCCTTATCAAAATAATATTCTAATGATGTGACAGCATGTACTAATCTATTATGCCTTAACCTTGTATTCTCATCATAATTGAAATCTTCTGGACTACCCTCTAAATACTTACGTACAAAGAACGCTATAATACCACATAATGTAATATCTAAATTCCATATAGCTGAACCTCTATATTTAGTGTAGAGAACTTCTAATTCATTATATAGATTTTCATGTAACCTCTCATAACATACTTCATGTTCCTCTACAAATATAGAATTACTTTTATATGCTAATATATCTCTTCTGAGTCCTACACACTCTTTCTCTATATCTTTAAGTCTTAGATATTCATCCATATCAATCGATACCTTAACTACATTCTCAGGAAGATACCTAATCTCATCTTTAGTATTTTTATTATAACTATTACTAAATTTATTATTACCCATAACCTTTTATTATATCGTACCTAACAACTAGATACCTATTTATCTAAACTACCTCTATCAGCAAAAACAACTCTCCCATCTACTGTATTTCGTACACCCTCATATTTAACTGTAGTATTATTACAACTACCACAGCCACTATTACACGTATTAGTGTTACTTTGTGTAGTATTAGTATATCGCATATACTGATAATATTCTACATCAGCCATATCTCGTACTGTATCTTTTGTACGTCCACCACCATATACACAATACTTAGTAGATAAATTAGGCTCAATCGATTTAAAGTATCTCTTAAACCATGTGATACCATTATTAGATACTTCTACTATTGTACCATCTGTTAATGCCTTCTCTACATTACCCTCTTCTAATGCCTGTGTTGTTAACTCAATCGCCATACCATCAGATAACTCAAATACACTAGAAATCAATGAATGTAAATAAAAAGATAAACCTTTAGGTTCATTCCCTTTATCTGTATAGTCTACTACCTCACTTGCACCTAGAACAGTAGATTGTACACCACCATCACTAGAAACGCTATGAGTATCCGCATTAACCACTTCTCTGTCATTACCATGAGTGTTAATCCCATCCCCAACAGAATGATTGTTACTACCATGTCCATTGTCATTTGTATTACCCCTATTACCTCTCTCTAAATCTTCGCCATTACGATTATCCATAGGAAGAATATCAGTATGAACCTCATTGGTGATGTCTCTTCTTTCAACATCACTATTCCCCCTATGAACACTAGAATCAATAACAGTATTTCCATGAATATCACCATCACCTGTATTCACTTCACCACTTGTACCTGTAGTGTTATTATCTGTAGTAATTACTTTAGTACCATACCACCTCTTAGTATTTACATCATATACCGGTCTACCATGATATAACTGTAAACCACTAACAGTATCATATGTTAAATACTTTATACCCCAATGATAGAAAGTCCACATCAACCACTGAACACCCTCAACAGTTGTTATACTTTTAAATGTATCCTTCCTAACACTATCCTGTAACACATACTGTGTTTTTATATCTAAGCTATAAAATCTTTCCATCTATTTATCATCTTCTGTAGTTGTATCAGTTGCTACCTCAAATAATGTATCTACATCAACTTTAAGTGCCTCTGCTACTTTTCTACATGTACTAATACGAACATAATTAACATTTTCATTAATCAAGCTATACAAAGCTGGACGACTTACACCACTTAACCTAGATAACTCACTAATTGAAATCATACGTTTCTGTATGACTTTCTGTAAAGCACCACTCCGTAACTTGAATTGAATCAAACCCATAAATAAATCACCTTATCTCACACACTATCTTTAGTATAATACCACCTTTTAAATAAGTGTTACATTAACCTCAATATCACTCTCACGTTGTAACACTTCATCATAATGACAAATACCTTTAATAATAGTATCTAATGTAGAAGTATTATAACCATCTGTATAATTCCTAATATACAAGTTACATACCCTATCATTATAGTATAATGTAGCATCCATTGTTACTGTACCATCAGTTAATGTACACTTAGCACTCTCTACTGAATAATCTACTGACATAACATAATTACTACCACTTGTATCTGTACTTACACCATCAATTAGATTATCCTTATAATAATAATCTAATGTGTTAACTATCATCTTAATTGTATTCTCTAACATACTAATCACCCACCTTACAGTTTATAGCTAATTAAAGCTTTTCTTTAATGCCTCTCGAATAGCATCACCTAATGTAGTAGCTTTAATATCAAAGTCTTTCTTAATCCCATTATGTAATGTATAACCTTTATACTTACCACTATCAATACTATCCTTATCAATATTCATAGTCATCCCACTTAAACCCTTTTTAATATTGTTATTAAATTCAGTCGCCATATGAGTAGCATTATTAAGTATATTAGATGCACTAAATACATAATCATCATGAGAAGAATTTGTACCTACAGCACCTGCACCACTAGTATCATCCATACTAGATACTACATTCCCATTGTTAGCTATCAACGTACTAACATCTGACTTATTAGTATCTTCTTTAGTATCCTCTTTAGTATTAATATCTTTACACTTATTAAGAATCTCTTCTTTATGATTATCAGCTTCAAATCGTGTAGTAAACACATTACCCATACTCAATAATGCATAGTCATAAATACTATCTTCCCATGTCTCTTCCACAACAGTATCTTTATCATATACATAATAATATCTATCGCCATTAAGATACTTAGCATTATCTAACTCTACATGATAAGCACCACTTAAAAGACTAAACACTTCACCAAGATTTAATACCATATCTGTAGCACAATCAATGAAAGAACCATCTTCCTTAACTACTACTAACTTATTAGTCTCCTTAACTCTAAAAGGAACATCAATACCCAATTTGTTAGCTGTTAAAAACTCTTTTACGTAATAATCCATATGTTTATACCTCTTTATAATAAACTATACTCTACAAAATAATATGTATTGTTATGTAATCATTTGTAAAGTAATATTTGAAAACTATATCAATAATATTCGATATAGTGAATGTATCAGTTGATGTATTCTAATAGTGTTAGCTTTCTATAAAATAAAAAGTCATAAATAAGTATGATGTAAAACATTACACAACCTTACAATAGAACAAGATAATTAATCACTATCAAAACCATAAGAAACAAAGTTTTGTAAAAAGTATAATGTATTGCTCATATGCTTAATATAATAACTATATTCCCATTATAAAGTCGTACAATATAATACAACCATACAGTGTTTTAGATACACTCACTATATCTTACTTAAATAATACCATATATGTATTGAATTGTAAAGTTTAATATTTTTATGTAATATTATTTAAGATATACCACACAGATAAACCATAAATAATATAAATAAAATCAAACTAATAGCAAAAAATTTACCTACAAAAGAATTAGATGCATCCTCTCTAACTTTATTATAGTTCTTAATACGATTATTAACATTATGTACTAATGTATTATAATATGCTCTATTCTCTTTAAAGTCATCTAGATAGAAAGTCTTAACGCTAATATCATCTCTGTATCTACCATACACATTAACACACAACATAGTCCCATAATCTTGTGTGCATAATTGTACACAAGATATATCTCTCACATGATATACCCCTTTCAAAGAACGTGGTTCTGGTGAAACAAAACTACCACCTATATAACTAATGTAATAATAAAAATAATCATCTTCAAAACCAAAGTCATATCTATCAACATTCATAAAACAACACCTACTTAACCAATATAAAAACTAAATTAAGCATAATAGACATAACTAATAACATATAAATAGCGAATGAACGGAAAGACCTCTCATATGCACAAACATCTTTAGAAGAATTAATTTTCTTAGCAATCTTAAACTCTCTAATGAAATCTAGTAACAAAGGAATATTACACATATTAACAACAATATCAAAATACTCCCTACTACCATCAGCCATTTCAACAAACATAGCTTCATCTCTTAGATATATGTCTTTGACATCCTCTACATTGAAAACTTTATTACCAAAAATAATAAAATAACCATACTCACTATCTACATAAAAATCATCACGTTTATACATAATACATCTCCCTAATACCCATACAAATAAATTACATACAAATCAATTAAACAAAAAATAAGAAACATCAATACAAACACCAATGTAAATAAAATACTTTTAATATCCATCCCTATCACCATAATAATACATATACTTAGCTATTTCATCATCACTCATACCATAGTACAACTGTAACAAGTACATATGAATACACGAATTTATGTAATCCACTGAATAGCTTATATCCCTATCACCACTGTACAAATTATATGAATCTCTGCAAAACATATCAGTTAAAACACTCATACATGTATACCACAACTAACACCAATAACCATACCAACAAAGCAAGAAACAACAGATACCATCAACATAATAAAGAAGAAAATACCCCACTCAATTACTAAATACTCTTTAGATTTAGCATCTTTGATTAGCTTATTAGTACTATCAACAAACTTAATTAATTCTGACATATCCCCACCAAAATCAACCAAGTTAAACCACTCACCAACCCAAGACTCTTTATCTAATTTTAAGTAATTATCATCTAAACGAATACCACGTAAAGACGCTAATCCATAACAAAAAGTATCGTTAATAACAATGTAATCATCTAACACCTTATAACTTATCAATTTCATAATAATCTACCTCCAATAATTTCAATAGAATATCTACAACTAAATAATAACATATATGTAAATAAGTGTAAAGTAAAATAAAAAGAGGTAGAAGTTATCTACCTCTTTAAATATATCTACTCTTTAATTGGAACAGAAACTGTAGTATCATACTCAATATCATAACCCCATACTCTATCAATCAGATTATGCTTAAATACCCAACCTCTAATAGCTTCATTAACAATTAATCCCAAATCTTTTTCTTCATCAGCTGTTGTATAATCATCAATACAACAACACTCCCTATTATCATCTAAGTCAACCTGCATGTGATTTAAGATATCCTCATCCCACACATAAGGAATATACTCTTTACATTTAGAAACATAGAAAGTTGTCATTGTATCATCTACTAAATGATTGAAACTTTGATATAAGAAATCTTCACATGCATTAATATCTTTATACTTTTTAAAGATATCTCTTCCCCAAGAAACAGCATCCTCAAAAGTATCAAAGAACATCGGAGAGAATACATCATGCTTTTCTAAATGTACAACATACTTTGTAACAATATCATCAGCATAATATGTCTTATAAAAAATATCTTTTCTACAAGAGTAGAACTCACCTTTAACACCTTTAATGATATAGTCGCCATCTCTAACAACCATAGCTCCCTCTAAAGTACGTAGGTAGAGTTTACCATCACAATCATAGAAACAGTTATCAATACCTACCTCTGTTTTCAATATCTCAGTAGACTTATCATCATTATAAAAGAACTGAAACGCTTCAACAGTCACTGGCTTCTTAATATATTTTCGCATTATTTACCCTATTTACCTCTTGTAACTAAATACGCTGTTGTGAAATTAACAGCATCTTCTAAAGACTGAACCTTAGGCTCACTACCTTTAGTCTTAATAACAGTATACACTCCACTTAATCTATCAGAGTTATTTTCATTAAAATGTCTAATGATGACATAATGTTTAACGTCTGTAACACCATTAGTTAAAGATTCATCTACATCTGCAACATATACTTTCAAGTCTACATCAGACTGAGATAACTGAGATTTAACTTCTCTAGGTAAATCTTTAGCATCAATCTTCTTCCAATCTAAATCTACATCTTTAAATTTAGCAACACCATTCAAAGTTGCACCTTTGGTGAAACCATAACTTGCATAGTGTAAACTATCATCTAATGTTAAATTCTTACCCAAAACAGTTGTATACTTTTGAGATAAAATTTTATCAGACGGAGGATTATCAGCTAACAAACAATACAACCCACCAATAATCATAAACACAATTACAAAAACAGACAAAAAAGCAACCCAAGTCTTCATAGAACCATCTTCATTATAAGCAAAATTCTTTAACATAATAAAATCTCCTTTTAATCTACCTTTTAAAAATATACCATTACTCTTTAATAAAATTCTTTATAGTTGTTGTATTAACCTTAGGCTCTTTAGTGATGGCACCCATTGCATAAATAGAATCTTTTTCAAAATACTCAAAACCATACCCAGCGTTAATATAACCTTCAAACTCAACAACCTCACCTTTAGTATCAAGCATAGCTTCAATATAACGATAAGAATTATTGTTGTTAATAAAACCACCTTTAGGACGTGGCATGCCAACATATAACCCCTCATCACGTATTACAACTTTTAGATTATCACCTACAACACGACAATCTAAAGAAGAAGTCGGTAAAGCAAAATAATTAACCATAGAAACTACTCTTACATCACAAAATTTATCCATAATAAAATCTCCTTTTAAATCTACCTTCTAATAAAAATATAAAAACTTTAAATCTTTAAATCTTTATGTTTCTGTCTATCCCCATAATATACTATTGCTTTCTCCTTCATATCATCTGAAACAGTAAAAACATTGTAGATACCATCAAACATAAAGTCTTTACCCATTAAAATTCCATCCTCTGAAATAAAAAACTTAGTTCGTGGATAATACCACCTCAACGCTTTTAATATAAAGTCATCACTGTAATCACACATTACTCATTGACACCATCCTCCACGAAACAAACACAAACAGTAAAACTACCATCAGAATAAAACTCAACACCCATATAACTACAATTATCACTCTTAGTCAGAAATTTAATAGCTTTACGCACATTAACCCAACCACTGTTAAAATGATATAAACGAAAATACAAATCAATCACCTCACAATAAAAATATATTATCTGTTGACATCATATTAACACATGTGTAAAGTTTTGTAAAGAGGATTTTGAAAAATATACTATATTAAATCTTTTTTATCTTAATATTGATAGTATCATCTTCAAAAGATATGATGTCTACCACATATTTATGACTCACTAAAACTAACATCAATGCTCTTAATTTATTCTTATTCCTTGTATTCATAAAAACCCCCAAAAAATAAAATAGAGATATAGAAATCTATACCTCTATCATATACTATATTCTATTCAATAACCACTATTTAATATAAATAACTGTAGAATTATTTACAAAGTTTTAGAACTTCCTTTTGTATCATCTTAGAAATCTCTATATTATTCCCTATTAACAGAATCCTACCTTTGTTCAACGCACCATCTTTAAGAGATAACAACATCTTCTTTCCATCTTCTGTAGAAAAATATTGATGATATTTTGTCTTAATAACAGCAAAAGGAATTTCTTTATCTGAAATATAGGAATATAACTTAATACAAGAATCTAAATCAAACCCAACATTATCACTAAGACAAGGCTCAACTAAAAAACGATAACTAGCAATCTCTCCACTAGCATCTGCATATGTACAAGGAACTAGTTGCTTTTCAACAACTTTATAATCTGTTGTCTTAACTTTCCTAGTTCGTTTCTTAGAGCCCTTATATGCCCACAACAACTCATCTTTAAGAACACGCAAGTCATTAGCATCAGATAACAACATATCCTCAGAAAGAGGTATATCTTTACCAGCACCAACAGCACCCTTAACCATATTCAAATTATTATTGAACATACGATACTTATACTCATCAATAGTACGTTTTGTTACCAACAAAATAGCATACTGAGTATTAAACTTAGAATCACGTCTACATACCCTACCAACAGCCTGTATCATATTCTTAGTTGAGAAAGAGATATCATAGAAAATGATTGTGTTACACTTCTGTAAATTAACAGACTCAGTACCAGCTGATGTAATTAATACTACATCTCTAGAACCAATATTCTCTTCAACAGCTTCCCTAACCTTAATATTAATAGAACCTGTTACTTTATGTATCTTACCAAGATTAAGTTTTTTCTTGTTTTTCTTTAGAATAGATTCTAACCTTGAAATTGTTTCCTTATATTCGGCGTATATAATAACACTATAACCATTGCTAAATGCACCCTCTAATGAATTAAGCAGTAACTCCTCTTTAGGGGAATACTCAGTATCACAATAATTAGATACCAAATCCTCCATTGTCTCATCAGTATATACTCTATCTACAAATCGTTGTAAATCATGCATCCTACGTGAGAAATTCCTAGCATCATCATCAAAATTTAAAATCCCACTTGATACCCTCTTATATATTTCATAATCTTTGTCTGTTAAATCGCACTCTAAAGCCGTGAATTTAAGATTGTATTCTTTACCACGTACAATCATGATATCATTAAGCTTTTCCCTAAGAATATCTAGGTTTTTATACCCATACACTTCCTTGACTTTAATTTTAGTAGCCTTACCACCACGCTTAATATATTGGTCTCGTAAATTCCACAAAGTAAAATTATTATCAAAAGAGTCTTTCTTACCAAGAAAACCAGGTGAAGAAAAGTTAACAATGTTATACAAAGAGTCCAAAGAGTTTAAAATAGGTGTAGCAGTCATAAGCCACACAATAGAACACCTAGAACGTATACTAGACATAATCTGAGAATACTTACTCTTCTTATCTTGCAGTTTATGTGCCTCGTCCACATTTAAAATCATAGGAACATTTCTTGATTTTAACTCAGCTGTAATCCTATCTAACTTCTCTAATTGAGTATCTGTACACACAAAAAACCGATTAGTATCTAAGTTATACCATGTGTAATCGGCAGATATAATTCCAACCTCATCCTCTTTAATCTGTAGCTTTTCAAATAGTTCTCTTCTAAAGGCTTTAAGTGCCTTAACAGGACAAACTATAATGGACACAACTGTATTATATTTATCTAATAGTACTTTGTTAGCTACAGATGTAATTAATGTTTTACCTAAACCACACTGACCACCTAATATACAACCTTTCCTAGCTAACATATATTCAGCACATTCTATTTGGTCACTACCCAATGTAATACCATTAAAAGAAATGTACTTATCCTCTAATTTATAATCGCTCAAACCATACCCCCACTAAACTAAACAAAAAGCGACTCATATAATCACAATGAAGTATATGAGTCGCTTTTAAGGAGAAATTTATGCAACAACGTGGCAAACGTCATCTACGAATGTTTGATAGCTTAATGAGTTGAGTGACTATAGAAGAAAAACTTCCATTGAAATTACGGAGATTATTTCTTATGTGAGAGTGACTGAGAGAGAATTTTTATAATCACTCAACTCATTAAACTATCAAACCTCTAAATAAATTGTACCACAAATTATAAATAAAAACAATACCTATTCTAAACCTAATCTAATACATTCATCATTAATGATATCTCTAAGGTCTAATACGAGTTGCTTATACATTTCATCATGTAGTGCATTATTATCATTATCTTTCAAATAAGAACCTACACATAAATAGATATATTTATCTATTCTACCATCTATAATATCTCTGAGCTTAGATGCATCAGACATCTAACCACCACCAACTTCATCAAACAAATCACTTAAAACACGTGGAACATACCTTCGCCCATTAATATATAACTTAGTATATGATTTATTGATAGAATTAGATACCCTACCTAACTCATTCATATATGATGTATCTAATTTTAGAATAGGCTCAACTAACTCTAAAATATCCTTAGCTTTACGTCTAGTTGTAGAAATATCACGAATAAGACTTACAACTTTAGTTTTGCCACTTCGTGTTGTTGGATAACGTAACTCACAATAATGGTATAAATCACCTAAGGCTTTATCACACTCATTAACGATAGAGCTATAGTATGTTTCATTATTCCTAAGATACTTAACCATATCTACGAAATCTTTAGTTATCCTATTAATATCTTCAGCAGAATAATCACTTCTAAATTTAATACCATCAAAACCCATATTACCACCCTACAAACTATCTAACTCACGCAGTTTACTATGAATGAGTAAAAAATATTCTCTCAAAAACTCAATATCTGAATCATCTGTTTTATAACCAAAGTTACTTCTAAAACTAACAATACTATCAAGGTTTGAAGCCATATCTTTAAATGAGACACCACATACAGATAAGAAAGTATGATAGAAATCTAAGGAATCATCAAACATATTATCATAGCTAGACACATAATACTCATATAAGATATATGGTAATAGTGCTATATCAGTAATCAAGTATGTCTCGTCATTAATAACAATAGTCGTCTTTCCACTATACTTATCATACGTAACAGAGTTATTACCCAAAGTAAATAATTCTCTCATACAATCATGAGCATAATCTAAATAACTAGATAATACTTCAATTATATCATATATTTTACAGAAATTTTTATACATGTAAACCTCAATCTAAATATAATCGCCTAAAGTATAACCATAAATGACACCATTGTCCATGAAGAATTTCATGTAATTTTGAACATCATCATACACACGATTAGCTACAGCAACTGTACCAATATACATTTGAAAGTCATAAGGCTGTAAAAACATCTCATCTAGAACATCTATCTGAATGTCCTTAGTTTCCTTATTAATAGTGATATTAAAACTAATATCACTATCCTTTCCACCAACTCTTCTACAGAAATACCATCTATCTTTTGCATAATCGTTAAAACCCAATTTACGCATTTCTTCATCAGACAAGATATTAGCTTTTATATTAGCATTTTGTCCTTTAGAATTTAAGGGAACTTTATCATTAATATTATACTTACCCATCATTTATTAGCCACACACTGATTATACATATCTCTAACTTCTAAAATATTCTTACCTCTCAAATCACTAACAAAGTGAGTACGCAAGAAACTGTAGAAACTCTTTTCAAAATCATTTAAGGAATTAGTATTTATATCACTATTGCTAACATAATGACCTAATAATGTCCTACAATATTTCCATTCTAAATAGGAATCAGACTTAATCTTAGTCATATAACCTCTAGCATCTGTAAACACATAACCCTCAAAATCACAAGTTTTAGCTTTTTCAAGATATACATCTAAAGCATCTCTATCAGAAACAGTTGTTGACCACACAACTTTAAACACATCATCAAATACAAGCATAGGGTTTTCTTCATAAATCTTGCTAAACTCTTTCCTACACATTTCAGAAAACTCATAATCAATGTGAATACCATTATCCAAATGCAATTTATTAGGTACAAAATCTAACAAGAAAAGCTTATGAGATTTATTGTAATTAATGATATGAACATCTTTAGGGTGAATCATCTCAAATACAGCAGAACAATTATACTTCATTAAAATTGTACGTAATGCATACTGAATATTGAAGTCAACCATTTCAAAGTTTTCTTTAACATAACCAGCATGCTCAGTCATTGTAGAATTCTTGCTAGCGAAAATATATTCACATTTTTGCCTATCCCAAGAAATGATACCTAAAGAACCATTCTCTTTCTTAGCAACCCTGACAGGGTAAACTAGTTTATCTAACTCTTCATTAGAATCTTTTCTCTGACCTAAATTAAAGAATTTATCATAAGAACGTGCTTTAACATCACCTGTAATTTTATCAACAAATAACCCACGTGCCTTAATTGTAACACTATCCCACAAATTATGTCTAAAAGCCTTCTCAGTAAAGTTAAGACTAACCATATCACCACAATTACGAACCCTAACTAACTTAGAATTAGCTATAACATTAACTTCAATGGAATCAGTATTTAGTACAACCTTACCAAATTCTTGTTGAAATTTAAATTCTTCATCTAGATAATTCTTATTGTATACATAGTTTTTGTATTCAACAACTTCCTGACCACTTTTATCAATATTAAGAACTTTAAGATGACCACCAAATTCAACTTTACCCTCTAAAGAATAACTGAAACCTTTAGAAGAAGATACACCCCTATGACCAAAAACTTGAACTTCAGTACCACTACGCTGTTGTTTAGTATACTCTAGTGAAACCTCAAAATCATAACCACCTACACCCTTAATACATTGAGTAGATGATAACAATAACGCATTTTCAGGGAACTTTGTCAAACCAGCATGTGTAACCATATACCTAATATTACCACACTTAAAGAAATAACAAGAATGTAGTTTACGATATAATATACGTAACTCTTTCTTTAAATCTGATTCATTATCATAATGTAGTAGCCAATCTTTTAAAGTTGTTTCTCTGAAACGCTTGTAACCTAAATCATCACCACTCTCACTATGTGAATAACGAATCCAATGTGATTCATGGTTACCCTCTAACAATATAACATTTTTACGCTTAGATAAATCTTGAATAGTCTTTAATGTATCGTAATGCTCAATACCCCTGTCAAAGTAATCCCCAACAAACACATATAATGTATCTGAATTGAAATCAGATACAGCCTCTTTAAGAACAGTATTACACGAATGAATATCACCAATAACCTTAACATTATCATAGACATTAGCATCACATAGATAATCTGTGTTATAAGAAGAAATAAAATCTTCTAGTGAATCTATCTTAGTAATATCTCTATGTAATTTAGGTGTATCTTTCATTACTCTATACATCTTATCAATAATATGATGTGGAACAAAAGAATATGTACCTCTACGTAATTCATTCTGTTCAGATATTCTTAATAAATCCATAGTCATATCATACTGATAAATCCTATAGTTATATCGTTTAGCTAATCTACGATACTCTTGAATCTGCTTATGTACTGTTTTATGAGAAGAACAATGAGTCGCATCAATAATTGTAAACTCACCATTAGACATTCGATATTCTAGCATCTTATATAATGTATCAAAGACCTCACTATTACAATCTTGACTAATTGTATAATTGCCCTCCTCATTTAAAACAGGTGAACTATACATCAATCGCAATCTATCACTACTTAAAGAATAAATATCTAACCCTAAATCTTTTAAAAGAGTTGTCTTTCCACTACCAGGACAACCTCTCATTATTAATAAAGACTTCATAATAAATTAATCTCCTATAATTACAGTCTCAATAATGCATCTATTAAAATACATTTCAATATCTTTAAGCCGTTTTTCAAGATAATAACCACTCAAAACAGAATTGAATGTATTGAGTTTATTTCTTACATCAGAAAAATCTTCAGTAGAAATAGGTGTATAAGTATTAAATAGTGATAAATCATCACCACCTAAAATAATGTAAACTCTAAATGTTCTCTCATACTTATCAAATTTAACTATGTCATGTAACCTAACATCATCTTTAAAATCATTAATCATTTCAAAGATATCGTATCTAGAACTAAATAAAGAATATAAATCAAATACAGTATAATAATCGCCAAAATGTTTGTTGAACTTACACAACATTGTTGGAAAAAGCTTTACGTCATCCCTAGAAACTTCACTAAAGTTCTTAAATGTACTACACAGAGAATCAAAGAAAGTAAAAGTATCATCAAGTATCAAGTATTTTTTATCAAGTTCAATAGTTTTAACACTCACACCATTACAACCACAACTTATATCATTAATATCATCCATGGAGTAGTATTTATTATGATATAACAACTTATCAATATCTAACCCATAATGTTTAAAAGCAAATCTAAGGTATTCAGAATCTACATCTGTGACATCAAAAAATCTCATTGCCATAATATCAACCCTCAACCACTTTATAAATACCAATATTGAAAAGACGAATAGCCTTTAAAACTACATCGATGTACGAAATATGAATTACCTCAGTAGTATCCTTAGTAATATCAATATCTAATTTACGATATTTAATATTAACCCTACCAGTATCAAATGTAAAATACACTGAGTAATTAAGCCAATACACATGAACTGTTTTACCAACAAAATCATAGAAACCCTTTTGATAATCATCTAGTTGAATACCAATAGAGCCCCCACCACCAAATGTACGTATTTTTAAGTTCTTAGGGATATTTTGATAAAATTCAAACTCAGTTAACTGCTCTGCATCAGCACAAGAATCAACAAGAACTAACTCCTCAAATAAAGAGTCTTTATAACAATGTGTATAGTAATAACCATCTACCTCAAATGTACCTGTTTTAGGTAGATGTGATTTAACAGCATCACTACAATATACTGGGATTCTTAAAAAATTGTGTCTATACAAATCCAACATTTTTAATCTCCTTTAAATTAAAAATAGGTATGTAAACATAAACTATCTACATACCCATTATAACACTACATATATTAAGTTGTAAAGTTTTGTAATTAGAAATTAAAAATAAATAGTATATTCGTACTATATCAAAAGCCATTTATAGAATCTTGTCTATGAAAAAGTTAACTAACAAAGGAACACAAGTAGGGTTATAAAGTGTAAAAGACATCTCACCATCAGAACTTGATAAAGATTTAAGATTAGATGATATCTCAACAGCATGAATATCATATGTAATATCATCTACAACCTCTAAAACCCACATAACGTAAATGGAAGTATCATCTGAACACACATCTTTAATCCCTACTAATGTTATACCATCTGAAACTGTATAACAAGCACCAAAACGAAATGAATCTTTAAGTGTATTCATAGTGTTATACATTGAGTTATATTTACCACGAATAATTAATTCCATATTATAAAATCACCATACCCATACAGAAATAATCAAAGAAACAACAAAGATGTATGATAATACATTAAATTAAACCTCAAATACTACTTACTATGCCACTCCAACTTACTTCCCTTAATAAGCTGAACATACCTAACATATGGGTTATTTGAATTAATATTCCGATTATTATTAAATGTATTACCATCATCTACTGAAAAGTCATCAACCCACATTAACTGTTTTTTCTTTATAAACTTAATCTTTTTCATTAAACCCACACAACTCTAAAAAATAATTGTATACTTTTGTAGTACACAAATAATCATCAAAGACACCACTATTTTTAACTTCAAAAGAAATCTCACCTATGCATAGACTAGCATCAACCATAGACAGTGTAGAGTGAACTTCAAAGCTTTCAAATTCGTCTTCAAAAACCTCTAAATCTACCAACCATACTGCATTAATACAACCTTTACTGGACGAGATTGATTTAAAACCAACCAAATGAACACCCATAATAGTGTCTAAATGACAACAAAACCCCCTAGTACCAATAAAACTAGTATTAATCCGATTTAATGTATTAAATAATACATCATAATTATGTCTTACAATCAATTCCATTAATCAAGCCCCCACATCCATACAGAAATAATCAAAGAAATAACAGAAATACCTGAGAATATGTTGCCCAAAATATTGTTTAATAACCACTGCTTAGTCCCAGGAAAGCATTTAGACTCACTGACAACAAAAATAAAAGGCATAACAGATGATGCAACAAACACCTTAAAAAAGAAGTAATAATCCATTATATAATCAACCTCCACAGACTACTAACCCACTCAAAGATTGACGATATGCAAACACATCATCAATTACATCTTTAAAAGCTTTAAAATCAGTAATCTTATCTAAAACTATCTTAGACACATCACCATTATAACAATGAACATATAATATATTATCAAAGACATAAATATCAGAAATAGCCTTTAGTGTAAATGCTCTATCCTTAACTATAACAACTCTATTACCATCAATTAAATTAGTACCATTCATGATAATACACCTCACTAACTAATGACTAAAATCACTCTCTAGAACAACTCTACGCAACTCTTTCCACTCAAAGTAATCTAAATACCCATCTTGATGAAAATCATCAACAAATTGCAACATATCATGTCTAGCAGAATCACCATTTACACCATATGTTACTTTAAGACTTTGATACATAGCGTTAAAGTAATTACCCCTTACATACTCTTTTGATGCCTTAAACATCCCTTTTAAAATATCAAGTTTTTTCATATAAATACCTCACATCTAAAACAAAGGTGAGTATGTTACCACACTCACCTAAAACGCTAAAAACCACAATTAAAACCACTATTGAGTCGCTCAGTAAACTCATCTACTTCTTCATCAGTAAAATCATAACCAGTCAACTCATTGTCTTCTACACAATAGAGAGAATCACCATCATCAAAATCAATAAACTCAAATGTTAGTAATGTAGGCTTATCTCCCCATACCAACCACCACTCATATCTATCATCAAAATCAATAGAATAGTTTATCAAGTTACCACTCTTATATGTAGTGATAGCACCTAACCCATAAATAACACTATATGGGTTAACCTGCACTAAGCAACCAAGTCGCTTAGAAATGTATTGAAAATTACGTCCAATCCCAACACGTAAATAGACAACAGCTACAACCTCATCATCATCGACCTTAACAACATCACAAGACCAACGATAATGATTGAGTTGCTCAATGACATCATCTTTATCTAAAAAATCTGTGATGTGAACCACCACACCTAGATTATCACTAGTACTAGCAAAAGTGGTATAATGCATAATTAAATCTCCTTTTTAACTACAGTATTTTTTATACATACAATATAACACAATATGTTAAGTTTTGTAAAGAACTAGTCATTACCAACTTTTAACAAGTTTTTACGTGTATACACTTCAAACGTGTAATTTAATCGCTCACCACTCAACTCATCAATATCATTTTGTTGCATACCAATCTGACTCCAACTAAATTTATTACGATTAAATTTAAAATATGTATCAGCCTTTTTCTTTTTATCAACCTTAGTAACATAAATAGAAGTTACATCATTAATAAACATATCATAAATAGAAGAACCACCAATAACAAATGCTCTTCGACTCCCAAGTTCCTCTAACACCTCTTCACGACTATGAAACACCTTAACACCATTAGGTACTTTATAGTCCTTATCTCGTGTAATAACCCAATGCTCACGATGTGGTAACAGATTGGGTAAACTTTCAAATGTTTTACGTCCCATAATGATAGTAGTACCCAATGTCTTTTGTCTAAAATGTTTTAAATCGCCCTTTAGATGATACAATAGTCCTCCGTTAACACCAATACCATCACCTTTATCCATACAAACAATCATATTAATCATTTTATTCTCCTTATTTAACACACGAAATTGCACCTGTATGCTCGTTTTAAAGTTTTAATGATAGTTTATACCTATGACAACCAACAAACTCACCAAATTCAAACACAGAACGCTCTAATATAGAAAAGAATTTATTAACATCAAAGAATGAAGTCCCCATCACCTTATACATAGAACTCATAGCACTAATTAAAAACGCAAACGTAATATAATCATCATTAATAGACATATGATAAGCACCAACTGTACTCCCATCTGCCAATATAGTAGTCATCCTGTTATATTCACGTCTATCATAACGTAATGATACTAATTCGCCCCTACCACATTCAAAATAGTCTACTGGGTAAACACTACCAACACCTCTAACAATAACATCAAAAGAAAATCCACTAAATAGAAACCTCTCCCTAATGTATTGAATCGTCTCTAAAAGCTTACAAACATCAATAACACTAAATGAACCTCTTAACGTATCATAAATACTACAGATAGAAAAATCAAAATCCCTTAACTCTAATCTCTCAGCAACACGTGAATACGAAATCTTGTTAGAAATGAACTTTAATGACTCTTGATGTAGCACAGGTTTAAGTACACTACCTCTAGTATTAAACCGACTATACAACTCAATATCAGAAAAATCAAAACTCCCCCAAAAAACTGAAGTCATATAACTAAAAAATGATTCCTCTAAAATCTTACTAACTATAGCAGAAATTGACTCATAATCTACATTATTATTACTAAACAATGTATCAAGACAAGCAATATTATTAAATGAAATCTTACAAAAAGAATCAGCACCCCTATGCCCACACTCAAATGAAACATTGCCAACCCTAGAAGAAAATGCCATACCAACATCAACGATACACCACGGAATCTTATGAGCAACCAATAGCACATCTCGATACTGTGCAATTAACTTACCTAATGAAGTACTCAAATCAGTACCAGATAAGTTATCTTTACCTCTAGACAATATAAAGCCATTACTATGTGTATCAAATGTGATTAACATACTACATCACTCCCAACACCCAACATACTGACCAAATGCATACATTGAATCATACAGAATAGTCTCTAATCGATTGATATCAAAGAAAGCACTACCCATTGTCTTTTTCATAAAAGCATTAGAACTGACAAAGAAATCAATCTCACAATCTGTACGCTTCCCTCTAAATGTATTATTACCATAAGACACAGATGCAGATGTAGTCGAATTTAACTCTATCTTTGTGTAGTAATCAACATCTATAGAGTGTTTACCTAACAACACGATATCACCAACAGATTCTCTCCCATCAAAGTAATCAATCTCTTCAATATTACCAACATAATATTGAATGTATTTATACATAGTATGTGATTGTAAACTATTTCTAAAGAATGCCATCATTTCCAACATATCTAATACACTCTCAATGGTGTTTATCTCTCTATGTCTGAATAATTTAGGATAAATATCTAACCCACTAATCGTAGTGTAACCTAGAATAATGTAACACTTAAACCGCATTCCAACATTATCCCCATATTCAGGGTGTAATTTACCCTCTAAAAAAGAGTCTACACCAACTCTACCAACAATAGCAACACCAATACCTACAAATCGAGTCTTACCCCAAGAAGAAAACATTGTATCAACAAAATGAGCATAAATATGTTGTAATGAGTTATTAATAATATTAACGATATCTTTAATACACTGCTGATATGTAGCACTAGATAAACCTGAGTAGGTTAACTTTAATTTAAAATCATCAGACTGAACAACATCCATCGCAACTGTATTTGAAAAATCAAACGCAATATCTGTGTTTTCATCATACAATATATGCACTACTACATCCCCAACACCACTGATACCATATCTAATCTGCTCATGTAACCCATTAGACAACCCCATGACACGATACAAACGAAACGCATCACGAAACATATCAATACTACCCTTAACACCCTCAAGAATAGCAGGAAAACATATCGTATCACTAGCCTGTACATTTGTATTGTTAGATGAAAATCCTACATACAATAAGTTACTCATTTTTATATCTCCTTACAATATAATTAGTTTATTACACACATAGTATACCATAACTGTAATATATTGTAAAGTTTTGTATGTTTGTTGATTTAATCCAATGATTTAATCCAATGATTTAATCCAATGATTTAATCCAATACAGTGATTCCAAAGACAACTCTAGCATACAATCGTAATAAATCTACATATGTATCAAACCATACATGAGCAGTAGATACCCTTGATGCCATTACTTTCTTAGATAATAACCGAACAGGACTTGAAAAATGAAATTGCCAACCCTCAGTAAAATAATCTTCTACACTACACACGCTCGCACCATCAGTCACTTCACCAAAATAACCACAGTACTTCTTGTCAACCTCACTACTAAATCGCTCACAGATATCAAAAGCATCAGAACGATACGGCATATACAACGTACCACTAATTCGTGTACTACTAATCAAACGATACTGACTATCTAAATAATCAATTAACCCATCATTAATATATGCCATCATCTCTAGAATATCTAATACCCTATCAATCGTATCACTATCTGTGTCAGCATGTAAATCACGAATATTAATATGATTATCATCTATAGTACCATAACTAACATCACTACCATCTATCTCATACCCCATCAATGGGTCTACAAATAATGTCTCAATAATACCACTGGCTACATGCACAGATGACTTAATAAATAAACTATCACCCAAATAACTATGATACCTAGATTTAATAGTACCACAACAACCATACCTATCTCGTAATGCATCACAAACATCTTTATGAGTCATGAAATCTAAATAAATATGATACGCATTACTCAACAACCTATTAACGCAATTAACTACATTATCTAACAACTGACACCAATCAGTATATTCCCTACACTCACTAAATGGTATAACATCATCACCACTGTCACATATAGTATCCTCTAATCTATCATGTATAGCCTTAGCATCTACAATATACCCAACATAATCTTTTGTGAATGTATCAGTAAACTCTACACTAATAGAATTGTTAGCTTTAACAGAAATGCTATCTACGTACTTAACTAACTCCAAATACCAACTCTCACCCTCATACTGCTTATAACCACTTAGTTGATGAATAGTACCTATATCAATCTCAACACTCACTACATTATGTAAATCACTACACCGATTATGATATAATGCTAACTCTCGATAACGTGATGCTATATGCATTAACCTACTCTCAATATACTCAGTCTCTCTAAATAAATGATAGTCAAACCCACGTAGACTCCCATCACTAGATGGAATTGTATCTCTAAGCATCATCCCTACTCGATACAATTCATTAGGTATATCCAACTGTACCTTTACACCATCTATAGTATCTCTTGTAACTTTCATTTTTCTATCACCCCACTACATATTATTAACCTTTAGAATACTCTCGTATCATATCTAGATAAATCCACATGAACTTACCAACATCAAACACCCTTGATGCCATTACTTTAGTGTTAAACTCTCGTAATGGTATGTACATCTCAATAGATTCTAAGTTATCATCATAACTAAACACACAACCATTAAATTCATAATAATCATCCAACTGAACAGAACCTATCTCATCTACAAAACTCTCAGCCATACAAGTATACTCATCAGCACCTAATTGAAGAGTATCTAACACATTACTAACCAATACATACCCTCGATACAATGATACAATATTAGACTTATAATACCCTATCACTGCATCATGCACATATGCCACCATCTCTAGCATATCACAAAAATCATCTACTGTACCATTTGTTATGTACTTCAAATTATATGATGCATGAATAGGATTAAAATCTATTACACCACCCTCAACAGTAAACCCATGTATTGCATCTACATCAATATCACGTAGTCTGAATAGTCCTAAATCAATCGTTACATGTAACAAACAATCTGACAAAGTTTGATGATACCGACCAACCACACAACCACTTATGTACCCATCACTATAGCGTTTTAACATATAATCTCTAACTTCATTATTAGTTAGTAACCCTACGTAATTAACATAGAATCGTTTAAGTACATCAGACAATGTATCTACTACCTCAGATAACAAACTCTCCCAATATGTCAACCAATCACTATATTCACAAACACCATCAACACCATCAATACTTAACATACTTACACAATACTCTCCCATACAAGACTGATTGAACTCATATGCCTCTAACAACTTACCCATCACCACATTAGGTATATCTGCACTGAATTGTATTGATAAACTATCTAAATCACTATACACCCTATCTACATCTGTTACACCAACATCACGTAACATCCTATTATCTATATCTGTGATGAATGAACCACCAAATCGTGATGTAGATACGATTGAATATCTATATATCTCCCTATATCTTGATACAATAGTAGCTATCTTATCACTAACATACTCTAACTCTTCATTTAAAAAATCACTGTCTCTATCAGTAATTAATCTACCCCTATCATACACATGTATCTCACTCCGATAGCCATCCTCAAATATCTCTATACCCATTATATAGTCTTGTATTGAATCTAAACTTTTCTCTAAATCCTCTAGTAAACTCATCTCAATCACCCCACATAATCATTTTTATCTCATAGATTTAATGAAATTACATTTTATCTACTAGATTTAATGAAATTACATTTTATCTACTAGATTTAATGTAATTTCATTTTATCTCTTCTTATTCTCTCTACGACTATCTATCCCTTTTAATGAGTTCTCGTACCTCTCCTGTACCCTCTTACTCATACTCTCCAATAGAACCCTTAAATCATCACCTAATACCATTGCATCTGTCCTCACTCTTACTCCCATCCGCTTTAACACATCTCTTACAACAGACACACTGACCTCACTATACCCTATTTTCTCTATCTCCCTTAACTCATCTATTAACCTTTTCTCTATTTTCATTTTTTTTCACCTATCTATACTTTACATCATCTTACACTATTTTACAAAATATTACAATATGTCTGTACAAATTATTCCTATCCTCTATCTATATGGTTCTTTCTTTTATGTGATTAAACCCATATACTCTAATCACATTTACGATACTCACTTTTTGTTTATCTTCCCTATATTATATCAATCAACTTAATCCAACTTAATCAACTCAATTAAATGTAATTTCTTAACTCAATCAACTCAATCAACTCAACCAATCTAATATACTCGCTCACTTAGTTATTAATTCAGTATCATCCTTAATCCCTAGTTTATTAGATATATTCTACTTTTAATTATACTTTCTCTACTATAATTATTAAATATAATACATCTCCATCTCTTATTGAATTCTTTTCTTCGTTAGAAGAAATTAATTCAATTCATTATTATATTTCTATTAATAGTATGTTTAATAGTATGTTTAATAGTATGTTTAATATTAGTATCTTATATATCTGTTTTATTATGTTTATTATTACTGTGTGCTTATAGATGATACTCTATATTAACTTACAATAGAGTATCATCTAACCTATTAGTACATGATACAAGCATACTCTCATATACCTATTTACATATTATAATGTGTTATTCCTAATCTTAAATAGCAATGCTATAGCATCTTCTTTAGTATATGTATCCGTAGTATCTTCTAAGATATTAATAACTGTATCTATTGTTGATACTATGTCTTTACGTTTCATTCTACGTGTATTAGCTGACATCCTCTCTTGACCTAAGTCTCAAGGTTCCTATGTACGTCCAACTTAACTTCAATCAATGTAATCAAAGCCATTGGTCAGATAAATTTAATAGGCTATCCCTGTGTGTCCCACAGTTAAAATTATATATCTATACTTCTAAAAGTCTTAATCCCTCACTCAGAATATTTATTGCAGAATTCACATCTCTATCATGATGTGTACCACACTCAATACAAACCCACTCACGAATAGAGAGATTCTTTACTTCTTTGTTTTTATATCCACATTTAGAACATATCTGTGATGATGGATAAAATCTATCAACCTTAGAAATAATTTTACCATACCATATAGTCTTATATTCTAACTGCCTTATGAACTCAGACAATGATACATCTTGAAATGACTTAGCTAATGTATGATTTTTAATCAAACCCTTAATATTAAGATTTTCTATGCATACTATATCATATGACTTTACTAAATTAGTTGATAACTTGTGAAGAAAATCTAATCTCCTATTCTTTATTTTCTCATAGAATTTAGCCACTTTAATTTTGTACTTTTGATAGTTATTACTACCAAAAACCTTTTTAGACAACTTACGTTGCATCTTAGCTAACTTCTTTTGAGCATGGATAAAATATTTAGGATTATCTACTTTAGCACCAGTACTAAAAATCGCAAAGTCTTTTATACCTAAATCTATACCTATGTTTTGATTGGTTTTCTCAAAATGCGGAATATAGACCTCAGCTGATATACTAGCATAATAGTTACCACTAGATGTCTTAGAAATCGTTACATTATAAATTTTAAGAATATTACTAAAATCATTTTTATCCCTAAATCTAATACTGCCAACTTTAGGAATCTTGATTGTATGATTTTCAATATTTAGACTAATTGCACTACTATTAGTACGATATGAGCTTTTACTCCGTTTCTTAGACTTAAATTTAGGATAATTTACTTGACGCTTAAAGAATCTAGTATAAGCATTATCTAAGTCTCTAAGACATTGAACTAAGGAAGTTGAATCTACTAACTTTAACCAAGTCTTATGTTTCTTTAATTCAGTTAGAATCTTAGACATTCTCACAAAACTCAAATTAATCCCAAAGAATTTATACAACTTTTCTTTAAGATTAAACATATAATTATACAAATACCTTGTACAATTAAACGTATCCTCAATAATATCTTGTTGTTCTCTACTAGGATATATCCTAACTTTAAATGTCCTATTCAACTAAACTACACCCCCACCTATCATACTAATATAAATACCTATTATGCTATAAGAAGTGTAAATTCTCGATAATCTTGATAATTTTCTTTATAGCTTTCTTATCTTTCATTGTATGTCACCTTTATACTGCAATAGGTACACCTTTAATAGCTTCCCCATGTCTATAATTAACTAATGAAACATCATCCACAGTAAAGTCATAGAAATCTTTAATATCACTATTTAACCTAAATGTAGGGGCTTCATAAGTATCACGTTCTATCAACTCTTGAATAATAGGTATATGTCTATCATAGATATGAGCATCAGCAATCACATGAACCAACTCACCTACACGCATGTTAACATGTCGTGCCACCATATGTAATAACACCGAATATTGTGCCACATTCCACGCATTAGCGGCTAGAATATCCTGACTACGTTGATTTAATAATAGGTTTAACACTTTATTACCCTTACAATCAACTGTAACATTAAATGTGCAAGAATACGCACAAGGATATAAATTCATTGTGCTTAACTCATCAAAATTATACATATGAGCAATAATCCTACGTGAGAAAGGTGTATATACTAAATCGTAAATTACTTTATCTATCTGATTCATCTCTACTAAACATACACCATCACAGACACTACCTAGAAAGATTTTATGTCCACCACCTAAACCATCATGATATAAAACGCATTCATCTTTATCATATTTCATATTAGGAAATGCCTTCTGAATATCAGAAACAATATCATTAGACTTAATATAATAGAAAGATTCTTTACCAATCTGATATCCATACGCAGTCCCTATAGAGCCATCACTGTCTGCCCAACTATCCCAAATCCTTGTATTTAAATCCTTAACATTATTAGAGTGTAATTGCCAAATCCATAACATTTCTTCAACGCAAGACTTAAAAGCTAAAGGTCGTTGAGTAGGAACTGGGAACTCCTTACCCACATCATAACGATTGACAACAGCAAACTTCTTAACAGTATGAGCATCTGAGCCATCTTCCCACTTAGGTCTAACTGTTTCACCATCAGAGACAATGCCACTATCTAGGATGCCCTCACACATAGATTTAAAGGTGTAATCAAACTTAGACATTTTTAATATACTCCCCCATACGAATAATAACATCTTCAGATGTATAGCCATCATAACCTGTAGCATTAGGAATTTCTTGTACATCATCAAATAAATTCCAATATTTATTTTTAATATGATATGAAATCTGACCATTAGGTAAATCAATGCCAACTAAGAACATATCATCATACATAGTGCCATCTTCATGTTTTTTAGTTTTCCACACATATACTGTTGGAATATATAGCTTGCACAACATAGCAAAAAGATATGTTCGATGCTCATACAAATCACCTATAGTATGATAACCATCAGAAACAGACTTATAATCTCCCATATCCATAAAAGCTTTATTCTTATTAGCTAAATCTTTTATATCTTTAACACCTTCTAAAATATCTTGTATCATATTACAATACCTCAACAATCTTATTGTTTTTCAATGCATACTCTTTCTCCATATTACACCCTTTAGAATGTTCCCACTCACCAGATAGTAATACAGTATCACACAAATCTAAAAGCTTGAAACATAGATTAATCCCTTTTTCATAATCAACAGCTTCGTACATAAAACCATAGGCATGGATAGGCGATATAAATGTCTTATCATTAAACTTAGAACACAATAACCTCATGATATCAGACACCTTATCATAGTTAGTTGATAAACCACCATATGGATGAGCAACATACACAATTTTAGAGTTTTCTAGCATAGTTTACACCTCATATTAAAAATACGAAATTACATACACTCCTATTATACAACAAATAATAAAAAAAGAGTACATGAATTATCATGTACTCATAAAAATCTATGTTATTTTGTAACCCTATGCAATATTGCTTTAACAACACAATAAAACGCATAGACTAAAATTGTAGCTAAAATACCTAAAATAAAAGGTAAACTAAATGCTAATACTATAAGATGTTCCATATTACCCCACTATTACAATTAATACACTAGATAAAGTGATAAATTTGAAAACACTAAAAACTAATTGTATATACCACTAAAATATGACTGTATTAACTGTAACTTATCTTTTCTAGACAACTTATTCTTGATATACCACTCTCTACTCATTGCTTCTTGCTTAGATGCGTATACCTCAGAATATACTAACACACAAGGCAACCTTGACCTAACATATTTAGCACCTTTACCACTATTGTGAGTCTTTAATCTTCGTTCTAGATTATTTGTATAGCCAGTGTACAATGTACCATCACTACACCTTAAAATGTATACATAAAAACTAGACACCACATAAATCCCTTACAACATCACTATACAAACTACGTCTCATACAATATCGTAAAAACTCATTCATACGATATAAATTTATTAGTGATACTATAGACGATATATCCTCTCTTGACAAGTTCATTGAAATAGGTGATATCTCAAAGTCAAATGACTTCATCTTCATAATCATATAATTATTTTCAAAAATGTTAAACTTATCAAGAATTGTAGGTATATATTTATCAATGATATCATCACTAACTAGCGAACCTTTTTTCTGAACAAGAGTATTATTACACATATCATACTCATAGTTGTTAGCAATCTCACTAGCCTTAGCCTTTAAGAACCTATAATAACCTCTTAGATTATCAGAACTATCACCAACAATGGCTCGATACTTAACAAGGTCAACAGGAGAAACACCATTAAATGTATCTCTAACAACATGCTCATCTACAATATCAGATGAATCTTTCCAAGAATCACCAACACCAACCTTACGAATGATATTTACAACAGCATAATCATTATCTCTAACTAACTGATACATATCTTTATCATTAGACAAGATGTATACATTTTTACGTATCTTATTTTTTCTACACAACTCAGAAATTTTTTCAACAATAGAATGTATACAATCATCAGCCTCATAGCTATCATCATAACAACTATATGTAGAAGTTATAAGACTAGCCATCTTAACAATATCACCTGTAGATGACTGTATTATATTTTTAACATCACTATGACTTTCCCTATTAGCTTTATAATTAGGATTTAATTCTCTTCTACTAGAATCAGAACCATCTAAACATAAAACAATAGATGGATTGTTGAATGTACCCTCTAAACGTGTTAAGAATTTTAAGAAACCATAGATATGACCTGTCAAAACAGTCTGACCATTAACATCCACAGACATATCTTTATATGCCCATGCATACCGATATAGAAAGTTAGACACATCCACAAGTAGTATTTCATCAGACCTAACTATCATCTGAAATAAACTTTCCTTAGTTAATGTATTCATATATTATCTCCTTGTATACTAAAACATACAAGTATTATAACATAAATACACATTAATTAGAAAGAGTCTACCATATCCTTAAATTCACTAACAATAGATTTAATCTCTTTTAAATCACGTCTAGTAATAGAATCAACAACACCATCAGTTAAAGCACCCATAGTGTATAAAGTAAATAATGCATCTACGGCATTATAATACTCACCAGTATCAGATAAAGTCTCAACACACTTTTGTAGTTTAGTAACTAACTTATCTTCAAAAGCATTTGTATTCAATGAAACTCTAGAGTTCTGTGTTGAAACATCTCTCTTAATTACTGGATTAATTGTTGACTGAACTTGTGTATAAGAATTAGTAAAAGGAACTTGACTTGAATCTGTACTATTAGGTATATGTCCAAAGGCTTCTTGAATACTATTTTGAACAACAGCATCATCTACCAATTTCATATTAGCTATACCATTCTGCTCGCTTACATGCTTAGCACCCTCACGAATAGCAGACAATATAGACTTACCACCACGATTAATATAATTCATTGTACGTTCCCCTACTATTTAACATGATTTAACTCTAGCTCCTCAATAAAGGAGAAAATAGATGCACATGAAAAATTAAAATCCTTAGTACCTTGTTTAAAGTCAATACCTAAGAATAAAGTTTTATTCGTATCTTTGTAGCACTCTACATCAACAACCCTGCTTTCCCTATTCTTAATGAAAGACTTAGCCAACTTTTCAATTTCGCTACCATTAATGTCATACTTAGATGTATTATTAATATTAAGATTTACTCTCCTAGTATTACTTTCATCCGAGAAAGACTCTAGCTCAGTATACACATGTAAATCATCTAACACATCGTACAAACGCTTAACGTAACTTTTAACAAAAGATGGAACCTCATTCTGTATTACACCCTCAAAAACAGGACTGCCATATGTTTCTAATACATTAGACATTAAAGACACACATTCATTAAATAAATCTGTACCCTCAACAAAAATGACAACACTAGAAGTATCATCAATCTCTTCTGTAGTTAACATATCTAATACAGTAGATTTATTCCTCTTTTTAATTTTTAAAATACCACTCTTAACAAACGTAGCTAAAGTAGATACAAAATCTAAACTAATACCACCACATCTATGCCAAACACTACGAAAATTTCCCATAGACATTGGTAACTGTGATTTAGTAACAGCTATGGAATAAATCATAAAAAGTATCCCATATATCTCATCATTATCAGACAAACCTAATTTATAAAATGTACCTGACAACTTATCAATCTCATTATCAGGTACATTTACTTTATCTGATAGGATAAGTTTTAATGTATCACTCAAATACAACTTACCCATACTCTATATCCTACCTATTAAAGAATAACTACTTGACCACTAGATGCTTTATCTAAATCTTCAGAAGAAACTTCAAAACCTTGATTCAAAAGCATTGCTCTTGCACGAATCCTGTTACCCATTTGTAACTCACGACCTTCAGATACTAGACAATAACCTTTACCAGACTTGAAAGTTAACATAGACTCAGAAACCTCTTCGTCTTTATCTTCTTCCTCGTCATCGTCATCATCGTCAGAATCGTCAGAATCGTCATCATCTTCGTCTTCGTCAGAATCTTCTTGAATTTCTTCTTCATCTTCCTCAGAATCTTCGTCCTCTTTTACTGTTTTACGTTTTTTAGCTTCTTGAATTTCTTCTTCGTCATCACAATCTTCACAATCGTCAACAACACCCTCAGCTACACAACGTGAAATGAAAGATTCAGAAACAGTTAAGTTAGAGAATACTTCTACACCATCACGTGTTACAGTCAAGAAACCATCTTCATAAGAAAGAACATCACCATCTTCTACATGGAAGATAGTGCCATTAGCAGAAATATCGAAACCTTCAACAACTACAGACTCGTTGGCTTTCATTGCTTTTTTACGATTTTTCTTAGCCTTAGCTTTACCTTTTTTAGCTTTCTTAATGTTCTTTTTAGATGCTTTAATTTCAGCGGCAGTCCTACGAACCAATTTATCGCCTTGAACTTTCCACTTTTCACCTTTTTCTTTAGATTTTAAAAGAAGTTTGGCTTTTTTTGCATTGATTTTACGCTTTTTACCACCTTTAAAGGAAACTTTTGCACCTTCCTCTACATCTTCTTCCTCGTCATCGAAAAGTTCTTCTACATCTTCAACAACAACTTCATCAGCACTATCAACAAACGCTACGAAATCTTCAGCAGAAACCTCTACTTCTTCATCACGCAACTCACCATCAGCATCGTAAATATTTACAATACAAGGTTCACCATTTGTTACCAACTCTACAATCTCATCTTGATTAACTTCATAATCACCCAAAGTTGTATCAACAGTAGCAAAATAGAAAGAACCCTCTTCTACTTCCTCAAACACGTCTGTATTACCAGCGTCTTTTTTGTCAGCATCTTTCAAGGCTTCATTTACGCTTTTAACAATGCTAGATACAGTAGATTCAAACAATGCAGAACCAACCTCAATACCTTGCATTTCTAATTCGTCAGCAATCAAATTGCTAAGTTTTCTTACTTGCCTCATTTATCTAGGAATCCCCTTATTAAAATAAATACTATATTAACTATTATTATGTATAATGCTATACTATTATAAACCTAAAGTCTTAGCATCTCTCCTAGCTTGAATAGATTTTCTACGTTTAGTACATGCCTCATCAGTATGTGCTTTTTTACGTGCTTCAGCCAAAGCTTTAAGCTGTGCAGATGTAACGTGTTTACGTTCACCCCTACCAACTTTCTCTACTAACTTACCATCTTTATAAGCAGTATACTTTTTACCCTTAGCATGAGCCTCAGAAACAATCGCAGAATGAGTATGACTACCATTACCACCACTAACAAGATTACTATATGTACGTAACCTCTCTTCCAACTCACTTAGGTCATCTTTAGCCAATAAACCATTACGCACGTAACTACGTAATGCATCTAACTTACTATCGATATCGTCTTTAGATTTTAAATTGAAAGTAACATTAACATTATTATTCTTTCCCCACACGTTAAGGAAATGCCCAAATTCGGAGTACAACCACCTAACTGGTTGACCACCACCAACACCACCTAATAATGTAGGAGTATCATCCCCATAAGGAGAATTTGTAAATCTCATTAATATTAACCTTTCTATCTATACAAGATACTAGCCTCTCATAATATTCCAATAACCAAAGCCACCATCTTCCAATCGTTGCTCTAATTCTTGTTTATCTGTATTACCCTCATTTATCAACTCATCAGATTCAATCTCAAATACACCACTACTGATTTTATACTTAGAACGTATACGTCCCTCTGTAATTTTTACCATAGCAAGTGTATAATCACGAATCCACTGTCTCCAAAATGAGTTTTTAGCTATATCTTCAAAAGTATTACTAGATTTAACATACTCTACTGTTACAAGTCCACTGAAACCATCAATATATAACTTGTTGTCTGTAGGGTCTAAATACCAATCATTTGTCATCAACATATTCATCTCAGACATAGCACCAGAAAAGGCAACATAGTTGTAAATACCTTTAAGGTCTCCACCATTACCTAATGCTTGCATACCACGATACTGACACAGTTGATTACAAATATCACACCCACTAAGACTTAGGTTACATCCACCACCATCTCTATCAGGATTGGCAACCAATTCAGCATTACTGTTACTAGCACCACTACCAACACCATTATATATCTGCCTAACAGCTTCCATATCATACCCTGTAACATCAACTACACCATTAGCAACATTAAATGTTGCCAAATAAGGTAATGATACTTTACTCTCACATCTCCTAGTAGAAAAATCTATTAACTTATCTATTTGACGTTGAGTGATATATAGAGTGATTACAGGGTAGCCTAAAGCCACCATACAATCCTCTATAATATCTCGTCTCTCTTTTGAAAGTGATTCCATGTAGTCATTGCTAAATGAACTACTATCTACAAGTAAATTATCATCAATCCTACTCATGACTACTCACCTTTCAAAATATTATTTTTTGTTTTGAGCAGATAAAATCATCTCTTTAACATCTGCTTTTTTATTAACACTATCAGCATCTACACCAACTTCTTTTGCTGTAGCTTTCAACTCTTTTAGTGTTAATGTATCAAGAAAATCAGCTGTGAATTTTTTAACTTTCTCTACTTTTTCAGTAACTTCATTCACAGTATCCTCTACAACATCACTAGCAATCTTACCTGCATTATCAGATACTGACTTAACAGCATCTTGTGTTTTAGTAGAAACAGCTTTAACACCTTCTACCACACTATCAGCCACTTTAGATACATGACCTTTTAAATCTTCTTTAGCTTTGTTAATATCATCCAAAGTACGTTGAGATAAACCAAGTTCCTCAGAATTTTGAACGATAATACCAGCCCTAGCATAAGGTCTAAAGAAACCAACCTTGTCAATGCTATCTAAAGGTTTTGCTTCCTCAGGCTCAAAAACCAAAGTGCCATTGTAGTTATAATCAGGAATACGGATTGTGTTTTTAGTTGTATTTTTTAACTCTAATCCCATTATATCTCCCATTCTTCATCTAATGTAAAATAAAGGATATATAGGAATACTCATATAGAATTCCCATACATCCTCAGTAAACATATACCAATCTACAAAAACTAAATTAATATACCCACTCTGTTATTTTACAAACTCTAAATTTAATATATCCAATACTATATATAGGTAACATTAAATTTATTCTACGTTTTTATCACTTCTCCAAATATAAGTAGCTTGTCCACAGTCATACACAGGTAAATAACCTCTATCTAATATTAATTCCTCATTAGAAGTGCCTTTGCCATGATTCTCTTTAAATAATCTATCATAACCTTGCATACGTAATAAATTATCTGTAATATGATTATCTTCTTTTATACTGTACCAATGACAAGACGGACTATTTATAGTATCTATTTTAAATCCTAACATATCATATACTTTACCACTAAATTTAGATGTATCACAATATGAAACAATACTATTAGGTTTATAGTTATCTACAAAGTACTTAAATAACTTATTAGCACCACCAACTACATTATGACTAGCACAATACCTTAACAACTCATACTCATATTTTTTATTATATCTAGGTTTACCAAATGTCATTAATGATACTAACTGATTATTATAATATAAACCCAATCTAATTGTTTGATTATTACACTTTCCCTGTAAATGATACACCATAAGATACTGATTACACTCTGTAATATCAACTTCCCTAATATCGCACTTTCGTGCATAAACGATTTTCTGATTTTTAAGTAAATTGATTACTTTACTTTTATCATCCCAATCAAATACATGTATTACATTATACCCATTATCTCTAGCACAATTAGATTTATCTCTATGATAATACTTATCTTTAACAGATTTATCACCATAAGGACTAAATCTAGTGTTATGAGTAGCAGTAGGATTTATCTCTATAAGAGTATTTCCAACCTTAAAATCATAAGAATACTTACTACATCTAAACTCACGCTCATATGATATGTTATTATTATCTAACAACTCAGCAAAATCACGATTAGGTTTACTATCATTAGCCTCACACCACTCTTTAGTTAACATAAAGTAGTATGGTACTCCATACCTTTCCATGAAAGTATCACGTACCTTATCTCTAACCTCTTGACACTGAGTAGGATAATCTACACCTAAATTCTCTCTGTTAGTCTCTCTTATCTTATCTTTAACAACATCTAACTGAAAAGGATTGTCTACACCATACTTAGCATTATAATTATCCCTAAATTTAGACT
>ERZ773212.10-NODE-10-length-110113-cov-5.109097_pt1 | contig 110113 bp, 78 predicted proteins | sample MGYA00581005_ERZ773212 | MGnify/ENA primary metagenome ERZ773212 (study PRJEB29015, sample SAMEA2738154) | human oral metagenome | biome: human oral; feature: human-associated habitat; material: saliva | place: China | collected 2196 ... | reverse complement strand
GGCCGGAACCGCCGGTCTGCTTCTTATGGGTGTATTCGACATTCATCACAGGCTTGCGGATCGTCTCGCGGTAGGAGACCTGCGGGTTGCCGACGTTGCACTCAACATGGAACTCGCGGCGCATGCGGTCAATAAGGATGTCGAGCTGGAGCTCGCCCATGCCCGCAATAAGCGTCTGGCCTGATTCTTCGTCAGTTGTCACCTGGAAGGTAGGGTCTTCATCAGACAGGCGCTGCAGGGCAATGCCCATCTTCTCCTGATCGGCCTTGGTCTTAGGCTCGACTGCCACCTGGATAACAGGCTCCGGGAAGCTCATGGATTCAAGGACCACAGGGTTCTTTTCATCGCAGAGCGTATCTCCGGTAGTGATATTCTTCAGGCCGATAAATGCGTAAATGTTACCGGCGGAAGCCACATCTACAGGCTCTTCCTTGTTGGAATGCATCTGGAACAGCTTGCCTACACGCTCACGCTTGTCTTTGGTGGCGTTGAGGATGCTGTCGCCGGGATGGATCTCACCGGAATATACGCGCACATAGACAAGCTTGCCGTAGAACGGATGCGCGGCGATCTTGAAGGCAAGCGCAGCAAACGGCTCATCTGCGCTGGGCTTGCGGTCGATCTCAATAGCCTCATCATGGATATCATACCCCTTGATTGCGGGGACATCTTCAGGGCTCGGCAGGAAGTCCACAACGCCGTCAAGCATTGGCTGGACACCCTTATCCTTGAAGGCCGAACCGCAATATACCGGATAAGCTTCTGAGCGGACCGTGAGTTCACGGATACCGGAACGGATCTCTTCCTCGGTAAGCTCACCGGCTTCGAGATACTTTTCCATCAGGGCATCATTGGCTTCAGCCGCCGATTCCATGAGCTCCGTACGGTACTCTTCGGCACGGTCCCTGAGCTCTTCAGGGATATCTACAGTGTCATAGTGTGCGCCAAGGTCAGAGGTATCGTTCCATACGTAAGCGACCATACGGACCAGATCGACAACACCGGTAAAGGTATTCTCTGCGCCGATAGGCAGCTGCATGACGAGCGGCTTGGCTTTAAGCTTTTCCTTGATGGTATCTACTGAATAATAGAAATCTGCACCGAGCTTATCCATCTTATTGATGAAGCAGATACGGGGAACGTTGTATTTATCAGCCTGGCGCCACACAGTTTCAGACTGCGGCTCCACGCCTTCCTTACCGTCAAAGACTGCTACTGCACCGTCAAGGACGCGCAGCGAACGCTCCACCTCAGCAGTGAAGTCCACGTGCCCCGGAGTATCAATGATGTTGATCTGATAGCTGTCCTTCGTATCATGTGACTGGCGGTTCCAGAAACAGGTGATAGCAGCGGAAGTAATAGTGATGCCGCGCTCCTTTTCCTGATCCATCCAGTCCATAGTCGAAGCGCCATCATGGGTTTCACCGATCTTGTAATTCACACCGGTGTAATACAGGATTCGCTCAGTTGTCGTCGTTTTACCGGCATCAATGTGAGCCATGATACCGATATTGCGCACATGGGCGAGATCTTTAAGCACTCCTTGTGCTTCTGCCATATTTACCTAACTTTCGTAAAACTTTTAGCTGGGATCTGCGGCAGGCCTGTACTCCAGGCCCGCAGGCACAACTACCAGCGATAATGGGCGAAGGCCTTGTTGGCCTCAGCCATCTTGTGGGTATCTTCGCGGCGCTTCACCGATGCGCCAAGCCCGTTGGACGCATCCATGATCTCATTAGCCAGACGCTCGGCCATAGTTTTTTCGCGGCGGGCGCGGGAGAAGTCCGTGAGCCAGCGGAGGGCAAGCGTATTAGCACGTGCAGGCTTGACTTCCACAGGCACCTGGTACGTTGCGCCGCCAACTCGGCGGGAACGGACTTCAAGGCTTGGGCGGATGTTATCAAGCGCGCGCTTGAGCACGGCAACAGGTTCCTGGTCAGTTTTTTCCTTTACCTGTTCCAAGGCCGTATACACAATGTTTTCAGCGATGGATTTCTTGCCGTCGAGAAGAATTTTATTGATAAGCTGAGCTACTACTGTCGAACCGTAGATAGGATCTGGCAGGAGCTGGCGCTTTTTTGCGGGTCCTTTACGTGACATATTTACTTAGCCCTCTTTGCTCCGTACAGGGAACGCCCCTGCTTGCGGTCTTTTACACCCTGGGTATCAAGGGCGCCACGCACAATGTGGTAGCGCACACCAGGAAGGTCCTTCACACGGCCACCGCGCACAAGCACAATGGAGTGCTCCTGCAGGTTGTGGCCCTCGCCTGGGATATACGCGGTAACTTCCACGCCAGAGCTCAGGCGTACACGGGCGACCTTACGCAAAGCCGAATTCGGCTTCTTTGGGGTCGTGGTATACACACGGGTGCACACGCCGCGGCGCAGCGGGCTGCCCTTTAATGCCAAAACCTTTGACTTTTTCGGTTTCGGCTTGCGTCCTTTGCGGACCAGCTGTTCTATAGTAGGCAACTGTTTCTCCGATTTCTAAATTCATTCTTTCGCGTGGCCGCCACACTGCAGCACGCACATATAACAAAAACCGCAGTCCCGGACTGGATCAGCCCAGACACATGCGGCCTTCAGGATCATATATGAAAGCCACAGTCCACCGGCCCGATGGCCCCCGCCCTCAGCACACGCCTGTTGCCAGGCTGCCTCATCAGGCCAGGGGATGCCCCGCTGCCGCACACCTTAACATAGGCATGCCAGCGGCACACACAAAAAGTAACTATATGACAGTCCTGAGACAAACTGCAGACAAACCAGCAGCCAGCCTCTACCCCTCAGATCATCCAGCCGCGTGCAGGCTTCCCGCACACTGCCAGCGCCCTGCACCTCTGCGCTATACAGCGGCGCTTTCGTCGTCTGTGCTGTGTTCCACAGCAACAGTGAGGCGGTTATCATCGAAAGATACGAACCCGTCCCGGACTGTAAAACGGTGGCTTTTCCCGTCAGTATCAGTGACGGTGATCAGACCGTCGCTCAGGATCGACAGGATAGGCTCATGGTTAGGGAGTATGCCCATACCGCCGCTTGTGGCGGGCAGCGACACATACGTAGCGTCCCCCGCCCATACAGGATGGTCGGAAGCCGCTATATTCACCCTGATCACAGGCTCAGTGCTGCTGGCCATTACTTGCCCAGCTCTTTCTGAAGGTCATGCCACTTGCGCTCGAGGTCCTCAATACCGCCGATACCGGAGAACGCCTGCTCGGGGACATTGTCATAGACGCCGTCGCAGATGCGGGTAAATGCTTCGATCGTTTCATCAGCAGGGACGTATGAGCCTGGGCGCCCGGTGAACTTTTCTGCTACATAGAAGTTCTGGCCTAGGAACTGCTCAATGCGGCGGGCACGGGCAACCGTGGTCTTATCCTCTTCGCCAAGCTCATCAATACCAATCAGGGCGATGATGTCCTGAAGCTCCTTATTGCGCTGGAGGATAGCTTTCACACGGTTGGCGCATTCGTAATGCGTCTGCCCGACATAGCGCGGGTCAAGGATGCGGGATGTAGAGGACAGCGGATCCACAGCCGGATAGATGCCTTTGGATGCGATATCGCGTGAAAGCTCGGTGGTGGCATCCAGATGCGCGAATGTTGTTGCAGGGGCCGGATCGGTATAATCGTCTGCAGGCACATAGATAGCCTGGAGCGATGTGATCGAATGCCCTCGCGTAGATGTGATGCGTTCCTGCAGGGCCCCCATTTCATCAGCCAGGTTCGGCTGATATCCCACGGCTGAAGGCATGCGCCCGAGAAGCGTGGATACTTCAGATCCCGCCTGCGTGAAACGGAAGATATTGTCGATGAACAGCAGCACATCCTGGTTCTGGACATCGCGGAAGTACTCAGCCATGGTCAGAGCTGTCAGAGGGACACGCAGACGGGTCCCCGGAGGTTCGTCCATCTGCCCGAACACAAGCGCAGTCTTCTCCAGGACGCCTGCATCCTCCATCTCGCCGATCAGGTCGTTGCCTTCACGGGTACGCTCGCCGACACCGGCGAATACTGATACGCCGCCATGGTTCTGCGCTACCCGCTGGATCATTTCCTGGATAAGCACGGTCTTACCCACACCGGCGCCGCCGAACAGGCCGATCTTCCCGCCCTGCACATAAGGGGTGAGCAGGTCGATCACCTTGATGCCTGTCTCGAACATCTCTGTTTTTGATTCGAGCTGGTCAAAAGGCGGAGCTGCGCGATGGATAGGCCAGCGCTCTTTTACAGTAAGCGCTTCGCCTTCCTTACCGTTAAGGATATGCCCCGATACATCAAAAACGTGGCCAAGCGTAATATTGCCTACCGGTACTTCGATCGGCCCGCCGGTATCGGTCACTACAGCGCCGCGCACCAGGCCGTCCGTGGGCTTCAGTGCTACAGCGCGTACAATGGAGTCCCCGAGGTGCTGCTCAACTTCCAGCGTGATAGTCGCACTGTTTTCGCCCTCAACTGTCCCTACTGCCGGGATCTCAACAGTAAGTGCATTGTATATATCAGGCATATGCCCGATGGGGAACTCAATATCGATCACTGAGCCCTGTACACGGGTCACACGGCCTTTAACGGCCTCAGATTCATCGATCTTTTCGGCCTCGTTAACCGCAGAAGCATTATTTTGTGGCATTGTGCTCCTATCCTTATTATCTTGTTTCGTTCTTCAGCGCATCCGCGCTGCCGACTATTTCAGTAAGTTCCTGCGTGATCGAAGCCTGACGTGATGCGTTAAGCTTGCGTGTCAGTTCATCGACCAGTTTCCCGGCGTTATCTGTTGCCGTATGCATCGCATTCTGGCGGCTTGCAGTTTCTGAAGCAGCAGCAGTGAGCAGGCATTCATGGACACGCGACTGCACATATTTCGGCATGATGCTGTCCAGTACTTCTTCGGTGCTGGGTTCAAATGAATACAAAGGCGGGGTTGCCAGTACATCATCATCCCTCCGCAGGGCTTTCCCAGGACTGCCTGTACTGCCTGGCTGCTTCTCAGCGGAAGCACTGCCAGCACTATCATCCCCGCTGTCATCCAGTACTTTGACTTCAACAGGGAGCATCCTGAGTATCCGGACTTTCTGCACGACCATATTGATGAATTCAGTGAATACAATATAGAATTCGCTCACGCCGCCGGCAGAAGCGGGGGCCATATATGTGTCGAAAAGCGCTTTGGATATGCGTGCTGCCATTGCTACAGAAGGCGCATCGGATTCGCCTTCCCATGTAGCCGCCACTTCACGGTTGCGGTACTTGTAGTAGTTCACACCCCGGCGCCCATAAACAAACAGCTCAGGTTTCCTGCCGTCAGCCTCAAGGCGGTTCAGCAGCTCCTCCGTTTCCCGGATGATAGAAGATGTATATGCCCCCGCCATGCCGCGGTCTGAAGTAAGCGCCAGTACAGCTACACGCGGATTACTCTCTTTTTTGCCCAGAATGGGATGCTCAATATTTGTATGGGCTGCCAGTGACCGGACTGCATCATAGATAGCATCAGAAAAAGGCTTCGCAGCAAGCGCCACATCGCGGGTTTTCGCGATGCGCGACGACGCGATCATCTCCTGGGCGTTGAAAATCTTTTTCAGCGACTCAGTAGATGCAATGCGTGATTTAAATGCGAGCTGTGATGCCATACTTATTCAGCTTTCCTGCCAGACTTGCCTTCTCTGCCCTCGCGCTGTGAATTACGGCTATCGCCGCCATCAGCAGGGTCAGGCCTGTCAGAAGCACGGCGGGCAGAAATCACTTCCTGCTCGACTTCGGTCGGCTCAGCAGCCGCAGTTTTCATATTGACCAATGGTGTCCCGTCACGCCTGACATAAGTCTTGCGGAAAGCCTCAACCGCATCATCAAGCTTCTTTTCTGTCTCATCAGTAAAGTCGCCAGTCTCGCGGATAACTTTCAGGATATCGGTATTGTGGTCAACATAATCAAGCAGCCCGCGTTCAAACGGGAGGACATCAGAAAGATCAAGGTCATCAAGCTTCCCATGTGTCCCGGTCCAGATGGAGACTACTTCCTGCTCGGAGGAGAACGGCGAGAACTGGGGCTGCTTCAGCAGTTCCATAAGCCGGGCGCCTCGTGTCAGCTGGGCTTTCGAAGCAGCATCCAGGTCAGACGCAAACATTGCGAATGATTCCAGCGAACGGTACTGCGCAAGCGATATCTTCAGGGTACCGGAGACTTTCTTCAAAGCTTTGGTCTGCGCCGCGCCGCCTACACGCGAGACAGAAATGCCTACATCCACTGCAGGGCGCTGGTTAGCGTTGAACAGATCGGACTGGAGGAATATCTGCCCATCCGTAATGGAAATAACGTTTGTCGGGATATAGGCAGATACATCATTAGCCTTGGTCTCTATGATAGGAAGCCCTGTCATGGAACCGCCGCCCAGATCGTCAGACAGCCGCGCACAGCGTTCCAGAAGGCGCGAATGCAGGTAGAACACATCCCCGGGGTATGCTTCACGCCCCGGCGGACGGCGCAGGAGCAGGGAGATCGAACGGTATGCCTCAGCCTGCTTGCTCAGGTCGTCGAATACGATAAGCACGTGTTTGCCGTTATACATCCAGTGCTGGCCGATAGCCGAGCCGGTATACGGCGCAATATATTTGAAGCCTGCCGAATCAGAAGCGGGGGAAGCCACGATAGTCGTATATTCCATGGCGCCGGCATCTTCCAGCGAAGCACGCACAGCAGCAATCGTAGAGCCTTTCTGGCCGATAGCCACATAAATGCAGCGCACCTGTTTCGACGGGTCGCCTGACTCCCAGTTCTTCTTCTGGTTGATGATGGTATCGATCGCTATAGCAGTCTTACCGGTCTGGCGGTCCCCGATAATGAGCTGGCGCTGGCCGCGCCCTACAGGCGTCATGGCGTCAATAGCCTTGATGCCCGTTTCCATAGGCTGGTCAACAGGGTGGCGGTGCATCACATCAGGTGCCTGCGCTTCAAGGATCCTGCGGCCTTCAGATTTGATCTCGCCAAGCCCGTCGATAGGATGCCCGAGCGGATCAACAACGCGGCCAAGGTACCCGTCGCCAACAGGAACGGAAAGCACTTCCCCTGTCCTACGCACCTCCTGGCCTTCCTCAATGCCTGCAAATTCGCCCAGGATCACTACGCCGATCTCGCGTGCATCAAGGTTGAATGCCAGGCCGAGAGTGCCGTCTTCAAAAGTGAGAAGCTCATTTGCCATACATCCCGGCAAGCCTTCTACCTGGGCAATACCATCGCCGGCGGTCTTGACATAGCCGACCTCCTGGGTTGGAGCTGCCGAAGGCGTGTATGATTCGACAAAATCGTCAAGCGCCTGGCGTATCGCAGCGGGATCGATGGTTAATTCTGCCATTGATCACTCCTTTTCTTACAGCACCTGCTGCAAATGATGCAGCTGTGCCACAACTGTTGTATCTGTCACTTCTGCCCCAACCTGGATGCGCAGGCCGCCGATAACGGTTTCGTCTACTACCGAATTGATATGGACAGGGTGATCAAGTTTGAGTGTATAGAGGTTCGTAATACGTTCTGTCTGTTCTGCGGACAGCGGCACTGCGGAGGTCACTGTAACGACTTCTTCGCCGCTGTGCTCGGATATCTTGTTGATCAGCCAGGACAGGGTTGACAGGAAACGGCGGTTCCTCAGGTCGCGGGTGGAGTGCTCAGCGAGTTTCATGGTGATTGGGTCAAGGCTGTTTCCGCGCAGAAGTGTCCGCAGGCATTCCACACGTTTCCCGGCAGATGTATAGGTATCAGACAGATAGGAACGGACGGCTGTAAGGTTCAGCACAGCCGAATGGATCTTCGCCAGTTCCATCGCAACTGTGCTTGTTTTGCCTTCCGCATCGGCCTGATACAGGATAGCGTCAATCGCCAGGTCCTCAACACCGTTGGAGATGTCGTAAACACGGCTCCACTGGCATGCTACAAGCGCATCCAGTATCTCCAGCGTTACCGGCTGCACTTTGCCGGACACAATCGCCCGCAGAAGCTTCTGCTTATCAGAAGCGGGACGGGACGGATCGGTCAGCGCACGCTCAAGCTTGCCGTTCGCGTCAAGCACCGAAGAGAAGCCGAAAAGCTCATCAGAAACCTTCCCGGCATTGGCCCCTGCAGCTTTGAGCACCGGTGCGAACTGTTCCCGCACCTCATGGTCAGCTGCTAATGACATTTCTCCGTGCATGCGTCACCTCCTTGCCTTTATCCGCAATACTCACTTGCGCTTCCTTGAGTCCAATTCCTGTGCCCGGTCCGCCTTACTCAGCGTGATCTGCCTTATCTGTTTTTTCCATTGAAGAGATCATGCTGTCGATCATGGAATCCTGCACATCACCCTTCTGCAGCTTAGTGTCAAGTATCTTTCCGGCGAGAGCCGTAGCAATAGCGCCGACCTCGCTTTTCAGGCTGACCAGTGCCTGCTGCTGCTGGGATTCAATAGATTTCTGAGCATTATCAGCTATCTGCTGTGCCTCAGATTCAGCACGCGAACGCGCATCTGCAATGATATTCGTTGCCTCAGCGCGCGCATTATCGCGGATCTTGGAAGCTTCTACCCTGGCGTTCTTCAACTGGCCTTCATATTTCTCCTTAGCTGCCTGGGCATCCTTATTCGCCTGCTCAGCTTTGGCAATATTGCCTTCAATCCTGGATGCACGCTCGTCAAAGATCTTCTTGAACCGCGGCATGAAAAATATGAAGAAGAAAACACCAAGGATAATGAGGACTACAAGTGACCAGAACATGTCATACGTTTTCGGCAGGAATAGTTCGATGCCGTCAGCAGCCATAGTAATCACTGTTTACCTCCTTTACCTTTACTGTAGATCTTCGTTCCAATGCTATTGCCTGTTCCCATGGTTGAGGGAACAAAGGCTACCTGGCCATCATGAAGGCCACGAACCCCAGCAGGCCAAGGACTTCGACCACAGCGAAGCCGATGAAAACAAGCATATTGATCTTGCCGCTGGCCTCAGGCTGGCGGGCGATAGATTCCATAGCCTTGCCGAAAATCATACCCAGCCCGATACTCGGGCCAAGTACTGCCATACCGTAGCCGAATACGCTGAAGTTACCGGCAATTGCTGCGAGTGTCACGAGATTCATTTTTCCTCCTTATTGCGACTGTCGCTTTAAGTTCCCAATCGGATGCCCTGCAAGTCCGCTGTTATGGACAGCAGCTTTCCTGCGGGTATTCCGATCTTAAGTTTCCTTAAGTCTGCTGTTTCTGCTTTCTGCTGTTATCTGTACTTGTTTACTTATTTTCTGTTTTCTGCTGCGCGATTTCTCGCTGTTTCCTATCTTAGTACCCGTTTAGTACCTTAGTACCTGGGCACCTTCCGGGTACCGTATCCCCGGCAGTACCACCGGTATCCGTACCAGCCGCGCCCATCAGGATCACTCAGTTTCCGGGAAGCTTGAATTGATATACACCGTGGTAAGGATCGCGAAGACGAATGCCTGCAGCAGCGCCACGAATATTTCAAACGCTGTCAGAGCAAATCCGCCGAGGAACCATGCCGCGCCGACGAGCTTGATCGGGCCTGCTGATGTTACCAGATAGAACTGCGTAAGCGCAAAACATATAGCCACAACCAAGTGCCCGGAGACCATATTGGCGAAAAGCCGCAGGGTCAGGGACAACGGGCGGAACACCAGGAGCTCAAGCAGCTGGATCGGCGCAAGGATGATGTATACCGGCCAGGGTACGCCTGGGGGGAACATCTCATTACGCAGGAACTTAAGTATCCCCTGCTCTTTATGGGCCGTCCAGAAATAGTTGACAAGGGTAGCGATCGAGAACATCAGCGGCATAGCTATTGTTGCCGTGGCTGCAATATTAGCCCCCGGTATGACCCCGCACAGATTGAAGCATGCGATAGTAAGGAAAAGCGATGCTACAAACGGCGTATACTGTTTGCCGCGCAGCTCGCCCATCACCTGATATGTGATATTGTTCTGTACGAATTCAAGAACCCCTTCAACTGCCGACTGCCACCTGCCGGGTATGAGCTTTGCCCTGGCAGCTGTTATGCCGAGCACGATCACGATAAGCGCGGTCATGATAAGGCGGACCATGATGATCCGGTTCATGGCAAAAATAGTGCCGGGGAAAAGGTTGACTTCAGGAAGGAAATCTTCCAAGCCCGGTATTTCAGGCTGAGCAGCAGCTAAAGTGACGGATGACTGGGCCGCCGTATAAGTACCGAGGATCCCTATCCCCAGAGAACCAGCCATATATCGCCTCCTTATTGCAAACTTGACTAACTATAGCCCAAAATCCCTAAAAAGGTAATTCAGGTGTTTGCCCAGCGTTTCGCACACAGGTGCAGAACTGCCGATGCAGAGGCAACGCCGCAGCGTATCAGTACAAAGGTGCACACAGCACAGCATTTTCGCTGAGTTTCGTACCAGGCTGCCGTCAGATGCGATGCAGGGCATGCTACAGAAGGTATTCCGCGCTTTTAATGCTTATTATAGCTCGCACCTTGGCCGAATGCAGCCCGACGAGCGCGACACGCGGCTTGACAAATCCCCATATCCCACTAAGGTGGTAGGAGCTGTTTTAAAACAGCCGACGCGGGGTGGAGCAGCTCGGTAGCTCGCTGGGCTCATAACCCAGAGGTCCAAGGTTCAAATCCTTGCCCCGCTACCAGTGCCGCTGCATCCACACGGAAAAACGCAGCGGCCTGTTCTATATCTATACCACCCATCCGTTTATACCATTCAATATCCAGCACCGGCTGTATCTTGCCCGTCGTCTTCCTGGCATAGCTGGGCTTTAAGTATCGCCCGCTATCCAAAGGTACAAACTATTAGTCTCTTCACAATCGCAGCCAGTGCGGCAGGTCTTCCTGTTAACCGAATACGGCAAAACAGAATTCATGGATCCCATTCCGGCAAGGTACAGGACATATCAGCAAAGTCCTTCAGCAGCCTGTTTCAGCTCTGAATAAACGCCTGGAAATCAGATTGCCGGAAAAGCCACGAGCGAAGCAATCTCCCGGCAGAATCACACTCATGTAGTACACTTGCAGGCAGACGGGCTTCACTGTATGCAGCACAACACCTGCACGTGTCCGCAAAACCATAATGCCGATATCAGCTTTTGATATTGCATTGAAAACAGGAATAGAAACAGAACTGACTAAGAGGAAGGCGTCATATGACTGATAGCTCACAGCAGAACACACCTATACAGCCTGAGCAGCAGGCCGGGCAGCAGTACAACGGAGACAACAGCCAATTCAGCCAGCCCGCATATGCTGTGCCGCAGCCGGAGCAGGGTTCTCCCTCCCCCGCACAGCCATATGTAAACCAGCCTTCCCCAGGCCAACCCTACCCTAATCAGCCATATTCCGGCCAGCAATCCCAGCCCGCTCAGGCGCAGCCTTATGTTGCCCAGCCGGCAGGCCCTTATTCCGGTGCGGCAGCCGGCCCCGCGGGAGCAGATATGGTCTACTGGGAGGCAAAAGGGTATTATTATGCCAACAATAAATTCCCCGCATCGCCGGCAGCATTCGCCGTTATCGGCTCCACCCTCCTGGTCACCAGGGCAAACTATTTCCTTATCGCTATGGGCCAGACGTTCGGCCTTCTCGGCGCTTTATTTCATCATGCCGCAGCGGGAGCTGTAAAAACTGCTGCGGATCCGGAGAAAATTATCCTCTCCGCTCCGGCCCAGAATATCCATAGCATTACCGTGCAGTCCAGCTTCACCAAGTCACCTGGCCTGCTGGTCACTCTGACGGATGGCTTCACTTTCCATATTGGCTCGAATTACCTGCTTTTCGGCGGCGCAAAAAGGGCGCTTGCGGCAGTCCGCGGCCCGCTCAGTGCAGCCAATCCTAACATCATTTTCAGCGATGGGAAGAATTAAACAATTAAACACAGACATCCTATTAAAAGGGAATAGCGAGAATTACAGAGGCTGTAATGGAATATCCGATGATATGTTCCGGTATAGCCTCTGCGCTCTGTCGGCTAATATAACAGGGTACGTTACCGCTTAAAGTCATTGCCTGCCTGATGAATATTGCTGATAATCACCATCGCCCTGCGTGTTGGTATCCGCATCCTGCCCGTCTATACCCGGCATACCCTCCGCAGAATCGCTGCCCTCGAAAAACTGAGCCGCCGTCCTGCCGGATCCATCTGTTGTTTCGGTCCGCGTCCAGCTGGATGTATGCCCGTCCGCATCAACGGAATAATGTGTCGTAGTAGTACGGCTGACCGTCCCGTCGCCGCCGGGGGTTCCATAACTTCCGTCTGTACCGGCGTCTGCAGTATCTGTACGGAATGCATCCTCATCATCCCCATTATCCCCATTATCCCCATCATCATCCTCATCGTCAGCACTGCTGCCGGCACTATCGCCCATACTTGCGGGATCCCCATATTCATACCTGTTTTTCCTGAAAAATGCGATCCACAGGAGGATAGCAATAATAACTATCCCTGTAAGCAGGAAGGAAAAGTCCCATGAGCGCCTGATACCCGCTATAATCAGCCCGTCTCTTCCATACGTTACAAACAGAAAACGGGACAGTGCATAAACCATACCGCCCGTAATAATAACGGCACCTGCCAGTGCCACCCAGCTCTGGACTATGCGCTTACCCGGCCTGGTATACGGCTCATTTTGCCGGCGCAGGAGGATGTGCTTAGTGAGTTCCGAGTTGAACTGGCAGGCTCCCTCAAAAAGGCACAGTAAAACAACGAAAAATATAAACATCCCCCCTTCCAGGTTTTTGACTGAATCATACAGTGCCTTCATGGGGAAGAAGCCGAGAAGGCAAAGGGCAGCGGGGAAAGCAGTGCAGTACCTGCGTATACGGATAAGGGAATCAAGATTCTCCTGCCGGTCCGACACTATTGCTGCAATCTTCTGCGGGATCCAGCCGAAAAAGACTATCAGGGCTATGATCACTGCTATCCAGAAGAAATTAAGCCCTCCACCAAATACACGGTGGAAAAAGGAAGAAAGCCCGTCCCCCTGGCCTGCTGAGACAATACTGAAACTAATCATATTCCCTTCTTTCGTATGCCGTCGGTAAAAATCCGGAGCCGACGCCCGCAATTTGCCTGTACCGCCGCGGAACACCACCACTCGTACAGAGAGCGGCATACCCGGCAGGGCAGAGCCAGCCACGGCCTGTATTACAGCGTTATTTTAACACCGCTGTCAGCCAGCTTTTTGAAATTCACATCGTTATCGGGGATAGATACTACCTGCCTGATAAGCCGCGCTTTCTTCTGCTCATCCGAGCTGACTTCATCCGGGGTGAAGCTTTCGAGGATAGAGAGCAGCTCAGGATAGTATACTGAATCTTCCGCATATTTCCAGAAATAATCTGCATTCGCAGCGTGGCGGTAATGCCACGGCTTATGGAACAGGTTGTAGTGGATGATCTTCGGATGGTCTGACCCCGCAGTGCCGTCGGTCATCATAGTATTCCATTCGCGTGCAAGCAGAAGGATCCTACCCCGGCAGATCACGTTGAGGTAATCCTGATCTACCGCAGCACATTCTACGTGGTATTTTCTGAGCAGCGTTACAAAATGTTCGGTAAAATGCTCTTCCCGCATCGCCTTAAGGTTCATCAGGAGCATCCCTGAATTAATATAATCCCTGACCGGCATTCCAAGGGCATTTTCAACATAATCTGTTGTTTCTTTATTTGCCGACATGAATACATCATGCACGCCTGCCACCAGGTTATCCCCCAGGTCATATGAATACAGTTCTGCCACATCAGTATTTATTACGGTATCAGAGTCAAGATAAATGGCTTTATCGATATCGGGGAACATCTCCGGGATAAACAGGCGGAAATAGATAGTCATCGTTATGTAGTCCGCACGGAGCATGTTCTTGTCATCGCTTACGGAATCAATATAATCAGCATCCATAGGGTACAGTTCAATATCCACGTTGCCGGTAGCCATACTGGTGAGGTTAGTTTTCGATTCTTCGCTCAAGCCTTTGCCGACAATAATAATGCGATACCGTGTATTGCCTGAAGTATCCGTATGGCTGATAAGCGAAGTTAAGGCTACTGACAGGAATGGGACGTAACCTTCATCGGCAGTGAAAAATACCGGGACTGTTTTTTGCATAGAAGTACCTCATGCGTTGAATTATTGTGCTGCGAGGAGGCGCCAGGCCTCCTTCTCCAGACATTACCAATACACCAGCATAGAGCACGCCGCCAACAAAACAGGAGACAGCAGGGCGGGAGAAAAAGCCGGCCCAGGCATTAACACTGCCGGTGGTAAAACACGCAGGTACACATATGATTTGAGGCCCGGACGAAGTGACGCCCGGGCCTCAAATCTGCAGAGCCAGAGTTGCAGGAAAGTATTGCTGGCCTCACATATCGCTATCCGCTACCCTGCGTATGCTTCCTTCCCGCCTTTGCGGCGCAATGCGAGTATAATCCCCGCAGCAAGAAGGGCTGTTCCTGCGATTGTTATGGCCCATAGGCCTGTGCCTGTCCTGGCCAGATGTGGTTTCTTCGGGGCTGGTGGCACTGTTGGAGGAGTAACCGGCGGCGTTGGAGGTACCACCGGGGTATGCGAATTCGTTATCGTAAACCCGGAGGCCATATCACCGGAGATCGTCGACGTATACCCGTGCGGAACGCTGGTTTCTTTCACTGTATAAGTGATGGCTTTGCCGGCAGCATTCTTATCCAAACCACTCCAGGTATACTTCCAGCCGTTAGCCGCATCCAACGTGACAGGATCACCGGAAGCTTTCCCGTTAGCATACAGCTGCACTCGGATAGAAGACGGACGCACCCCATCTTTATTGTCCTGGTCTTTCCACTTTTTCTCCACGGAAACAGAGGTTTTCTCTGTCTTGTGGGTATTAGTGATAGCCGTACCATCAATCGTGGTCTTATACCCCTCAACAGGCTGTTCAGACACCGTATAGGTTATCTTCTTGCCATCCTTAAACTGCGGAAGGCCTTCAAACGAATACTTCCAGCCATTAGCAGCTGTGACGGCAGCTGTTTTAATAACCTCGCCATCAGCCAGAAGGTTCACCGTGATAGACTTCGGGCGCACACCATCCTGATCATCAGTATCATCCCAAGCCTTCACACCACAAACAGCAGTCACTCCCGGCGTGTGCTTATTCGTAATAATAAACCCGGAAACCGCATCACCTGCAGTCTCAGAAACATACCCGTCAGGGACATTGACTTCCTTCACCGTATAAACAATAGCCTTACCGGCAGCATTCTTTGCCAGATCAGACCAGGTGTGCTTCCAGCTGTTAGCAGCATCCAATGTGACTGGATCACCGGAAGCCTTACCGTTAGCATACAACTGCACAGACACAGAAGACGGACGCACCCCATCCTGATTGCTGGCATCACTCCACTTCTTTTCCACAGAAACAGAAGTCCTCTCCACTTTATGGGTGTTGGTAATATTGCTCCCGTCAACCGCAGAAGTATAGCCATCTACTGGTTCTTCAGCGACTGTATAGGCGATCTTCTTGCCGCCCTTGGACTCAGGAAGGTTCCCGAAAGAGTACTTCCACCCGTCTGCAGCAGTCACCGTCTTACTCTGGATTTTTACACCATCAGCCAGAAGATCCACTGTGATAGCCGCGGGACGCTTTCCGTCCTGGTCATTACTGTCATCCCATTTTTTCTCGCCGGACACTGATATCAGCTTTGTATTGACGGCATTCTTAACAACAGCCTTTGCATTGTTATTGAGGTCATCCGCTGTTACTTTTATAGGGGTGGTATTCAGCTGATACCCGGCTGGGGCTGTGACCTCAGTGATCGTATAGTCGTCACGGAGCAGGTTGCCGATGTGGCCGTTACCGGAAGCATCTGTTGTGATAGTGCCCACAACTTCTTTCGACCTGTCACGCACGACTTTGAATACAGCACCGGCAAGTGCAGCACCGTTATCATCCTGCTTATGGACCCCTACGGAATAGTTATATCCATTGGCTTCCCCCGATGCGGACTGCCAGATGAAGTTATTCGTTGACTTTTGTGTTTCGTTCAGCCCGACAGCCGTTTCCGATGCACTGTTCCTGAACGCCTCATGGTTGACAGGGTGATGTCCGATTTTGGCCTTATAGGAGATAAGGAACCCTTCGCCCTTGACATCGCCGAGGCTGATAGTGAATTGCGTATTGTCGGCATTGAAATTGATTTTCGCAGAGCTGGTTACATCCGTAGCATCCTTTATCTCCCACTGGTTCCTCTCATTCCTGATGAACCTGCCTTTCCTGATGTGGAAGCTTTCCGGGTCAAAAGTCATGTCGGGAGTAGCAGCAGTATCTGAAAGGACAACATTCTTCAGAGTCTCGCCTATAGCATTGATACGGACCCAATAATTGATTGCATCTGTATTTGCATCGGTGACCCAGCCCCATTTTGCGAGCCTTTCCTGCGGATGGTCGCCCCTGGGGCCTGTGAAATGGATCTTGCCGCCGTTGACGGGGATGCTTGTTTCGCCGACCTGTATACGGAAGGGGATGTCTGTTTGTGTATGTACTTTAGCGCTGTCTACTACAAATGCCGCAGTAATTTTCCCGGTGATATCAGAATTCTTTTCTACATAGTCTGTATATGTCAGGACCAGCTTCTTCAAAGTGCTGTCTATAACTGCATGCGCAACCACTTTCCCGTCCGCGGAATATACATCGAATGCAGATGATGTTGAAAAACGCAGCTGCTCAGGCAATGAAACCATACTGGTATCTCCTGCATGGATCTTGTTATTGGGCAGCTTGAAGTCAAGATTAAGCGAGTACGGATCAGGGGTAAGCTGTGTTGCCTCATTACCCTTGGAATCTGTAATCGATACTTTAGTAACTATATTGTCAGATATCACTGCTGCTGAAGCCGCAGTTTTCGGCAGGAGTGAAAGCATCATAGCGAGAGCTATCAATACTCCCCAGGCCAATGCGGACATATGTTTCAGCCCGCTGAACTGTTTTTTCTCCCCGGTAGGGCTCATTTCACAAGACCTTTCTTAGTAATTTATCTCTTTCTTGTTTATTTTTATTAATATTATTCTTAGCAATCTTATAAATTATTTTGTTATTTTATTTAGTTATTTTCTGTCATCCTGTGCATCACACTTCCGCCTGTAACGCGACGGCAAGTAAGAAACAGCGGCAACAGAGATACTTCACCTCACGAACCCGAAGTTGGAGGGGAAGGTACTGCTTAGCCATCTTCACATTGGAAGAATATAGCTCTTACAGACCAGTATCCCTAAATATTAATTTGTGACTAGTTTATTTTCCTCTTATCCCCAGACTACGACACTCCCAGACCAATCCGGTATTTTCCCAGTAATCTCACGGGATAAACCGGTAAAATGATCAGCTTTTTAGCTATGCATGCATGCTGGTGGTAAAACACGCAGATATGAAAAGAGAAATGGCAGAAAATCGCAGAAGTCGGTTTTGTATCTGCGTGTTTTACCACCAGCAGCCTGAGCATGGGGCAGCGGAAGTAATGAGAACATCACAGCAAGGGCAATAATGGCCCCTCCCGCCGCAACAATCCTCTGCGCGATCGCAGGGCAGCAGCCTTTCCCCAATGAATCTCATCTGTCAGTTTCTTTATCCCGTATTCTTTACCCCGTAATTCTTAAATTATCTTATTTTTCAATTTTTCCTGGCAATGCCCGCCTTACAGGTGAGTGCCTCACACCATAGGAGGATCAGGCCTGCAGAATTTCAGGTATTGGGAGAGATAGTATATCCAAGCGCTGTATATACATGCCGGAAGCCTTTCCCGCTATCCAAAACCCTGCTCTCATAATTATCCCCCGGGACTTCTGTCACGCTATTAAGCGTATTCATGTATTCTGGCAAGTTTTTACAAAGGCTTGCCGTCACAGCCATTCCCGCTTGCCTCCGGCGGTGCGGTATAATAGAATGATTTTATCTATAAATTCACAGGACAGTTCTGTTCTTATACGAATTGAGGTACGCTATGACGCAACCTATCCAGCCGCAGCCCCAGATACCGGGACAGGCACAGGGGGCAGCCTCCCCCTACGATCTGGAAGCCGCTATGTCCATACGGGGGCTGCTGAAAATATTCGATAAAAAAGTTGCTGTCAACAATATTGATCTTGATATCCCTACCGGTTCCTTCTACGCTTTAGTAGGGCCGAACGGCGCCGGCAAGACAACGACGCTGAGGATGGCAACGGGGCTGCTGAGGCCGACATCCGGCGGCATTGCTATCCACGGTACCGATTTATGGGGGAATCTCAACGACTGCAAGCATATGCTCGGCATAATGCCTGACGCAGACGAGCTTTTCACACGTTTAACAGGCCTGCAGACACTGGTCTATGCAGCTATGCTGCGCGGTGTAGACCGTGCAACAGCCAAGGCACGCGCCAACGACCTGCTCGCTGCCATGGACCTCACCGAATCAGCAAACATCCTCGTGCAGGATTACTCAGCAGGCATGACAAAAAAGATTGCTCTGGGTACGGCGCTCATCCACTCACCGAAGATCCTCATCCTTGATGAGCCGTTCGAGGCTGTAGACCCCGTATCTGCGGCGAATATCCGCCAGATACTGCGCGGGTATGCGCAATCGGGCGGGACAGTGATCATTTCTTCGCATGTGATGGCACTCGTTGAACAGCTATGCGACCATGTGGCCATTATCTCCGACGGAAGCATCCTGGCTGCCGGGACCACGGCGGAAGTAAGCGGCGGCATGTCGCTGGAAGACCGCTTCCTCAGCCTTGTTGGCGGGCTGCATGAATCAGATAACCTCGGATGGCTTTCCCAGAACAATCCCGCCGCGACGGCAGCAGCACAGCACCCTCAGGGAGGGCAGCCAATGCAGCCGATACAACCAATACAGCCCACGCTGCCGGCGAAGGATGGACAGCCGCCATACGCCCGGCCTTCCAACCCCGCCCAGCCGCTGGGCCCTCAGGCATAGGAGGCTGCACATGGAATGGCTTATCGTCCGGATGCGGTATGCGATGACCCTTGCCGGCTTCAAAAAAAGCAAATGGCAGGCTGTTGCTTTTATCCTGGGGGCACTCCTCGCTCTAGCCGTTATCGTTATAACTGCTGCAGGTTCGGTTATGGCGGGCCGGCAGCTCCGGCAGCCGCTGCTGTCCCCTGTCGCTTCAATGGTTACTGTCTCCACTTTTACCGGCATCGGTTTCTGGTGGCTTGTTATGACGCTTTTCATCAGCGGCCAGGGAGGATCCCTTGATATCAGGAAATTTGCCCGGTACGGGATCCCTGACGGGAAAGTCACACGGGGGATACTCCTGTCCGGGATGATGGGGATCCCCTTCATAACAACACTTATCTGTATGGTCCTTACCAGTTTCCTGTGGAGCAGCGCCGGCATTGGGGTCATGGCCGGGGCAGCAGCCGGAGGCATCCTCAGTGCAGTGACGGTCATTATGGTCTCGCGCGCCCTGGCACAGCTCGCAGACACCATAGTCACCACTAAGAAAGGCCGCATGATCCTTAACGGCATTGAAGTGGCCGTGATTATTGCCCTGTGCTATGTCCCTTCCTTCGGCGGCAGCTTTATATCAATGCAGCTTTCGGGAAAGACGCCGGAAGATATTATGCAGATATTCTCCGGCATACCGGCCCCCATCAGCGTACTCGGATGGCTGCCGTTCGGGGCAGGGGCAATGATCCCGAATGATATCGCTGCCGGCAATATAGCCTTATGCGTGCTGCGCATCCTCATAATGGCTGCAGTTATTGCTGTGTGCTACTGGATATACCGGTTCTGCCTGAAATACCGGGCAATAACTCCCCCAACTGCCGGAGCCTCCCATGCCAGAGGGCTTGGGGCTTTCAACCATACAGCAGACAGCCCCAGCGGTGCTGTTGTCGGGCGCCTTATTACATCATGGATGCGCGATGCGCGGTACCTTTCCCAGCTTATGTCAGTGATGTTTATCATTGTTGCTTACAGCGTTATGAGCATCGCCATGGGCCCTAAAGCAAATCTGACGTCCCTTTTTACCGCCCCGGTAGTCGGGTTTGTTTTCGGTACGGTTGAATTCAATAACCTTGCCTATGACGGCAGGGCCTTCAGCCTGTTTGTCACTTCAGGCGTGCCCGGACGAAACGAGCGCATAGCACGGCTCAGCATCAGCTCTGTGATCGGGGCAGCCCTTATGTTTCTCAGCTTTGCTATTACGCTTATGATCAACCCTCTGAAAAGGTTCACCTTTATCAACCCGGTCTCAGCATATACAGTACTGTTTGGGATTTCTGTCTGCCTGCTCCTGACGGGGCTGGGGATGAGCGCAGTCCTCTCCACCTACATTATTGCCCCTGTGCCGTCGGCTGACCAGCCGTTCAAAAACCCCCAGGGGCGTGGGGGGCTGAGAGCCCTTGTACCGCTGATCTTCATCCTTGTTGAACTGATACCGTGCATACTGCCGGGGGTACTGGGCTTCTTTGCCCTGCGCGACGGCAACCTGCTGTTCGCCTTGGCAAGCGGCATCCTGGCACTTGCTATTGGCGGCGGGATCTTTATGCTGGGGATAGCCCTGGGAGGAAGGTCTATTGACAGGCGTTCACCTGAAATACTGGTCTCCCTGGAGAATGTTGCCGCAGCAGCCGGCAGCTGAGGAAACGCCCCTCTTTGCCCTAAAAATATCTGATATCCAAATTTTCACAGGGACAGCCGTATCCGGGGCCCGTAAGCAGCAGGCTTACTGTTTTACTGTCCGGCCTACGGATACGGTTGCCTATATATCGTGTATCCGTACTGTTTGCATTACCTGCTGCTGCGGCTGTCAAACGCAGCCCTCAATGCCCACAGGATGCTGGACGCATCGATCAGTTCCTGGATAAGGGCGCCGATAATAGTCGGTATAACCCCGAAAGATGAGACGACCATAAAAACCAGGGCCGCTGCCAGCCCGCCGACAACTGCCTGCAGCATGATGCGCACAGTCCTGCGTGAAATAGTGATTGCCTTATTGATACCTGACAGGTCATCGTTCATGATTACGATCTGGGCAGTCTGGGAAGCAGCAGTGTTGCTCCCGTCTGTCATAGCGACACTGACGTCGGCTGCTGCAAGGACAGGGGCATCATTGACACCGTCGCCTACCATCATTGTAGTAACGTTTTTATCCTTGTCTGTCTTTTTAGCATATCGGACAGCATTATATTTATCTTCCGGAAGCAGGGCCGCACGGACATCTGTTATCCCCACATCTTCAGCTACCACAGCAGTGGACTCCGGCCGGTCACCCGTAAGCATAGTCACGTGTTTCACGCCCTGCCTGCGGAACTGGCTGATCACTTCCCTGGCATTGGACCGCGGCACATCACGCAAAGTGAGGCGTGCGGCAAGTTCGCCGTTGACTGATATATAAGTGGCCATCTCATCAGCTCTCAGGGGCGAAAAGTCCCCAGCAGTATGTGCACCCATAATATCTACAAAATCAAGGCGCCCAACGCGCACCTGATACCCTTCGATCTGAGCGCTGAGCCCCTGGCCCGGAAGCTCGCTCACATCGCGGGCGATCATGCGTTCCGTCCCGAAAAAGGCATCTTCGCGGCGTCCGGCAGCACTGATCCCCTTAGCCAGGATATGCATGGAGTATGCCTCTATCGACCCTGCTGCACGTATGATCCATGACCCGTTGATACGCCGGTCAGGTGCAGCCCATGACGGGAGGAGCTCCACTTGCGTCACCTGCGGCTGAGTGGTGGTAAGAGTACCCGTTTTATCAAAGAATACATGCGTCACATGCGTCAGGCTCTCAATAACCGACTGGTTCTTGATAATGATATGCGCCCTGGCAAGCCTGTTGGTGCCGCCCATGAATGCTACCGGGGCAGAGATAAGGAGCGGGCACGGAGTGGCAAGGACCATAACCTGGGTGAACCGTATGGGATCGCGCGTGATGATCCATGCAATAATACCGATGAGAAGCGCTGCTATAGTGAACGGGACCGCGATACGGTCAGCAAAACGGACGACCGGCGCTTTGGTCGTCTCGGCAGAAGCGACAAGGTCGATGATCTTCTGATACTGTGAATCCGCGGATACTGCAGTGACTTTCATAACCAGCGAAGTCTGCCCGTTGACGGACCCTGACATAAGCCTGTCGCCCACGAGGGCCCGCTGGGGCAAAGGCTCTCCGTTGATCATGGAAACATTCAGCTCAGCAAACTCTGTAAGGAGCTCACCATCCACAGGCACTGTTTCGCCGGGGCGGACAAGCAGCGTATCGCCCAGGCACACATCGGCCACATCCCGCGTCTGCCATTGGCTGCTCAAAGCCTCTTTAGGGTCTTTGAATTTTCCTGTGATAACATTTGCTGTCACCGGTGCTGCTTCTGCAAGTGCAGAAATGCTGTTTTTCGCACGGTGTTCGGCGAATGTCTCAATAACATCCCCTGTGCATACCATAACGCATAAGATCCATGCTGCTGTGATCTGTCCGGTTGCCAGCGTGGAGATCAGGGCAATGATAACCAGCATATCGGTACCGACGTTGCCGGATTTGAGGCTTTGCATGATATTGCGCATAACGATGCCCGCAATATATACAGACAGGATGCCGACAATAACTGATGCTGCTGTAATGAGGGCACGGCTATGCCCGGCCGACCCTGCCGCCCATAGTATGATGCTTATTGCACCCACCGCTACTGTGATGATCATATCCCGGTACAGGGTCCACATATGCATGAATTTTCCACCACTGAAGGGATTCCGCGCTCCCGGCTCCGGTTTCCCCACCGCAGGAGAAGGCGCTGTATCCTGCGTTTTCCCTGTACCGTGCATATTTTCTGTACCCCGGATATCCTGCCCGCTGTGCATATCCCGGATATCGCCGCCGGTGCTGCCAGATTCCATATTTCCTCCACTGTGCCCTGCCAATCTTAGTTTCTTCATCTTACCCCCTTTCCTGTATCGCGCTATGCGCATGCGCCGCGTCTGCGGGGGAAACTTCTGACACACGGGGCTACCGGATACGTGATGCTCCTCACACTTTGCCGGTCAGACGCAAAGCCAATAAAACCAACGAAAATCAATAAAAAGCTGTGCGAAAGGATTTCTCCAACAATCCTACACATTTTCCGTGACCACAAGATATGCATATGCAGGGCCGCAGGATACTACGTTTTTAGATCGGTAAAATTTGGAAAGAAGATTGCAATCCTGCAAATTACACGCAGGTAAGTAAATTCCCAAAAACACTATATCTAGTAATTTTCAATTAAGACACGTCTACATTTTGTGTCAAACACGTGTATCATCATATAAGTACCTCAAATTACATGAATGTGAGTAAGTAGCGTACAGACCACATCAGGTAAGGGAAATAACGGAAAGTAAGGAAAGATTGATATGGACCAGCTTGTAGCCGAAGAGACCGTAGTCAGGGAACCGGCAGTAACAGAATCCGTAAAGGTGGAAAAGCGTGACGGCCGTGTTGTGCCGTTTGATTCCGTCAATATTATCCACGCCATCAAGTCTGCTTTCAGCGCAGTCAATGCCGAAGTCGGCCCGGAAGAAGAGCGCGGCATCGAGCAGATGGCACAGCGCGTGGAATCTGCCATTACCGGCCGTTATAACGGGCCTGTACGTATCGACGATATCCAGAGCCTTGTAGAGCGCGAACTGGTGAATGACCATCTCTATGATATCGCCAAAGCATACACGTCTTACCGCCTTGACAAGGATATCAGGCGCGCGAAGGCATCTGACGTCAATGAAGCAATAAAGAAGCTCGTCAACAAAGATGAGAGCCTTGTCCGCGAGAATGCGAACAAAGACAGCAATGTCTACGCAACCCAGCGCGATCTGCTTGCAGGGACAGTCAGCAAGGCGTCAGCCATGAATATGCTGCCGGCCGATGTCGCCAACGCACACCTTAAAGGCGATATCCATTTCCATGACGCAGATTATTCACCGTTCACCCCTATGACGAACTGCTCGCTGCCTAATTTCGGCGATATGCTCAAAAACGGTTTCGAGCTTGGCAACGCCATGATGGATTCACCGAAATCGATAGGTACCGCAGCAACCCAGATCACCCAGATCATCAAGGATATTGCGGGCAGCCAGTACGGCGGCCAGACCGTGAACCGCGCTGATGAGATGCTTGCCGAATACGCAAAGCTTGACTACGCCAAGAACCTCGACACTGCACGCGCTATCTTCCCCGACGGGGAGGATATCAGCCTGGCACGCACTATCGTTGAAGGCTTCAAGAAGCGCGAGCCGAAATGGCTGCACTTCGAGAACCGCGAGCCGCTGCCGATGGATGAGCCTTTCACCAGGGACGCCGATGAGCTTGAACAGATCCGGGAGATCTATGCAAAGATCATGACCCGAAAGAACATCTATGACGCCATGCAGACTATGGAGTACCAGATCAATTCCAACCGCGTGAGCAACGGGCAGACGCCGTTCGTTACTGTCGGGTTCGGCCTGGGCACCGACTGGTTCGCCCGCGAGATCCAGCGCGCGATCTTCCTGATCCGTATCCGCGGGCTGGGCAAAGACCGCCATACTGCGATTTTCCCGAAACTTGTCTACACCGTAAAACATGGGCTGAACGATAAAGAGGGCACACCGAACTACGATATGAAGCAGCTCGCCCTTGAATGCTCGACCAAGCGCATGTATCCGGATATCGTTTTCTACGAGAATATCGTTAAGATCACAGGGTCTTTCAAAGCCCCGATGGGATGCCGTTCTTTCCTTAACGGATGGACTGACCCTGACACCGGTGAGGATGTTGAAGATTCACGCCTCAACCTCGGTGTGGTAACAGTCAACATCCCGCGTATCGCCCTGGAATCGCACGGTGACAAAGACCGCTTCTGGAAGCTTTTCAGCCAGCGCATGGAAGTCGCCCATGAAGCCCTCCAGTTCCGTATCAAGCGCTGCAAAGAGGCAACCCCCATCAACGCTCCGACCCTGTTTGAGCATGGTGCATTCGGGCGCCTGAAGCCGACTGACAACGTAGATGTGCTCTATAACCGCAGCCGTGCTACTGTTTCACTCGGCTATATCGGCCTGTATGAAGCAACAGCAATGTTCTACAGTAAGGACTGGATGACCGACCACTCATGGGATCCTGAAGGCAAAGAGTTCGCCCTTGAGATCGTCCGCCGTATGCATGATCTCTGCGTTGACTGGGATAATGCCGAGGGATACCACTATTCCGTGTATTCCACTCCTGCAGAAAGCCTGACCGACCGTTTCGCACGTATGGACAGGGAGAAATTCGGGGATATAGACGGCGTTACAGATCACGACTTCTATACGAATTCCTTCCACTATCCGGTATGGCTGCGCCCTACCCCTATGGAGAAGCTTTCCTATGAACGCGACTTCCCCTACCTGGCGAACGGAGGGTTCATCAACTACTGCGAGTTCCCCTCACTGCAGCAGAACCCTAAGGCGCTGGAAGCTGTGTGGGATTACGCCCATAACATCGGCATCGGCTATCTCGGGACCAACACTCCGATCGACCACTGCTTCGAGTGCGGTTTCGAAGGCGACTTTGAGCCAACGGAACTCGGCTTCAAGTGCCCCGAATGCGGCAATGCGGATCCCGAAAAATGCAACGTCACCAAGCGTACCTGCGGCTATCTCGGCAACCCGGTGCAGCGTCCTATGGTGCATGGCCGCCACGAGGAGATTGCCCATCGTGTAAAGCATATGGCAGGAGAAACCGGCCATGTTACCCTGAGCAACGGCACCGTTAAAGAATGGTGGGATGAAGCCAAGTAAGCTTTAGCAGGCGGCCCATAGTGCGCAGCAGGGAAATGCTGCTGCAGGGATCCGGCGGGCAGTGCAATGTCCTGTACTGCAGCCCGCTGTCCATCTGCTGAGGCGTATCCTGCTGAAACGTATGAGTAAGGCGGCCCCATTCCCAGGGCCGCCTTACTCATTAAGCACCAGGCGCACGGCACATCCAAAATGCTTACATACTTTACGCCGGGGCGGAGTACCCGGCACAGGCTGAAGCAGAGCCGAAGCGGAACGGACAGGGCATGATCAACGGAAGGCATACTATGAGCGGCGGATTCAGAAAGACAAAAGCAGATATATCGCTGCACGGCGGACGGATAGCGGGATCTTCAGGATCCGGCAAGCAGGTAGCTGAGGGGAGTCCGGCAGACGGAGACCCATCCCCTGCGCAGCCGCAACCCCATAGCTCCCATAACTCCCTTACATCCCGCAGACAGCACAGGCAGAGTTCCCATCGCGATTTTGCGGCAGGCGAGGAAGGGAGGGGGCCCTCAATACCAAGCCCGCTGACGAATAACCCGAAAGCCGGGCAGTGGGACGGGCGCAAGCTCAGCCGCGATATGGTTGCCGATTATAAACGTTTCGTTGTCACCGACGGAGAGGGGATAAGATGCTCGTTATACGTCAGCGGATGCCCTTTCCATTGTGATGAATGCTACAATGCTTCGATCTGGGACTTCCTCGCCGGGCATGAATACACGCCTGCGCTGGAAGACCGGATCATTGCAGATATGTCATTGGACTATGTCCAGGGCCTGACACTTCTCGGCGGGGAGCCTCTGCTCAACACCCCTATGCTCCTCCGGCTGACGAACCGCATACGCAGGGAATTCGGCCGTACAAAAGATATCTGGTGCTGGACCGGCTACACATGGGAAGAACTTATGCGCCCGGGTGAGACGGAGGATAAACTGGCTCTGCTGCGGAATGTTGATGTCCTTGTAGACGGCCGCTATATCAAGACCCTTCATGATTCGCTGCTGCAGTTCCGCGGGTCAAGCAACCAGCGCATTATTGACGTTCCCCGGTCCCTAGCTTCCGGGAACCTTGCCCTTTGGGATAAGGTCCATGACCAGGAGCGCTTCATCCCCGAAATATACGGTAAAGACCGCGGCGCAGCCGAAAACACAGAGAATAAATAAACCGCATACCGCCCATCAGGCCTGCACAATGCTGACAGGCAGCGGTGTGGTGAGATGGGGCGGAGGCTCACTACGCTTACCGCCGTATCTCACCTGTTATCTGTAAGTTGTACTGCCGGCTGTCAGGCCGTTTTTCAGCAGATCATTTCCTGCTGTCTTTATACAGTATCCGCCCAATAATAATTGCCATAACTGCAAATGCAGCCATGAGGATGCCGATAGCTGCGGCTGCAGATACCCCTGTGCCTGTTGACGCCAGTTTATGCGGAGCCTTAGGCCCAGGCCTGTCAACCGTTACCTGTTCGTGCTGGGCACCAAGCTCATGCGATGCCAGTATCTCGCCCCTGCTGTTCCTTACAGTCGCCTTCCAGTACGAGACCCCTGCTGTCGCAGTACGTGCCTGGGGGCTCTGCACTACGCAGGTACGTTCACCGCTTTCCCCCTCTGCGCCGGTAGCCCGCCTGCAGCCTTTAGGATCAATCGGTACGCGTACTTCATCAAGAAGTTTGCGGGCGCTGCTGTCCGGCCTGTTTCCGGGGACCGCATCATAAACCGTAAAAGTGATGTAAGCACCGTCATCAAAATCCCCCGTTACTTTCGCGTTGTCATAGAACGCTTCATTGGCCGAAACTGTGCCGCTGCTGGCCCATGTAGTGATGGATGCATGCTTATATGCCCCTTTAGGGCTGTTATACACCCGCACCATCTCCCACTCATCGTTATAGGCTGATGAAGCCGGAGCCACACGGCTGTCGCCCGTAAACGTATAAACAAATACATAGTAGCCGTGCTTTTTCGCATATATCCTTACAGGATTCCCATATGCGTCAGGGGCTCCGCCGCCAACCTTGATGCTGCCATTCTTAGCCGCGTACGTCCATGTCCCTATGAGTTCATGGTTCTCATCAGCCTGCGGGGTATCTGCGCTGGAAGGTTTGAAAGCCTCATCATATTTCTGGTCCCGGGTACTGCCGGACCAGTATACGCTTACCTGGGCAAACTTATTATCAGCCTCAAAACCGAAGGCCTTGTCCCCCTTAAAGTCGCCATGGTCTTCAGGATAGCCGGAAACAGTGATATGGTCAGTCAGCTGAGCACCTGCGGCCGCGGTATGCTCAGAAACCGTAGAATCGACACTGACAATATTCCTGTGGGCAACAGTTTCATTAGCTTCAAGGAAATCTGACAGGGCATCCCCTTTCAGCCACTGCTGTACATCCTTATCCTGCGCACTCTTCCTGATGGCCCATACCCACGTCCCGAAACCCGAATTACGTTTCACCGTATACGGCTGTGCGGCTGCAGGACCGGGGCCTGCCATAGCGGTAACGGCATGGGTCTGCCCGGAGCCGGTGAACGACGTATGCCCATATGCCGACGGTTTATATCCGCGGGCAGCGATCTGCCGCATAAACCCGTCAGCAGACATCCCCGCTGACGGCCGGATGCTGTTTTTCAGGTCATCCTGCGTCAATCCTGCAAAGTAATAGCCGTCAGCTTTGAGCTCTGCACCTGAGGGCCACTGCCCGGCACTCACGCCCGATGTAACGTTATCAATAATATGCCCTCCTTCGTTAACAGTACGTGACTCGGCAACAGTATGTACGGAAGGCTGGAACGTTTTCTGCACTTCAAGCGTGATGCCCCGGAAAACAGCTTCCACCCCTGTACCGGTCCTGAGATAATCCTGCCGGCTGTCCAGCCTGTCAAGGCTCCCCACACGGGACCGCGCCTCAACAGACACTTCCCCGTCACCGGTAGCAGTCCATGCTATATCAACGGGTTCATCCCTGCTGGTAACGGTTATGGTGCGGGAACGCACGGAGTCAAATTCGCCCGGCCCGTTCAGAGTAATGTCCATACGCACTCCCGCTACAGCTTTGCCATGCGCATCCAGTACCTGCGCGTGGAACACGCCTCGCCTGTGCGCTTCAGTGTATGAATTTTTAACGCTGAATGCTGATATATCTGCCGCTTCAGCTTCCGCCCATAGCTGCTCCATACGCACAGGGATCTCAGGATGCTCTTTAAGGAAATGTCCTCGCCTGTACGTCCACAACCCTTTGTCGCGCGCTTCAAAACGGTCCTTGATCAGGGCTGCGATCGCCGCATGGGTGATGCGGTCCGGCTCGTTGCGGTATTTTTCCGCAAGGTATGCGATCCGGCGCGTATCCGGCGTATCTGACAGAGGCGTGCTTGACGTGTACGAATACTGTTCATGGACACCGGTCTCTATGCAGTAAGTGTTGCGCCCCTGGCTGTCGCGGGCGATAGCCCCAAGATAATACGGCAGCCCGTCAATCGTCTGAGTGATGTAATAACTGTCCGCCGGCTTGTCCAGCTTGTGCGTAACCGCATACGCGAAATCAGCTTTAGCCCCTGAATAAGGGAAAACAGTGCCGGCAGCAAGTGCAACGCAGCACAAGGCAGCAAATACAGCGGCCAGAAAGCGCTTCCTGCGCATGGCTTTCTTCAGCGCTGCCGCCCTGTCCCGGAACGCATCCGGATTCCCTCTGTGCGAATATGTTCTGCGCATATTTCTCCTTCACATTTTGATTGGCTGCCTGACGGCAGCGTTGATATATCCCTGCGGTTCCGCATGAAACATCGGCCCGGACGGCAGTATGCATACTTCACGGCATGCATACTGCGCTTCATGCAGCAGCAGTAGGTCTACTATTGCAGGGATACGGCTTCCAGATAAATAAATATCAACGATGTGGCCGAATGCGGATAACACGCTTCATTTCCAACTTGCAAACACGTACAATAAATAGTAAGAAGTAAATGGTGACCGACCACAAGCTGCATCTCTGACAGCCCCCGGACTCTGGCATATGCAGAGCGGACAGGCATCATTTATCTGCCCGCGGCAGGCGTATCAGCAGGCGATGCCGGGGATACAGGCATGCGGCTGCTACAGGGTCCCTGCAGGACATACACATCAAATATTGCATGGAACAGTGCATATACCAGCGAAAGGCAGACCATGGCACACACAGGATCATCTAAAACCGCACATAAAAACAGAAAAAAGGCAACAGAAAAAACTGCGGTAAAGGCTGCATCCGCATCACAGAAGAAAGCAGCACCGCGCTCCTCAAAAACCGTGCCGGCTGCAAAAACCAGGACCGGGAAATCCGCGGGCCGCCCGTCCGCCCCACGTAAAAGCCCATTTTCACGTACCACCGGCAAAGAATTCGGCCGCATAAATATTATCAACGTTTCGCCCGCCCCTCAGAACGGTTTTGCCCCCAAAGCAGAAATCGGGGAGCTGATCACTGTGCGAGCAAATGTTTTTATTGACGGCCGCACAAAAGTTGGGGCAAGCGCAGTCATCTACACAAAAACGGGGACCGTATCCAGCCGCGTCCCGCTTACACTGACTGTCGCAGGCCTGGACCAGTGGGAGGGGGCGATCCGCATAGGCAAGGCCCAGTCCGCACTCCCCTGGCAGCCGGGTTTCGATGCGGTGTCGCGGAAGCTCGGTACATGGAAACTCGTTGTTGAGGGCTGGAAAGATCCTTATGCTACGTGGCTGCACGATGCACGCATCAAAATCGCCGCACATGACGACCAGGACAATATCCTTGAGGAAGGCCTCCGCCTTTTTGAACGGTGGTATGGAAGCGATGATGCGCATCTTATAAAATCCGAGCGCGCCATTCTCAATACTGCGATCAGGGCTCTGTCCGATACAGGGCTGCCGTATGATAAACGCCTGGCTGCAGCTGATAATGCGAAGATCCGCGCCCTGCATGCTTCCAAGCCGCTTCGGGAAGATATCACAGAATCCAGCCCCGTGGAGATCAGCGTCCAGCGTCCGCACTCGAGTTTTGCGGCATGGTACCAGTTCTTCCCGCGTTCTGAAGGCGCTTATGTTGATACGGATACAGGCGCAGTAGTCCAGGGTAATTTCAGGACTGCGGTCAGCGGGCTGGACAGGGCTAAAAGCGAAGGGTTCATTATTGTTTACCTGCCTCCGATCTTCCCCATCGGGATCACGAACCGCAAAGGGAAGAATAATGCCCTGACAGCGGCTGATGATGACCCCGGCTCCCCCTTCGGCATCGGCAGCAGCTTTGGTGGGCATGATACCCTTGACCCCCTGCTGGGGACGATGGAAGATTTTGAACAGTTCGTGGCCCATGCGCATGATCTCGGCATTGAAGTCGCGCTTGATTTTGCGCTCCAATGCTCACCTGACCACCCATGGGTAAAGCAGCACCCTGACTGGTTCCGCATCAGGCCTGACGGGTCTATTGCCTTTGCCGAGAACCCGCCGAAGAAATATCAGGATATCTATCCTATTGATTTCGAAAAAGATATGCCGGGGATCGAAAAGGAAGTTATCCGGATACTTGAACTGTGGATCAGCAAAGGTGTGACTATTTTCCGTGTCGATAATCCGCACACCAAACCGGTGCGCTTCTGGCAGGATGTTATTACTGCAGTCACCCGCAAGCATCCTGAGATCCTCTTCCTCGCCGAGGCGTTCACCCGTCCGTCAATGATGCGCGCGCTCGCCTATGCCGGGTTCACCCAGTCCCACTGCTATTTCCCCTGGCGCAATACAGGCGAAGAGCTTAACGAGTATCTGGCGGAGACGAACGGTGACGACGCATTCTTCCAGCACAACTCTTTCTGGCCGACAACGCCGGATATCCTCACTGCCTACCTGCGTGATAACGGCATCGCCGGCCACGCTGTGCGCGCGGTGCTGGCGGCTATGGGAAGCCCAAGCTGGGGCATCTACAACGGCTATGAGCTTATTGAGAATGTCCAGCGAGGGCAGGTGGAAGAGCCTAATGACAACGAAAAGTACGAGATCAAGGTCCGTGACTGGAGCAAAGCTGAAGAATACGGGATCTCTACACTGCTGGCACGCCTTAATGAGATCCGCAATACCCATCCGGCCGCGCGCTCATACCATGACCTGCATGTACTGAGTACTGCGAACCCCAATATCGTTGCGTTCTACCGCCATCTTCCCGCTGAGCTTGCAGACGACGGCAAAGCGGATACGGTGATCGTTGTCGTCAACCTTGACGGGCATAATGCGCAGCAGGGCAGCGTCCATATTGAGCTTGCCGATATCGGCATCACCGGAGGCGAACTCCATCTCCGGGACGAGCTTACAGGCCGCAGTTTCACATGGGGCTACGATAATTACGTATCCCTGGCCCCGTGGGCTGATGTTGCGCATGTGCTGACGGTCAGCAACAGCGCTGACTGAACCATGTGAAGGCCGGCGGCCAACACCGGGAGCTAGCCTGACCAGCCGACCGGCAGAAATGCCCTGCCCGGCCAGCGGCCCTGCCCTGTGACGGCAGTGCCCTATAATAGGAAACACTACAAAGCGTTACGCATATGCATGACTGCTGAGCTGGAATAAACTACACTATGGATAAGTTCAACACACTGGTGAAAACCAAAGGAGTCCTTATGGCAGAAACATTTGATGTCCTTGTTGAGATCCCGCAGGGTTCCCACAACAAGTATGAAGTCGATCACGAAACAGGCCGCATCAAACTGGACCGTATCCTGTTCACTTCTATGGTGTATCCGGATAATTACGGTTATATCGAAGGTACTCTCGGCGAGGACGGCGATCCGCTGGATGCCCTTGTTATGCTCCCGGAACCTGTATTCCCGGGCTGCACAGTAAAGTGCCGCGCAGTGGGCCTGTACCATATGGTCGACGAGGCCGGCGGCGACGATAAGGTCCTCTGCGTCCCTGCTGACGTCCGCTTTGATGCTGTTAAAGATATTGACGATGTCTCCGATTTCCACAAGAACGAGATCGACCATTTCTTCAGCCAGTACAAGGCACTTGAGCCGGGCAAGGAAGTACAGCCGGGCTCTTACTGGACCAATGCGGCCAGGGCTGAAGAAGAGATAGCCGCTGCACGCCAGCGCCTCGCCGATTCCGAAAGGTAAACCGGCACATACACGTACCGTACCAGTCAGAATACTGTATCAGAACGAATACGTGACCGGTAATCGTAAGGCAGCCTTTATGGCTGCCTTTTGTGCCCCCTGCGCTAGAATTGCTTAGCAGACAGTAAAGGCCGGCAGCTCATGGCGGGGGCTGCGGCAGCCAGTGATTAAGGATTGCGATAGACATGTCATCGGTATGGCTTGACATCATCTTCATTATTATATTTATGCTTATCGGCTCTGTTTTTTCGGGGACGGAGATGGCGCTTATCTCGCTGCGCACATCCCAGATAGAACAGCTGGAACAGCAGGATGCGCGGGGGGCGCGTGTGGCAAAGGTCGCGAAAGACCCTAACCGTTTCCTGTCTACAGTGCAGCTCGGCGTGACCCTGGCGGGTTTCCTGTCTGCGTCTTTCGGCGCAAGCGCTGTTGCACCGTATCTCGCCTCTGTTTTCGTCAGATGGGGAGCACCTGCCGGTTTTGCCGACGGCCTGTCAACGGTTATCCTGACTATTATTATTTCCTATTTTTCCATTGTTATCTCAGAACTGACACCTAAACGGATAGCGCTGCAGCGGCCTGTGGAGATCGCCCGGGCTGTTGTCCCGGCTGTAGATGCTATTGCAACGGTATGCGCGCCGCTTATCTGGCTTATCAGCAAAAACATCAATGCACTCGTGCGCATCCTCGGGTTTGATCCCGATGAAACGGAAAATGCTGTGAGCGACGATGAGCTGCGTGTACTGGTGTCGTCGAATAACCAGCTCGGCAAGGACGAGCGCGTTATCCTCGATGACGTTTTTGACGCCTCGGAAACGATCGTCGCCGAAGTCATGCGGCCGCGAGCTGATGTGACGTTTATTGACGGCGATATGCCGCTCAGCGAAGCCGCCCGGTTCGTCCGTGACCTGCCTTATTCGAGGTACCCGGTAACGGGCAAAGACTTTGACGATGTCCTGGGATTCGTCCATGTCCGCGACCTTCTCGATATCCGCGATCCCCATGCCCACACTGTTGCCGATGTAACACGGGAAGGGATCAGCCTGCCGGGGACGTCAAAAATACTCCCTAGCATCAGCCTGCTCCGCAAACGCGGCATCCATCTGGCCATAGTCATTGATGAGTACGGCGGAACTGACGGTATCGTTACCCTTGAGGATATGACCGAAGAGCTTGTGGGCGATATCCGCGACGAATATGATCTTCCGGAGGCCGGAAGCGATACAGCTGCAACCGCTTTCCATGACGGGAAACTCACTGTGGACGGCGGCATCACCCTGGAAGATTTTGCCGATATCTCAGGTATTGAGCTGGAGGACGGGCCGTATGAGACCCTTGCCGGGTACATGCAGGCCCATACAGGCGAGCTGGGGTTTGTAGGGCAGGAACTGTTTGTCGCTGATCCGGAAGTTGGGAATATCAGCCACAGTACGCAGGAGGACGGGGCTGACGGATCGGATCCAGGCGGAACCGGCCGCGCAGCAGGGTTCACCATGGCCGTTACTGCCGTAGATGGAAGGCGTATCCAGGCCATAGAAGTCCGCCTGGGCCTGTCCCGGGATCACGCGCAGCATACGGCCTCACCGGATGCGCCGCAGGGGAATTAATCCTGCATCCATGCTGTTGATCCATGTGCGGGCAGGATACCTGTCCACATGTGGAAGATGGATGCCTTCCCGCAGAAGGAACAGAAACACCGTTCAGTACTATATCGATAGGATCCGGATACGGACCTTTGGAGGTATTATGGAACTTGTATATACCAATCCCGGCCTTGATGGACAGGCCTCGCAAAAGATCATTGCTATCCTTCAGGACAGGCTCAGCCAGGAGCAGGAAGCGGCCCTTCTGCTGAAGCACGCCCACTGGAATATGAAAGGTGCAAATTTTATTGCAGTCCATGAGATGCTTGACCCGGAAGTCGATTCCTGCCTTGAACAGGCCGACGAGACTGCGGAACGCATAGCCCAGCTGGGCGGATGGTCAGACGGGCGTGCAGACGCCATCGTGGGCAACCGGTCATGGGAACGTTTTGATGTTGAAGGCTCACAGGACACTTCTGTATATCTGAAAGCCCTGATCACATATTATGAGGGGTTCATTGAGAACGACCGTAAAGCCATCGCTGAGCTTGACAGCCTTGACGTCATCAGTTCGAATATTATCCAGGACCATGTTCAGAGCCTTGAGAAATTCCTCTGGTTCATGCGCGCACACCTTGCATAGCTCCATCTGAGATATGCCGGCTCGTCCGAATGCCGGCACACGCACAAAATACCGGCCGCGCAGTATGCACAGCATGCTGTCTGTACCGCGCCGGAGCCTGAGGCAGCAGGGCAGGTTATCCGTCCTGCTGCCTTTGCCGTACCTGCACTGTATCTCTATCTTCCCCGGTATGATAGGAACAGTGCTGAGGGCGCTGGATAAAAACGCGAACCTCAGATGAATGACGCAAAACTTACCCAGATAAAGTATCAAAGGAGCAATAATGGGTGGCTTTATAACTTTAGGGATAATCCTTGTTATCTTTCTGTGGATATTCCTTTCCGGGCTGTACGTTGTGCCGCAGCAGCGCGCCTATATCATTGAGCGTTTCGGAAAATTCCTGAAAGTTTCAGGGGCAGGCATCCATGTCAAGATCCCGCTGGTAGACCGCATCGCAACAAGGACAAGCCTCCGGGTCAATCAGCTTATGGTCAAGGTAGAAACCAAAACTTTAGATAACGTGTTCGTGACCGTTGTGGTGTCAACCCAGTTCCGTGTTGAAGCTGCAAATGTGGCTAAGGCTTACTATGAGCTGCAGGATCCCGCCGGGCAGCTGCGGTCCTACATGGAAGACGCCCTGCGGAGCGCCATCCCCATGCTGACCCTTGACGATGCTTTCGCCCGCAAGGACGATGTGGCTTCCGACGTGCAGGCTACCGTGGGCGCTGAGATGGCACGCTTCGGTTTCACTGTCGTCAAGACCCTGATTACTTCTATTGACCCTTCCAGCCAGGTGAAAGCCGCGATGGATTCCATCAACGCTGCCCAGCGCGAGAAGGAAGCTACGCGCGAACGTGCTGAGGCAAACCGCATTGCCATTGAAACGCAGGCCGCAGCTGAAGCTGAGCGCACGCGCCTCCAGGGTGAGGGCCAGGCAAATTACCGCCGCGAGATCGCCAACGGTATCGTTGACCAGATCAAGAGCCTGCAGGCTGTCGGCATGGATATTGACGAAGTGAATAATGTTGTGCTGTTCAACCAGTATCTGGATGTTATGCGTTCCCTGTCTGAGTCTGACAACGCAAAGACTGTTGTCCTGCCTGCTTCGACCCCCGGCGGATACGGCGAGCTGTTCAGCCAGATGACAAGCGCGATGGTCACTGCCGAAGATTCCAAAGGCACAGCCACCCTTTCACAGGCTGTCCGGAAACGCACCGGTTCCGGCACCCGCAGCGCCGCTGATAAGAGTGCAGGCAAGTAAGAGACTGCCGGCAGATAAAACCTTGGCCTGCACAGAACAGCAGGCCTGTGAACCGGGCAATCCATGCGGACAGTCAGGCCAGCCGGGTCAGTAGATAGTGTACTGGTTGATTGCATGCCTGCGTGAACGCCATCCAGGCAGATACATATCCATACGGTCACGGAAACCCTTTCCGTGGCCTTTTTCATATAAATGCACCATTTCATGGACCAGCACATATTCGAGAAGCTCCTCGGGCATATACGCAAGTGCCAGGTTAAGGCGGATCCGCCGTGTAGCCGGTGTGCAGGATCCCCATCGTGATGTCATGGCACGCAGCGTGATATGGGACGGAGCCCTGCCTGTTACCTTCGCGTAGCGGGCAAGGAGGGTATCGACTTTGGGCCGGAGTATGCCGGATGCTTCTTTTTTATGGGCATCGTCCCATTGCGATACACAAAAGCTGCCGGGTACACTGCGGTCTGCCGGCCTGCCGGCTGCAGCCTCTTTATTGCTGCTGCCCTGTGCCATCTCAGCAGCGATAATACTGTCCTGCTGCCTGCAGATCCAATCCCTGTGCGAACGGATGAGCTTCTCGATATCCGCTGCAGACGCATGCGCAGGCGCACTGACCTCAATACGCCCATACGGCGGCTTGACCCTCAGATACAGGTTTTTATTAGCCGGCCTGTGCGTCACAAATACTTCGAGACAGTCAACGACCAGACGCTCCCGGACATTTCCGGAGCGGCGCGGCCTCCTGTTTCCCCATCGCATGCTCTTATTGTGACACACCACGGATACTAACCTGCTGATGTGTTCCATGGGTGGTTGTAACATAACTCTTTGTGCGGTCTGATTGGCTTCGGATTGCAGGTACGGGCCCATAGCTCAGCTGGTTAGAGCGCGTCCCTGATAAGGACGAGGTCGGAGGTTCAAGTCCTCCTGGGCCCACGCGGATTCTCGCAATACGCAGTGTAAGGTGCTGCTTTTGGGGGTATGGCGCAGCTGGTAGCGCATCTGCTTTGCAAGCAGAGGGTCAGGGGTTCGAGTCCCCTTACCTCCACCGACTCGGAACCACTTAACCCATGTAACGGTTCCGAGTTTTCTTTTAATATATCCTTATCCCTCATCCATTCTTTTCTTTCCGCTCGCCTGAGAAAGCTTCAATGCATAAAGCGCGCTGTTCCCAATGGATGCGCGCAGATTGCGGGAGCAGTGCTGCTAACCGCGGGCTTCAATCATGATGCGTGAAACGTCAGCAAGGGTGAAGTCTGCAAAATCAGGGATCGACGTGGAATGGGGCGCACGTTCAGAAGCCGGGGTGCTCGTTTCCCCGGCGACCCGTACAACCACTGCCCCGGCGGCCGACGCTGCATGAAGGCCGGAAACAGAGTCCTCAAAAACCATGCACTCGCCCATTGCCTGCCTGTCATGCGGGTCAAGCCCGGCTATTTCTGCGGCCATATAGTAGGGATCCGGCTGCGGTTTCTTCTTATCGTCAGGCAGGGATTCGTCACACACATAACCGGTGAATATCCCGTCAGGGACATGGTCGATAAGGTTCTGGACCAATACACGCGGCGACCCAGTGACCAGCACAGCCGGGATATGCGCATCATGGACCTGCTGCAGGAAATCCCTTGCCCCGACGTTCCACGGCAGCTGGGCGGATTCTTTATCATGCATATAATCAACCAGCGTATGAGCAACTTCTTCGTGCCCCATGGGGACGCCCAGCCGGATAAGCTCGTCAGCCACATGGGCCAGGGATGTCCCCTGCAGCCCTGCCATCAGTTCCGGTGTCCACTCTACCCCGTTCTCAGTTGCAAGGGCGCGTTCTACCTGCGCCCAGTACACTTCCGAATTGATAAGCGTGCCATCCATATCAAAAAATACCGCACGCGGAAGATACCGGGCCTCCCCTGAAGCGCGGGAGCTGCCGCCTGCACTATCCGATGCACTGCCGGAAGTGCCATCGCCACTGTTATGTATCGCCTGTTCACTCACAATTCTATTCTCCCACAGGCGAAGGATAGGGGGACAGGTTTCTGTGCGCGCAACAGGAAGGGGTGGTCAAGGCGCAGAAGGGCAAGGAATAAAAACCGCCGGCATGGGCAGGGTATCCGTACGCACAACAGCACACATGCAGCACTGTGATATATGCCATATACGAAAGTGGAATTATATCCGCCCCTGCCATGTTGACAGCTTATGTAAACATTTGACCTGCAAAACTTAAAGGAGCAGCTTATGGCCAAGATCCTTATGATCGTCGGTTCCGACCGCAAACGGTCCTTCAATGCGCAGCTTGCGCACGAAATCGTTAAAGAGATAGGAGACCGCGCAGAAACAGAGTTCCTGGATTTCAGCAATATACCGTTCATCAACCAGGACGAAGAATTCCCGGCACCTGAAAGCGTCGAGGAAGCCCGTAAGGCTTTCGAGGAGGCTGACGGCGTATGGCTTGTTACCCCTCAGTACAATGCCTCGTATCCCGGCCGTGTCAAAAACCTCCTTGACTGGATATCCCGTGGAACCGAAAAGGGTGTAAGGGAAAGCGCCATATCATACGGCGTGAAATTCACTGTAAGCTCAGCGGCCGGCGGGGCGCGTGAAGGTGTCCTTCCTAAAGCTGTGGAACTGGGGAAGTTCACGGGTATGGATGTTATGGATGAGCCGATCGCCGCGGTGCCCCTTTCAGCAGAATCATGGCAGACTGACACGCTTGTCCTCAGTGATGCCGACAGGGAAGCTATTGCAGGCCAGGTTTCCGCATTCCTTGATTTCATCAGGTAAAGCCAGCCGTAAAAAGTAAAGGCAGCTGCAAACAGCACGCAGCAGGACGGACAGCTTTGACAGGAATACAGGGGCAGGAGAGGAAAAGTACAGCTTAAGGGACCGCGCGCCCAGCCGGAGGCAACCTCAGCCGGATTTGCCTTTGCGCTTGAGTTCGCGGTTCTTGCGCATAATATCAAAGACGATCCATGCAGACAGGATGAATGCCACTACGTATCCCATGAACCCGATAATCGGTATGCCAAAAACCACAGGTTGGATACGCGCAAAATACACGATCGACGATCCGACATAGAGCCCGACGACTATCAGGGCCATAGTCAGGCGGTCAACCATAAATGACAGCTGGCGTATGGGCTCTTCAGACCCGACCAGTTCCATATTCGTTTTCAGCTGCCCGCGCGTAAGCATTCTCATAGCAGTGCCGGCCTCGCCCAAAGCCCCAAGGGCCCCGTGGAGCGCCCCATGGGATTCAAGCCCCAGTTTCTGTGCTTCATTTTTGATATACTCTTCAGGCTTCTGCGAAGAAAGCACATGCCGCGTAATGATATCCATCATATTCGTTTTCGGCATGAGCTTGCTGACAAGCCCTTCAAGCGTTACCATACTCCGCGCAACAGTTGTGATGGATCCCGGAAGTTTCAGGTTATTGCGCGACGCCAGCTGGACCATGGACATAATGTATTTAGCGATATCAAGGTCATTCAGGTCTACAGTCCCGAAATCGGCAATAAGCAGGTCTATATCCGACAAAAGCGCAGCGCGGTCAATACGGAGGGCACCGGGGGATACTTCCGCCAGCCGCAGGAGCCCATCTTCAAGGGTCACCGAATCTTTGCGGGGCACAGCGAATATCATCTGCCTGAGGATGGAGCGCATCTCGCCATTGATGCGGCCAACCATGCCCAGGTCTATAAGGACTATCTGGCCGCCGCGGATAATAATATTGCCGGAATGCGGGTCAGCGTGGAAAAACCCTTTGTCGAGGACCTGCGTTGCATAGTTGTCAACGAGTTTTGTGCCGATCTCATCGGGGTCATAGCCTTCATATTTCAGCAGGCCAAGATGCGATACAGGCGTCCCCTCGATATAATCCATAACCACAATATGCTGCGTGCACAGCCGCATATACGGCCTCGGGCAGTCCATATATGCATAGCTTTCAGTAAAATCCCTGAACTCCTGCAGGTTTTTAGCCTCGATCATAAAATCAGTCTCAGACTGGAAAGTATCCCACAGCTCATCAACTACGCCCATAAAATCAACGATCTGGGTATTCTGTGATGCAACTTTCGTAGCCGTGCGCGCTACGGAACGGATTATTTCGATATCCTGTGCCATCGTTTCACGCACACCTGGGCGCTGCACCTTAACAGCAACATCTTCGCCCGTTATCAGCGTTGCACGGTGGACCTGCGCTAGGGATGCAGATCCCAGAGGCTGGGGGTCAACATAGCTGAACACCTTCCCAACCGGGCAGTTATACTCATGCTCAAGGGTTTTGCGGACGATCTGGAAAGGCATGGGATCCGCATCAGATTTAAGTTTAGCCAGTTCTGCGCAGTACTCTTCGGGAAGTATCTCCGAGCGCATGGAAAGGATCTGCCCGACTTTAACGAATGTGGGCCCCAGCTCCTCCATGGCCATACGCAGCTTTTCAGGCGTCACATTGTAGGGGACACCGTATTTCTGCGTGATGCGCACTATCTGGGCAAGGCGATGGAGACGCCCCCGCGGCTGTTTCCTGCCCGACATGCCTTCCGGGCCCCTGTACTGGCGCCGATGCCTGCGGCCCTTACGCATACTGGATGTATCCACGTGTCTGGGCACATGGCGCTTCCCCGCCGGCACACCGCTGCGGCGGGGCAACGGGTATTCCCCGGCAGAACGGTCAGCCATTCTTTTCGGATGGGTCCGGGCTGCCTTCCTGCGCAGTGTCGCCGGGCGCATGGAGGCCGCTGGCATCGCCGGTATCCTCCGTGCTGCCGCCATTCAGTTTCTCAGCGATCCTGGATACACGCGCTACATATTCTTTACGTTCATCGTCGTTCATGGCTGCCAGGCGCATCCGCAGCAAACGGTCCTGTGCATCGGAGATCGTGCTGTCTGCCTTATCTTTAGCCTTCCGGGACAGCTCGCTGTTCAGTTCGCGCCCCTGCTCCACAGTCAGCTTGCCTTTTTCCACCAGGTCATCAATGACCTCTTTGCTCTTATCAACACCTGTTGCAGCAAGCCCTACACCGGCCATAAAAATATCGCGCACAGCGTGAGACAAAGAGTCAAAACCCGATTCTGCCATAATATGCCTCCTTCGGCGTTTTCCACCACTTTTCCTGTCCGGCAGCTGCAGGGTATCCCACGGGGATCCGCACAGCTGCTCTTCTAATTCTAGCCTATTGCACCGATGGCGCAGAAATCCGGCATCATGCCGTTATCCGATACGATGAAATATGCTGCATATACAACGTTTATGCTATGCTTGGTGGAGCCTTAAAGATCCACTGATCCGCATACAGTGAAATACCAATACGCTACAGAAGACAGGAAGTGCAGCCCCATATGCTTGCAGACACCGCAGGCCCCGATCCCGGCCATGATGGCGGCAGCTCCGGATTACCGCCGCTGATCTTCGCCTTCAATGTTATGGGCCACATCACCGAACAGGCCCTGGGCAAGGCGATCCCTGACATTTCAGGTGCTAATGCGCGGATCATTATGCTTATTGCGCATAACGATTCCCGAGGCGTGCCAACATACCAGTCCGACATAAGGGACTGCTTCTCCACCACCCGCTCAACAAGCAGCAGGGTTATCAAGCTTATGGAACAGAAGGGCTGGATCACGTGCAGCGCTTCCACCCGCGATGCCCGAAAGATCCGGCTGCGCCTGACGAAAAAAGCTGTTATCATCGCAAACAAAATAGACGCTGCGAGCGCCCTGGTCCAAAGCCAGATGCTGGAAGGGATCGACCCGGGCACTGTTTCGCAGGTCACTTCCGCCATCCTCCGGATGCGCGCCAACCTGGGGAAACATGGCGTTGGGCAAAGGCCGGTTCCAGCACAACACAAGCCCGGGGACAGGCGGGCAGGGCTGCACAGGAATCACCGAAAGCAGAAATATCAGCAGTAATCCGTTAAACTATAATAATCACAATTGTAATGGAGGAAAAATGACACAGCGTTCCAGCGCTACAGCCCGCAGGGACAGCAATACGCATTCCGGCTTGAACACGAATATGCACAAGGATCAGGACGGCCAGACGGAAGACGACATCACTGCCGGCGATTACGGCAGCGGAAACAGCGCAACACTAAAAGACTTTTCAACAGTATACGGGACCGTGCGCAACTACAAAAAATTTGCCTGGGCAACACCTTTCCTGGTTGCCGGTGAAGTCGCAATGGAACTGCTCATCCCCTTCCTTATGGCCATACTTATTGACCGTGGCGTAAGCGCAAGGAACATGTCTGAAGTATGGAAGTGGGGGATAATCCTTGTTATTGTTGCATTCATCTCACTTGCTTTCGGCATAGGGGCAGGAAAAACATCAGCGGTCGCATCAGCAGGCCTGGCTAAAAACCTGCGGCACGACCTGTTCAGGAAAGTACAGGGATTCTCCTTCACCAATATTGACCGCTTCTCTACAGGGAGCCTGGTCACCAGGCTTACCACAGATGTGACCAATGTGCAGAATGCATATCAGATGCTTATCCGTATTGCTTTCAGGGCACCGCTGATGATTATTTTTGCGTGGCTGTTCACTTTCCGCATCAGCCCGGATATCTCTTTCATTTTCCTTGTAGTTGCACCGCTTCTCGCATTTGTCCTTGTTGCTTTGGGGATGAGCGTCCACCCTATTTTTGTGCGGGTATTCCGCCGGTATGACCGCCTCAATAACAGAGTTGAGGAAAACCTTGCGGGAGTGCGCGTGGTAAAGTCCTTTACCCGGGAAGGCTACGAAGATAATAAGTTTATGCAGGTCTCGCAGCGTATTTATGACTCTTTCGTCAAGGCAGAACTGCGCCTGTCATGGATCATGCCTGCCATGTACACTGCGATCTACACCACTATCCTGCTGCTCAGCTGGATAGCCGCCCATCAGATCGTGGATTCGGGGAATAATGAAGCTTTGGGGATGACCACAGGGAACCTGACAAGCCTGTTCTCCTACACCCTCCAGATCCTGATGGCCCTGATGATGGTGTCGATGATCTTCATTATGGTCATCATCTCACGCGCATCTACAGGCCGTATTGCTGCTGTACTGCGCGAGGAGAGCACAGTTACCACCCCCGCAAAACCCGTATCGGAAGTAAAGGACGGATCCATACATTTCAGCCATGTAACCTTCCGATACAACGAAAATTCAGAAAAACCCGTGCTCTCCGATATCAGCCTTGACATCCCCTCCGGGACAACACTGGGGATCGTCGGCGGCACCGGTTCGGCGAAGTCTTCCCTTGTGCAGCTTATCCCCCGCCTTTACGATGCATCTGAAGGGACCGTCCAGGTGGGCGGCACTGATGTGCGCGGATATGAGCTGGATATTCTGCGCCAGAGTATCGGGATGGTCCTGCAGAAGAATGTCCTGTTCAGCGGGACAGTTGCCGAAAACCTCAGGTGGGGCAATCCTGACGCTACGGATGAAGAAGTAATGCGGGCGGCAAAACTCGCCCAGGCAGACGAATTTATCCAGGGCTTCCCTGATAAGTACGACACCTACCTTGAACAGGGCGGGGCCAACGTTTCCGGCGGGCAGAAGCAGCGTTTATGCATAGCCCGTGCATTGCTTAAAAAGCCGAAGATCCTTATCCTTGATGATTCCACCTCTGCAGTAGATACAAAAACCGATGCCCTTATACGCCAGGCTTTCGCTACAGAGATACCGGATACCACCATTATCATCATTGCCCAGCGGCTGTCCTCAGTCGAGAACGCAGACAATATCATCATGATGGATAACGGGCATATAGCCGCACAGGGGAACCATAACGAACTCCTGCGGACATCCGATGAATACCGCAGTATCTACGAATCACAGAATAATTCAGGGGTGATCAGCGATGGCGAATAATCCCGCGGAAACCCCGAACACAGCACACGCGGGCAGCGAAACAGGCAGCCCGGTACATGAGGATAAAAAAGTGACTGGTAATAATCAGAATAATACCGATACCAAAAAAAACCGAAATGAGGCCGGCAGCTATGGCCGGCCCGGCAGCCGCGGACCGCGGAGAAGCAGGATCAGGAAAGGTACCCTCAGCCGTCTTATGCGGTATATTTTCGCTTACAGATGGCAGATGAGCGTTGTTGTAGTATGCATTATCCTTTCAGCTGTGGCTAATGCAGCTATGGGGCTGTTCCTCCAGCGGCTGATAGACAGCTATATCCTCCCGCTTGTAGGGAAGGCAAACCCTAACTTTATCCCGCTGGTGCAGGCACTTGGCGTGATGGCTATCATCTTCACCGCAGGGATACTGTCTACCCTGCTGTATAACCGCATCCTCGTGCGCGTGGAACAGGGCGTGCTCAAAACTATCCGCGACGATATGTTCGTCCACCAGCAGGCATTGCCCATCAAGTACTTTGATACCCACCTGCACGGTGACGTGATGAGTTTTTATACGAATGATACAGATGCCCTGCGGCAGGCTATTTCCCTAAGCTTCCCGCAGATGTTCTCCTCAATTATGAGTATGATAGCCGCATTTTTTGCAATGCTTGCCATCAGCGTATCTCTGACAGGGTTTCTTATCGTCTTTACCGTTATCCTGCTTGTTGCGATCAGCAAGATTGCAGCAGCCAGCGGACGGTATTTCGTCAGCCAGCAGCGCAGGCTGGGCGACGTGAACGGCTATATTGAAGAAGCCATCAACGGGCAGAAAGTCATCAAGGTCTTCACCCATGAAGAGGCCACGCAGGAAACTTTCGACGGGAAGAATTCCAACCTGTACGAAGCTTCCTCGCAGGCAAACTATTACGGGAATATCACCATGCCGGCGGTCAATAACATGAGCTACCTCCTGTACGTGCTCCTTGCTGTTGTCGGTGCAGCATCGGCACTGGGCGGTTTCCCTAATTTCTCGCTTACCGGGAACACGCTCACTATTGGGGGCATCATCTCCTTCCTCACGCTTTCCCGCAGCTTCACGAACCCGATTGGGCAGATATCCAACCAGTTCTCTTTCGTCCTCATGGCACTGGCCGGCGCATCACGTATATTCGGCCTGCTGGATGAGCAGCCGGAAACCAATACCGGCGATGTAACGCTTATCAAGGCGCATGTTGCTGAAGACGGCACGATCACACAGGCAGTGCACCATACCGATAACTGGGCGTGGCGCGTGCCTGAAGGCGTGGAAGTTGACGGTAACGTGGCAGATGTGACAGTAGCGAATACGGGTGCGAGCATGCTCCCCAGGGACAGGGCAAGCAGTGTGGCATCCCTCGCCGGCACGCCAAAGAAAAAGGCTGCCAGCGCCTATACTCTGCTGCGCGGCGATATCCGGTTCAACGATGTTAATTTCTCTTACGAACCGGGGCATGAGATCCTCCATAATATCTCACTGTATGCGAAGCCGGGCCAGAAAGTCGCCCTTGTGGGGGCAACAGGTGCAGGGAAGACGACTATAACCAACCTGATCAACCGTTTCTACGACATTGACAGCGGGACTATCCTGTACGACGGTATCAATATCAAAGATATCAACAAGAAAGACCTGCGCCAGTCGCTCGGCATCGTGCTGCAGGATGTCAACCTGTTCACCGGTACAGTGATGGATAATATCCGGTACGGCAAGCTGGATGCTACTGACGATGAATGCATCGCCGCGGCCAGGCTGGCGAATGCGGACGGCTTTATCCGCATGCTTCCCCACGGTTATGAGACCATCCTTAAAGGCGATGGGAGCGGCCTGTCCCAGGGCCAGCGGCAGCTGGTGTCCATTGCCCGGGCAGCCGTAGCTGACCCTCCGGTCATGATCCTTGACGAGGCAACCAGCTCCATTGATACCCGTACTGAGCAGATAGTCCAGGCTGGTATGGATGCGCTGATGGAAGGCCGTACAGTGTTCGTTATCGCGCATCGCCTGTCCACTATCCGCAATGCGGATGTAATCATGGTGATGGATCACGGGCGGATCATTGAGCGCGGCACACATGAGCAGCTGCTTGAGCAGCGCGGCGAATACTACCAGCTGTATACCGGTGCATTTGAGCTGGAGTAGCCGGCAGGCATTATAGCTGAAAAACGACGCATACACAGGGTTCCTGTTTCTCCCCAACGGCTTCGCCCTTACGGGCTGCAGATTGTTGGGAGGGGGACAGGAACCCTCTTTTATAACCGTGAATAATTTTTGCTGTAATGGATTTATGGGCATTACCGGGCCAGTGCCGGTGGTAAAACACGCAGATACAAGAATAGAAATTGCGAAAAATCGGCAAAACCGGTTTTGTATCTGCGTGTTTTACCACCAGGGTTAATTTTTCGGGGACAGGGAAAGAGGGAAAGATACAGATAAATGATAGGGGGGAAAGGACTGGGGAATCCCCCCAATCCGGTATTGCTATATACTTGAAGTAGCATTTCGCAGATTAGGAGAATCATGGCTAATACGAGTTCCTCAATGCGGCCGGGAGATATGCCGGGCGCAGCAGCGGGAGGCTCCCGCAGCGACATACCAGGCAGCTTTTCGGGTGACTACGCGGACTATAACGATGAGGACGATGCAACGGTTGCCGGCAGGCGGCCGCATACCGTTTCCGGAATAAACAGCAGCGCAGTGGACCGGGACGCCGCCGGCACAGGTACCCAGAATCCGCCGGCACCTTCACAGCCATCCGGCTTTTTTGCAGGTATGCGTTCTGTGTTCGGGCTGCCTACATGGATGTACTATTTCTTCTGGGCATTTACATGGCTCCTCGGTTTCGGGCTGCTTGCTTTCGCCACAGACAGCTTCGGACGCACAGCTTTATGGGGGTACATCCTGTACATAATCTGCATTGCGGTCTCTGTTGTTTTCGCAGTGATAATCGGTTACGGGGCCAGCCAGCGGCGTAACGATACTGCCAGTGATGCCCTTTCCCGGCATATCCTTCACGGTTCACGTATCTGGGCACTCACCTGGGGTGTGGCTTTCTTTGTCTGTGAGCTCGCTTTCAATACAGTAGCTGCACAGTATAATTTCAATGCTTCAGGCATGGGTATCATAAACTGCATCCTTGCCAGTGCGCTTGTAGGGATCATGTATTTGAGCGGAAGTGCGATTTTTGGCGATACGCCGATGTTTGTCGTGGGTATCGCGCTTTTGGTGGAGTCCCTCGTTATCCCGGCGTTCCGCGTGCCCCGCGGGTATTGGATCACCGCTGTTATAAGCGGAGCAGCACTCCTTATTGCAGGCATAACAGATTATCTCGGGCAGTCACGCAGGATCAGGAAAAGCAGGCCTGCTACAGGGGATAACAGATCATCACGCAGCAGGCAGCCTTCTGCAGCGCGCAGGAAAGGCCTTTTCAGCAGATTATCACGTAAAAGCCGCAAGGACGGGGAGGACCGGAACGCCAGCGATAGCATACAGCACAGCACAAACGGCAAAGACCCTTCCGGCCTGGCAGCCGCCCCATCTTCCCGGGCTTCTTCACGCACGAGCAGCTGGGATTAAAGCCTTCAGCATGCCTCTTTTCAGCGCGGCCTTGCCATTGCTGTTTTGCGTGCAGCATCGGCAAGGCTGTTGAGCTTTTCCAGCTGTGCCTTCTCATCGCTGCCGCCCAGGTCTTCAAAACTCCCATAACGGTTAGCAGCCGCTGTCCCAATAAGATAGTCGGCAACAGCCGGGTTCTTGGGGAGAAGGGCTCCGTGCAGGTATGTCCCGATAACATTCCTGTATACAGCCCCCTCAGTATGGTCTTCACCGTTATTCCCCATACCGCCGCCGTCTACTGTCCCCCAGGCATGTGAAGGGTCATCAAGGAACGTCTGCCCTGAATGGTTCTCATACCCTATAACGTCGCCAAACCTGGAAGTATGCTCGGTGATATTCCCAATCATACGCACTTTCTGGCCAACTGTATGCACGCCGAGGATACCGATCCCGGAAAGCCGCGCCCCATCAACAGTCTCGAAATAATGCCCGAAGAGCTGATACAGCCCGCAGATAACAAGGATGGGGACACCGTTATCGGCAAGCGTGTGCAGGGTATCGCTGACCGTAAAAAGGTCCTTGCTCACACTGACCTGCCCATGGTCCTGTCCGCCGCCCCCAACAATAAGGTCAGCGCGTGCAGGCCATGCATCCCCAACGTTATACATGTAGATCCGCGGTTCATACCCATACAGCCGCGTACGCTGTTCGATCACCTTGAGGTTGCCGAAATCCCCGTAAATATTCATGTCTTTGGGGTAGAGGCTTACGATATCAAGCTGTTTCCTGCCGGTACTCATAGTCCCACATCCTCAACTCTGGTGATCTGCGACAGCACTTTACGCGCGGCAAGCATGGCAGTATAAGTGCAGTATATGTGGTGCGGCTTTTCAGGATCGGTTTTCACAAAATTGCGGACAGCACGGCTGATGGAACTGTCTGCCGGTGCGCCGGGCACCGAATCGTATGCCAGCCTCAGAGCCATATCATCGGCGCGGACTCCGGAAACTGCCGCAACGCCGGTTCCCGCAAGGCTGGTAAAATCAACATCCCACAGCCAGCTCATATCACGCCCGTCTGCATACTCATCGTTGATGATGATCATCGTCGCACTGCCTTCAGCAGGGAATGACTTAAGCGCAAGCCTGAAGCCCATAGGGTTCTTTACCAGGATCATTTCAACAGGCGTGCTGCCGATGTATACCGTTTCGCCGCGGCCAAAGGCAGGGGTGACTGCAGCGAGCGCGTCCAGCATCTGTCCGATGCCTGTATGGCTACCGCGCAGACGGTCAACATCAGACATCACAGCACGGACCACTCCCAGCGCAGCGGCAGCATTGTACAGGTTATACACACCTTCCAGCCGCAGCGTCCGTGTATACGAAACGTCCCCAATGGCATACGAAGCAGTATGGCCGTCTACTCCGGTGAGCACGACATCAGCCGGCAGGCTGTGCGCTGCGGAGTAATGCTGCCGTACAGGATGTGCAGGCGCCGGGTCCCCTGTATCCCCAGCACTGCAGCTGTCGCTGTCATGCATGTCATCATCGCTGGGGAAAAAGCCGGTAAGCGTATCAGACAGGCCAAAATAACTGATGCGGGTGCCGAAGGGGGCCTTTTCAGCAAGCGCAGAGATACGCGAATCTTCACGGTTCAGCACCAGGACCCTGCCTGTAGCACCGGCAGCATGGGCGAGCAGCCGCGCCGTAGCATCGATCTCCCCGAACCTGTCAAGCTGATCCCGCATAACGTTGAGCAAAAGCGTATACTGCGGTTTTACCTGTTCAACGAAATGCACTGCATACGCTTCGTCCAGTTCAAGCACGGCGATATCGGCATTGACCTTTCCGCGCAGATCCACCCGGTCTATAAGGGCAGAAGCCACCCCCCGGGTAAAATTCGATCCCGTAGGGTTGGTGAAAACCTTAAGGCCCAGATCTTTCAGCATAGAAGAGATGATACGGGTAGTTGTGGTTTTGCCGTTTGTCCCTGAAACAAGGACCACTCCGAAAGGCAACTGTCCAAGCGTCCTGCGAAGGAAATCGCGGTCTATCGACTCAATGACCCTGCCGGGGAATGCAGTACCGCCGCCGCGGAGACGGGCCAGCGCCCGTACTGCTTTGCCGATAAGGGGGGTCAGGATCGTAACAGCCATCGTACTTACACCCCCTGCTGGTAGTCCTTCGGCATATCATTGAACTTTGCATTCGCCCCCAGGAAAGCCAGATGGAAAGTCCCGGCAGGGCCGTTACGGTGCTTCGCCATAATAATATCTGCTTCGCCCGGGCGGTCTTCCTTATTGTAGAAATCCGGACGGTGGACGAGGAAAACCACATCGGCATCCTGTTCAATAGAACCGGATTCACGCAGGTCAGCCAGCTGGGGGATCTTATCCTGCCGCATTTCAGACCCGCGGTTGAGCTGGGAGAGAGCAACAACAGGCACGCCCAGCTCCTTGGCCAGGAGCTTCAGCGCACGGGAGAACTCAGACACTTCCTGCTGCCTTGATTCAACTTTTTTCCCGGAACTCATAAGCTGGAGGTAATCGATAACAACAAGCTTGAGGTCTTCTGTCTGCTTGAGACGCCGGCATTTAGCGCGGATCTCCATAAGGGACATATTAGGCGAATCATCGATAAACAGCGGCGCATCATGGAGTTTGTCAAAAGTGCTGTTGAGGACCCCCCACCGTTCCGGCGTGATCTCGTCCGGCTTGCGCAAAGCGCTCAGGGGGATATTGGTTTCCGCAGAAAGGATACGCTGCGCAAGTTCGATCGAATTCATTTCCAGGGAGAATATTATAGTTGTCAGCCCCTGGCGCAGGGCCGCCGACCTGGCGAAATCGACCCCAAGCGTGGACTTTCCCATTGCAGGGCGTCCGGCGACTACTATCATCTGCCCCGGCTGAAGCCCCTGGGTCATATCGTCGATATCCCTGAACCCTGTTTTGACGCCCAGCGGGATATTCCCCTGCTGGATATCATCAAGCTGTTTGAGCGTTTCATCCGCAACACTGATAAATGACCTGTAATCCTGCCGGACATTGCCGTTGCCGAGCTCATATGCCTGGGCCTGGGCCAGGTTGACGATGTCTTCCGCCTGGGACCCGTCGGCAGAATATCCCAGCTGGGTGATCCTGGTACCGGCCTGGATAACTTCCCTCAGGATCGCCTGTTCATGGATGATATTCGCGTAGAACGATGCGTTCGCTGCAGTAGGGACAGATTCAACCAGCTGATGCACATATTCCGAGCCGCCGACCTTCCCTATCTCCCCATTGCGCGTAAGCTCATTGACCGTCGTAATGACATCAGCCGGCTGGGAGGAGCTGTACAGCTTGATAACAGTGTCAAAAATCATCTGGTTCTTAGGATCATAAAAATCCGAAGATACGATAAGCTCGCTGACTTCGCCGACCGCCTCCTTGCTCATCAGCATGCCGCCGAGCACCGCCATCTCTGCTGCAGGATCATGCGGAGGGACACGGTCAAAAAGGGAACTGCCGCTATCCCCTGGCGCATTAAAGCCGCCAGCCTGCGAGGCCTGCGCTGTGCGCGAGGCCGAGTAGCTGGCATAATCCGGATTCTGAGGCATATCTTGATTGTAATCGGAACATAGTAATTATCGATGCCTTAGATATCCACATGTCCTTTTTGCCTGTGGAAACACACGTGGAATACATTCTTACTTATCCACATTCCGTGTGTTTCCCGGTGAATGAAATTAAGAGTTTTCCACATTTCGTGGATAACCAGGTGGAAAACCTGTTAACGACACGAAATTATTTCGACGCGAAATCCGGTACAGCTATTTTCCTGTCCAGAGGTGCATTAACACCTAACATATATATTTACGAGCTAAGGGATACAAGTGGGATATTTAAAGGGATACAAGGGCTCAGACGGACGCATGCTGAGACAGCGCACGGAAAACGTAAGCCTCACCCCCTACAATAAGACCTAGCTATTCAGATCTAACAGTCGCTTTTACGGGCTTTGGGCCTGGGACGGCCAGCACGGTCCATGGCCATGGCACAGAAGTGTCATAATCCGCACACATGACGTGTGCACGCTGGCAGACAGGCAACCCGGAAAAGGCGCGAAAGGGGCCATTATGGCAGGATCAGACATCAACACGAACGGGACAGATACAGGCGCAGATGCACTGCGCAATGCAGATGGGCAGAGCCCCACCCGCCAGTTCGTTGCCGTTAATGCGCAGCTCGCCAGCGAGGAAGGGCCGCTCCCCCCTGAGCTCCGCGAAGACATGGACCTCGTCCTCGACATGCTGCGGACTATTTTAGGCGAATATAACCCGCATATCCTCAAGATGTTTGATGCCCTGAGGGAAGACGTTATAGTGGCAAACGAAGAGCGCTTCCACAATGCTGCAGATTCCCCTGACTTCCATGATGCAGCGGTGCGGGGCATGAAAGAAGCTGTCTCCCTGATTGACGGCAGTTCTATGGAAGAGGCTCAGGCACTGGCACGGGCTTTTACCACATACTTCCACCTGGCGAACCTGTGCGAAGAGAACTACCGCGTCTCCGTACTGCTTACGCGCGAAAATACTGTTGACGCAGGGTCCCCCACCGACCCCATGAATGCCCTGTCGGTTGCGTATAAACAGCTTATTGACGAAGTGGGGCCCGCCGGGGCAGGCGAGCTCCTGGAAAAGCTGGAATTCCATCCAGTCTTCACCGCCCACCCGACCGAGGCGCGCCGCAAGGCAGTAGAGGGGAAGATCCGCCGCATATCGAACCTTCTGGCGGTCCGCAGGCATACAGGCGGCTCCCTTCGCACAGAAAACGACCGTGAAATATACAGTGAAATCGATTCACTGTTCCGCACTTCCCCGATAGCTGCAAAAAAGCCGACCCCCGTAGAAGAAGCCGATACCATCCTTGATATTTTCGATAACACTTTGTTTGCTATGATCCCCAGAGTCTACCGCCGGTTTGACAACTGGATGCTCGGCAAAAAAGCAGGCACAGTCGCCTCCGTATGCCCCGCTTTCTTCCACCCCGGAAGCTGGATAGGCTCAGACCGCGACGGCAACCCCAATGTAACAGCAAAAGTCAGCCGGAAAGTTGCCGACAAATTCTACGGCCACATGGTGGAAACCCTCGCTGAGGCAACGTACACAGTGGGCCGGAACCTGACGCTCGAATCCCGGACCACACCGGCAAATGCACAGCTCCTTGCACTGTGGAGCAGACAAAAGGAACTGAGTGAAAAACTGACCAGCCACGCAGAGCTTATCTCAAGCCGCGAGCCGCACCGCGCCTGCCTTTTTGTTATGGCCGACCGCCTGCGGGCAACCAAAGACCGTAATGCCGACCTTATGTACACAGGCTGTGAGGAGTTCCTTGACGACCTGAAAACCGTGCAGAAATCCCTCGCCGAGGCCGGGGCAGTACGCAGCGCTTACGGACCGGTCCAAACACTTATCTGGCAGGTCGAAACCTTCGGATTCCATATGGTCGAAATGGAATTCCGCCAGCACTCCATTGTGCATACACGGGCCCTGGAAGATATCCGCGAGCACGGGCTGCACGGCGAGCGGGGGACGCTTGAGCCTATGACCCAGGAAGTGCTGAGCACATTCCGCGCACTGGGGGCGATCCAGAAACATAACGGCAGGAAAGCTGCCGGACGGTACATCATATCTTTCTGCAAAACTGCACAGCATGTCAAAGATGTTTACGAGCTCAACCGCCTGGCTTTCGCCGACCCCAAGAATGCGCCGACCCTTGATGTCATCCCCCTGTTCGAGCAGCTGGAAGACCTGGAGAATTCCGTAGACGTACTCGAAGAGATCATCAGGATACCTGAAGTCAGAGCACGACTGAAGGCCACAGACAACCGTATGGAAGTCATGCTCGGGTACTCGGATTCGTCAAAAGACGCCGGTCCTACTTCAGCGACCCTTGCGCTCCACCGCGCGCAGGGGCGGATAGCCGAATGGGCAAAGGGCCACGGCATTGATATAACGCTTTTCCACGGGCGCGGCGGCGCTGTCGGGCGCGGCGGCGGGCCTGCGAACCGCGCAGTCCTTGCACAGCCAGCTGGATCCGTAAACTGCCGGTTCAAAGTTACGGAACAGGGCGAAGTCATTTTTGCACGCTACGGGAACCCGATACTGGCAGCCCGGCACGTTGAGGCCATTGCATCAGCAACGCTTCTGCAGTCAGCCCCCAGCACTGAAAAGACCAATACTGACATGACCGGGAAATACGCCGGGATGGCGGACACCCTGGACCGTGCATCGCGTGAAAAATACGTAGGGCTGCTGAACTCGCAGGATTTCACACCATGGTTCTCCACTGTGACACCACTGACCGAGATCGGCCTTCTCCCCATAGGCTCACGCCCCGCAAAACGCGGCCTCGGGGCCAAATCGCTTGATGACCTGCGCACGATCCCATGGGTGTTCTCATGGGCACAGGCACGCATCAACCTTGCCGCATGGTACGGGCTGGGGACGGCATGCGAGCGTTTCGGCAACCTCAGCGAGCTCCGCGAAGCCTACCGGCAGTGGCCGCTGTTCAGCACATTCATCGACAACATCGAAATGTCCCTCGCCAAAACGGACAGCCATATTGCGCATATGTATCTTGACCTGGGCGAACGCGAAGACCTGAAAAAAGAAGTCCTGGACGAAATGAGGCTGACACGGGAATGGGTGCTGCGCATTACGGGCGACGACTGGCCGCTGGAGCACCGGCATATCCTCGGGCAGGCTATCCGCATCCGCTCGCCGTATGTAGATGCCCTGTCCCTTGCACAGGTACGGGCCCTGAGGTCCCTGCGCCGCCAGGATAGTAAATCTGAACTTAACGAATCCCAGACAGCAGATTATATATACCTGATCCTGTGCACAGTATCAGGCGTGGCAGCAGGGCTGCAGAATACGGGGTGACAGCTCCCGCAGCAGCAGGCGGCTCCCCGGCTTTATTAAGCTGTCCTGTCATCTGGTTCCGGCTTTTTGCTGCCTGCCGCTTTTATCGAAAATCAGCCCCGCGAATGCAGGCAGCACGAAATAGAGCGGAACGGGATACCAGTACAGGGCAGCGGACGATGCGATAAGCTGAAGCACAAACATAAGCAGGAACACCCATGCCGCTAGCGCCAGCCAGCGCCTGCGCGTCAGCAGGTACAACCCTGCTGCCAGCGGGATCAGCGTTACATACAGCCCCATAGAACTGAAGAAAATATCGACCTGCTGCAGCACCCTGTCAGACAGCGCTTCGGGCTGCTTCTCAAGCGGTACATCGCACCGGCTCCCCTGGGCCTGGCATTCCAGAAGCCTTGCCCTAGCTTCATCGGAACTTTCAGCACGGTTTTTGAAATACTTCGCCGCGCAAAGCTGCCATTCGTGTTTTGCATCTGAAACTCCCCGGTCGCCGTCCCTCAGCGGCGCAAGCGCACGCTCGGCGAGCTGGGGATCATGCACTTCCCTCCCCCACTGGGCCATGTATGCTTCATCGAACAGATATGCGGATGACGAAGGGTATACGAACGGCTTCTGGGTAGAGAACCATGGCTGCCACACGAATGCGTATGCTTTAGCGTATTCCTTAAAATTCCGCTTATCCTTAAGCCCGATCCTGAGCCACAGTTTGATGAAATCCGCCCTGTGCTGCGAAACAATTTTGTATTTTATAGTGTACATCGTCTCGTCTTCACGGGAAGGGTTATAAAACTCCACCGCATCAGACAGCTTCATATACGTATTGATCTCCCGGCGGTCGGAATCCGTCAGGCCGGCCGGGTTATACCTCCCTACCCTGGCGATCGGCTGGGAGAAAAAGCCGTACAGTTCCAGCGGCGGCCACTGGGCTGCCCCCGCCAGTTTCACTGAGGCCGGATCCCAGATGCCAAGCACTGCAGCCATTGGGATAACCAGTGCGCATAAGGTTTGTATGATAGCACGGCGGGGGCGGCGCGGACGCAGTGCGCCTGCTGCGGCAGCGGTATATCCGGGTTTGGCCTGCACGGAGTCCAGGGCTGTGCTGATGGCTCCTGCCTGTTTTCCGCTGCCTGCCGCTTTTACCCTGCGGCCGGGAGCCAGCACTGCAGCAATCAGAAAGATACCGGAAACTGCAAGTATTTCGATCCCCGTACGCTTGATCGCCAGGAAGAAAGCGGCGAGGATCATAAAAGATACCAGTACCGGCCAGCGCCTGAGCACCTGCCCGCGCGTCAGGCATGCTTCGATAAATATCAGCGCCAGCGGAGCCATAACGATCGCCCACAACGAATCTTTGCTCATAGTCGGTACGACCCCGGCAACGACATATCCTGTGGTGAAAAATACCATAGTGAGCCACAGTACGGCAGCAGGGACACCGCGCTTGCGCATGTAGCACAGCACAAGAGCGCATGCCAGGGAAAGGAAGGCTGTCTGGATTATGGTATACACCATCAGCCCATAAAAGACATTCCCCATCGCCTGGCCTATCCGCCAGAACAGGCCGAAGATAAAGGTCCCCATAAGAGGGTGGCGGGTATAATAGCCGTGGTACCCCTGCGACTGGAAATACTGCGCAAGCGTATCGTCGCGGAGGGCGCCCGGCCAATAGACCATAAGCCAGGGGATCCAGCTGACGGCTATTGCTGTCCAGAAAATAAGCAGATATTTTTTAGCGGCTGCGCCGAACGTTACAGGCTGCATACGTCCAAAAACATGTGCGGTAAACCGTGACAGCCGGCTCCCGCTATCCGGGAAGCTGCCGCCCCGGAGGCTGCTAACGCTATCGCTGCTGGTACCGCCGCTGATGCCGGTGCTGCGGGTACCGCTGCCGCGGCGCTTCGTCCAATCCGCCCAGCGGAAAATAACCAGTGTCACCAGATACGCCGCGATACCGAAAACGACTCCGCGCTCAACCGCGACAGTCCTCAAATATGGCGCCGAAGAGCCCTCAAACTGTGCAAGGCCGTCAACTACGCAGCTCAGGCAGGAAAGCCCGCCGGCAATAACACCGAAAACCAGCGCAGCCGGATCCGCAAGGAACCTGGCCGTACTGCCCAGTATGTTCAATGCACGGCGGGTACCCGGTGCCGGCCCGGAGGCAGAAGCAGAGGCAGGGACGCGAGCAGCAGGGGCAGCACCAGCAGCCTGCACCTGCGTATCCTGACTGGTATCGCTGCCCTGCATTGCGGCTTCCGCGCGGCCCCCGACGGCCTGCCGGTTGGTATGCTCAGTTTCCATAGTTGCCTTAACCTGCTTTATTTCTTCCGTATCCTTCGGCCCTTCAGCCTCCCGGGCCCGCGCATCCCTGTCGGCTCCCGCTACTCCTGTTTAAAAATATGTTCCCATGAACTTATTGATGCCATGTCGTAATCAGCATACTCCCGGGCAAGTTTTTTCCAGTTTTTCAGGATAGTGCGAGTAAGGCGGGCATTCTCCAGCATCCCCTGGCGCGCACGCCTGTCATCGCGCCTGACCCACGCCACGGTATTTCCGTCAGGGGCTGTCAGAAGTGCCGAATCAAGGTTGTGCAGTGCTATGCCTGCCCAGGAAGCATCTTTTGCCGGGACAGCAATATCAGGACGGGAAGGATGCCCCTGTTTCCGTTTCGCGCCTCCTGCAAACCCCGCTGCAGCACAGCGCCCGAGAAGCCCCAGGACAGCCTTATAATAATCCTTCATAGTCAGGCTTTCACGGCGTTTGCCGTGCGAAGCCATCTCCCCTGCCGGCTCGGGGAAATCCTCAAAACTGCTTTTCACCTGCGCATCATCAAACTGCGCGCGCAGGGATTTCACCTCGTCAAGCTTCACAGGAAGGCTCCGGGCAATATATTCCGGCCCTTTAAGGATATCTTTCAGGCCCATTGTATGCAGGGCGAGGGCAGAGTAGAGGAACCGCAGGCTGACGCTTGCATCCCACCGCAGGTTCTCCAGAAGCATGCGCGGAGGATGGTCCGGGAAGCACAGCAGCGCAGATATCCACCGGTTACGCTGGATGAAATACTCTTCCCAGCCGCGCGTAGGGTCTTTATCATGCCACGCCTGATGCCAGACTGCCACACCGGGCAGGCATACAGTCGGGCAGCCATGGCGCCTGGCCCGCAGGCAGAACTCGATATCATCGAATTTGATAAAGAACGGCTGGGACAGGCCGATCTCCCTAAGGACAGCTACGGGGATAAGGCACATCCACCATCCGTTATAATCGCTGTCCACCCGCTGATGCCGTTCAGGGGCGTCACGGAGAGGGCTGGCCGCAAAATCAAAATTATAATCAAGCCCGGCAGACGGCATATTCCACATGCGCGAAGAGTTGATGCGCTCACCCTGGGTATACAGCACGGTGCGGTTATCGAGATGGAACATCGCACCGCCCACAAGCAGCGGCTTTACCGCATAATCCTCAAACTGCACGGCGCGGAGGATGGATTCAGGCTCGCTGACGGCATCATCATCGGGAAGGAGCACATAATCGCTCCGGCCTGCTTTCACAGTTTCATACATGCCGCGCGAGTAGCCGCCTGAACCGCCCAGGTTACGCTGGCAGATATAGGAGAGCTGGCCGCCCAGCTCAGCCGACACCTGCTCAAAACCGGGCTGGTTTTCCACACGGTCCGTCCCCTGGTCAACACAGTACACAGTGTCGATACGCCGGCGCAGTTCAGGGGCATTGGCAAGCGTCCGCAGCTGGTTAAGGCAGTATGGGGCGCGGTTGAAAGTCGTTATGGCAACTGACAGCGTCGTCTCAGCCTTTCCTCCCGACAGATGCGCAGTTTTTGCCTCGCGCGGCACGGACCATCGGGCATCTGCTACGCTCACCGGGCTGTCTGAAGCCTCAACATCAAACCAGAAGTAGCCGCCGTCCATAAGCCCGGTCAGAGGTATCTCGGCACTGATGTCGTGGAAACCGTCGGCGGCATCAACAGCTATCCCCTCTGCAGCCGCATAGATAAGCCCGCGGCCGGTAGACTTGAACAGCCGGACGGTCCCGCTGCCCTGTACCCGAGCGGAAAAACGCACTTCCCGTACAGACGTCCACCGGCGCCAGTATGCGGCAGGGAATGCATTGAAGAAAGTGCACAGCGAGGCATACCCGCGCCGGCGGACAGTTATCTGCGTACGGCTGTTGACAGTGAAGGAATCGCACGTTACGGAATCGCCGATGCCGCTGGTGCGCACAAGTTCCTGGAACTTGCCCCGGGTCATGGCGCCCACGTCCAGCTTCGGGAGCACGCCGGACGTTGCCAGCGCAGCTTCATTTATGCGGGGGCGCGTGAAATCAATAGCATAAAGGGGCATGACCTGCTGCCCGTCTTCAACAGGGAAGACCACACGGGATACCGCTTCCCAGCCGTCGCCTTTACTGCCGGCAGTTCTACTGCGCTTTCTGCGTACCATATTTCTACCTTACACCATCTGCCCATCCTGCGATGGGATTTTGCCCTGTTACTGAGTTGCTGAGTCACTGGCGCTGGATATATTCGATCTGCGAAGGGTCTTCCGGGGTTATCCTCAGCACCCGGTCGCTCAGCAGCGCATAGTCGCTGTTCCGCTTATCACGGACCACGAAATCGCAGGCATTATCATCGATCGCCACGGCAACGAATTCCGCGGTATCAGGATCCTCCGCGCTGCCTTTCCACAGCGAAGTCACAAGCCTGAATTCGCCGTTGTTGAAAAGGTCCAGGGGCAGTTCAAACCGTACCGTATGATGCCCGTGCTGCAGGGCTTTCAGATTATGGTTGCCCGTATCATATGTTATGCCTCCGCGCCTTATATCATGCAGGGCGATAGCCAGGTAGAAATCACCGGGCTCGTCGAAACTGTATTCCACATCAAACCGGAAGATATCCGAGCTGCTGTTGACCATTGACGATACAGCAGAAGTCTTCAGGATGGGGCACCGCTCATTGAGCCCGTTCGCATACCCGCCGTTTTCCTTCCGCCTGCGCCTGGCCTCGGCCTTTTCTGCCTCCAGGTTGGCAAGGGTATACTGCTTTGATACTGACTCGGGGTCCCCGATCGACCTGACAGTACCGTCAGAAATCATCATGGCACGGGTGCAGTATTTTGTTACCGAACCCATATCATGGGTCACCAGGATAACCGTTTTGCTCGGATCCCGCTTGATCTCCGTAAAGAAATCGTCGCATTTGCGCTGGAATGCCTCGTCCCCCACAGCAAGCACCTCATCAAGCACAAGGATATCCCCCTGGGCTTTGATGGCAACAGAGAACGCAAGCCTTACCTGCATGCCGGAAGAATAATTTTTAAGCTTCTGGTCCATGAATTCTTCAAGCTCGGCGAATTCAACGATATCATCGTACATACGGTCAACTTCCCGGCGCGTGAAGCCCAGCAACGCACCGTTCAGATATACATTTTCACGCCCCGTCAGCTCAGGGTTGAAACCGACGCCAAGCTCAATGAACGGCACGAGTTTCCCTGAAACCGAGATCTCGCCTTTTTCCGGATAGTATATCTGGGAAATGATCTTAAGGAGCGTCGATTTCCCGCCGCCGTTACGCCCGACGATGCCGAAGAACTCGCCCTGGTGGACATCAAAACTGATATCTTTAAGGACTTCCTGCCGTGTATAGCCTTTGATGCCTTTTGTCCAGTTGATGAATGCCTGCTTGATGCCGGTCGCCTGCTCAGTAGGCAGTTTGAATGATTTGGACACATGCTGTGCGGAAAGCACGACCGGAGCAGCCATATAGTCGCGCCTGGAAACAGCTTCCCTGCTCTGCCCATGCATATCCTTTTCGCCGGAATCTGCAGCATCCTGCTTATTATCAGCGGACTCACTCTGGGCCGGCGGCACATGGAGGCCCTGCGGCTTACCCGGTTTACCCATTACATCACCTCCGCGAACTTACGGCTGTTGCGCCTGAAAAGCCAGACAGCGAACCACAGCAGCACAGCTGTAAACACCAGGGGGAAGAATTTCCCGCACCAGCCGATAACTGAATTGCCGTACATCGTCCATATTGTCTGCTGGTTCTCAGCATCTATGAGGTTATGCCTGATATCCTGTATCGACTGGGCAATAGGGTTCAGCAATTCCAGTTTCGCCAGGAGTTCTAATCTCCTAGGCGGCTCCAGCAGGACTTTTAACGGGTAGATAATAGGCATAGCATAGAAAATAAGCTGCTGTAGCACTTCCCAGATATGCGCAATATCGCGGAAATAGGCATACATGGTCGCCATGATAAGCGTCATTGCCAGGGTTACAGCATACAGCTCGATAATATTCAGCGGCAGCAATAAAGCCCACCACGTAAAATTGACACGCAGTGCCACAGCAAAGACAAGCACAACAAGAAGGTTGATCGCATAGCTGATCAATGCCCCGACAGTTGCTGAAACCACTACAATATAGTTGGGGAAATGGATCTTCCGCAGGAGGTCCCCCCTGTCAACAATGGACCGCAGGCCGGTATTGACGGATTCCGTCACGAACTGCCATGAGCTGATACCGGCCAGGAGGACTACCGGATAGGTAGGAGTGCCGTCAGTCATGCGCAGGAAACGCGCAAAAACGAAATACATGACCACGAACAGCAGCAGCGGCTTGAGCACCGACCACAGCACGCCGAGGAAGGACCCCTGGTACCGCAGTTTGAAATCAGTCTTGACAAGCCCTTTAAGGACAGTCCACGCATAACCGTAGCGCTTCTTCAATCGGTTTTCCACTTGGTTCATCTCATTCCTCTGCCTACGGTGCGCGGCATCCAATCACAGCATGTGCGCATGCCTACGACCGGCTGCTGTGCACCATAGGCAGATAAAGGTTAGTCCATTTTAAGATAGTGTTTCCAGTACCCGACAGACGTTATTGTTGCACGCGCCGCTTCATATTCATGGCGCAGGCGTGCAGCATGGGTCTTATAGTAGCGCATATCGCGCCTGTAGCGTTTCATGATCTCATTGTACCGGGCCGGGTCTTTCTCACGTACAGCACCTTTACGGTTGAACCAGTCAATGGCGACAAGCTTCTTCTTGCCGCGTATAACGCCGGCCGGATAAGCCCACCCGATCAGCGGAATCACAGCATACCCCCGTCCCTCGCGCTTAATGACATGCTGCCAGTTGTCAGTAGTAAAATCTACTGCACGGTTGAAAAAAGTACGCGGTTTGTCCCCGTCGATCAGCTGCCGGTCAATATCCGAGATCTGGAGGCCTTCAACATCGGGGTCTGCATCAAGCTGTTCCTGGAGGGTTTCAAAATCAACAAGTTTTTCTTTATCTTTATTAGCTTTCATAAAAGTAGCTTCAGCAACCCCCGGCTTACTGATAAAATCAGGGCCTTTCAGGAAATCTTCGAAGGCATCAAGGCAGAGCTCGGCATCATCATAAGCAAATTTCTTCAGTTCGAGCCTGACATTCTTATACAGCTCATGGAACGGATCAGCCTCTGCTGCCACACCCGTAGTCGCCTGGGCAATCATAATGTTCCGGGTGCTCTGGTACCGTTCCACAGCAGCGTTATATCGCTTGCTGAATGACATATGCCAGACGCACAGGCTGTTCATCGTGATAAATGGGGTTTTGCAGCGTAACCCGTATTCAACATCATCGCAGCGGACAAAGTAAGGGAGCGGCAGGCCGTTCTTTTCGATCACCGAAACGGGGATGCAGCAGTACCACCAGGCAGCATACAGATCTTTTTTCATCTTCTTTGTCGGCTCGAATTTCTCGTTATACACAAGATCTTCAAACACCGTCATACGCAGGGGCGGCTTGCAGGCCCTGAAAGCCCCCTCAGGGCTGACATGCCCGATGTCTTCCCACTGGTCCTCGCCTACCTCGTAGTTGAGCATCGCACCGCTGATCATGGCCTCTTCATACTCAGGCTTGAGAAGGCGCAGCAGATTGTATGTGCGTTTAATGCTTTCAGGGGAAACGGCCACGTCGTCATCCATAAGGATGATATTGGTGGCTTTCGGCTCCTGTTCCATAGCGGTGATCATTGCCCGGGTAAAGCCTCCCGCACCGCCAACGTTATCGTTAGGGGTAACAGTGATCCGTTCGCTGCTCAGGGCCGGGGCATCCAGAGTGCGCCCGTTGTCTATAACATACATATGGAAATGCTGGGAAATATCTTCATCAGTATCAATGATATTTTTCCTGATCAGATCAATATTCCCGGTAATATAATTTTCTTTTTTGAACGTTGTCGTGCCGACGGCAAGCTCAATATCGCGCAGCTTCCCGCTGTAGCCGACCTCATAATAGCTGTTGCGGATAGCCACCCGGCCTTCAGTCCTGATGACGAAACCGGCAAGTACCATATCATCTGTAACTGCCAGGGGCATATCAATAGTCTGCCAGCTGTCACCCGCAGCCACTGTACGCTCAGTCCCTTCAACGATTTCAGGCTCTGCGCTGAAGGCACCGCCGTAGTTCTGGCGGACTGTGCACGCTGCACCTTTAAGCTCCAGATGCAGGCTGAAACTGTCTGCGACAGTATATTTCCGCAGCTTCATGACTGACAGCGAATTGAAATATGTGGCGAAATCATAGGTCCCTGCTGAATACATTTCCCACTCGCCTGTGCCGGGGTCCCGGACCACCGGCTGGTCTGAACGGCAGTACAGGCCCGGATATGCCACAGAACGCGGGTTCGACTCCAGCAGGATATTGGCAAACTTCATAGTTGACATAATATATACCTCGATAAAACTCCACTAGATAAAGTCAGACATCTATATTTTAGCAATTCCCATGAAACAATGCCGTGAAGCTATTTCCTGTAAGCCCTCCATTGCTGCGCCGGCGCACCGTTCGTTTCCCATATCTGCACATTAGCATAATTACGGGCTATGCCGTTAGGGATATCCAGAGCGCGGGAAGTGTCCAAAGCGGAAATAAAAGTATATGTCCCGTTGCTGTTGCGCACCGCTACCCATTTCTGCGCTGCGGCACCGTTCAGCGGCCACTGCTGGACATTCGCCCCGCGCTGCGTGGAACTTCCTGCAACATCAAGGGCCTTCCCTGATGCCACACTTGTGAAAGTTATGAAACCTTCAGCGTCATGGGTTATTTTCCAGTCCTGGGCCGTAACCCCGTTCGCCTGCCACAGCTGGATATTAGTGCCATTTGCAGAGGATCCTCCGTTGAGGTCAAGCCTGTAGTAGGGGTTCGCTGCTGCTCCGAATGTATATACACCGTCGGCAAGGTCGTTGCGGTGCTGGTATGCCAGAGCCGCAGGGCTGTCTGCATGGGCGACTTCCCACTGCTGAGCCGTGGCCTTAGTATCCTGCCATATCTGGAGCTTTGTCCCCAGCGCCGTATTACCGGCAGGGTCGTCAAGGAATTTGCCTGATCCTGAGCCGATAAAGCCATACCTGTTTCCGCCAAGCCACCGTGCATGCCAATGCTGGGCTTCGTTGCCGTTGGACTGGTACTGCTGAACCATAGATCCGTTGGCAGACCTGTTTTTATCAACGTCGACAAGCTTCCCCGAGTTCAGATTCGCAATAGTGTACACGCTGTTGCCCACCTGCCGGAAAGTAAAAAGCTGGGCCGATCCGCCGTTCCAGGTATACAGCTGTGGCCGCGCAAAATTGTCGCGGGAACCCGAGGGGATATCCATAACAAGCCCGGAACTTATGCCGCTCGATATGCGCATGGCAGTGCCCGTTGATATCGGGTTGACCGATGCGATCTGGAATTTCTGTGCTTCAAGCCCATTAGGCGTATACAGTTTGACCGGCGTGAAATTGGCACTTGACCCGTTCGTCATATCAAGAACCCAGTTGCCTAAAGCAGACTGGAGATAGTAGCCATTCCCCGCGTCACGGATAAACCATTTCTGCGCTGCTGCGCCGTTCACTTCCCACTGCTGTATCTTCGCATTGTTATAAGTCCGGGAACCGCTTACATCAATAGCTTTGCCGGAGTTTACGTTGGTGATCACATAGCTGCCGTCATTCTGGCGGGTGAAGCGGAACTGCTGGGCGGTAGCATTGTTCCAGTGGTACAGCTGGAGCGCCTGGCCGTTGCTGAGGCTGCCTTTATTGATATCAACAGACATCGTGTCATTCTGGCGGACATTGATGTAATACAGGCCGTTAGGTACGGTAACCTGCGGGAGCCGCGTCACATCAGGGCCGGCACTGGCGGGCCTGACCGCATCTTTATACCCGAACGCGTTAATATCTACATTCCCGCTGATCCCATTGACCCTGCCGTCAGATGCGTACTGCCAGCCGCGGAAGTTTGAGGACAGCCCCGTAAAAGTCATAGTGCTTCCGTACTGGGCGACCCATGATGTTTTCTGATGGATGGATGGGCGGTTCAGTGCGCTGTTGAGATAGCTCGTGTATGAATATACGCCCAATTTGTTCCCGTAACCTGCAGCGCCCATAGCTGAATACCATGAATTGACAATCTTCTCATAAACGGCAGGATCGGTGGATCGGGTATGCCCTTCCCACGTCCACGCTTCAAGGTCATAGTAGATCGGATAACTGAGGTCACGCTCGGAAACGCCGAACCTTTTCAGCAGGTTCGCGGTAGACGTCCCCTCATTGTAGGCAAAACCGGAATCCGACGCATATGAATATATATAGACCCCGAAAGGTATGCCTAAGCGCTTGCATTCTGAAATATTGTACTGGGCTTTTTTATCGGCGTTTCCGACACCGTACCCTATACGGATAATAGCACCTTCAACGCCGGCACGTTTGGCGGCTGCCCAGTCGATATTCTTCTGCCACTCGGATACATCGATCACGCCTTTAGCCTGCTGGGCGAAAAGGGACCCGTTACGGTTGAAGAATGCGGGGGTCCCGTTATACTGCCCCCAGTGCGCCCCGTAACTGTTGTTCTGGAGGGCGGCAGGAAGGGCCTTATCCGGGAGGGGCGCAGTTGGAAGGGCTGTCCGCAGCAATGGGGCTGCAGCAGCGGCACCCTGGGATTCCAGGGATGCCGGTGCTGCGGATGCGGGAGCAATGCTGCCCTGCTGACGCCCTGAAGAAAGTTCCGCCGGGGCATCCGATCCCGCCTTGTCCCGGATATCTTCCACGGGGACGGGCAGGAATGACTTCCCGCCAGTTTTTGCCAGCGGATCGGCAGGAACCGTATCCGTACCAAAATAACGTGAATACTGCCCGGGGTCCTGTGAGCCTGAAACTGTTGCCCCGGTTGCGATATCGTACACTGTGCCGTCAGGCGTTGCAGCTATGCTCCTGGATATGACGACAGCATTGCCGGGGATGGAACTGGCGACACGGGATGGGGTATCCTGCGGATGGGAGCCGGAATTATTATTCCCCTTAAGGCTGCCCCCGCTGCCCTGAGGGCTGCGGGCAGGAGCACCGGAACGCCCGTCCTGCCCTGGGCTGCCTGAAGGCCGGGAGCTGCCCTGCGCCCCCTGCTGTGCAGCACCCGCATTTCCGGAAGCACCCCTGCGCGCAGCCGTGATGGACGACATATCCTTCCCCTGCGCCGAGAAGTCAAAAGAACCGGTAAGGAGACCGGCTGCCGCAATCGTCGCGGATACTGTTACAAGGGTTATAGCTGCCGCTGCGGCTACAGTGATACGGCGCTTCCTGGCTTCATGCCGCGCTGTGCCTGCCGAGCTGCGCAACCCCCCGGAGGGGTCCCCCGAAGGGCCTGCTGCAGAAGGATCGTCCTTACCAAGTTTCCTCATATAACCGCACCTTTCCAACCTGCGTTCCTGTACGCTGTATACGTTTCCATCTTTCCGATTCCCGGCCAGCCCCTAAATGCCCGTACCATGCTTCCTGTTCCTGCTGTTATTCGGGCGCGCTGAAGCCGCTGTCCTGTCCACACTAAAGGAAAAGCCTTAAGATCACAGGTTTTATCAGCAATAAGCACAATTCCTTGTAATTCAGGCTGTATTTTTCTACGTTCCCTTCACAAACGGGGCTGCAGGCTATGCATATATGCTGCATTCTGCGCCGTCCGGCTGCGGGCAGGCCTGCAGCAGATCGCGCGCATTCCTTGGGACACGGTAAAATATGAGGCACAGTCATTTGTGGTCATATGCGAAGGACGGGTTATGACGATTTACCGCAAAAGCGACAGGCCTGATATGGACAGCGACGGGAATACTGCTGACGCTGCAGCTGAGGCAGGCAGTGCGGATAGTGCTGCTGATATCCAGTCCACGCAGTCTATCCCGCCGATAGAAGACCCAGTGCTGATCACTGATGAAGATGCGCGCAGCCATTCTTCACATCCTGAAAGCCCGGAAACCTCCCATTCCTATACGATGCCCGACACGCTGGAGGATCCTGTACTGCATATGCAAGGGCAGCAGGCAGGAAGCCCTGCCGGGGATGCCGCCGGCACTACCGGCATAATCCCGGGTGCCGGGGGAGCAGCCGGTGCAGAAGACAGACCGCTTGAAGAAACACAGACTTTCAATCCCCTTCTTGATGATGACAGCGGTCCGGACGGCTGGCAAGGCGTAGGGTTCCACACGCTCAGGGCTGAAGATATGCCGGCAGGCGGCGGCACAGGTACTATGGCTGATGCCGGCACACCTGCCGGGACTACGGAAACTGCCGGAGGTACGGGTGCCGGCGCCGCCAGTACAGGCAATGCGGAAACTGCTATAGTTACTGCCCCGGTTGCTCCGGCTGCCTCATCTGCAGGGGATCCTGCGAACAGGCCGAATGTCCTCCCTGCCCCCGACTTTGACACATCAACACTCATCTTTCCGCCGGCCGGTACCCCTGCGGCGGCAGGGACTGCCCAAAACGGCCCGGCGGATACTGCGGTGCTCGGCAGCGCGGCATCCCCCGCCGCAGAGCCGCCCGCTTCATCGGCTGCTGCAACTGTCCCGGCAATCCCTCCGGCTGCTGCAGCGGCAACACAGGCTATTGCCCCATCCCCCTCAGCCCGGCAGGAGGCTGACCCATCTGCACAAGGCATCTTCTCCTCTGCCACACAGGTGTTCGCGGAATCTGAACCTGACCAGCTTGATCCGGATCTGGATCAGCTCGTTTCCAATTTCGGCGAAGACACAGCATCCTCCGGTACGCCCTTCGCAGGTGTCGGGACACGCGGAACCGAAGCATCCGAAGAGCTTGGCGCAGGCGGTCTCAGTGCGGCGGCACGCAAAGAAGATGAAAACCAGCGTAAGCTTATCCGGGTAACTGTGATCACGCTTATTGCCATCGTCGCGGTTATCGCCCTTGTTTACGGAGGCCTGGCGATCCGCCGGGCTATGCGCACCAGTGAATACAACACAGCCCTGTCGAGCTGCCAGGCGGCAACAGCAAAAATGCAGACTGCATCCGGCGAATTGTCCGAGCAGCTGTCGAAAGCTGAAAGCGTAACATCATCGGTAAGCGGATCAGATGTTGAGGATTCAGCAACGATCACACAGCTGCGGACTACAGTATCCAACGCCCGCGATACATCAAACAGCATCAACGCTGTAGAGGCCTGCAGCCCTTCGCTCGTCCGCGGCAAGCTGGAAGAGATCGTCCAGAAAAGCACCACACTTACCGCAAATGCTAATAAACTTGCCCAGTCCCTGAAAAATGACGTTTCTGCAGTGCAGAAAAGCCAGGCAGCAAAGGCAAAATCCAATGCGCGCGAGAGCCTGGAAAGTGCGGTTTCCCGTGCACAGGCCCTGTATACGTCATCAAACGGCAGGGTCATGGATGACCAGGTACGCTCCGATCTGGAATCTGCCATCGACAGTGCTAGGACCCTTCTGAACAAAAGCGGTTCCTCAGTCACCGCCGACGAATACAGCGATGAGCAGAAGACCCTCGAATCTGCTATGGCGAACGTCACCAGCTCTGTCAACGCCAAGGCACAGGCAGACCGTGAGCAGGCCGAGCAGCAGCGGCGGGAGCAGGACGGCAACCAGGGCGGTAACGATAACGATAGTGATACCGGCGGCGATTCAGACAACGGGCAGGATTCCAACGAGTAGACAGAGACAGGTACCGTATCCGAAGCATCCGCGGCAGGCATCCGTCCACATCATAAAACAGCGTACCCCCTTTCCCGCTTCCCAGGGGCAGTACCGGGTATGGTAAGACTAAACCTGAAGCGACGGAAAGGCCATTTTTATGAAGGATACTGCCGATACGGAAAGTGCGGATACAGAACGCAGTACGGAGGCAAAAGGTATGGATGCAGGAAATGCGCATAACGATATAGACCCTGAGAACGGGCTGCGCAAAAATCTGAAAAACCGCCATATCCAGCTGATCGCCCTCGGCGGCGCTATCGGCACAGGGCTGTTTTATGGGTCCACCGAATCCATCAAACTTGCCGGGCCCTCCATCCTGCTCGCTTATCTTATTGGCGGGCTGGTCATCTTCCTTATTCTGCGTGCGCTCGGCGAGATGAGTACTAACGACCCCAGGGCCGGTGCTTTCAGCTACTACGCTGCACGGTACTGGCATCCGCGTGCGGGTTTCATCTCTGGCTGGAATTACTGGGCAAACTACATACTCGTGTCAATGGTCGAGCTGAGCGTTGTAGGCACTTTTGTGCAATACTGGTTCCCCCAGATACCTGCGTGGGTCAGTTCGGCTGTCTTCATGGTAGTTATCACCGCCGCGAACCTCCTGGGGGTACGCGCATTCGGTGAATTCGAATTCTGGTTCGCTATTATCAAAATCGCTGCTGTTATTGCGATGGTCATTGTGGGGCTGACCCTCATATTCCTGGCGGTACCCAATTCCAGCGGCATTATACCGGGATTCTCCAACCTGTTTACGCAGCAGGGAGGATTCTTCCCCCACGGTTTCCTCAGCGCGCAGGCGCTGCATCCTGCAGATGCCGCCCAGGCATCCGGCCCCTCCCCTTCCGGACTTATCGGTTTCCTCGACAGCTTCCAGTTCTCCGGCATGCTTATGGCACTGGTTGTCGTTATGTTCAGCTTCGGCGGTACAGAACTGATAGGCATTGCTGCAGCTGAAGCCGACGACCCCGGGAAGTCGATCCCGAAGGCAACGAATGAAGTAGTATGGAGGATACTGGCATTTTACATAGCCGCGCCTGCCGTGATCATGGCTGTTGTACCGTGGCAGGAGATCGGCAGGCCTGATGCCCGGGGTGTTGTCGTAAGCCCGTTCGTCCAGATATTCAATACTGCAGGATTTTCGATCGCTGCCGACATCCTCAATTTTGTATGCCTCACCGCCGTGATCAGCGTTTACAACTCAGGCCTGTATTCCAACTCCCGTATGCTGTATTCGCTCTCCAGGCAGGGCAATGCGCCGAAATATCTGGGACATGTCAATAAACGGGGCGTACCTGTAGCCAGTGTGCTTACCTCTGCCGCTATTACCGCCATAGCGGTAGTCGTTGTTTTCCTATGGCCGGACTTTGCATTCACCTATCTCCTGGCTATCGCCACTTTCGCCGCGATCATCAACTGGTCGATGATCGCTGTCACACAGATGAAATTCCGCAGATATATAGGTGCCCGCGAAGCCCGGAAACTCACGTTTAAACTCCCTCTGGCACGCATAACGCCATGGATCATTATTAGTTTTATGGTCCTGCTCTACATCCTGATGTGGCTTAACCCGAGCTACCGGGTGGCAGCCATTATCGGGCCGGTATGGGCAGCTGTACTTTTTATTGCTTCGCTTATTACGCATCCGAAAGGACGGGATGCCGCTGGCCCAGCCGATAGGTATACCGGTCCGGCGCACGGCCCTCAGCTGGAAACAGAAGCTTCCTGACGGACGACATCGAGCGCCTTATTGAACGCATCTGACGTCCAGCTTGCCCCGGCAACCTTGTCTATCTTAAGGCTTTTCAGCGGCCTGCCCGCTACTGCAGACTTGATCTGCCTGACGAACCCGTCCTGATATTTCTTCGAGACAGGGGTTGCCGGATGCGGCGTTATCTTCACATCGGAAACCTGCTGATTGGCAACAGTCACAGCAACATCGATCGAGTCCTCGCTGACCGGGCCGTATGTGGCAACTGATGTGAAGGTGCCGTCCGCATACGTTCCGGTATCCGGCCCCAGCGTCCGCGGGCTGCCCTTGCCCGGATCCGCGGAAGGTTTGGAAGCCCGCGATGACGGGCTGCCGGAAGACGGTGCCGAAGATTCCTCGCTCCCGCCTGCATAACTGTCATCCGCCGGAACGGCCCGCGTCTGCCCGCAGCCGGCAAGCAGCATACTGGAAGCAAGGATCCCCAGCGCTGCCAGCGATACGCTTTTACCGGTTTTTTTCTTCATGATCCGCCTCTGTCCCGTTGCTGTCCCCGCCCATAGGGCCAGTATGGTCTGCTGTATCCACTTTAGCAGCTTTTGCGGGGGAACTGTATGCTGCCGCTGCGGGCGAATCCGGATCGCCGCTTACCGCAGCACGCCCTCCGGCGGCTATAAAACGCTGATGAGCCTGCTCGTCATTCCACTTTTCCCCTGCAACCTGCCCATGGTTAAGCATGATCTCGCGCTGCGCACACGATGCAACAAGCGCATCATGGGTGACGACAATAACGGTCGTACCTTGTGCATTGAGCTTGCGGAAAAGCTCCAGCACGACCTTTTCGTTGGCCTCGTCCAGATTCCCTGTAGGCTCGTCGGCGAGGATCAGCTCCGGATCATTGATCAGCGCACGGGCAATACACACCCGCTGCTGCTCCCCTCCCGACAGCTCCCGCGGCAGGTGGTGCGCGCGCTCTTTAAGGCCTACCCTTTCCAGCGCTTCCATGGCCTGCTTCTCATCAACCACGGAATGGTAATACTGCGCAACCATAACATTTTCCACAGCTGTCAGGTGCGGGACAAGATAGAACTTCTGGAAGACCAGGCCGATCACATTTTTACGGACGTCGGCAAGCTGGGACTGGTTAAGGTCTTCAAGGCTGCGCCCGTCCAGGGCAACCGACCCTTCAGACGGGCTGTCGAGGCAGCCGATAATATTCATAAGCGTGGTTTTCCCTGATCCCGAGGAGCCGACGATTGCAAGCCACTGGCCGCGAGGAACGCTGAGGCTGATATCATCTACGGCATGCAGGTCACCGTATATTTTGGAAATATGGTTGAGGTCGAGGAGCATGTCCTGTTCCCCATCATTAGCTTTTTCATCATTAATATTGTTATTATTCATCACTGAGCACCACCGCCGGATCGATTTTTACAGCTGTACGGATAGGTATCCACGAAGCGGCTACTGCCGCTGCCACGCTTATTGCCAGGCACAGGAGCGCAAGCGCCCAGCTGAATGAAGCGCTCCGCTGGAATACGGTATCAGTGAGGGCAGCCGAAACGCCGTATCCCACGCCGATCCCCAGGATACCCCCGACAAAACCGTAGATCGCGGATTCTGCCTGGAACTCGGCCGATATGCCTGCGGACGTAGCCCCCAGTGCCTTCCTCAGACCGATCTCGCTTCTGCGTTGGGAAACTATGGAAGCCATCGTTGTTGATACCCCGACAATAGTCAGGGCAAGGATAACCAGGGAGATTATCCAGAAAAGCGTTGTGAGCATGGTGATAATGGATGCATTCGCTGCGGAGATCTTCGCAACTTTCTGCGCTGTTACATTCATGCTCGTCATATCGTTGATATTCCTGACAAGCCTGTCGAGATCCTGCCCCTGGGCAGCTGAGGCATATTCTATAACGTCAGCCCCGCGTTTCCTGCCTGTAAGGCTTTCCAGCGCAGGGTTCGTCATATAGATCATGGAGTCCTCAGCTCCCCCGGTATCAACGATCCCGCAGATACTGAACGGTTTCCCGCCAGTATCAAGGATATCAGATACAGAATCGCGCCTGGGCTGCGCCTTATCGGATGATGCTGTGCCGTCCCGGCTGTCTGAGGCGCGATAGCCGATCTTTATAGTATTGCCGACTGATACGCTGAGCGCGCGCGCCACATCGGAACCGATAAGTATCTGGTTTTTGCCCTGCGGCATAGACCCCTGAAGGCTCCAGAATGTGTTGATCCTGCGGGTACGCACGGGGTCAATGCCCGCAACCTGGTATGGCGCTGAATGTATGCGCACATTTTCATAGCGGTACGCAGCCCATGATGCCTGCTGGCCGTATGCCGTAACCATATCGGTCGTGTGGTCGATCATTGCCTGCTGGATGCCGTCCGCCGTTTTCCCGGTACCGTTAGATTTCACAATGAGGTTAGCGCCGTAAGACTGCATCTCCTCAGCCATCTGCCGGGGGACGATCACGCATACTGAAATAAGGCAGAATAATGTTGCCGAGCCTACCAGCGATGCGATAACAGCCATGGCTGCGCGCGAACGGCGGCGGAAAACTGCGCCGGCCAGCATTATCCAGAACATGCGGATATTGCTGTTTGAATACCGCTTTCCCCCCGGCCTGTGCCCCCTGCCGCAGGAGCGCCCGGAATCCTTGCTGCCGGAGCGGCCGGCATCCTTATCAGCCATTATGCCTCCTTCCTACCGTCCATGCAGCACCTGGGCGGGCTGCAGTTTCAGTATCTGCCTGACTGCTGAAATAGATGCCGTAAGTACGGTTATGGACAGCAGCACAGCGACGAGGACGAAAACCATAGGCCGCATAGTAATAGCCGAATGGAAAACGGCATGGCCTACAAGCTGCGACAGCCCGGCGCCGGCAGCTGCGCCGGCCACTGCACCTGCTAATGCTATCCCGGCCGTTTCAGCAATAATAAGCCTTGAAACTTCACTGTTTTTGGCGCCGATCGCCTTCAGAAGCGCCAGCTGGGAAGCCCGCTCCGCCATCGCAGCGGACATAAGGTTGGCAACGGCGATCGTTGCGGCGATAAGTGTCAGTGCGGTCATCACGATCATAACTGCGCGGGTCTTCTGAAGGACATTGCCTTCAAGCGCCGCCACCTGACGCACCTGCTTAGCCACAGCCCCGGGGAGGGCCTCCTCGATCTGATACGCGATAGACGACGGGTATGCGGTGCAATACCACGTTTCCCATTCTTCCTGCGATAATGCGTCCGGATTTTTCGCCGCTTTGCGCGCCAGGTCATTTTCAGGTGTTGTCAGCGCTTTCACTTCCACATAATCCACAGAATCCGGCAGTCCGCTCAGATCCTGCACAAGTGCTGTTGATGTGTAAAGGGCGTTGTCGTCATCATCTCCGGAAGTATACACGCCTGTTACTGTCAGCTGCCGTGTATGCGAGCCCCTGGAAAGGGTAACCGTATCGCCGGCAGATATCCCGAGCCTGTCTGCCAGCGCGGAACCGGCCATGGCCTGGTCCGCCGAATCCTTAGCCCACGACCCTTCCAGCTTCCACCATGGACGCATGCGCTGCACCCCAAGCACGCTTGTTTCCCCGGTCGAAGCATGCAGGGTTTTGTTGAACCATGTGCCGACTACAGGGACATTGCCCGCTTTCTGTGCAGTCTTCCCGCTTTGTACCGACATGCGGATATTGAGCTGCGGAGCAAAATCGGTAATATTATATGCCCAGAAAATTGTTTTGATCTTCTGAAGGTCAGATTCCCTGATGAAACTGGTCGGGTCTGCCGTCGATGAGCTGGGGGTATTTGAGGAGCTTGACCCGTACAGTTCGGCCGTGACAGCATCCGACTTAGGGCGGACGGTAATGTTGGACCCATACGTTGACAGTTCAGTGGTAAGTTTATCGCCAACATCATAGACGATACCAAGCATCGCCACGCTTACTGCGGCGGCAAGTGCTACGGTTATGCAGATAAGCACGCGCCGGCGGAACTGCCGGGCCACTGATCTGCTGATCATCCTCAGAAAAAACATATGAGCCTTCTTCCATCCTACAGCGTTTTGAAGTGGCTCGAAAGGGCATCCAGATCGGCTGTTTTGATAGTGATCTTCCCATGCGCCGATTCATATGCGACCGGGATGGGGTTGCACCCTCCCTTAAAACCAATGGTCGCAAGGTTTATAGCAACATCACACTTTTTGCAGACTATCTTCCCGTCTTTTTCGTAATACCCTGCCGGACCGCAGTTTTCGCATGCATCCAGCCCGACACCATACGCGCCGCCAGATTTTTTGATAATGATGAACCGCATAACAGTGCCGTCTTTCGCCGTGTACTGGAACCGGTGGAGATGGCCGTCAGAAAGCTGGCCGTAAGAGACTGAGGCGACGCCACCCTTCAGCTCATATTTCTCAGGGGCAGACAGGACGATCTCCTGGTTAGTGCGGGCAACGCCATAGGTAAGTGCTGTGCCGACGAAAAGGACCGCTGCCAGGGACCATGCTGCCGCAGCGCATGCATGTCTGCGGAATTTCCGCACGATACGGCCCTGCGCCTGGGAATGGCCTGATCCCTGCACCTGGATACGCGCCTGCGGGCTGATGCGGATCCCTGCCGCCACCGAAACAGCAGCGGGGATAATGAATACAGCCGCCTGGGCAATAACAAGGTAAAGCCCGTGGTTGATGAGGAATACCAGTACGGAGAACAGGGCATCACTCAGCTCGATGTCAGCTGTGTTCACCAGTATCTGCACCAGGGCCGTGCCCTGCTGGATAAGCACGGCAGCCATAAACAGCACGCCGGTTGCAGCAAAAACCCTGTGCGGTACGCTTGTCCGCATTGTTGAAAAAATGGCCGCAACAGTGACTGCTGCCCCTACGCCAAGGAAGAAGCCCGAAGCGCGTGCCAGCATAGCGGATGTGAACGCCGACTGCCCTGTTTCCACGAAATTCGCCAGCTGGATGATGACGTCCGGAAGGCAGGTGAAAAATGTATCCGCAATAGCTGCGGCAGCCACGAGGTTAGCCAGGTCAAGCCATGTGAAGCGCCGTTTTGCTGTTCCCCGGCCTGCTGCAGCTGAACCGGGCTCTCCCTGCCGGCTACGCTGCTGTGCGCACTGGCTGCGCCAGTTATTTATCAGCCAGCCTGACCCTGCGACTGCCGCAGTAACAGCGATATCCGCAATCACGCTTACGCACAGGGCCGGGCGCAGCGCCGCCGTCTGCTGGCTTATCACTGCGAATGAACGAAGGCCGGCAAAGACAACTGCCCCCGCAATGCCCGCAAGCATACCTATGAAACGCCAGGAGCTGCTCAGAGGTTTTGCTTTGCCCTCCCCCACGGTCAGGGTAACGTTTAACACCATATACAGTAATACCGGTGTCAGCGTTCCGGGCAATGCGGTGACAAACTGTTTAAGCACAAGAATCCTTTGCTGTTTCCCTGGTGATATATACCCTGGGGGTTACCACTTATGCGGCGTGTAGTTCCAGTCGAAGCTGACTTTCAAAGGTGTGGTCCAGAACTCGCCTTTGACACCGGTCTCCTTGTCAACATGGAGCGCCCATCCTTTCTCAGCCGGCGAGTGGATCGACAGGTTGAGCTTATACTGGCCTGCCTTGTCGAGCTTCACGTTGGCGCCATAGTGCGGTCCGTCATTAGCATTCATCTGCATGAATGTCCCCGATGCTGCAGCCTGGCCGGTGGTTTTATCCACGATCTCATACTGTACAGTCAGATCAGGCACATACTCGCCTTTGGAATAGCCCAGGTCATTATTTGCCAGGGCATGGATATCAGCCTCCAGATGGAAGCTGGCTTCAGCTGCCGACAGGCCCATGCCTGACGGCTTCATATCTACGGGCTGGAAATACACCATAGACACATTCAGCGGCCCGACTTCCTGGTCATGCCCGATAGGGTACTCCTCAAAGCCTTTGCTGCCCTGTGAATCGCTGGATGTCTGCGATGTTTTCGCTTTAGTCGCTGCAGGCTTCTGCGAGCCGCAGCCCGAGAGCGAAACGGCCATAGCGCCTGCACAGAGCATAGCTATTGCGGCCGCACATACTTTCTTCAGTTTTCCTGCATTATCTGTTGCCATCTGTATCTGCCTTTCTTTACAGGATCTGACACTGTGTGTTTAATCGTTGTGATTATGTGTACTGTTTGGATTATTTGTTTGCTGCCCCGTATGAGGCACATCTGCATGGGGGCTTCCTATCCGGGCCGGACGCCCCGGTACTGTCCCCCTCCGCCTGAAGGGAAGCCTTCCTGGCCTTCCTCTGGCTGATGATGGAAACCGCTGCCAGTATTATGACCGTTGCAGCCATGATTATCTGGAAAACAACAGTTTCTGTGTATGGGTATATCCCCAGGAAATCATTGGTGATCCAATCCGGGTGATACACGCCGTCGATCACATCAGCCTCAATCAGCTCATGGAGCCCGCTGCCCGCAAAAATCACGACCATGGCTGCCATAAGGGTACTGGTAGCTGCGAAAAATGGGCGGATGGGGATCCTGACTGATGTAAAGCGGATGAGCAGAAAGACAATAACAAGGATAACAGATGCTGCGGCAGCCCCTCCGTACAGGGCGCTGTAATCGCTGCCTGATACCATTCCGGCCAGCGCCTGGTAAAACAGCACAGTTTCGGCCCCCTCACGGAATACTGCAAGGAACGACAGCGATGCCAGGGAAAGCACACTCCCTGTTGAAATACTTTTCTCAGTTTTGGAACGGATATATGTGTTCCATCCTGCGACCGACGATTTATTGAGCATCCAGTTGCTGGTGAACAGCAGCATCAGCATAGCAACAAGTGCGGTAAACCCTTCGATCATTTCCTGATGGGATCCGCTCGCGCCGAACAGCACATTCAGGATAACCGCCATGATCCCGGAAGCTATGATCCCGGCCAGGACACCCATGTAAATATAACGCAGCTTATCCTTATACCCTGCTTTTACAAGATAGGCAATAACAGCCGCAACTACGAGGATGGCTTCAAGCCCTTCACGGATCAGTATGATGAATGCCTGCCCGAACGAGGAGCTGAAGAACTGTGTGAACGGGTTGATGTGTGCGGCAGACGAACCGCCGGAATTCGCGGCATCCAGTATACCGGCATCCTTAGTGAGCATATCTTTCAGCGCAGTTACATCTTTTTTGATGGCCTGCGCAGGCTTACCCGCAACCATATCTTTACGGGTCTGTTTGAACTGGTATTCTACCGCGGAGACACGGGCCCCGGAGATCGCACTCATAACGGTTTTTTCAAAACCAAGCTTTTCGTAATACTTGTAGTACGCATCGTTGACGAGCTCTGCTGCCTTTTCACCGTTATGGCCGTCAACTGCGGTTGTATAAGCCTTGTCAAGGATAGCATTCATTTCACGGGCAACTGCAGTCCACGTGCGGTTCCCCCGGCCTTCATTCCTGTTGACGCTCTCAGCGTCCAGTTTGCGGCGTTCCTGCCTGATCTTGTTATCAAGTTTTTCCCCGTATACCCGCGGGGAGCCCAGGAAGGTGTCGGCATCCAGCACCTGTGCCGAAGCCTTCAGCCGGTTTTTGAGCTGCTGTATGCGGGTTTTGAGGTCCTGGATATTCTGCGCGCTGGACTGCTGGTATGTAAGCGATGTGACAGCCATAAAATCGCCGGCCTGGGACTGGGCCTCTGCAGATCCCTGGACCTGCTGCACAGCACTGGTCATATTCGTAGCAACGTAGCCCGTGTTGTACGCACGCTGCGATGAAGCTGCTGCCGTCGTAGTATCGCCCGACCCGTAGGAAGCCTCCGCAGAATCAAGGTCCCGGGAGATACTGGAAACGACTGCATCCCATGAAGCATAATCCGTTGCTGCATCCGCCGCATACGCCCGGGGCGCAGCGACACCAGATACGGCGCTTATGCATATCACAAAAGCAGCGCACAGGAACACACACACGCGCAGGGCATTCCGCAGCAGATCGCGGCGTACATCCAGCCCACCATGCTGTTTACAGCGTGTAAACGGCATGGCCTGAGGCATGTGTATAAACGGATATGGATACTGTTTCACGGTTCTCCTTAGGACGAACTCTTTTACTAACGTAAAATATCAGGGCCGATTTGTAAAGGGTTTTAATGAAACTTATTGAAAAATTTTTGACATCTGTTCCCGTAGCTATGGTCACGCCTGCGCATGCTGCTGCCTGCAAGAGATAAAACCTCTGGCCACAGCGCCTGCATCGCCGCCTGCACCTGCAAGGTATAATGGCACAATGCGAATATCCGATACTGGCGCCGCCTTTGCTGCAGAACGGCATATCTGCGCTTTTCCCGGCGTACTGGGTACAGGCATGATCATTACCAGCGAAAAAAGGATACCGCAGGATGCGCAGGACAGCCTCCGCCGATCTATCTCCGGATATGAAGCTGCCCTGTCCCGGTTCCTGCCCCGCTCGCTTGTGCGCGCTATGGGCGATCCGCAGGGTATAGCCGAGCATAACAGTATTTTTGAATTCCCCGAATACTGCAGGCCGCTTTTTGACATCTACGATTCCCTGTATGAGGCAACTGACGGCCGTATAGACCCCTGCATTGGGGAAAGCCTGATACGCCTGGGCTACAGCGTACCTTTCGACCTTATCGGCAATGGCCCTGCTTCCAGTGGGCCTGTGGGCACCGCCCCAGGCAGGCCCCGCAGCATATCCGCAGGAGCCACTCCTGCCGGATTCCATACCGCAGACTGGCGGTCTATCCACAGGGAGGGGGCAACACTGTACACCAGGACGCCTGTCAGCCTTGATTTCGGTGCTGCGGGGAAAGGGTTCTGTGTTGACCTTTTATCCGCGCAGCTGGAGGCACTGGGCTGCGGAGCCTTCACCATTGACGCGGGCGGAGACCTCTACTTTTCAACAGCCCGTTCACAGTACAGCCAAGACAGTCAGCACAGCCATGAAGCCGGAGATGTCCGGGACCCGCACAGACCCCATAAATCCCATACAGTGCAGGCAGGTACAAGAATCACACGGGTTGCGCTCGAAGACCCAAGCGACTCCGATACCGCCATAGGCATCTGCACCATCGGCCGCAGCCCGTATGAGCCCGGCATGCGCGGGGCCGCCTTGTGTGCTTCTGCGCCGGGAAGGCGTACATGGACCGTCCGCCGGCCTGATTCCTCACTTATCCAGGCCCATCACATCCTTGATGCACTGACGGGGGAACCGGCCCGGGGGGTTGAGGCAGCATGGGTATACGTGCCGTATGCATCATCCGGTATGGAGTATCCAACGGCATGGGCCGACGGGCTGGCAACGGCATTATTCGTCTGCGGCCCGCAGCATCTGTATAACAGTACTCCGCCGGAAATCAGCTTTGAGTTCCTCCGCCTGCTCGGCGGGTATCCAGAGAAGCGCACAACTACAGCCGGGCACTCGGCAGAGAATGCTTCCGAAGACGCAGCAGGGCATCCAGCCGCGCACGAAACCCGATACACAGCACAGCATTCGCCCGGGTTCCCAGCAGAAATTTTTATAGAATAAATATAAATCCCCGCAAAAATCCGGTGCCTTACAGAGAGGCTATATGCCGCTCCTGCATACGGCGCACACGGAAATGGGACCACACACCGAAGACCGTAAACCATACAAGGCCGCCCACCGCAAGCCATACTGTGTCTGCCGCCATGAAAAGCGAAATATAGATAAGGATGAAAAAAGCAATGGCAAGGGCATCGAAAATTTTATAAGCAGGCATCAGGAAACCGTCAGCCGTAAAATCAGCGCTCCTGCGGTATTTCCAGTGTGCGATGACCGTCAAAATGTAGATGCCGATAATAACGGCACTCGACGCACTGGAAAACCATGTGAATGCCTGTGTCACCGCCGGGAACAGGCTTACTGCAGGCGACAGCAGGATAAACAGCCCGGACATCAGAATGGCACGGGCAGGGACTTTATGGCCTGATACCTGTTCAAGGCTGAAGAAGCGCAAAACAGAGCCTTGCCGGGACTCGTTTGCCACCTGGTAAAGATGGCGTCCGGCAGAGAACAGGAGGGAGTTCAGCGACGAGCTCGCTGCTGTGATCACCACAAAGAATACGAGCGCTGCTGCCCAGTCGATCCCTGCGTATTTGAACACCATAATAAACGGGGAAACGAATTCGCCTGTCTTATCAGGCACGAAATTGCGCCAAGGGACAATAGTCATGATGGCGATAAGCGCGCCGACGTAAAAGATCAGGATGCGGTAAATGATCTGGTTTGTAGCTTTTTTAAGTACCGGACGCGGATTCTTGGTTTCCGATACTGTTACACCGACGAATTCAATCAGCTGATACGCAAAAAATACCATGGGGAATGCGGCGGCAAAGTTATACCACCCGTGAGGGGCAACCGAAAACCCGCGGAAAATATTGGCAAGCGAAACTTCCCCTGCCGGCGAGCTGATAACCGAATTCGTTGTCCTTATGCTTACTGCCGGATAACGGTAATGGATAATAAGCATAACAATGGCGGTAATGATCATGCCTATGATCAGGGTGATCTTGATCATGGCAAACCAGAATTCCGCCTCCCCAAAAGCCTTGACAGCAATAAGGTTGATGAGGACGAGGACAGCCAGGAACGCTATCTCTATCAGCCATTTCCACGACGACAGGTCAATATTGTACGTCCGGAAAAACTCCACAAAATACTTGGAAACTGCGGTAAGTTCAGTCATACCGATAAGGACGAGCACGATCCAATACGACCATTGCGCGAAGTATCCCCAGCCTTTGCCTACATATTTCGTAATAAAGTTGATAAACGTGTGTTGGCTTGGATCATTATACATAAGTTCGCCGATAGCGCGCATCAGGATGAACATTACCAGCCCAACCACGATATACACGAGGACGATCGACGGCCCGGTGAGCGCTATCGATTTGCCGGAACCGAGGAAAAGCCCGGTACCGATGGTGCCGCCAATTGCAATGAACTGGACATGGCGGTTGCTCAGTCCGCGCTCCATCTTGTTATGGGTATCAAGCTGCTCCACAGAATCCAGCGAATTGTCTGTTGGACTGCCGTTCGCCATATTATCCACCCCTTGCTGCGTATCTGCCTTACTGCACACTAAAACTTCATCTGACGCTAGTAGTCTCTAATACTACTGTCTGCCGTAGCCTTGCAGCATGCATCATCTCAATATCCGCCAAGTCGGCACATAAAGCACATTATCCGGAGCAAGCCGGAGCAGGCGCAAAAACCAGCTTTATGGGATCTGCCGGTGGTAAAACACATTGATTTCTGCGGAGGAACTTCTCCGCGGCACGGGGCCTCAAGATAAGTTTATGGGGCAGAAGCCAAAGCCTCTGCCCCACGAATACAGCCCTTCTACTGCGTTCTGAAATAAACCATCCTGCCGTGCTGATCTGAACCGTACAGCTCCGGCACTACCTGACTTTCTTGATCCTCATGATGAGGTACGCAGCCACAAGTACAAGGATAATAGCTATAATAAATACCCATACGTATGCGTAGCCTGGAACTTTCCCTGAGTGGGTCATCCCTCTGACCAGCCCTAGAATGACAGAGGTAAATACAGAACCTATAACTGTAGATAAGGTATTTGCAAGGTTCAAAATCCCCAGATCTTTACCGGCTTCCTCAGGGTTTGGCAGTACTGCAACATTAAGTGCCTGATCAATAGCATTGTAAATCCCATAGCCCAGGCCTGCTATACCCGCGAACAGATACATCCCAAGCGGGCTATGGAAAAGCAGAGGCATTGCAGCGCCTACGGCAAATAAACATGATGCCAGCGCCACAGGGATTTTACGCATATGGATCCTGTCAGTAATCGGTCCGGCAGTCACAGCAGCAAAAAGCGAAACTCCCAGGGTGATCAGTGACATGGTAGCGATAACTGCAGCTGCCTTCTTGACTGCGTCAGTCTGGTCGCTAAAAATATAATCCTGGCAGATGTACAGCTGGTAAGAGTTGATCATCCAGTATCCACCCATCATAAGCGTCCTGCCGCTAAGGGCATAGTAGAAATCCGGAGCATGCAGGGGAGGCCGGAAAGAGCGCAGGATCATCATGACGCTGAACTTATCGCGCGGCTGATCCACATTAGATTTGTCCGCAGGCCATATAGCTACCGTAATAATGCCAATAAGGGAAAATACGCCAAGCCCCATCATCCAGCCGGCGAAAATCCCGGAAGGCCCCTGTTTGATCAGGCTGGCGCCTACATAATTTCCGAGGGTCTGCCCGACAGCTATACCTGCACCGTAAAAACCTGAAATCGTACCGCGGACCTTGTCCGGGACGCGGTCAGACATAGTTGCCACAAAAGGTGCAAGCATAATGTTATAACCCAGCTGGGCCATTGACCACAGGAGGACGATAAATCCAAAATTCCGCGTAATACTAATTAACCCTACGCTAACACCTGCTACGACTCCTCCTGTGATGATCCACCAGAAACGTTTGCCGCGCTTCGAACGGGTCAGGTCAGATAATGTGACGAATATGACGTTAGCCAGCAGTGCTACAACTGCACCTACAGCGTTCACTATCCCAAGCATGGCAGTTTTCTGATTATCATTGATCTGCCCCAGCACTGCCGGAAGGATAATAGTATTCAGCGCCACCCACGGGATAGCACATGCAACAGCACTTACCGTGAAACCTATGCCAAGCCGGATCAGTTCGCCGCGTGAAGGCACATGCCCTGATGCGTCTGCCATGGGATCGCGCATATCATTCAACGCGGATTCAGGGTTCAGCGGCTCCGATTCAGCAACTTCAGCGATGGCAACTGCCGGCGCCGCCTCAGTCATGCGTACAGCCTGCACATCGGTATTCTGCAATGATTCCGGTGTTGCGGGCTGTGCTTCCATGATCGGCTCTCTCAGCTTGTCTATACTTTCTTTCTGCTCGGGAGTAAGCGCGTTATCATAATCCGGCCTGTCATCGATGCCGGGGCGCACAAAGCCGTCATCCGAAGGCTGATGCTCCCAATTCTTCTGATCATCTGGCGATGTCATAAAGACCTCCTCAATAGTTCTTAAATTTTAATTTTACTGTGCTGCTGCCGGCGGGTTTGCGATAATATCATCGGTGATATGCTCACCGGAAGCATCCTTCCACGCAATAGTACACACAGGGACCCCGCTGCTGCCAGCGCCCTTGCCGGGAGCAAAAGTAAGGGTCGTACTTGTAGACTGTCCTGTCCATGTCATAGCCAGGGATCCGCCCTTTTCAGTGAAACTGAAATCGCCGTCGAACGCCTCGAGGGTATTGCGGAAACGCCCCAGGGCATTAAGCGCCTGGACCACCGGACGCCTGAGGTTCTCGTCGATCTCCTCAACGGTGTAGTAATGGCGGTTGATATCGCGCCCCACGTTCGTGCGTTTGAGGAGCTCCATATCATTCTTCCCGGCAAGCGCACCTACGTAGTAGACCTGCGGCACACCAGGCATATAGAACTGGACAGCGCGTGATGCGATATACTTCTGGTCATCGCAGCCGAGCGCGGAATAGTATGTGCAGTTGACCTGGTACAGGTCCAGGTTGGAGGCTGCTGCCCCTGTGGCTTCTGCGGATTCACCGTGCGAGTTTTCTTTGATAGTCTCGACAAGCTGGTCGACTTCATCATCGGGCACCAGGCCTTTCAGGGACCTGTCCATCTGATCGGACCCTACGTCGATCACACCAATACCGTCATGGGTATCAAGCACATTTACCGCATTCACAGGGCGAACCCCAAGCCAGTGCGCCAGGGGGCCGGTTTTACCCGTGCTCAGGGCGTGGAGCAGCAGCGCCGGGATCGCAAAGTCATACACGCGGTCAACCTTATTCGCGATCTCCACCTGCTTTTTGTAATAGGAGTGGACTTCGATCAGCGTTTCCATACCGCGCCTGGCAGATTCTTCCTTGATCCTGCTGATCAGGTCAAAAGTATCCGGCGTCATAAAGCAGCTGGTCTTCGCCCGTTTAGCACCGTATCCCACGGCGTCAAGGCGGATGAACGACACATGCGATTTCGACATCTGGTCCAGGATAGACATGAGATATGCCCACCCTTCATCGGAAGCAGTATCAATATCTACCTGCTGCGGTGTAAAGGTCGTCCAGACAAGGCGCGTTTTGCCGCCCCATGTATAGTGCGTGAAAGGCAGGCCCGGGCGCGGGCGGTATATTCCGGCGAGGTCTTCCTCAGTAGCGCCCTCCGGGAATACGGCAGACATAGTGAGGAACATCGGGTAATACTCCGAGCCCTCGCCTTTCTTCATAACATCCTGGAACTGCTCCGACTGCCATGACATATGGTTGACAATAGCGTCAACCATGATGTCGTGGGTTTTGGACAGTTCAGCCACATCATCCCAGCTCCCCAGGCGGGGGTCAACCTTCGTATGGTCGATGGGGTCAAAACCGGCGTCTGCCCCATCAAAAGGAGTGAAGAACGGGAGTATGTGCACACCTTCATACACGCCATCGAACCGGGTGCGCAGAACATCTGTCAGCGAAGCGAGAGTGCCTTCGCCAAGCCTGTCGGCATAAGTAATAAGCTGTACCTTGTTTTTCATCAGACCTCCTTGCCTGAGGGTACCTCCGCATCTGAGGTGCTGGCCTTAGCGCAGGCACACTTAATAGCTACATACAGGTATACAGTTTTGACAGTCCATGCCGGGCAAGCCTCCTGTTTCCGCAGTGCATAAATAATGAGGACCCGGGAAGGACTGGATACCGTGAGACTCACCGCGACACGCATTGTGCTACTTGCATTCTAGCACAGAATCCCGCACGCCATGCCATTTTCCGGGCCGTAAAAAGCTGCATCCGCAGCCATATACGGTGCGGGTGCAGCTATGGAATTATTTATGGAGCCGCTGGTATACCAACCGCCAGTTTCCGGTTCCGGGTATCAGGACCCATTGCCTGAATACTGCACCTGGGCTTTATGAGCCGCCCGGGATGCCCGGTTTGCCCGGCTTTTCTTCGCGAAAGCGAATGCACCGAGTACAGCCAGTATGGTGACAGCACTGAGGCCGAGCAAGGTATGGGCTTCATCCCCGGTATACGCCAGGGAAGACGGTCTGGCTGACCTGTATGGGGCCTGCTCCAGTATGCCGGATGCGCGGCTTCCCGAGCCATGCGCACCTTGCGGTGCGGACACTGCAGGGTTGGACGTCCCGGCAGGAGTATGGGCACCAGCCGAGGCCGAAGCGCCCCGGGCCGCATCCTCAGGATGGGAAGCCTTGCCACTGGAACTCTCAGCATCCTTAGCGCCATCCGTTTTCACGGCTTCCCCGGCTGCAGCAGCTTTAGCTGAATCACCTGCTGCAGCAGCGGCGACGCCCTCCCGCAGGCTTTTCAGCTTCTGCAGATAAGACAGCTTTGTGCCCACATCGCCGGAAGACTTCGCCGCAGTCCGGGCAGTATCGGCCGCAGCAGACCAGCTGCGCCCGCCCGCAGGGCCGGCGGCATTCTCCGCCGCTGCAGGTGCAGCTTTTATATCTGCAGAGATCCGCTCAACAGCGGAGTCCAGCAGCCCGCCCAGTTTTGCCTCACCCTGGCTGGCGGTGATTTTCCCGGACTGTACCAGGGCTGCCAGCGCATCACAGTCCGCTGCGAAAGACCTCCCGGTAGCGGTATTGGCCTGAGCAGCCAGTTCCGGGCCAAGGGCCTCCCTGACAGTATGGATCCTGTTCAGCAGCGCCGTCTGTTCAGTTTCAGACAGCAGGGCAGGCGCCGCAGCCGTGCCTGGGCCGGCACCGACAGCATCAGCATTCTGGCCGGCCCCGCCCTGCGCATTGGCACCGTTATTATCCTGGATGTTGTTCACGATGTACGATACAACTGCGGATTCGTTGCCGTACCGGTCAACCGACTTGAAGCTGAGCAGCCCGTTGGCTGTAACAACTACCCCGCCGGCAGGGACATCCTGATAGGTTGCCCCGTCAGTGCTGTACCGGACTGTTTCGTCAGCCGAAGCGGCTTTGGCAGTCAGCGTTACCGACGCTGCCGGCCCAGTCGTGCTTGGGGTGATCACCGGTGAAGCCAGGGTTTTCCTGGGTTCGTAGTACACCGTGATTTTTTTGGTGACAGTATTATTCCCGGAATCGGTGACAGCCACAGTAAGGATATTCCTGCCCTTCACCAGCCTGGCAGTATAGTTGATATCCATTTTCCCAGGCTTGCCGCTATTGATATCAACATCCTCATACTGGGTGGCAACATTGCTGCCGTTGATCATCAGCTTGAGGTAATCGACGTTGTCCGTTGCTGTACCCGTGATCCTGTATTCCGGATCATTCGTGTACGTCGGCCTGTCCGTCGGATTATCAAGCGCCAGTGCGGGAGGGACGGTATCCAGCACGAAGGTCAGGACCTCCTGGAAAGACCTGTCCTGGGTAGTATCCCCGACTATCACGCTGAAGGGCTTCTGCCCGGCAGTGCCCAGGTTCAATGTGAACTTGAACGTCAGGTCGTCGTTGATCGGTACATCCTTGCCGTCAACTTTCAGCGTGGTGGTAGGATGCTTGACTTTACCGGTAATCGTTGCTATGCCGGTTTTCGCATCGTAATACCTCGACCTGCGGGCTGTGACCTCATTGGTACCGAATGTAATGCCATTATTGAATGTAACGGCATTTTTAAGTACTTCAGCATCATATGACGATGAGACCATCTTGTAGGTGCTTGCAGTATTCCCGTCAGCATCCTCAAGCTGGACAGTGATCCTGTTGGATCCATATGAAACAGGGACATCAGCGCTGAACTTGTGCCCGGCATCGATCTGCGCCCTTATCGGCGTGCCTGAAGTAGAGGTTGAGATAGTGACGCTTTCGGTATCATCACTGACCGTCCCTGAAACTTCAACAGAGGATTCCGAAGTCTGCCTCTCGCCGCCATTGATCTTCACATCAGCGAAGCTCGGGGCCTTCAGCCTTACATCAGTTCCAAAGCTCTGCACCAGCTGCGTGCGGGCAGCATTATTGTACAGATTGACCGTGCTATGGTAATCCTCCGCAGTCAGAGGCAGGCTGCCTTTGAAATTGCGGGTCACCGAGTTGTAGGTGATATCCATGTTATGGGTCTTGCCCTGTGAATCCGTATACGTACCGTAGACCTTCCCCGGATAGGTGCCGGAGAACGTATAGGTACCGGTGCCGTCATCGAAGGGGCTTTCCTCATAGCCGTCTGTTGGCTGAGATATCTTCTGCGGGATGCCGCCCTTGTCTATGATAAGGCCGTACATAACATCGCCGGGCTTCTGCACCCTTTCTTCCGCACCGGCACCATTCCCGGCGTTATCAGTCAGATATGCGCCGATCCTGTTGTCGCCGGCAGCCAGCGCATCTGCCTGCTGCTGGGTCAGCACTGCCCTGATCTGCGAGTAGCCGTCAGGCGTCGTTCCGGTCACTGTATACGAACCGTAAGGGTTGCTGATGCCGTTCACAGACACCTCGATATTATGCGAGATGCTGAGCCCGCTGAAATCATCCTTAGCTTCTGCTGACAGGTAATACAGGGTCTTGCCCTGCTTCTGTTCCGGAGCCAGCGAGACGTTCCGGACTACAGGTGCTTTAGAATCAAGCTTGAACAGCACATCGTAGGCCTGCCTCCTGTCCCCGCCGGATGGCACAGCGGAGATCCGGTACACATACTGCCCGTCTTTCGCATGTTTTACAACGCCGTCGCTCTGGTCGTAATACGTGCCGTCCCAGGTAGGCGGATAGTAATAGGAATACCTGCCTGCAGAAGGCCTGTAAATAGTCTTGATCTGGTTGGCAGACGAACTCAGTGTTGTAACAATATTGCCGCTGCTGTCAAGTATCTCGACTTTAACATCCCTGGTATTCCTCAGCATGTAGTACTGCATGCCAATACCGTTATACAGGGCGGAGGAGGAAGTGGAGAATGCAACAGCATCCGTATTTACCTTCCGGCTGCCCTGCGCATCAATATACAGCCCGCCGTAATACTGGTCCCCTGAATCCTGGTTGAGCATCAGCGGCACAGTGCCGTAATTGCCGGTTGCCGGGCTCGCTGTAATGCCGTTGATGACATCAACGATTTTCCCGTTGTTCCAGTCCCCGAAGAACCCCATATAGGGTATGTTCAGGCGCGTGCCGTCGTTCCCCCTGAAGTTCAGGAACCCTTCCACGAACTGCTGGGTGCTGAATGATTCCGGCAGAACCAGCTGGAATTCTACCTGAGCCGTCCCTCCGGCAGGGACATTGATAGTGCTCCCTGCCTTGATGGAAGCCCCGTCGATCTTTGTGTCATACAGCACGCCGGTAGCGGGGTCAGTTGCAGATGTATAGACAGCATTGGTGCTGTCGTTAGAATCTATGGTATATGCCATATCCTGGCCTGTCGGGTTCGTGAAAGTGAGCCTGAACGTTGTGGTCCTCCCATTGAAGCTTTTAAGCTCAACGGCAGGGTATCCGTTTTCCGAAACGACCGTTGATGGATTGTTCTCCAAAGCATCGATAGCTGCCTTGACGTCGATCATTCCGGCACCCTGGCGCCTTGGCGACACTATGGCGTTGCCATGGCCTGTGTCTTTGACCGGCTGCGCAGTATTCATTTCCACAGTTTTGAGCAGGTCTGTGATCTGGGTTCCTTTAAGCTTCTGATAGTAGGCATAGAACTCGTTATCCTTATTGTTCATCGCCTGTTTGAGGAGCGCCTGGGAACCTGCAACGAACGGGGAAGCCATTGATGTACCCGACATATTCGTGTACCCGTTATTATTCTGCGTAGACCAGATATTCCCGCCCGGAGCTGTGATATCAGGTTTGAAGGACAGGTCGGAAGCCGGGCCGTATGACGTGAATGTGGACATCCGGTCAGTAAGGTAGCTCTGGTTCGGCAGAGGCATCAGGGCGATCTTTACAGTAAGCGCCGTATCCTTATGCTGGTCCACCCAGTCAATAAGCTTGTGCCCGGTAACATTAGACAGGCCGAAAGCGGGGAAATCAGAGGACAGGGCAATACCTGTGAAGGGGGATGTGCTGCCTGTCTGGTTATTGACAATAACCACACCTGCTGCGCCCGCCTGCTGCGCATATTTCTGCTTGTCTGTAAAAGTCATGCTCCCGCGGTTGACAATAGCGATCTTGCCTTTTGCCTCAGCTGTGTAATCGCCCGGGTCGCCTGTACTGAGTTCGCCGTTGGCTTTCCGCACTACATAAAACTGTTTCTTGTTGAAACTGCCTGCAAAGCTGTCCGCTGAAAGCCTGACAGACTCGGGGCCGAGCTCGAAACCGTCAGCGTCTGAGAACGTTACCGCCTGGCTGATGACCTGCGAATTTTCGCCTGAAGCAACGGTGGTGGCGCCTCGTGATGCCCCCGGCGTACCTACTGTTTCAAGGTCGCTGAGTCCGTAGAAATCTTTGTTGACGCCTTCAGAGGCAGAAGCCGAGGTCCCTGAATTCCCCGCAGAAATTACTGCAGCAGTACCGGCTTCGTTGGCATTCTGCACTGCAGCCTGCTCAGGGTCCTGCAGCGTCTGGTCGCCTGAAGCGGCCCCCAGCGACATATTCAGCACATCAGCGCCGAGCTTCGAGGAATCTTCCACTGCAGCCACTATAGTGACCGTTCCCGTTGTGGACGACGTACTTGAATTGGAAAATACTTTCATTGCCAGGAGCTGCGCCTCAGGGGCAACGCCGGTCACAGAGCGCGCAGGGTCTGTGCCTGTGCCGTTCGCTCCGATGATGCCGGCCACGTGCATCCCATGCTGGCTGTCTTCGCTGTTGTCAGTGATTATGGTGTTGTTATCAGCATAATTGTAGCCGTAAGGGACTTTAGGAGTGAAGTATTTCCCGTGCTTTGCCTTGCTGATGAAATTGCTGACATCCGACCGGGTCAGTTTAACGTCCCGCTCATTGCTGAGCCTCATATCTTTATGGTTTGGGTCGATCCCGGTATCGATAACGGCAACAACGGTATGCTCGCCTTTATATTTGTAGCTTGACCACACTGCCTGCACATTTGCCATGGAATTGGCGTTAGCCTCGGAAGGATAATAGACTTTCGCAGGCGTAACGCTTTTCACGCCGGCGATCTGCCTGAGCCTGCCGATATCACTGGCTTTGGCTTTAGTTGTGAAACCGTTGAAAACATAGCCGTAGCTTCTGCCTGGGGCCTGCCCGGTCACCTGCTCGGCTGCTTTTTTAACGCTTGCCTGGGCGGCTATTACGGTATCGGTTTCCCGCTGGATCTCAGCGGTACTGGAATAGTCAGCACGCAGAGTGCCGTTTTTAGATGCCGGCGCTGCAGACATCTGGACTATTACATCAACGTAAACGTTATCCTGCTGCGTATGGCTGAGTTTGCTGTAACTGATGTTTTTTACGGCCAGCTGATCAGCGATCGCCTGTTCGGCAGTTACTGTATCCGTACCCGTACCGGTATCTGCCCTGTTTTCTGCGGTATAGGCCTGTGCCTTGCCGGCAGATGCCGGATCGGCTGCAGTGCCTGCACTGTTATGCGACTGCTGGTCTTTTGCTGCAGCGGCTGTCGGAGGCTTGCCCGGCTGGGCCGTTGGCGCAGATGCGGTATCCGCCAGGACTGTGCCGGACGGAAGCGCTGCGAAAACCCCGAAAGTAACAGCAGCAGCTAAAAGAAAAGTTACCCCTTTCTTTTTTGCTTGCATGATGCCCTCCAATTCTCGTATATTTAGATGGGTCACGGTTAAAAATACCGTGATATGGTTAGAGGTTATTGTACTCAGATCTGAGATTTTCCAAGGGAAAAGTATTCATTATCTGCCTAGTCTGTTTATAATGCAGGAATATTTTATAAATTTATACATAACATCCTTGGAAAATAAGGGATTAAGAAAGTTCTTACATCTGTCCACTATGTGGAACCCTGCATACGGGCGTGTGCCTACTAAAATAAGCCAGTACGAAGCAAAACAGCCTAGCTGTGGCTGATCCGCAACAGCACATATTATTTAATTTATCCATTGCTAATGCGCGAAGGAGAATAACGATGAAGAGGAAAACAGGAGTTCGGGCCCTGCTGGCAGGGATAGCAGCGGCAGCACTGCTGGCCGCCGGCCTTGGGGGATGCGGGCGTTATCCTGCTGTCGCCACATATGACGGCGGCGAAGTATCCCAGCAGGAACTTTATAATGAGCTTAAGCGCTCCCCCTCCGGGAAAACAGTCCTCGCGAACCTCCTGATCTATAAGGCGCTGGACAGGGAATACGGCAGCTCAGTGAGCGCAAAAAGCGTTGACGATGCTTATGCAGACTATAAAAAACAGTATGGGGATAATTTCAGCTCCTATCTGAGCCAGAATGGTTTTACCAGGGAATCTTTCAGGCAGAGCCTGCGCACCAACCTCCTGAGCGAAGTGGCACTGAAACGGCTTAAGAAGGTGTCTGAAGACCAGCTCAGGGAAGCATGGGAAACCTACCGGCCGCGGGTCACCGTACAGCATATCCTGGTAGGGGATGAAAGCACTGCCAGGCGCGTTATAGCAGAGCTGAACGCCGGCGGCGATTTCAGTACACTTGCCGGCACATACTCGATCGATACCTCAAGCAAGGACCAGGGCGGCACGGTGACCTTTGAGGCGGCTGACAGGAATTTTGACTCGACTTTCAAAGATGCCGCGTACGCGCTGAAAGACGGGGAATACACCCGGGATCCGGTGCAGGTCACTAACGGGTATGAAATTATCAAAATGGTAAAGAATCCGGGTAAAGGCGAATTCAAAGATAAAAAGAAGGAGCTTACAGAAACCGTATACTCAAAGTGGCTGCGCGATACGAACATAATGCGGCAGGTCATCAGCCAGGTCCTGAAAAACGAACATGTCATCATCAACGATAAAGACCTGGCTGACGCGCTTGACACCTACAAGGTAACTGCGCCGTCACTCCAGAAGAAGTGAGCGGAGGAGAGGGGCCCAGTCAGCCCCTTTTAACGATGCTCCTGCGCAGCTTCCGGAATATTATGCCGATGCCGGCGCCTATGGCGTATGCTGCTGAGCATAGTACAACTGCACCTTCATAGGGGAGCGCTAATGCCCCTAAAAGCTGAGAAGTGCTGTCCTCAGAGTACTCAACTAAATGCCAACGGATCACGTCATAAAGGAAAAACGCAAGTGCGCTTATTATCTCAAGCCCTGCAACAATCAGTATCTGCGAGACCGCTACTTCCCACTTGGGGAATGCAATACCCGTGATAAGCATAATAATCGCCATAGGAACGGCAGAAAGCATAACACCTATGATCACCAACCAGTCGAAGTACCCTTCAACAATACCGTAGCCCCAGAATACCGCAGGGCTGAAAAGTATGATCACTGCGCTCAGAACAGTGACAACTGCAAACTGGACGCGGGTTATATGCTTGAACATCCGTGAGAACATCGTTATCCTCCGTTTTTATTGTATCAAGATCGCCGATCTACCAGTAACATCTGTGTTATCCAGCTAAAGGGCTTCTTGATGCAGCCTTATGATCCTAACAGTTTTATTCTAGCAAACCCGGAAAAGTACTTGCAGGAAACCGATAAAACGCCTGCCTACGCATCATTTCCATAAGGCTATAATAGAATCACATTCTGTATCAGATTGAAATAAGCCATATCGGCAAGGTGGCCATATGAAGGGTAAAACGGGTGTATGCCCATTGCGCATGGCAGCCAGCATCACGGCCCTCTGCAGCATTATGTTTTCCGGCTGCGGACCTAACGCTACAAAAGTTACTGATTTCTCCCGGATAAAGCTGAACCAGTATGACTACGCTTTATATGCGGGCCCTCAACGTTCAGACAGGCATATGGGGAATACCGCTTACACCATTTTTATTGATAAATACTTTCTTTAAATCCATAACAAATTGTGATTGTTGTTTTCTTAAATATGATTTTACAAAGGGTTTCATAATTATTCTTTTTACTATTACACATTCTGTAAAATCTATTTGAGTTTTATTTCCTTTAGAAGTAAAAATGCCAGTCCAATGTCCTTTTATATTACTGTTTTCCATATCAAACTCCCAACGCTCATACGGTTTTACAACAGTAATAGTAAAGGTGGTAGGAAAGCCATCTTTGGCATATTCAACAAATTGTTTTTTATTTATTACTTCCGTTTTACTTAAATCACTCCGCCATTGACTGTATTTTTCAACCGCTAAAACAGTTTCCCAAACCTTATGAATATCACTATCAATACTTTCTTTTATATTTGAAGTTGTTTTTTTCATATCCATATTACAACGGTTCCATATATCCACTACAACGATAATCTAATTATACAGACTATTTTTGCTGTCCCTGTGGGTTGTGGCTCCGCTGATTGCCCTTATTCTCCAACACAATGTCGTCCGCCTTGATATATCAGTCCACATCAGCCCCTCGATATCTGCCTCCGCTCAGTTCCCTGCACTTTCAGGCGGTACGGGCATCGGTTTCCAGTGCGGATCATGGAGGATGCGGTGCTCTGCGGCCCACCCTTTGCATATCTGGGTGAACCCCGAGCGCAGGCTTTTCCTGTCTACAGTAAACAGGCGGATGAGTTCCTTGCAGAAAGTGATGACGTTACCCAATGCAAACGCGGCTGGATAGTAATCGCCATGCGCCATATAGTAGCGAGCCAGGAAACCGCGGTTGCGCATAAGATAGAAACGTTTGACGTCTGACATGGAATTGATCTGCGGAAGCCCTGCAATATCAATATTTGCAAGCGTGCGCGTGCGGCGCAGCACCTTATCTCTGATAATGATGGGCTCGGTAACCTTGCTGGCAAGATATCCGAAATTGGCATCATCCCAGGCAATGAAGAAACGGGGATCAGGGAAACCGGCCTTATCGACTACCGACCTCTTGAACAGCCCGCCTTCAAAACACATAGAATTCATGGGGCGGAAACCGGAAGCGCCGAACTCCGGCGGGGAGAACGGGTTGGGGATGCCCAGCGGGACTATAGTCTGATACTGCCAGTAAAAATCTCCGCCGTCAAAATCGTAGCGGCCGCCCTGTATGGCTTCAAAATTTTTCATCCATGGGGACAGCTTTTCCAGCGCATCGGGGAGGGCGGCTACGTCATCATCCATCACCCAGAACCATTCACTGCCGCGGTCGTAAGCCTCTTTCACGCCACGGTAGAAACCTCCTGCGCCGCCGGTGTTTTCCTTCATAGGGATATACACCACACGGTCAGTCCCGCCTTTCGCATCTGCTGAAGGGGCGCTCCCCAAAGAAGGCCGCCGCTGACTGGCATGCCTGCCTCCGAGCACAGACAGCGCCTTCTCAAGCGCTTCAGCGATCCTCTGTGTGTCAGCGGACGCCTCATTATCCACTATGATGACGCGCCACGGCTTAATGGTGAGGCCTTTAATGGAATCGCACAGTTCCTGGAGCAGCTCCTGGCGTTTATATGTCACAATGACCATTGAAAGCCGGTCAGTTACTGCGTGCGCCTGATGGGAATTCTGAACCGTCATGCCTTCCATAATAACAGCCTCACTGTTCTATACGTATATTGGCAATGTTGCACAGCGCAATACTGCGTCCGAACAGCGCGCCATCCCGCAGCCTGTATGCGTGTTGTATAAGCCAGTAAATACCTACAGCTGGTATACGAAAGCCTCCCATGGGGAAAGCCTGCCGATAAGCAGCGACGCCACAGTTTCCTCAGGCCTGTATGTTGAGACCAGTACCTGGCCTGCCCCGGCCCGCCCATTGACCAGAGCCGCTGTCTGGGGCGGCACTTTTGCGGGCTGTGACGATACATTAACGGCTACAAGCAGCTGATGCCCGTCCGCTTCCGGGATACCGCGGGCTTCATCAGCAGGCAGGCTGCGCGTAAAAGCATAGACCTGTTCGTCATCGGCATCCAGCAGATCCCACTTCCCCGCAGAAACGAGCACATTGTCATGCCGCAGGCGGATCAGCTCTTTATAAAAGGAATATACAGAATCCGGATCCCGTATTTCGTCATGCGCATTGACCGTATCTTTATTGGGGTTCACAGATATCCACGGTTCCGTCGGCGCGTATTCTGCCGTAAAGCCGGCATACCCGGTGCTGTCCCACTGCATTGGGGTGCGCGAGTTGTCGCGGCTCATGGCCGCCAGCCCTGCAAGCATCTCTCCGTCTGTTGACACTTCGGCTTCATCTACACGCTGATGGTACATATTGATCGATTCCAGGTCGCGGTACTGGCCAAGCCGCGTAAAACCGGCATTCGTCATGCCCAGTTCTTCGCCCTGGTACACATACGGCGTACCGCGGTGCATATGCATAAGCAGGGCAAGCGCCTTAGCCGAGCGTATGCGGAGCCCGTCTGTACTCGTGTCACCCCAGCGCGATACCGAACGCGGCTGGTCATGGTTGTTGAAGAATAGCGTTGCCCACCCGGCTTTTTCGACTGCCTTCTGCTGGGCGCTCATAGCCCTTTTCAGCTCAGTGAGCCTCCATGGGGTTACCGTCCACTTGCCGTCAGCACCATGGTCAACATCGGTATGTTCAAACAGGAACAGCATATCAAGCTCACGATGCGCCGGATCGGTAATATATTCGTCACGTTCAGGCGTGATCCCCGGGGATTCCCCGACAGTGAGATACCCCTCCCTGCCGTCGAACACTTCCTTATGCATCTCAGCAAGGAATTCATCGAGCCGCGGGCCGTCCTGGCAGAACGGGGCGGGGCTGGAATACCCTTCCGGGCCGGCAGCACCCGCAGACACGGCAGAACCCCCTACTCCAGGAAGCTCCCCGGCCTCATCTACTTTCTTGGAGATCAGGGTGATCACATCCATACGGAAACCATCGACGCCGCGGTCCATCCACCAGTTCATCATGGCATATACCGCCTGGCGCATACTGGAGTTTTCCCAGTTCAGATCCGGCTGTTTCTTTGAGAACTGGTGGAAATAGTACTCTCCGCGGAGCGGATCGAATTCCCATGCCGACCCGCCGAAATACGATCCCCACCCGTTGGGCTCTGCACCCTTGGTACCGGGTTCGTGCCCTTCTTTAGCCGGGCGCCACCAGTACCAGTCAGCATGCGGATCGTTTTTATCACGCGACGCCTGGAACCATGCATGCTCGTCCGATGTATGGTTGACGACCAGATCCATCACGATTTTCAGCCCGCGCCTGTGCGCCTGCGCGATAAGCTCGTCCATATCGTCAAGCGTCCCGAACATCGGATCTATATCCTGGTAATCCGCAATATCGTAGCCGTTATCATCCTGAGGCGACCTGTATACCGGGGACAGCCAGATAACATCTACGCCCAGATCAGCCAGGTAATCCAGGCGCGACGTGATCCCACGCAAATCCCCTATGCCATCGCCATCAGTATCCTGGAAAGACCGGGGATATATCTGATATACGACAGCATTAGACCACCACGGGTTGGGCGTATCGCCGTTAGTATGCACCTGCTGCGGGACTGCTTTGCGCCCGGAATCAGTCATAACTGCTCCTCAATATTTATTTATCGATATTGCCGATATTAGCACGCCAGTTTCAGTTTACCGGTTTCAGTTTACTGCCGGATCGCCGGGTTTCGCCTCTGCCTACTTTACAGCACCCCGCATCACACCGGATACTACCCATCTCTGGGCAAAAATGTATACGATGAGGACGGGGGCCATAGCCATCAGATAGCTGGCGAATGCTACGGGATAGTTAGTATTGAACTGTGACGAGAACACATACTGCGACAGCTGGATAGTTGAATCCTGCTGATTGGTAAGGATGATCAGCGGAAGCATGAAATCGTTCCATACCCACAGCACTGTCATAATGCCGATAGTCGCGTTGATAGGCCCCATCAGAGGAAAGACGATAGTCCAGAATACGCGCCACGTGCTCGCTCCGTCGATCCGCGCAGCTTCTTCCAGGGACACGGGGATCGAACGGATAAACCCGACCCCGATAAAAAGGTTCGTCCCCAGGCCAAGCACCGTGTACAGGATGATCAGGCCGAACTGGTTGTCCAGATGCATCCACCCCATCTGGCGGGCCAGAGGCAGCATGATCACTGTAAACGGCACGAACATGGCCGCAATAAAGAAGTAATAGAGGAATTTGAAGAACGGCCTGTCCATATTGCGGGCGATGGCATATGCTACGAACGTATTGCTCACCAGGGTGAGTGCCGTTGCGCACACAGTGATCAGAAGGGTCGTCCATGCCGCATGGGGGTAATTCACCATATTCCATGCCTGGGCATAATTGCTCCAGTTCCATGTTTTCGGCAGCTCAAATCCGCCGATAGTAGCATTATCTTTCAGCGACGACACTACAGCAAAGTACAGCGGCACAAGGATAACCAGGGAAAGCACTGCAGCCAGTATGGTCAGCGGCCAGTTCACACGGTTCTGTTTGGACAGGCGCAGCTTGCCCCTGTTGGAGCCATAGCGTTTCGCTGCACCGACATTACGCCCCTGGCGCCCCATGGAGCCGAGGCCCGGCTTTTTCTGCTGCGTCCCTGCAGCACCTGCAGTATTTGGATGTGCACTGCTCATCAGATCTGCTCCCTGTTTGAGAAGAACCGTAACTGTACGAAGGCGATAACAGCCAGCAGGATGAAGTACACGACTGCATCTGCTGTCTGATAGGCATATTCGCCGCCCGTCAGGCCGTTATTGTAGATCAGGTAGGAAACGGTTTCCGTTGCGGAATCAGGCCCGCCTCCGGTCAATGCTACGACCTGGTCGAACGCCCCGAGGGCATTTTTCAGCGACAGCACCATATTTATGGTCACGAATGGGCCGAGAAGCGGGAAAGTGATCCGCCAGAAGCCCTGCCATGCATTTGCACCGTCTATTTCCGCCGCCTCATACACTTCCTGATCAATAGTCTGCAGGCCGGCCAGGTACAGCAATGTGTTGTACGCCACTGACTGCCACACCGTAAGGAAGACGATAGGTATCCAGGCCAGCTGCGCGCTGGTAATCATGGATGTGCTCAGCCAGTCGATATGGAGTGCCTGGCCGAGCGCCGGCAGCGGCACCATGAAAATATATTTGAAGACATAGCCGATAACAAGGACTGCCAAAGTGTACGGGATGAAATATATTGCACGGAACCCATTCTTAAAAGCAATGCGTGAGTTCAGCAAAACAGCCAGGAACATTGCGATAAGGTTGATAAGGACCGTGCATATGACAGCGATAAAAATCGAAAAACCGTACGCATGCCATACACGGTCGTCCTGGAACAGGGCAATGTAATTTTTCAGCCCGATCCATTTATAGGTACCGAAACCCTGCGAATTCGTAAATGAATACAGTATACCCTGGATAAACGGTACGTACAGGAAGAAAGCAAAGATCAGCGCTGCAGGGACCGTCATCCAATAATAGGTGCGGTCCAGCCGCGTCTGCCTGCCCTTCCCTCTTTTTTTGGAGGGTACGGGACCCGCACCTGAAAGCGCAGGGCCTCGCCCTGAATGCAGAGATGTTGACGCTGTTGTCATAATGGTCTCCTGTTGCCCTACTCAAAAGTCCTGGACTGGACTTTATCCCATTCTTTCTGCATGGCATCGGTAAACTGCTTCGTATTGCCTGTTGTTACCAGTGTCTGCAGGAAGCCTGCGAGATTGACGGATGAAGGTATCTGATGGTCGCAGAAATCTACGATGCGGCCCGAGCGGAAGAAAGGAAGCACGGGAGCGATCTCCCTGCCGCCCGCCTGTGTTTCTTTCAGCGGTGTAAAGGCGTACTGGGCTTTAGCATATTCAGCTACATTCTTCTCGCTGAGAAGGAACTCTATAAACATGCGCGCCTCTTTTTCATGCTTGGTGTTCGCACCCATAGTGAGGAGTACATCGTCACCGGCAACAAGCTTCTGCTCACCGGCATTATTGGTTGCAGGCATGTTGGCGAAGCGCAGGCTGATATCCTTATTGACCGATGTGACCTGGGGTATGGCGTATGTCCCGAGAGGGAGGATGGCAGCCTTGCCGTTGGCGAAGTCCTGCGTGGCCTGCTGGTATGTCACGCCTTTGTTTGGCTGCGCATACGTATACAAAGTATGCTCCTTCTGAGCAGTTTCAGTCCACAGCTTGCCGAAATCGGTTTCCTTCTTCTTGAGTTTCGTATAGTCGCTCAGCGGTACAAGGGTACCGTTCAGGGAAGCCAGAGGGGCCTGGAGGGTCCATGTATCCGCCCACGATGCCTCAACCGGCGTGATCCCCGCGCTTTTGAGCTTCTGCAATGCTGCGATAAAGCTGTCCCACGTCTGCGGGGGATTATCAGGGTCAAGTCCCGCTTTTTTCCACAGGTCAGTATTGATGATATAGCCTGAAGCATTGCCGGCGTATGGGAGGGCATACAGCTTTTTCTTTGCCGGATCGGACGTCTGGACGAGATCCCTTGATATCTGCAGCATGCCGGTATTGAGCCTTTTCGTGATCGGGTCGCCTTCCCAGTTATGATAGACCCCCGAAGCTGCAAAATATCCGTAGCTGATATCGCCGTTCAATGTGATAACATCGGGTACCCGGCCTTTTACCAGCCGTGTGCGCATATCGGTCTGCGCATTTGCCGTGTTATTGACATTGATTGTAATATTGGGATGAAGTTTCTCAAATTCACGCGCCTTCTGGGTAAACCATGAAGCAGCTTCCGCCTTAAACTGGAAAAAATCAAGGGTGACCTGCTGTGACTGGGAGCTGCCGCACGCCGCGAGCGCTGAACCTGCTAACGCTACGGTAGCCACTGTACTGATAAGCCGTCCTATTATCTTCCTCATTTTAAGGGTGCCATTCCTCATAATGACTCCTTTTACCATGGTACGGCAGCCATGCCGCAACTCACTACAACACTGCCCAGTCTAATTTCTTTCGATTTATATTCCTACTTTGGGCATGTTCCTATTGTTTTGAAAGTAAAGCATGATAATTTAGTATATATGGAAAATAATCGCATACCTTTATGGTTCAGGCACTCAGAAAATACACACGCAATCGCTGCCGATATCATGCGGAACAGTCCTGTTTCACGGTCGCAGCTGGCACGGAAGCACAAGCTGTCACAGGGGACATTATCGAAGATAACCGGCGAACTGCTGTATGACGGCATCATCGAAGAAAGCGATGCCGCAGCTTCTCCCGGCAGTGCAGAAATGCGCACGGGAGATGCCGGCAGGGGGAGGCCGCAGACCGCACTGCAGATAGCGGCAAAATCCCGGACTTATATAGGCGTCAATATACACACCTACGAATGCATAATGGCAGTGACCGATGCAATGTGCTCTGCAATCTGCGAACCCCTTATCATCCACTATACCGATAACCGTCCGGAAAACCTTACGGCCCTGATCTCCCAGGGAATAGGGCAGCTGTCACAGGCTGCTGCAGAACGCGGTTTCCCCCAGCCCTCGGCAGCAGGGATCACAATAGGCGGGCATATCCTCAACGACAATACTGTGACTTTCGCACCGTTCCTCCAGTGGAACAAGAATGTCGATTTCGGCAATATGGTGCAGGAAGCCGCACATATGCCGGCAGCAGTATTCAATGATCTGGATTCCCTGCTCGCATACGAAAGCTGGTTCGGTGCAGGCCGCAGTTCCCGGCGGTTCGCCCTGCTGACCATCGGGCTGGGGATCGGGTATACGCTGTGCGACGGCGGGGAGCCCGTTGATTACCCCGATAAAAGTTACGGTATGGCGGGGCATGTGCCCGTTGACCCCGACGGGCCGGTCTGCTACGCCGGGCACAAAGGCTGCTCGCAGTGCCTGACTTCACCGTCAATAGCCATGGAATATTCGCAGCTTATCGGGCATGCATCTACATTCGAGGATTTCGCCCGCAACGCGGAATCAGGCAAACCCATAGCCCGCTACCTTGTGGAACGCACATGCTACAGGCTTGGGGTCCTCATAGCGACAGTTGCCAATATGGCGATGCCCGAAAAAATACTTATTGGGGGCGAATCAGCATATCTGGCTGAAAGCGCACTGGAATCCATCAGGACGGGCGCCGGCCGCTACCGGCACAGCAGGGCTCAGCAGGTGCAGTTTGAGATCCTGAAATACGGGTGGGAACGCTGGGCGCTCGGCGGGGCTGCGCGGGTTATCGCCATGTCTGTTAAAGGATAGGGCGCAGTGCACTGCTCTATCCCCTCCTGCAGGCCTCGCACACACTTACACTTTTTCAGCTGCAAAAATAACAGCCTGTGCAGGATGGAGCTGCGGAGGGCGGATGCCGTAATTGGTGAGCGACTGCGCAGACAGTGTGACCCCCCGGGGCGTCCACCAGTATAACGGCCCTTCCCCGTTGCCTGTCCCGGAAAGGTCCCGTCTGGCGGCGAGCGGGTAAACACGGTATGAACCGTCCGGGTCGAGGCCGGGCAGGCGGACAGGGGCAGCAGGGTAGTTCGGCGACGTAGCCACCTGGATAAAGCGGAAATACCCGCGCGACCTGTCGGCAGAGACTATACCGTCCACGCAGACAGAAGCATCGTTGGTATCAGACTGGACCAGGCTGCCTTCAGCGATCAGGGGGCGCATGTTTTTATACAGCGCGATCCACGAGGACAATTCGTCAAGCTGATCCTGCCCGACAGCATTAAGGTCCCACTCCACACCAAGATGGCCGAAAAGCGACGTAATGGCCCGCATCGGCAGCGATGTTGCGCGCCGCGTGGAGTGCGCAGGGGATGCACCGATATGCTCGCCTATCATTTCAGGAGGGACGAGCAGGGCTGTGTACCGCTGTATCGCAGCGCGTTCAACAGGGTCCACGCAGTCAGATGCCCAGATACGGTCGCAGAATGCGAGGATCCCCATATCTACACGCCCTCCGCCCGAACTGCACGACTCGATCTCAAGGCCCGGATGGCGGAGTTTCAATGCTTCAATGATCGCATAAACAGCCAAGGTCTGGTTATGGACTGCCGGGGTTCCGGAATGCCGGGAAACAGCTTCGGATACAAGCTTATTATGGTCCCACTTGATATAGCTGATCCCTGTTTCGCTGACCAGGGAATCCATAGCATGGAAAATATACGACAGTGCAGCCGGATTGGTCAGGTCAAGCACCTGCTGGGACCGGCCCTGGACGGCGCTGCGCCCCGGCGTAGGGGACAGTATCCAGTCAGGATGGGCGCGGGCCACCCGGGAGTCGGGGTTGACCATTTCAGGCTCAAACCACAGGCCAAACTCCATACCCCGGCTGCGGACATAGTCGGCAAGCGGGCGGAGGCCTTCCGGCCATACGTCTTCAGAGACCTGCCAGTCACCCAGCCCTGAAGTATCATCCCTGCGGGACCCGAACCATCCGTCGTCTACCACAAAACGTTCCACACCGCATGACTGCGCAGTGTCGGCAAGCTTCTTCAGCGTATCGAATGAATGGTCAAAATATACGGCTTCCCACGTATTCAGGATGACCGGCCGCGGTTTGCTGCGCAGATTGGGGTGGAGCTGGCGCAGGGTCCTATGGAACCTGCGTGCAACTTCGTTGAGCCCCCGGCCGTAGCTGCCGTATACCCATGGGGTCGTATATCTTTCACTGGCCCTGAGCTCCACTTCACCGCCCAGAAGCAGCTCTCCGCCGCCTAAAACAGGCAGGCTGAACGGCGTCGAATCTATGCTGAGCGTACTGTTTCCGCTCCACCCCACGTGTACGCTCCATATTTCGCCTTCCTCGAAGCCGAATCCGCGCGTACCGGCGCTCATCAGCAGGGATGCATCAAAATCAGGCCTGCCCATAACTGAATTTTTTTCAAAACGGCCTTTAACAAGAGGCTGCCGCTGCGGCGAGCGTTCCCGGAGATGATGCCCTGTAGCAGTCATGATCTCGCTGGCCGCGGAAGGTACCGGGAAACCCAGCTCGACAGCCTGCACAGAAAGGGGGCCTCCGCTTTCCGCCCTCCCTATATTCCTGACTTCGGCTTTCTGCCTGACTAACCCGGAATCAAGAACCTGTATTTCCCAGACAAGCTCCACACCCTGCTCGCTGTCACGCGCCACAACTACGGCATGGGGCACTGCGGCCTGATCCGGATATGTACTGCTTTGCGCCTGTGCAGAACGGAGCTCATCATCTCCGAATCCGGCAAGGGTGCGCGCCTGCTGGGAAACATTATCCACAAGCCTGCCGGCACGGTCTGCTGTAAAACTGGTTACGTCAAACTTGCAGAAAAGCTCTATCCCCTGTGAGCGTACAACAAAACGGGATTTGCCGCCCCACGCCTCAGACTGCACCGGCATAATGCTCGGGAATGGCGTTATATCAAGATTGCCTGAGACCCTTTGGGGGTGGAGCGCATCATACAGGCCCCGGGACGAAGACGGATCGCCCATCTCCCCGCCCCAATGGACTATACGCGGCATATCGGAACCGCACGCCGCCAGGGCAAGCGCAACCCCTCCATTAGCGAGGTATACCGTGCGCAGCGGCATGCCGGCGGATGACTTGGAATCGAATGTATGGGCAGCAGTGGCCATTGGTACCGTTCTCCTGATATATTCTGCAATTTTTTACGCTATGCTTTTGCTTTACAGTGTGCCTGCCTGCGGGGGATACGCTGCATACTAGCCCGCATAAGCGTTTCCACTGTTTTCCTTCTGCCACTATATAAGCTGAGCTAACGATACGGAAGGTTACTTTCCCTGCCCGGGCGTGGCACGGTACAAGGGAAAGTAAAGCCAGACCGATCAGCCCAGGCTGCCGGGATGATGCCGGGAGTCTGGGCGGTGCTGTTCAAAAAAACTGTTGAGCAGCCGGGAGCATTCCTCTTCGCGGATGCCTCCTGTAACCTGCGGATGCGCCCCGATATGCGGGTCGCGGGGGATATCCCACACAGACCCGCAGGCACCCATCTTAGGGTCCCATGCCCCGAAAACGATGCTGCCTACATGGACGCTGACAGCTGCGCCTGCGCACATAGGGCACGGTTCAAGGGTCACAACTAAAGTAAATTCTGCCAGATTCCAGGACCCATTGACAGCGGCAGCAGCACGGATAGCTTCGATTTCAGCGTGGGACAGCGGGTCGCCTTCCTGCTCGCGCCTGTTATAAGACCGGGCAGCTATTGCCCCATCCCTGTCAAGCATCACAGCACCCACAGGGACATCTGCGTTCCTCTCAGCCTCGCGGGCGCAGCGCAGCGCCTCCCCCATCGCTGTAGCCAGTACTTCGCTGTTGATGCCCATATCCCGCCTGACTGTATCTGCAATAACTTACAGCACCAGTATAAGACACCGGCATGGAGAGGATGGTATGGATGGATCGGGGGCGGCACCGGAGCGCCTTCGATCAGGTATCTTCTGAAAGGGAATGCCTTATTGTTATACCTTATTGTTATTGTTTGCGCCTGCGCGATATTCCGCTGCCCAGCCGCTTAAAATGCTGTTCAAGGACCAGGGCTGCAGAAAACAGCTCCGCAGGGGTGGCTTCCAGAGCTGTGCACAGCTGCCATATCTTATCGAGGCTTACTGATTTTTCGCCGCGCTCCACGCGCCCAACGTACGACCTGTCCATTTGAGCCGAAAGTGCAAGATCTTCCTGGCTCATATTCTTTCTTTCGCGGAATTTCCGGATAGCCCGACCAAAAGAAAGCCTCTTAATATAAGCATCGTTCGCTTTCATGCGGTTCATCGTCCGTCCGAATCGGCGAGATATCAACGGATTATAGGCCGCAAACCTAAAAACAGCCTGTGAACTCCCCGGCCGTCCCGTGCCGCCCTCTAGCCTATGCCGTGACGTATCATAAAAATATGACTATGCATCTTACAGTTCTGGATCATCCGCTGGTAGACCACAAACTTACCGTCCTGCGGGATAAAAATACGCCATCCAATATTTTCCGCGAGCTGGTCAGCGAACTGGTGACCCTTGAAGCATACGAGGCGACCCATGATCTTGCCGTTGAAGACCGGCCTATTGAGACCCCTGTAGCATCTGCAACGGGAAGGCATCTTGCCGGTCCTAAGCCGATGGTCGTGCCTATACTCCGTGCCGGGCTGGGCATGCTTGACGGCATGACGCGCCTGCTGCCTACAGCCGAAGTCGGCTTCCTCGGCATGCGGCGTGACGAGAATACGCTTGATATCATCACATATGCAAACCGTCTGCCCGATAACCTGACTGACCGCCAGTGCTTCCTGCTTGACCCGATGCTCGCAACAGGCGGGACACTTGTTGCTGCAATCAAATACCTCAAAGAACGCGGCGCCAAGGATATTACCGCCATCGACATCCTTGCCGCCCCGGAAGGACTGGACCGCCTTGAAAAAGAGGTGGATCCGTCTATAGACTTCAAAGTGGTCGTCTGCGCAGTGGACGAGAAGCTTAACGATAAAGCGTATATCATCCCTGGCCTGGGTGATGCCGGCGACCGCCTGTACGGGCTGGCGGAGTAGCGCAGCTCTCCCCCTATCGTCCAGGGCCTGACGGCAGTATGCCCGGCAGCAGTTTTATAAGACCTATATGAGGTGAAACATGCTCAGCATTTTTGACATGTTCAGCGTGGGCATCGGCCCATCATCATCTCATACTGTAGGGCCTATGCGCGCGGGGAAAGCTTTTTCCGATGCCCTTGTCCGGAACGGCCTGCTCGGCTCGGTTGTGCGGGTGCATGTTGTACTGTACGGATCGCTGTCACGCACAGGCAAAGGCCATGGCACAGACCGTGCTGTCGCCGCCGGGCTTGAGGGCTGGGAACCTGAAACCGTTGACCCCGGGCACGTATTGGCCGTGCTCGACGAGTGCTGCCGGAAGCAGGAAATAACCCTTAATTTCAACCATACGATCCCTTTTTACAGGGAAGACATCGAATTCGACCTGTGGCGGACCCCTGATTACCATCCTAACAGCATGGAGATGAAAGCCTTTGATGCTTCCGGCAACGAGCTTTACAGCGACACGGTCTACTCGGTCGGCGGCGGATTTATTATCCACGGCAGTGAGATCAGCGGGGCTTGCTACAAAACTGCGAAAGGGCAGGACCCGGCTGCAGTCCCCCATCCTTTCGCTAATGCGGCAGAACTGGTTGATATCTGCGGGCGCGAATCAAAATCCATTGCTGATATAGTGTGGGAAAATGAGCTGGCGTCCCATACGGAGGATGAGATAAAGGACTATATCCACAGGGTCTGGCATTTCATGCATGAGTGCATCACGAACGGGTGCCTCAGCGAAGAAACCATATTGCCGGGCGGGCTCCGGGTACACCGCCGGGCGCCGGGCCTCTACAGGGCTCTGGCAAGGACCGGTGATACTGCCATATTCGGGGAAAATAAAGAGCTTATCAGCAGGCCGCTGAGTACAACAAACGGTAGCGTTATGGAATGGGTCGATCTATTCGCACTCGCGGTCAATGAAGAGAATGCAGGCGGCGGACGGATAGTGACCGCCCCGACAAACGGCGCTGCAGGCATCGTCCCGGCCGTCCTGCACTACTACTGGTATTTCATTGACAATGCCGACGAAGCAGGTGTAACGGAATTCCTCCTTACTGCCAGCGCTATAGGCTACCTGTTCAAACGCAATGCATCCATTTCCGGTGCTGAAGTCGGATGCCAGGGCGAGGTGGGAAGCGCCTGCTCTATGGCCGCCGGCGGCCTGTGTGCAGTCCTTGGCGGAACGCCTGCCCAGGTGGAAAACGCTGCCGAAATAGGGATCGAACATAACCTTGGGCTGACCTGCGACCCTGTGGGCGGGCTGGTGCAGATCCCCTGCATTGAACGCAACGCCATGGCTTCCAATACTGCCGTCAATGCCGCACGTATGGCGCTGCTCAGTAACGGCTCGCATATCGTATCTCTGGATTCCGCAATTGAAACAATGCGCCAGACGGGGCATGACATGATGTCGAAGTACCGTGAAACTTCTGAAGGCGGGCTTGCCGTTAACGTTGTTGAATGCTGAGGCCGGCGCAGGCTGACTGCCTGTCCGGCCAGCCGGCAGCAGGCCGTCTGCCCTATTCGACTTCTAAACCGTAGTTTTCTGCCATGCTCCGGATATCAGGGGCGCCGTACCTGTCAACAAGCTCATGCCAGCGCCGCACATTAGCTTCCCCGAAACGCGCACAGCGGCGGGAATACCCCTCAACAGATACGAATACGATGGGATCTGATTTGCTGTTGAATTTATCCGCATACATGACGATCTCCTGCTCACGGGTAAGCGGCACGTAATCAGCGGCCGGGAGATCCAGATGCTGCCGCTCGACCATATCCCTGGTCAGCCCAAGGCCTGTATGGTTGCGGGCAAACTGCGCCACCGCTTCATCGGCGCCGGAATCACGCAGATATGTATATCCCAGTATCCCATGCCGGATATAGTCCCTGCGGAAAGTCACGGGATGGGCGGGATCAGCCTCCCTGCCCCCGTACGATCCCGGATCGTCGATAACCTGATACGTACCGATGTCGTGGATGAGCGCGCCCAGCACAGCCAGGGGAAGATCAACGGGGCGGCTGCCATCCGTTGGCGTCCCACTGCTCCCGGCACTCCGGCCCGCAGTATCCTGTCCTCGGGCACCATGGCCTGCAGTGTTCCTGCTTGCAGTACTGTAGCCTGCGGCGCTTCCCCCCGCGATACTTTTGCAGATGCGCTGGGTAAGGAGCGCAACGATTGCACAATGCGAAGCGATAAGGTCGAATGCCCTGTTGCCCGGCGCCTGATTGCCGTGGATGCTAAGGGCCCAGTTCAGGACTTCCTCTGATATCTCAAGCTGCGGAAGTATATCGTCGAGTATCCGCGTATTCCATGTGCCGCTTCGCGCATCAGGCCAGAGGATACCCGCTCCACCGGTTGCGACGGTCCCGCCAGCCGCACCTGCCTTACTGGCCATGCCTGGCACGCTGGCTGTATTATGCCCGCTGTCCCTGCCGGTTTTCTCCGGTCCAAAACCCAAATCCATACCCCTATCATAAAACGCGCGGAGCACCGGCAGCATTTACTGCCTGTATGCATGCCGTCCATAAGCGGTTCCGGCGGAAATAGGCGGACAGCATAGTTTAAAAATCGTTACCCCTTATCGTTACCCTTTATACTGGGTACATAATGTTCTAAAGTGTTCATCAAGCTTAGCGATAACCTATATGTTACATTACCGCAGCTTCATAGATTCCAGTCTGTTCAGCGCCAGCCCGGAGGCTGCCGGCAAAATGCCGCTTGGTATTTACCTCAGGCGGATTGGCTAAAATGAATACATGATCGGAAAGCCGCATATCAGGGCCGCCGACTGGCGTGCGCACAAGCATGATTTTGCGGCGCTCGTTGTCGGCATGATAGTAGCAGCGTGCATCATCCTCGGGGCGGCAATAGGCATTATCCACCTGTTCCAGTCTTCGCAGCAGGGGCACGCCCCCAATGATGCAGGCATAACAACACTAAGCTCGACAGCCACACCCGGAAATACAGCCCAATCAGCACGGTCCGCAAAGCCTGCCCGATCATCCGGATCTGCTGCAAAGACGGCGAAGCCAAAGGCGCCGAGCAGGAAAGTCGACTGGCATGGCCCGACCGGCGGGGCGCAGCCGGACCTTGCTGGTTACAGTGAACTCTCAATTGACGTAGACCTCAAAAAACAGCGCGTATATGTTAAATCAAACGGCCAGACTATTTACACGATGATCGCCAGTACGGGGATGGACAACACTACGCCAACCGGCAATTTCGTAGCGGGCGGATATGCGCCCAACCCTCGCGGGGCATCGTTCTACAATACTGCGGAGCGGATGGGCGCACAGAACTGGATCTGTATCCATGACAATATCCTTTTCCACTCCGTCCCTACTGACATCAACGGCGAATACATTGCCAGCGAAGCCGAAAAGCTGGGCAGCCCGGCATCGCACGGCTGCATCCGCCTGAGCATAGCAGACAGCAAATGGCTCTATGACCAGCTCCCCACAGGGACGCCCATCCATATCTACTGAGCGCTAAACTGCTGCTATAGGTATCCCTTCTTTTCTAAGAAAATTCGTCAACATATTTTCTACCTGACTTAAACCAGCTCCTGAACTTCTTCCGTTTCGCTCATCAACTCTGGTAATTATTAAACCTCTTTTTGCTCGAGAAATCGCTACGAAAAAGGTACTCATCACCTCTAAAATACTATCCTCCGTATGCTTATTGTCCCACCATGAATTTCCCTCAAGGCCGATCAGATAAACATATTCATATTCAAGCCCCTTACTCCTATGTATCGTCATAATCGGTACAATACCAATTCCGCGAAGGGAGGCAATAGCCTCCGGCCAATCATTCTCAGATATCTCAAGTTCTCGCCTGAAACAATGAATGAATCTTTCGCGGCACGATTCCAAAACCCCTTCCTCCTCATATTGAGGATATGCTTTTTTCAAAACCGCTTTACCCCCTAATGCAGTATTAAGAGTATCAAGTACCTCAAGAGAATTATAGGAGCGCCCTTCATTACAAATACTGATGCATCTAGAATATATTAGCTCTAATTTTTCAAATTGCTTATCATCCTCTCGGGCGTCAGGGAGCCCACAAATTCTCATTAATTCATTTTCAACATTCCTTCTGATATCATCAGGGTCGCTAGGGTTAATACTCAACCTAATTAGATCAATAACTAATCGGGTAAATGGATCATCAAGAAGCACCTGGAGTCTAGCTGTATCTTGGGAACGGATATTGAATTGATTCAGTTTTTTCTGGATTTTTGATGTATATTCTCTAACCTTGTTCCGCGTTAAAATACAAATATTTTCAGGAGCAACACCAGAATCAATTCTCTTTTTTATACTTTCAGCCACTTTAT